>JAABUU010008745.1_pt1 | contig 9979 bp, 9 predicted proteins | sample 5559301 | NCBI WGS metagenome assembly JAABUU01 (sample SAMN10711884, study PRJNA513360) | rock metagenome | isolation source: Antarctica rocks | place: Antarctica: Victoria Land, Richard Nunatak white | reverse complement strand
AATCCACTCTGGCGTTCCAATCCACTCTGAGCTCCCCGGCAAAGCCGAGGACACCCTAGGTTTGAGGGACGGGAGCTGGGCCAAAATCCGTCAGCACTACTGAGCCAAAGTTCGATAGCAGAGCCAGTCCCGTGGTTTGCGCGCCATGCCTGGCCTCCCCATGTCACTATGCCACTATATGGCAGGGCCAGCCTAGCAAGGCAGCTGTCCCCCCATCAACTATCCTGATATCCCTATCCAGCTTGACATACCCAGCCAGGACGAGTGCGCGCAGCCCGTCATTTCTGCTGCGGAGTGAAACGGAGCAAATCAGGAAATGCGCGCTTAAACATTGCGTTGCAATGTGCGCTGCCCGGCTGCTAGCCTACCTAGGAGACAACACGAGGCGCCCCACTGTATGGCCCTATACCACTTCTCTGCCAAAGTTATCCAGCGCTCACAGGGGCGTAGCGCGGTGGCGTCGGCGGCCTATCGCGCGGCAGAGGAGCTGCACGACAAGCTGCTGGACCATGACCATGACTACACCGCCAAGCAGCATGTGGTGCATCGCGAGATCATGCTGCCCGACGGTGCGCCGGAACGCTGGCTGGATCGCGAGACGCTATGGAACGAGGTGGAGGCGGCGGAGCGGCGCAAGGACGCGGTGCTGGCGCGCGACATCGAGATCAGCTTGCCACGCGAGCTGGGACAGGCGGAGGCGGTTGCGCTGGTGCAGGATTTCGTGCGCGAGCAGTTCGTGGCGCGCGGGATGGTGGCCGACCTGAACGTGCATTGGACCAAGGCGCGGGACGGCGGGGAGCAGCCGCACGCGCACGTCATGCTGACCATGCGCGAGGTCGAGGGCGACGGGTTCGGGTTGAAGCAGCGCGGGTGGAACGACAAGGCGCTGCTGCGGACGTGGCGGGAACGGTGGGCGGAGGTTGCGAACGCGCGGCTGCACGAGCTGGGGCATGACGCACGGATTGACCACCGCTCCTACGCCGCCCAGGGCATCGACTTGGAGCCGCAGCACAAGATCGGGCCTGCGGGCGCGCGGCGGGAAGAACGGCAGAACCAGGAGCCGCAGACGTCGCAAGAGCCGCCGGCACAGAACGCGGAGCGGCGGGTGGAACACCGGGGGATTGCGCGGCGCAATGGGGAGCGGATCGCGGCTGACCCGGTGGTGGCGTTGGATGCGCTGACGCGGCAGCACTCGACGTTCAGCAAGCAGGACCTGGCGCGATTCGTGGACCGGCACACGGACGGGGCGGAGCAGTTCGCGGCGGTGCTGGCGCGGGTGGAGGCGTCGCCGGAGCTGGTGCGGCTGGGTCAGGACGGTCGCGGGCGGGAGCGGTTCAGCACGCGCGGGATGCTGGAGGCCGAGCAGCGCATGGAGCAGGCCGGCACGGCGCTGGCCGGGCGCGGTGGGCATGGGGTGTTGCGGGTCGCGGCCCTGCTGGCGGTGCGTGTGGCGGAGCGGGGTGGGCTGGCGTTGGGCAACGAGCAGGCGGCGGCGCTGCTGCATGTGACGGGTGGGGCGGACTTGGCGCTGGTGGTTGGGTTCGCCGGCACGGGCAAGAGCGCGATGCTGGGGGTGGCGCGGGCAGCGTGGGAGGCGGAGGGTTTCCGCGTCCGTGGGGCGGCGCTGTCCGGGATTGCGGCGGAGGGCTTGGAGGGCGGCAGCGGCATTGCATCGCGCACGCTGGCGAGTCTGGAGTTCGGCTGGCGGGAGGGTCGGGACGCACTGACCCCCCGTGACGTGCTGGTGGTGGACGAGGCGGGGATGATCGGCTCGCGTCAGATGGAGCGTGTGCTGTCGGCGGCGGCGGCGGCCGGGGCCAAGGTGGTGCTGGTGGGCGATCCCGAGCAGTTGCAGGCCATCGAGGCAGGTGCTGCGTTCCGGGCGCTGTCGGAGCGGCACGGGGCGGTGGCGATCACGGCGGTGCGGCGGCAGCGCGAGGCGTGGCAGCGGGACGCGACGCGGGAGCTGGCGACGGGGCGGACGGCGGAGGCGCTTGAGCGGTATGCCGGGGCGGGGATGGTGCAGGCGGCCGGCACGCGCGCGGCGGCGAAAGCGGCGCTGGTGGCGGGTTGGGACGGGGTGCGCCAGGAGAGTCCACAGGCGAGCCAGGTGATCCTGGCCTACACGCGGGACGACGTGCGGGACCTGAACGAGTTGGCGCGCGGGCAGATGCGGCTGGCGGGCGTGCTGCGCGGGGCTGACCAGGTGGTGCAGACGGAGCGGGGCGAGCGTGCCTTTGCGGCGGGCGACCGGATCATGTTCGGGCGCAACGAGCGTGGGCTTGGGGGGCACCACGACCGGGCGCAGGGTGTGGCGGTGAAGAACGGCAGCTTGGGGACGGTGCTGGCGTTGGAGGCCGGGGGCGAGCGGCTGACGGTGCGGCTGGACGGGGCTGGCGGGGTTGCTGGTGGGCCTGGCGCCGGGTCCGGGGCTGGGCAGGAGGAAAGGGGCGGTGCCCCCGTGGTGACGTTCTACGTGCGGGATTACGGGCACCTGGACCATGGGTATGCGGCGACGGTCCACAAGGCGCAGGGGGTGACGGTGGACCGGGCGCATGTGCTGGCGACGCCGCACATGGACCGGCACGCGGCGTATGTGGGCCTGACGCGGCACCGGGACGGGGTGGTGCTGCACTATGCGGCGGAGGACTTCGCCGACCCGGCGCGGCTGGCGCGGGCGCTGGGCCGGGAGCGGGCGAAGGACACCACGCTGGACTATGGCGGGGAAGCGGACCCGGTGCGGCGGTATGCCGAGCGGCGCGGGCTGGACCCGCTGCGGCCGGAGAGCGAGATCGTGGTGCAGGCACCGGCGCCGGAGCGTCCGGCGGAGCGGCAGCCGGCGTCGGCAGAGCCGCCGCCCCGGCCGGCGCCGGACCCCGGGCTGGCGCAGGCGGTGGCTTTGGGCCGGGCCGGGTTCCGGGGGCGGTTCGAGGCGCACCGGCGGCAGCAGGCGCAGGCGGCGCAGGACGAGGCGGCGGCGCGCGACCTGGTGGGATCGTGGGAGCGGCTGCTGGGGGCCTACAACGCGGCCTTGCCGGGGCTGGAGCGGGACCCGGCGCTGGGGGGCACGCGGGCCGAGCTGGTGCGGTTCGCCCGCGGGCTGGGTGAGCAGCCCGGGGCGGTGCGGGTGCTGCGCGAGCAGGGCGCGGCGTTCGGAATGGCGGAGCGGCCCAACCTGGCACGGGTGCTGGCCGACCCGCAGCCGGAGCGGGTGGTGGCCGGCATCATGGCCGCGGCCGAGGACGGGATGCGGGCGCAGTTGAAGCAGGCGGCTGAGCAGGAGATCGTCCGGCAGCAGGAGGCCACCCGGCAGCAGGCGTTGCGGGCCAGCCAGCGGCCGAGCCAGGGCATGGGGATGGGATGAGCGAGGCCGAGGACAGCCGCCTGTATGGGCTGATGGAAATCGCCGAGGGGCAGCAGGCGGCGTTGGAGGGGCTGGCGGCGGAGCGGGCGGCGCTGCGGCGGGAGCGGGAGGCGCTGGCCCGGCAGGTGCAGGCGGTGGAGGGCGGCGTGCGGGCGGCGGTGGCGGACAGCCTGGCCGGGGCGGCGATGGAGGGGGTGGCCGCGGTGCAGGCGGCAACGGGGCCGCTCCTGTCCCGGCTGGACAGCGTGGCAAAGGGGGCCGGGCAAGCGGAGGCGGCCTTGCGGCGGGTGGTGCTATGGGCGAGCTGGCGGTTGCTGGGGTGGGTGGTGGGCCTGGGGGCGGTCATGGTGCTGTTCGGGTGGCTGGTGAGCAGCGGTGTGCTGTGGTGGAACACGTCGGCCATCGGGGCGGCGCAGGCGCGCAAGGCCGAGCTGCAGGCGGAGGTGGCGGAGATGCAGGCCAACCGGGACGCCTGGGTGAAGGCGGGGATGCTGGCGAGGCTGGAGCGGTGCGGGCCGACGCGGCGACCGTGCATCCGGGTGGACGAGGGCGCCGGGCTGTTCGGGAGCCAGGGACACGACGACTACAGGGTGATCCAGGGATACTAGCGGTGGGCGAAGCTGTCCGTTCTGGCGTCCGGCAATCAAAGTGTCCGCCTTGCCGTCATTGGATTTGAGGTTGACGGACAGAGCGGAGCTGGCTGGCTGAGGTTCGTTTGACGGACGCTGTGAGTTTAGGGACAGGTTGCGGCTCCTTGCGTAGATGGCCAGTCTGCACTGCTTCGCGGTCACTGAGCCTCCTTCAAGTGGAGAACGATATGGGAACGCTTGTCGCTGGCAACCCACAGCCAGCCGATTGCGAGAACCAGCAATCGTTCCCTGGCCAAATGTAATCAGTTGAACAGTGGCGGCAGTTCGTCTTTTCGGAACGCGGCAACGACCGCAGGGCGCCGCATCGTTCGGGCAGCAAGGGCCGTCCAGGCGGGATAGCCGCCCATATAGATGCCGATGATCCCGCCCCATCTGTAGAAGACGATCAGGAACGCATCCGCAATCGAGTAAGCATCCGCTACCGCCCATTGCCGCCCATCTGCCACGATCCGTTCAACAGACGCGAACGCCTCAAGCACGTTGGCATGGCCCTTCACGCTGATGCCGCCATGCGCTTCTGCTTCGGCGCTGAACCGTTCGGGGCGCCATTGCTGAGCGAAGGCGACGGCCTGGAGCCACCCGGACAACCAGTTCATCCATTCCAGCGTGCGCGCCTCACGCCCGGGATCGGCCGGCATCAGATCGAGGGCCGGCCTTTGCCTCGCTAGCCAGGTCAAGATGGCAGGAACCTCCGTCAGCAGCAGTGCCTCGCCGCCTGCGCTGCCAGCCACCGGGGACAGCGCTGGCACGCGGCCTTTGGGGTTGCGCGCCAGCCACGCCGGGCGGTTCGTCTCGCGGTCTTGGTCGCGTGCAGGAATGCGGTGCGCGCGATAGTCGAACCCTCCTTCCTCCAGCACGATCCGCACGGCAAGCGAGCAGGAGCCCGGATCGTAGTAGAAGTCGAAAGGCGGCTCCCCAGTCATCACAGTGTGCCTTCTGGCCCGGCCGGCCGGCGCAATGCACGCAGAACCACGTCGCGCATCGTCTCGGTCGGACGCCCGATCAGGCCGCTCAGCGTGCGCGTGTCGTCGGCCAGGATGCCGCCCGCGGCCTTGGCGCTGTACTCCGCCAATGCCGCCGCAAAGCCCGCAGGCACGCCTGCGCCGACCAGCGCCTCACGATAGCCGGCTTCGGGCAGGTTCCGGTAGGTGACCGGGCGACCTGCCACCTCGCTCAGGACCGCGGCGACGTCCGACAGGGTGAAAACTTCGTCCCCCGCCAGTTCGTAAACCTGGCTCGTCGAAACCTCGCCGGTCAGCACCGTAGCTGCCGCCTCGGCATAGTCGGCGCGGGTGGCGCCCGAAATTGCGCCGTCGCCGGTGCTGCCGAGCAGCGCGCCGTGTTCCATCGCCGCGTCCGCCCCGATCAGGTAGTTCTCGATGTACCAACTGTTTCGCAGGATTGCGTAGGGCAGACCGGTGACGGCGATCATCCGCTCGGTCTCGCGATGCGAGTCCGCCAGGCTAATGGGATTCACGTCTGCATGAATGATGCTCGTGTAGGCAATCAGCGCGGGAGAGATGCGGGCAGCGGCAGCGACGACGGCGCGATGCTGCCCGATCCGCCGCTCGACATCATCCGAGGAAATGAACAGCAGTCGTGTGACGCCGTCCAGCGATGCAGCCAACTGGTCGGGTGCGTCATAGTCGAAGGCACGAACCAGGATGCCAAGACCCCGCAGGTCGCTGGCTTTGGCCGGATCGCGTGCGAGGGCGACAACCTCGCCCGGCGCGACGCGCCCCAGCAGCGAGGCGATGACAAGCCGGCCAAGCTGACCGGTGGCTCCCGTGACGGCGTACATGGGCGGCTCCGTTTGACATTGGAGCAGGCCACATATGCTAATACCCCACCGCGGGTAAGAACGCACATTGAGGTAAGCTAGGGTGATGCCAACCAGAACTGACCATCTTGCAGGCCAACTCGCACGCGGTCAGGTGTTCGACGCGGCGTGCCAGTCGCGCGGGGTGCTTACGCATCTGACGGGCAAGTGGAGTGTCCTGCTCCTGATCGCGTTGCGCGACGGCACAATGCGGTTCGCCGAGCTGCACCGGAAGGTGAACGGGGTGAGCGAGCGGATGCTGGCGAAGAGCCTCCAGCAACTCGAAGCGCACCGCCTGCTCATACGCACCAGCTACCCGGTAGTGCCGCCCCACGTCGAATACACATTGACCCCGCTCGGGCACGAAGCTGCCGAGCGCATGGCCAAGCTGACCGATTGGATTGAGGAAAATATTCATGCCTTGATCGGCAAGAAGGAGCCCCCTTTGCGCTAAGCAGGATCCACCCGACACATGGTTGCCTGGGGTTAAGAGCGGCTCAGCATCGGGTGTACCACTTCGTCAAACGTCCAACAGCCGAAACGAAACGGCCCGCCTCATACCTACACCAGCCGGAGCACGGCCGCTCCGGCAGCGACGATCGCGGCAGCCGCGAGGCGGGCCGGGCTGATCCGCTCCTTGAGCACCATTCCCGAGATGGCGATGGCGAACAGGATGGAGGTTTCCCGCAGGGCCGCGACGACCGCGACGGGCACGAGCGTCATGGCCCAAAGCAGTTCGCCAAACCCGGCGGCGTCCTCGAACACGCCAGACCCGGTGCCAGCCAAGCCCGACGCGTCAGCTTCGGCGGACGGGGCGGTCGCGGGAGCTGACCATCACCTCGTGCCCGGCCCCGAGTAGACGGTGAGCGATGCAGCGGGCCATGTTGCCCGAGCCGATGATGCCGATTCTCATTATGCGCCTCCTTCCCCGGCGTCGTGCCGGTTCATCATTGAAATAACGCGGGAGCGCCTCTTCGGCGGCAGTTGCGAGCCGGCGGCGATGTTGACGAGCATAACGCCCCCAAGCACCGCCACCGCCCCAAACATCGTTGTTGCTGTCGGCACCTCGCCCAGCAACGGCCAGGCGAAGGCAAAGGCCGCGATCGGCTGTAGATAGAGCAGGCTTGAAACCCGGCCAGCCGGGGCGCGGGCAAGTGCGTAGGCCCAGAGCGCGTGGCCTAGCGCGGTAGGCACCACTCCGAGGTAGAGCACCGCCAGCAGGGCGGGCGTAGTGGCCACGGCCAAGGTCCGTGGCAGGCCGGGCGCGAGCACGAGCATAGCCGCCGCCCCGGTCCACACTCCGTAGGCGACCATGCTGAGCGCGCCGTAGCGAGCCAGCCAAGCTTTCTGAAACACGAAGTATGTTGCGGACGCCGCCGCCGCTCCCAGTGCCAGAAGCCCCATCGGTTCGAAGCGGACACTGCCCCCCGTGCCAGTAGCGGCCAGGGCTGCTCCCACGAACGCGAGTGCCATGCCCCACCACCCCCGGCCGGACAACCGCTCGCCCAACACCGGGATGGCGAGCAAAGCTGCGAATGCAGGGATGAGCGCAGTCAGCACGCCTGCTGTCCCTGCGGTGATGCCGGTCTGCGCGACCGAGAGCGCAAGCTGATAGACGACCTGGCCGACAAAGCCGAGCAACACCAGGGCAGGAATATCGCGCCGTTCCGGCAGACGCACTTGGCCCAACATCGCGAGGGCAGCAAAGCAGGCGGATGCGACGAGGAAGCGCAGCAGGACCAGTTGCCCAGGTGAGATCGAACGCAGGGCAAAGCCGATGCCCACCAAGGCCGATGACCAAGTGAGCACGGCCACAAGCGCGGCCGCTAGAGCCGGCATCGGCGCCGTGAGATGAGCAACGGGGTCCGGAGACGGAACGGCTTGCTGCTGCATGTAATGAGAATGGCGCGTGCCCGGCTACGCTGGTAGGCTGATACTGCTGCATTCAGATATCAGGCCAGATGATACCTGCCGCGATCGATCTCGACCTGCTGCGCGCCTACGCCGCCGTGTGCCGGCAAGGGAGCCTGAGCCGCGCGGCCCAGGTCTCGGGCCGCACGCAGCCGGCGCTGAGCATGCAGATGCGGCGCCTCGAAGGCCTGCTTGGCCGCACGCTGCTGCGGCGGACGGGGCGCGGGGTAGTCCCGACGTCCGAGGGCGAGCTGTTCCTTAGCTATGCGGCCCGCATCCTGGCGCTTGGCGAGGAGGCGGTGGCGCGCTTGCACGGCTCGGCACTCGACGGAGCGGTGCGGATTGCGGTGCCCCAGGAAGTGACCTTGGCCGCGCTCCCCGCCGCCCTCGGCCGGTTCCGCCGTGCCCATCCGGGCGTGCGCCTGGACGTGTTGGTGGATGACACGGAAGCGGCCGAGCCGTTTTGGCGCGACGGCGCACTCGACGTGATGGTCGGCGTGCCGTCCGCGATGCCGTCCGAGGCTGTCCCGCTGGCCACATGGAGCGTCGGGTTGCGCTGGGTGTGTGGCTTGGATCACGAGCCGGACGGGAACGGGCCGCTCGACTTGGTGACGTTCGCCGAGCCATGCGCCTGGCGCCGGCGCATGATGGAGGCGCTCGACGCCTCGGGGCGAGCGTGGCGGGTCGCTTTCACGAGCAGGAGCATTGCCGCGGTGCAGGTCGCCGTTGAGAACGGGCTCGGCGTTGCCCTGCTAACACCCGGGTGCATCCGTGCGGCCACGATGTGGCCGCTGCCGGCAGCGCTGGGTCTGCCCGAGCCCTTGATGGTGCAGTACGGCCTTTACGCCCGCGAAGGGCGGAGTGCGGCGGTTGATGCCGTCATTCATGCGCTGTTGCAGGATGTGCCGGGGTATGCGGCCGGGAGTACCGAAGTCGCGGCCGCTTGACGGGAGCCTGCTCCGTCCCACCCCCGCGGGTCGAGAAAACGGCTGCAGGCCGGTTCGCGCAACGTAAGCAACAAAGGCTGGGGTCACGGGCCGCTCCTAATGGGGGTGTATGGACTCTAAACCCAGGGACACTGGTGGCGAAGTCAATTGTTTGTTCTTTCACAACGCTAGCAACTGCTCAACAGCAATATTTTTGCCAAAAGATTGGTCGTTATAAATTATAGTTGCTTATTAAGCAAAGCCAGGCGACTTCGCCACCAGTGTCCCCAGGGATAGAGCGGCGACACCTTATGCTGCACCGCAGCAGCGCCGAATGTGCATTATGACGACCGTGGCTCAGGCAGTGCTGAAGCGTCGATGGAGGCTTGTCCCTGGACCCTAGGCAAAATGGTCCAACATCTGGCCCGGCGGCACGGGGCGCCTTCGGCAAAACCTTCGCCAGGTCTTGCTGCCGTTGCGCCGCTGCTCCTGGCCTGGCGCCGGCTCCTTGGGCGTCGTTGGAACTTCGTCAGCCGGTTGCAGCGTTGCGGTCAGGTCGGCCCACGCCAGGCCACGCTTGGCAACGAAGGCGCTTGCGAGCAGCCCCGCGGCGGCGCGTTCGCCGTCATAAGGCGAGGCCAGCCGTGCCAGAATGCTGCTGAGCCTGGCCCTTTCGCGCGGCGTCAATGCTTGATGCCGGGCTGTGCGTCTGAATCGTACGGCCTACTGTCATAAGGAATTTTCTTGCAATAGATCAGAGCGTTGCGGGAGTGCCGATACGCTATAGAACGGACCTCGATAGATGATGCGAAACTTATTGCAAAAATCCATCTCTTCCGCACAGGACTTTTGCGAACGCTATCTCCTTGAAAATATACATCGAAAATTTACCAGAGTGCGGCGTGCGAATGTATTAAGTTCCGCACGGTCGCTTATGACAGTACACCGTACCGCTCAGACGCACGGGCCATGCCCGGCGCAGGCGTGATCAGGAGGTTCTGACAAGTTCACTTCCGTCCGTCGCTGCGTAGATGGCCCGGTTCACCGAACCCTGCACAGTGGCAGCACTGTTCCACTGAGGTCGCGCCGTCGGTCTGCCCACAAGGGCCACCTTACGGTTTGTTCAAAGCTGCACGCATGGGGGCTGCCTTTCTCGCTCCAGCCCCAAAGCAGGGCTTGTCAGGATGCGAGAAAGGCTGGCCCTCAAGCCGCTTTAAGCGGCGCTGCGGGCGGCGCGGCGTCGGAACAGGCCGACGCTGGCAAGGCCGCTCCCGAGCAGGGCGAGCGACATGGGTTCGGGAACGTTGCT
>JAABUU010008742.1_pt1 | contig 9981 bp, 10 predicted proteins | sample 5559301 | NCBI WGS metagenome assembly JAABUU01 (sample SAMN10711884, study PRJNA513360) | rock metagenome | isolation source: Antarctica rocks | place: Antarctica: Victoria Land, Richard Nunatak white | reverse complement strand
AGGTCGGGCACCGGCCACGGCTCGACGTCGACCTGGCGGCCTCCGCGGTTGTTGATCACCACCACATGCTGCCCCACCTCCAGTGCGGTGGGGCAGAACGCCAGATAGTGATGCGCCAAACCCTGCACGACGACGCGCACCTCACCCGCCTGGGCACCACCCCGCACCCGAAACGCGATCGTGCCGAGGGCACCCACCAACGACTGCGACGTCACCCCGACACACAGCCCGAAGCCACCGAACAGTAAACGAAGCCATCCAGATACCGGTCCAAGGCGCTGCTCACACCCTCATCGTGCCACCCACCCCACCCCCACACCGTCGCGTTCCAGCGCGGGGCCGCGGGAGAAACACCCTTCCACATTTCCGTACGAACCGGGCCCGCGGCCCCGTCCCGCATATCGGGCCGTCATCGGGAATCAATGCGGACGGCCCTCACGGGACTCGGCGACCAGCCAGAAGACCAGAAATTGGACCGCTCGAAACGTGTCCCGTTGCACGATCCGCAAACGGAACTCGGTTATGTCTGTCGACAGGATGCTGGAGCCGCAATTCGTGTCGAGTTGCTACGCCGGGCTCGGTCCGGCGGACTGGAGCACCTGTTCGGCGAGGCGGTGAGCGCCCAGCACTCGGGTGGCAGCGACGCTGCACCCGGCCGGATTCTGCAGGCCGGCCAGGACGGCGTCGAGCAGGCCGGTGAAGCCGCGTCGGGTTGCGACCGGCTCCCAGGGGGCGCTGCCGATTGTTCGCGTGCCCGTGTGGTCCTGCAGGTGGCCGTGTTCGAGCCCCATCAGTTGCGCTGAGCGGCCGTGCCCGTGCAGGGCGATCGCCTCGGTGTCCGCTCCGGCGGTGCGGCACATGGCGAATCGTCCCAGCGGACCGGTGTCCCCGGCCGGACGCGTGCCGCCCACGGCCAGCAGGAAGCGGCCCTCGGCATCCACCTGCAGCTGCGCGTCGGTGAGATCCAGGTCGGCGTCGCTGAACCACGTGAGCAGGTCGAGCAGATGGATCAGGTCATCGAACACCGCGGTGCGCGCATCTTGTTCGTGCACCGCGGCACGGTGCTTACCGGCCACGACCAGCTCCGGCCCACCGACCTCGATGAGCCAGTCACGCGCCGCCAGGTAGGTCGGGGCGAATCGGCGGTTGAAGCCGACCGCGAGTAGGCGCCCGTGCCGATCGGCCAGTGCGGCGAGCTGCTGCGCGGTCTCGATGTGGTAGGCCAGTGGTTTGTCGACGTAGACGTGGACACCGGCCCGCAGGCAGCGGCGGACCAGCTCGGCGTGGGCGTGGGTGGCGGCGTGGATGAACACCACCTCGGGTGCGCGCGCGAGCAGGGCGTCGAGGTCGGTGCCCGCGGCGGGGACGTGGTAACGCCGAGCCTGCGCGGTGAGCACCTCGGTGCGGCGGCTGACCAGACCCACCACTTCGAGCCGCTCGTCCCGGGTCAGCAGGGGCAGGTAGATCCGCTCGGCGATGCTCCCGAGGCCGACCACGCCGATCCGGATCCGTGGGGCGCCGGGTTCGGTCGGGGTTACAGGTTCTGCCACGCGGGCTTCGCCGCCCAGGTGGCCCGGTAGTACTCGGCCAGGGCGAGCTCTGCGGCGGCGGGTTCGTCCACGACGACGGTGACATGCGGGTGCAGCTGCAGCGCCGAGGCCGGCACCAGGGCGGTGACCGGGCCCTCGACGCAGCGGGCGACCGCGTTGGCTTTAGCCGTGCCCCAGGCCACCAGCATGAGGTGTCGCGCGGCGAGGATGGTGCCGATGCCCTGGGTCAGCACGTGGCGGGGCACGGCGTCGAGGTCGTCGTCGAAGAAGCGGGCGTTGTCCCGGCGGGTTTGCTCGGTCAGCGTCTTGAGCCGGGTCCGCGAGGCCAGTGAGGACACCGGCTCGTTGAACCCGATGTGTCCGTCGCTGCCGATGCCGAGCAGCTGCAGGTCGATGCCCCCGGCCTCGGTGATGGCTTCTTCGTAGGCGGCGCACGCCCCGGGTAGGTCGGCGGAGGACCCGTCGGGGCCGGCGACGGCGCCGGGTGCGAAGTCCAGTCGATCGGTGACTTCCCGGGCGATCACGGCGTGGTAGGACTCGGGGTGGTTGGCCGGGAGGCCGACGTACTCGTCGAGCTGGAAGCCCCGGGCGTGCCCCGCGGACAGCGTGCCCGCACGGTACCGAGTGATCAGGTCGTCATAGACCGGGCGCGGTGAGCTGCCGGTGGCCACGCCCAGGACAGCGGCCGGTTGCCGGGTCAGCAGCGCCTCGATCGCCCCGCCCACCAGCCTCCCGCCGGCGGTCTTGTCGGGCACGATCACGACTTCCATCTCGCCTCCTCGCTTGCCTGCCGGGTGTTCCTCTACTGGATCTGCCCCTATTATGGGCGCACGTTCCGGCCTGCGGAGGTGGTGCTGACGGTTCCGAAGGAAGACTCACGTGCCCCCTCGGCGGGGTTGGTGACCGAGTCACGCCGACCAGGCTCCGCCGAGCTGGATCTGCAGCCGACCGAGACACTGGTCGCGCAGTTCCTCGACGGGGAGCTCTCCGGGCTACAGGCATTGCAGGCGGCGGCCCCGCAGCTGCAGGCGGTTGTCGACGCGGTGGCGGAGCGCTTCGGGCGCGGGGGACGGCTGATCTACGTCGGCGCGGGCACCGCGGGGCGATTGGGTTGGCTCGACGCGGTGGAGTGCGTGCCGACGTTCGGCCTGGGACCCGAGCGGGTGATCGCACTGCTTGCCGGGGGCCCGGGGGCGCTCGTGGAGCCCATCGAAGGCGGTGAGGACGATCCCGTTGCGGCCCGGGCGGACATTTCCCGGGCCCAGGTGTGCGCGGCCGATGCGGTCGTGGCGATCTCGGCGAGTGGGGTCACCCCCTACACGGTGGCGGCGGCATATGCGGCCCGTGCTGTTGGCGCGCTGACGGTGGCGGTCGTCGCCAATCCGCATACCCCGTTGGCGGCGGTGACCGAGCTGGCGGTCGAGGCCATGGTCGGCCCGGAGTTCGTGGCGGGCTCGACCCGGCTGAAGGCCGGTACCGCGCAGAAGGTGACGCTCAACGCCCTGTCCACGTTGGTCATGATCCGTTGCGGGCGGACCTACGGCGATCTGATGGTCGACCTGCGGGCAACCAACGACAAGCTGCGCGACCGGGCCCGGCGGGTCGTCGCCGCAGCCACGGGCACCGACGAGCCACAGGCCGCGTGGCTGCTGCACGAAGCGGACGGCGAGGTCAAGACCGCGATCGTCATGGCCATACGGGATCTCGGGCCGGGCGCCGCCCGGGGCGCGCTACGCCGCCACCACGGCCAGTTGCGGGCGGCCCTGGACCGACCGGCAGACACCCGAACTCCACCCACACCTGGGGAGGGACCCTCATGACATCGACATCCCCCAAAGCCGCCGCCCCGCTGCGCTCCCGTCTCGGTTTGGTTGTGGCGATCAGCGCCGCCGCGGTCGGCATCATCTACGGCTACGACACCGGTGTCATCGCCGGGGTACTGCTGTTCGTGCCGGACGAGTTTCACCTCTCCACCGCGGGGACCTCCTCGATCGCCACGGCCGTGGCCCTGGGCATGATCGCCGGTGCGTTGGCCGCGGGGCGGGTCACCGACGCGGTGGGCCGCAAACTCACCATGGTCGGGATCGCCGTCGGCTATGTCGTGTTCGCCATCCTCTCCGCCGTGGCGCAAAACCTGGTGTGGCTCGACGCGGCCCGCGCTGGGCTGGGTATCACCATCGGCCTGTCCACGGTCGCCGCGCCCGTGTTCATCGCCGAGTCCAGTCCCCCGAAGATCCGCGGGAGCCTGCTGGTCAGTTACCAGGTCGCCACCGTCGCGGGCATCATGGCGGCCTACTTCGTGGGTTATGCGCTGGCACCGTTCGGTGCCTGGCGGTGGATGCTCGGACTCTCGGCCTTCCCTGCCACGGCGGTCGGGATCTTGCTGCTGCGCCTGCCCGACACACCCCGGTGGTACATGATGAAGGGTCGCCGCGCGGAGGCGCTGCGCACCCTGCAGCGCATCGACCCCGAGATGGATGTGGACGGTGAGCTCAACGCGATCGAGGAGGCCCTGCACGCGGAGCACGGCGGGAGGCTGGCCGAGATGGTGCGCCACCCCTACCGGCGGGCCACGGTGTTCGTGGTGTCGCTGGGCTTCCTGGTCCAGATCACCGGGATCAACGCCATCATCTACTTCACGCCCCTGATTTTCACGAAGGTGGGGCTGACCGGAAACGTCGCACTGCTGCTGGTTCCGGCCCTGATCCAGCTCGCGGCGCTGGTGGCCACCGTGGCCGCGGTGCTGCTGGTCGACCGTATCGGGCGGCGCCGGGTGTTGCTCTCGGGCATCGTCGCGATGATCGCGGCGAACGTGTTGCTCGCGGTCGTGTTCGCCGGCGATTTGAGCGGGGGGGCCAGCGCCCTCGCGTTCGCCGGGGTGTTGCTGTTCACCTGTGGGTTCGACTTCGGCTTCGGTGCCATGGTGTGGGTGTACGCGTCGGAGAGCTTCCCCGGACGGCTCCGCTCCAGCGGCGCGTCGGCCATGCTGACCGCCGACCTGGTCGGCAACGTGCTCATCGCCCAGTTCTTCCTCGGGGTCCTGGGCAGCATCGGGGGCATCGCCACCTTCACCATCTTCGGGGTGCTCTCGCTGCTGTCGTTCGTGTTCGTGTTCGTCCTCGCCCCCGAGACCAAGGGGCGGCCCCTGGAGGCGATCCGGCTGTACTGGGAAAACGGCGGCCGTTGGGTGGGCAAGGGCGCAGCCGTGCGTGGTGAGCAGCCGAGCGCCAAGTGAGTGGTCCTGCCGAGGCGTGGGTGCTGCGGGCCGAGGAGGTACTCACCCCGCAGCAGCGACTGCGACCGGGATGGGTGACGGTGCGAGGTACCCGGATCGACGCGGTCGGATCCGGGTGTCCACCGTCGGGGCTTGCGATGCTCGACCTCGGCGCCCGCGTGCTCACCCCAGGGTTCGTCGACCTGCACGTGCACGGGGGCGATGGCGCGCAGGTCAACGGTGCCACCCCCGAGGAGGTCGTCGCCTCCGTCGGCACCGTGGCCCGCTGCCACCTCCGGCACGGCACCACCGCGCTGCTGGCCACCACCGTCGCCGACACCCCGGCCCGGCTGGCCGCGGCGGTACGCGGCGTCGCCGCGGCGGGCGTGCACCCGGCACCGCAAGCCGCCCACGTGCTGGGTGCGCACCTGGAAGGCCCATGGGTGGCACCCGGTCGGGCCGGGGCGCAGGACCCCCAAGCGCTGCGGGCCCCGAGCGTGTCCGAGTTCGCCGCGCTGCTCGACGCCGCCCGCGGCACGGTGCGGCTGGTGACCCTGGCCCCGGAGCTGCCGGGCGCCTTCGACCTCATCCGCGCCGCCACCGCCGAGGGGCTCGTGGTGTCCGTCGGCCACACCGAAGCCGACTGGGAGACGACGAAACGGGCCTTCGACGCCGGTGCGCGGCACGTGACGCACCTGTTCAACGCGATGCCCGGGGTGCACCACCGCCGTCCCGGCCCCGTGCTCGCCGCGCTGGACGATCCCCGGGTCAGCGTCGAGATCATCGCCGACGGGATACACATCCACCCCGCGGTGCTGGCCCGGGTCCTCGCCGCGGCCCCGGACCGCGTCACCACCGTCACCGATGCCATGGCCGCGACCGGGCTGCCGCCCGGACGCTACCGACTGGGCCGCCGCGACGTCATCCTCGAAGGCAGCCGAGTCGCTCTCGCCGAGGCACCGGGCACCCTCGCCGGCAGCGTGCTCACCATGGACCGTGCGGTCAAGGTGCTCGTCGACGCCGGCGTGGAGCTGCCCGAGGCGGTGACGGCGGCGACCGCCACCCCCGCCCGGGTCCTCGGCGAGCCGACCAGGGGACGGTTGGAACCCGGGGCTGAGGCCGACCTCGTGGTGCTGGAACGGGATCTGTCGGTGGCGGCGGTGCTGCGGGCCGGACGCCCAGCCCACGACCCGCACGGTCTGCTCCACCATCTGGCAGGCGAACGGATCGTACGGCGATGAGTGTCGTGGTGGGCCTGGACATCGGTGGCACACACAGCCGCGCACGCCTGGCCCGCGACGGGCACACGATCGCCGAGGCCGACGTAGGCAGCGCCAGCCTCACCGCCGCCGGTGCGCAACGCGCCCACACCGCGCTGGCCGAGCTGGCCGCACGGCTGGGGCTCGCCCAGCTCGGCCTGGTGGACGCCATCTGCGTCGGTTCCGCCGGCAGCGGCTCGACCGACGCCCGCGACTTCCTCACCCAGGCCCTGGCACCGCTGACCCGCTCGGGCACCGTCCTCGTCGTCAACGACGCGCGGCTGGTGCTGCCCGCCGCGGGTCTGGACGAAGGGATCGCGCTGATCGGGGGCACCGGCTCCACCGCCGTCGGTGTCGCGGCCGGGCGCGTGGTCCGCGCCGGCGGATGGGGCTACCTGCTCGGCGACGAGGGCAGCGGCTACTGGACCGTCCGCGCCGCCGTACGCGAGCTCGCCGACCGCCAGGACCGCGACGCCGAGCTGGGCGAGCTCGGACGCAGGCTGCTCACCGCGACCGGCGCCCACGACGTGCCCGACCTCGTGCAACGCTTCTACGACCACCCCAACCCGGACGGCTGGGCCACCCACGCCGGCGACGTGCTCGACTCGGCGGATCCGGCCGCGGAGGCGATCCTCGCCCACACCGCCGACGAGCTGGCCACCCTGGTGGCCACCGCGGCGACGCGCCTGCACGGTGCGGCGAACCTACCCGTCGTCCTCGCCGGCGGCCTGCTCACCGGCTACGCACCACTCGCCCGGGCGGTGCGCGCACGCGTTCATGCCACGCTGCCCGCCGCCCCGGTGTCGACGTTGACCGAACCCCCGGTCGCCGGCGCGGTACGGCTCGCAGAAGCAGCGTCCGCACCCTGATCGGGCAGTGTGCCTGGTCCGGGCCGGATCACGCAGCGGACCTGCAGCTCACGGCACGGCCACCGGGCCGCCCACTGCACCGGCTACCGGCGGCACGGGCGCCAGCACCGCCGCGGTCAGGTGGGTGTCGCCGACGGTGAAGCGCCGTTACCGGACGAATTCTTGGCGACCTCGAAGCGCACGGCCACCTCGTCCAGCCCGGAGGACGAGTCGGCCGCCGCTACGCGGCGCACCACCCACCCGCGCCCGAGTTCCATGTGCTCCACGTCCGCTCCGGGAACCCACTCACCGCCACGGCGCCCCGGAACCACCGGGAGATCGCCCCGGAACCACCGGGAGATCGCCGCGGGCATCGGCGGGACCAGCGGGGTCTGCCGACGAGATCGGTGCCGCCTCGCCCGGCAGCAGGGCCAGCTGCGCCGTGGTCGACAGCGCACCGAGAGACCCCCCCAGCAGCCGCGCTCCGGCACCGGACTCCTCCTCGGTGTCCAAGCCCATCGCCTCCGTCGCTGCCCTCAGCGCGGCACCTGCTGCCCCGCGCAGCTCACCGAGTTCGGTCGAGGCCTGCGGCAGGGACACCGACCGGCCGATCGTGGTGAACTGGGCATCCCGCAGCCGGACCGTCACCGTCCGCGGCCCCGATCCCCGCCGCGGTGAGGCGGGCATACGCCCCTATGAGCCACCCTCTCCAGCGCCGGCGCCAGCTGCGACGCGGGAACGTCGTAGTCCATCGGCCGCTACGGCGGTGAGGAGTTCGTCGTCATCCTCGACCGACTCCACCTTCCCGACGCCCAACTCGTCGCCGATCGGCTCCGCGCCGCCATCAGCGCCCTGACCCTGAAACACGGTCACCACATCACCGCCTCCATCGGCGTAGCCCACAACCAACCTGATCACGGCCAAGCAGATCTACAGCAACTGCTGCACCGCGCCGACACCGCCCTCTACGCGGCAAAAGCCGCAGGCCGCGACCGCGTACACACAGGCTGACCCCGCATTCAACCGCCGCCGACTCCCGGCGGCGGCAAGGTCATTGCCAGTCAACTCTCGGATGTCGACTGGGTCTGGCCCGGTGCCTGATGTCGGGTGGGGTGTACCCCACCCTGACGCTGTTGAATCGGGCAGAATGCGACACCGCGCTGGCGTGCAGCGCCCACCATCCTTGCTGCCCACCGGGCGTCGTGAGTGCGACTGCCCACTCGGGTGAGTGCGGACTCGGCACCCGGGTGGGGATACCGGCAACCCGGAATCTGGAGTGAGTTCCCGCGGTGTCATCCGTACTCGTTCTGCGCGTCCCCGGTGCCGGTGTTTGACTTGATGTTCGCAGCCTCATCAGATGCTGCGCCGCCGGTGGCGGTGTGCGCGGGCGTCGCCGGTCTGGGTTATTGGACCTTATCGCCGACGGCGGTTCACTCCTCCCGCTCGTCATCACCACCCTTCCGGAAGGACATGACATGCCTCCCACTCAGCGTATGACCGACGACAGTCTGCGTGTGCGCCAACTCAGCCACTACCAGTTCACCTGGACCGCGGGCAAAGCCGCCGAACACGGCACCTGGACCCTTCAACTCGTCCTCGACGAAGGCGCCTGGGAAGAGGTACTCACCGTCACCGCAGAGGACGCCGACAACCTGCAAGACGTGCTGAAGAACACCAAATCCGTGTTCTACGACATCGACCGGCGAGTCCTGATGTTCGGCGTCACCAAAGCAGGCGACTGACCCTCGACAGCCGAGGGCCTACCTCCTCCACCCTGGGGAATGGCCCCCCGCACCGCTCGCTGGGCTCTGGTTTCGGCACCCACCGCAACGACCTGCCGATTACCCGTAGACGGGCGACAAGGCGTCGTTTGGTGATTGCGCATTATCCTCCGCACTCAGGCGCGTTCCTTCGCGAACAGCGGTGGTCTCACGGGGGGTCGCCGGCAGTCGTGTCGGTCTCAACCTGGCCTTAAGGCGCACCCTCTGGCGTTGTTCACGCACGTAACGATTTCCTCTCCGAGGTCACTGTTGCCCTGGACGTTGGTGGTCCTAGCTGCCGTAGGAGCTGGCTGCTGCGCAGTTCGGCGCGCACCGCCTCGGTGCGGGCCTGAGCCTGGCGGCCTTGGACGATCTGGGCTTCGGTCTAGGTCAGCTGCACCAGGGTGCGCAGCTGGGTGATGAGAGTACTGGTGTGCTGGTCGACACGCTGATCGTTCCTTTCAGCAGGGAAAGGGGACGGCAATACGGTGTTGCCTCGATCTGGCCGATGCCCACGCGAGGGGCGGCGGGAGGCGGTCTAGCGTTGCTTGCGTTCCCGGCGGCGGGTTGACCAGCGGGTCAAAGCGGCGTCGGCGCGGGTCAGGGCCCGGCGGTTCACCCCTCCCGCTCGTCATCACCACCCTTGGCGGTAGGTCGACTGCAGCACGCTGCCGAGCACGGCGATCCCGAGCGCGCCGCCGAGTTCGCGGGCGAGATCGTTCATCGCCGAGCCCACCTGTTCCTGGGCCACGGGCAGGGCGTCAGTGATCGCGGTGATCGCGGGCGTCATGGCCAGACCCATACCGGCGCCCAGGGGCAGCAGCCCGGCCAGCAGCAGCCAGTAGGCGCTAGTGCCGTCCAGCCGAGACAAGACGAGCAGGCCCGCGATGATCAGCACCAGCCCCAGGACGCAAGCACCGACAGGAGCGCCACGCCGGGAGCCGACCGCACCGCTGACTCGGATGCCGCTCACAGCGCAAGTGAGCCAGCCGCAGGGATGCAGCCAACATTGGTTGCGGATCGCTTGCGCGAATTCGATCAAGACTCGACCGGCGCGAGACCCGTCAAGATAGTCACCGCACGCCGTTCCGCTTGCGGGACGTCGCTCGCGCTCTGGTCATGGTTTGCAGAGTGGCGTGGCCGCAGCGTCTTGGTGGGCTCAGTCCAGCGCTGCGAGAATCTGCTCAGCGATGTCGAGGGCGCCCACCCGCACGACCCACCGGGTGATGCCCCAGCGGTCGCGGGCGGAGTGCAGCTGCTCGACGATTTCAGGGATGGTGCCGATGAGCACGTAGGGAACGGCGAGCACATCGTGCACGGCGAGGTCGGCCTCCGCGGCGAACGGTCGTG
>JAABUU010008734.1_pt1 | contig 9989 bp, 14 predicted proteins | sample 5559301 | NCBI WGS metagenome assembly JAABUU01 (sample SAMN10711884, study PRJNA513360) | rock metagenome | isolation source: Antarctica rocks | place: Antarctica: Victoria Land, Richard Nunatak white | reverse complement strand
GCAACGGGTTTCCGCAGGCCCGCGGATTTCAATTGATGTGGGTCTGGATGGCCCAGGAGTTGCTGCTGCTGCTCGTCGTTCCGATCGTCCTGATGTCGGCCCAGCCGCTCGCGCTCATTCGGGCGACATACGGTGACCACGCCTGGCCCATCCGCATTCTGCGAACCAGGGCGATAAGGATCGTCGGAAGCCCGCTGGTCGGCCCGGTACTGGTGCCGGTCCTGTGTCTGTGGCTGATCTTCGGCGGGCTCGGTTCGTTTGCGGTGAGTTCGACCTGGGCGGGCGGCGCGGTGCATCTGCTGATGTTGGCAGCCGGCATCTTGATCGCCATCCCGTTGGTTGATTCCAACGATGACCGGACGTCGCTGGCGGTCGGTCTGTCCCTTGGTGTCGGGTTCGTGGAACTGATCCTCGACGCGTTCCCCGGCATTGCGTTGCGCTTCCAAACGCATATGACGCTGGCGCATACCTGAGATAAGGAGGAGCCGTCGATCGCCATGGAGACCGACCCCTTGTTCGCTTCGGCCGACCAGCCGAATGATTGAGAAGGGACAACACCAAATGATTGAGAAGGGACAACGCCAGATGGGTGATACGCCGATGACCAACAACAGCGCCAACGACCCTGGGGACGGTTTCCGCCGTAACCCGTTCCACTTGGACGGGCGTGTCGTCAAGCCGACCCCGGACATCCTCCAGCCCATGCTGACCCAGGCGAGGGCCTCGGCGCGCACGCCCCTGGTCGGCGTCACGAGCGACGGCAAGGCTGAGCCCGGCCTGTTCGGCCTGGAGCCGACCGGGCGGTCCACGGCCTCGATCGTGGAGTCGGCGTTGGCCTACCTCGCCTCGCTGGACCCGGCGAGGCGGGCTGCCGCGGTGCTGCCGCTGGACAGCGAAAATTGGCGGCTCTGGTTCAACATCGCCCCGAACTTGCTGCGGCACGGCGTCCTGCTCGAGGAACTGAACGAGGACCAGCGTGACGCCGCACTGGCCCTACTCCGCGAAACCTTGAGCGCGCGCGGGGTTCAGACGGCACGCGACATCATGAAGCTGAACCACACCATCGCCGAGCTGAGCGGGCAGTGGGACCTCTACGGCGAGTGGCTCTACTGGATGTCGGTCTTCGGGGACCCCAACCGCATTGAGCCATGGGGCTTTCAGATCGACGGTCATCATCTCATCACCAACTGCCTGGTCGTCGGCGACCAGATGGTCCTCACCCCGTTGTTCTGGGGCAGCGAGCCGGTCACCGCGACGAGCGGGAAATACGCTGGGACGGCCGTGCTCAGCGACGAAGAGAGCCTGGGCTACGCCCTGTTTCACTCCCTGAACGCCGCCCAGCGCGCGACCGCAGTCCTCGCCGACCAGCTGCCAGAGGAGGTGTTCACCGGCGCCTTCCGGGACGACTTCGAGATGCGCTTCGAGGGACTCCCGTTCGACGAGCTGACCGTCGACCAGCAGGCCGCGTTCTTGCGACTGGTCGAGGTCTACGTGGGACGGATCCGCCCGGGGCACGCGGAAGTCAAAATGGCAGAGGTGGAACGGCACCTCGACCGGACCTACTTCGCCTGGATCGGAGGCGTCGGACCCGACGCCGTCTTCTACTACCGCATCCACAGCCCGGTCATCCTCATCGAATTCGACCACCTGGCGGGAGTGGCGTTCGACAACGACCAGCCAACCCGCCGCCACATCCACACCGTCGTCCGAACGCCCAACGGCAACGACTACGGGCAGGATCTCCTCCGACTTCACCGCGAGCGCTCCTCACACACCCAAACGCGCCGCCCCGAGGAGTGCTGACTCGCCACGCCAGGCATCACCCGGGATTTCATCTGCGCCGGCTGCGGCACCGAAGCGGCACTGCTGGGCCACCGACGTTGCGAACGCTGCACCCTGACCGACAACCTCACCGTCGTCCTCGACGACGGCACTGGGCAGGTCCGGCCGGAACTGCGCTCCCTGCACGCGGGCCTCAAGACGGTCGACAGCAGCCAGGTCAAGAACACCCTGACCTGGCTCGCGCAACCGCAGAGCAACTGGCACCGCGACTTCCGTGCGGGAAATTCTGATGCACCACGGAGTGCTACCCACGATGGACAAGCATCTGGCGCTGTTCCAGCGGTGGCTCACCGACCGGTTGAGCGCCATCGAGGAGGAGGCGCACCGTCAGGTCGTCGAGCGTTTCAAGACCGAAACTGGTTGGCCCGCAGGAGTGGTCGCCTTCTTGCTGAGCATGGTGTCGGTGATCAGTTTGCGGGGATACAGCGGCAACGGCTGCCCGATCAGACGCGCGATGGCAGGCGGGCTGATCGGGTGTTCGCTTCGGTCGTTCGGCTCCCATGCTCGTCCGTCCCAGACCCAGATTCTGTCGAGCTCCAGACCGGGCTGCTCGCCTACGTCTTCGCGCCACGTGTTGGTCCAGGTTTCAATCTGGATCCACAACGGGGCGGAGCGGTCCAGGTCCACCGCGGCGGGCGCCTGAATCGTCTCGAGGGGGTCAGCAGCCGCGCGTTGGCTGCCGCCATACTCCAGCCGGCGGCGGCGATACGGGTGGTCAGCCTGCGCCGCTCAGCCACGCGTGGATGGTGTCGGCGTCATCGGGTCAGCTCCAGGTGGGCAGCGGCGGAGGGCAGTGGGATGGCCGGGCGGCCGCGTTGTTTCCTGACGGATAAAGGGCGGCGGGTCATAGTCGGTGGGACAGGTCCAGGACACGCCGGGCCACGGTGGCCATTGCTACGGCGGCCGCGATCCCGCCGCACACGATACTCAGGCTCAGGGCCGGCAGTGGGGACAAGTGGAGGGCGTGCCCGAGGCTGGTCAGGGTGAGCAGCAGCCCCACTGCGGTAGCGGTCGCGGCCCACAACGGGAACGCGGGGTTCGATCGTGGCGACAGGGCCGGGCGGGTTCGCAGCGTCCAGGCGATGAGGGCGTGCCCGGCGAGCCAGCCCAGGACCGCGGCCGAGCGTGCGGTGGCCGTGTCGTGGGTGTGCAGGGTGATCAGGTACACCGGCACCACCGCCAAACCCAGGGTGAGCGCCACGGTGAGCAACGCGGCCACCTCGGGCCGGTCCAGGAACCTGGCGCCGGGCGGGCGCGGCGGGCGGTGCATGGCTTGCGGCGCGGCGGGTTCGGAGACGAACGCGACCGACGCGCCGAGGTCCATGAACAGTTCCAGCAGCACGATGTGCACCGGCGCGAACGGCGCCTGCTGGTGCAGCGCGAGGGGGATGATCAGCGCGGCGACGAGGGCGAGTCTGGCGCCGAGGTAGAACGCCACCGCCCGGCGCAGCTGGGCGGAGATGTTGCGGCCCGTGGCGATCGCGGCGACGACGGTCGGGTAGGCGTCGTCGGTGAGCACGATGTCGGCGGCGTCGCGGGCCAGGTCGGCGCCGCGCCGGCCCATCGCGATACCGACATCGGCCGCAGCGAGCGCGGGGGGCGTCGTTGGCGCCGTCGCCGGTGACCGCGACGATCTCCCCACGCGCCTGCAGCAGCCGCACCAGCCGAAGCTTGCCCTGCGGCGTGGCCCGCGCCACGACGGTGCCGTCATGCAACCGGCCGGTCAACATCTGGTCGTCGATGTCGCTCAGGTCACCGTGCAGCACATCGGGCCCGGCGACCAGTCCGGCCTGCCGGGCGATGGCGGCCGCGGTGTCGGGGTGATCACCGGTGACGATGATGGTCCGCACACAGGCGGCCCGCAGCGCGGCGACCGCCTCACCCACCCCCTCACGCAGGGGGTCTTCGAACGCGGCGAAGCCCAAGAACTCCAACTGCCTCTCGGCCTGGTCGCGGCTCGCTGGTGCGGCGGCGTCGTGTCGGCGGGCGAAGCCGATCACGCGGGCGCCGCGGCCGGTCAACTCGCTCAGCTGCTGCACCGCCTGGTCCGACGCGGCGGCGGTGAGGTCGCATCGGCCCAACACCGCCTCCGGGGCGCCGCTGACCGCGATCTGGACCCCGTGATCGCTGCTCCAGACGCGGGTGACCAGCTTGCGAACCGGATCGAACGGGTAACTGACTATCGGCTCGCCGACGATCCCCACCCCGGCCCGTTCGGCCGCGGTGGCCAGTTCGGCTTCCATCGGTTCGCGGGAGGGTGCCGCGCCGGGCCGCGCGGGTGGCTGGGTGCGCAACGCCGCGGTCAGCACGTCCGCTGCGGTGCCGGTGATCTGGATGAGCCGCAGTTGGTTCTGAGTCAGGGTGCCGGTCTTGTCGGTGACCACCACGGTCGCCGCACCGATCGTTTCCCCGGCCTTGAGGCGCCGCAGCAACGCACCCCGGCGGGCCAGTTGCCGGCCGCCGACGGCCAGCAGCACGGTAATCAGGATCGGCAGTTCCTCCGGAACGGTCGCGAACGCGACGGTGAGGCCTTCCAGGAGCATGTCCTTCAACGGCCGGCCGGTCAGCAAGCCGACCACCGGAACGAGCACGCTGGCCGCGATCGCGGCGATGAGTACGACCGGGCCAGCTCCCGCAGCGACTTCTGCAGCGGGGTCACCGGTTCGCGTTCGGTCGCGGCCAGCTTGCCGAGCTGACCCAGCTCCGAAGCGTCACCGGCGGCGGTGACGACCGCGACCGCCTCCCCGGAACTGACCGCGGTGCCGGCGTAGAGCATGCTGCTGCGCTCGGCCAACACTGCATCGGAGGGAACCGGATCCGGGTGCTTGTCCACCGCGGCGGCCTCGCCGGTCAGGGTCGCCTCGTTGACCCGCAACTCCTGCGCGGACAGTAGCCGCGCATCGGCCGGCACCAGATCGCCGGCCTCCACTTCGATGACATCACCGGCGACCAGCTCGGCGGTGGGCAGCTCGCATAGGCGGCCGTCGCGGCGCACCCGGGACACCGGCGCCGTCAGTGCCCGCAACCCGGCCAGGGCCCGTTCGGCGCGCAGCTCGGTGACCGTCTCGATGATCACGACCGCGGCGATGACCAGGAAGATCGCGATCGCATCGCGCAGCTCACCGAACACCGCCGAGAGCACCCCGACCGCCAGCAGCAGCAGTTGCAGCGGCTCGACCAGGGACTCGCCGAGCTCACCCAACCATCTGGGGATCCGCCGGCCGGCGGCAGCGATGGCGGGCCGGCGAAGGGCGGCCTGGCTGCTGCTCAACCCATCCCCGCTGGCCTGCAACTCGACAAGGACCTGCTCGGCGGGCATGTCATGCCAGCAGGTAGGCGACGGGACCGCCAGTGGCCCGGGCCGGCTAGGCATGCGGGTCCTCGAGTTCGTGCGCTTGTTGACGATAGATCTGCAACGCCTCGGCCTGCTGCTCGACCTGCTCACTCAGGTCAGTTAGGCGCCACTGCCGGTCGGTCGCCTCGGTCTGCAGCATCGTCTGCCGCGCCAGGTAGCTGGTCTGAATCAGCTGCGCGACCTGCGGACCGAGCGCGTCCAGGGCACTGCGCTGCTGGGCCGGGTCGGTGTAGGCCCCGACGCTGGCCAGGTCGGCATCCACCGCCGACGCGTTGATCTTGAGATCCGCGATCAGAGCCCGTGCGTCTGCGGTGAAGAGCCGGCCATCTTTCGCCCAGGCGAGCATCACCTCGGCGGCCCTGGATTCCACCCTGCTCAGCCCGACCCCTCCACGCGACGGCGTCGCGGCGGCGCGGGGACCGCCCGCAACCGCCGAGGTTCGACCGGGGCTTCGGCGCGCAAGGCCTCGGCCTCAAAACTGGCCAGTTCCTCCGCCGCCGCGTTCACCGCTACCCGGGCCTGCTCCCCGAGCGGCGCCGCGAAGTAATCCCGCCGCTCGATCTTGGCCATCCAGCCGCGGAACCGGTCCAGATCCGCCTCGGACTCCTCTACCTCCGCATAGGTGGTGCGACCCTTGGCGCGCTCCCCGGCCAGCTCCGCCGACAGCGCCGGCAGCCGTTCCAGCACCTCGCCGTACTCGATATCCCGCGCGGCGTTGAACTGCTCGTGAAGCCACTGCAGATCCTGCAGATCCCGCAGCACGATCTGCAACGACTGGCCGGCTCCGCCTTCCTGCGACACGCGATCCAAAAGCCGGCGCACCTCACGGCTCACCTCGACCCGTTCGGGCAACAAGCACACCGAGGACTGCAGATACACCGCGCCCAACGAGCGGAGCTTGCGCCACACATGCACCCGCAGTGACGCCTGCCCGCTGCTGAGACTGACCGTGATCAGCAACCAACCCTGAGCCGCCCCGCGAGCGCTCATCTCGGCCCCTGCCGGCGGCAGTGAACTCGTCGCTGCCCCCACGGGCGCCCAAGTGACCTACCGCCCCGGCGAGCCTCGTCCAAGCGCCGCCGAACCGCCGCGCTCCGCCCCGCGTCGAAGATCACGCTCGCCATCCACCGCCCCATCACCGACACACCATCACTATGAGACGTTATGAGCATAACAAGGCAGCGATACGTTCATCACATCAGTCATCACCATCAGTATTGCCCGCTCGGACAGGCCCCGATGCAGCTAGTGGCTCGTGTTTGAAGTCTTCTTACGGTGGGCTTTCGTCAGGATTTCGTCGTCGCACCGATGTGCCCGGTCAAGGCATCGGCTGCCAACGCGAGCTGTGCGTTCATGAGTGCCTCACAACCCGGTTGGAACGCGACGTACACCAAGAGCCAGCAGCAGACGGCGCCGATCACCGCGAGGCCGCAACCCGATCAACTCCGGGGCGGCTCGCCCTCAGGCTTCGCCGCCGGGGTGGGCGGCGGGTCGGCTGGGTGATCCGGAAGCTGCTCGACATAGCGTTCGGCTCGCTCGTCCAGCTTGCCGATCTGATCGTGATACCTGCCGCCGGACTTGGCATCGAGCGTCTGAGCCGCTTGCCGGATGCCCTTCTCCAGCTTGGCCTTGTTCCACCCGCCGCGGCCCGCGCCTGGGCGGCGAGCTTCTTCGCGTTTTCTGCCAGCGACATCGCACACTCCTCAATCTCAAAATGACCCTGCAGCGACGCAATCCAGTCCGGGGCGTGCATCGCCCGGTTTGACCGCAGCGCCGCGAATGCAGAGCTGATATCGCTACCGTGTTATCAGCGTAACGCAGCGGCAGCAACCTCGCTACGACATTGGAATCAAGGCTCCAATCCAAGCTCATCGGGTACTGCCGCGTTTCCACCGAGGAAACCCTGCGCCGGGTCAGTGTGTTCGTCGAGTTGCACGTCGAGCAGGGCCGCGGGCTCATCGACCTCGACCGCCCGGTGGCCGTCGGCTCCGCCATCTGGCCGCACGGCCGGTGGCGCCTCGACCTGTTCGGTAAGGCCAACCACGCCGGCACCACCCGGCTCGTCGATCGGCACGACCCGATGCTGGCACTGGCCGCGGTCATTGGCGCCGCCCGGGCCACAGCGCAGCAGCGCGGTTGTGTGGCCACCATCGGCAAGCTGGCGGTGGAACCCAACGGCATTAACGCCATTCCGTCCCAGGTCACCGCCTGGTTGGACGCCCGCGGACCCGCGGAGTCCGACGTGGGGGCCGTCGCCGCGGCCGTGGCCGCTGCCGGTGGTCTCGCCGCCGCCGAGGGCTTGTTCACAGAGGAGTCCTTCACCGGCGACACCGCGTTCGACCGTGACTGTGATTTGCACGGTAAGTGGTTCTGGCTCAAGTTTCGTGAAGCTGATGGGTGGGTGAGCGCGGCAGAGATCGACACTCGGTCCGGCGAAGAGCGTTCCCATAGGTTGCGTGGTGGCGGGATGACGGGTCGTTGCAGGTGGGCGGCGCTCGGACCATAGGTTCGTGGTGTCCTGGAGGCATGGCTGTTGACTGCCGTTGTTGCCGGGTTCTGCTTCCGCAGCTGTCGCCGGTGGTGGTCGATGACATCTGCAGGGTCGACTGGGTGATGAGGATCTCCGCGCATCCGACGGCGCGGGCAGCGCGATGCAGCCGGTGCGGGCAGGCGTCCAGGCGGGTGCACAGCAGCTATCGCCGCCGGCTGGCGGATCTGCATCGAACACGGACAGGCCGCCGGGAACGGGCATGAACAGTGATCCGCCGACGACGGCCGGCCGGCCCAAAGCGTTTGGAGCGACCCAGTCGACCGTCAACGTCTGCACCGAGACCTGCGGCCTGTCGCCGGTGCTGAGCGCCGGTGTCGTTGACGCCGCCGTGGTGGTGGTGGTGGTGGGGATAGATGTTGCCGGCTGCGCGGTGTCGGTCACGCTCGTGCTGACCGAGATGAGATGGGTGCCGATCAGTGAACGTCGGGCAGTGGTGTCGGAGTTGGCGGGGTGGGTCACATTTCAACCGGAACACCCTGGTCAGCATTCACCCGGAATCGACACCTCAGTGTTCAACGCCAGCAGCTGTCTCGGCCCAGTCGTTGACCTGAGCCGCCACAGTGGTGCTGACGCATGGAAACGGGTACAGGGTGATGCCTGCGCCTTCGGCGACCCGTAGTGCCCTTGAGAGGTGACTTCAATGAGTGATGATCCACGCGATGATGCAGATGCGACCGAGAGGGCCGGGTCGGAGGACGCTGCCGATTTCGGCACGAAAGACCCGACAGACACCGATCATCCCACCGGGTCGCAGCAAGCCGAGGAAAACAAGGCAACCGAATCGCCCAGCTGAGGTGCCGGTTCACGTTGTTCGACAGTTCGACACATTCAACCCGAGTTCGGACGTTTCCAACCGAAGGAGTGCACCATGACAGAGTCGTCCAGCAACGAAACGCAGGAACGGGTGGTCACCGCGATCCGGGATGCTGATTCGGGGTCCAACCACCAGGCCGGGATGGATGGCGATGAAGCCAGCGCCGCGGACCGAACCGCCGACGACGACGACCCGCCGCACCAGTGAGCCGCCCGCGCGACCGTCGCTGCTGGCTTCGCGCTCGTTGTTCACCCATAGCCGGAACCGCTACCTCGACCGCCCGGTGGGACCGCTACCGGAGCGGGCGATGGCCTACGGGAGGTCCTCGGTCTACTCCTCTCCGTTTGATCATCCGCGGTGAACCGCTGGGCGTGTTCAGCATCTACGGCGACACGGTCGCCGCGTTCGATGACGAGGCCTGGACGGCGACGATCGCCCCAGATCGTCACCCTGACCACGATGGCCAACACCGGGACGCTGCGCAACTACAGCGACGCCACCCTCACCGACCAACTGCAGGAGGCGTGGCGGCGGCGGCGACCAGGTGCGCGGCCAGGATGGACGCGAGGTCACCTTCGCCGAATCGTTGGTGCACCGCGGCGTGCATCACCGCTCAGTCGACTCGGGCCGCACCGGTGAGTTGCGATCGACACCGCGTGGTCCATCTTCACAAGGATCCGCGAGGTACCGCGCGCAGCGGCGTCCTTCAACCACAGCACTGCGCCCGCACCCAATGCCAGGAACGCTGTCTTCGCCGCCGTGCCCGGCAGTGGTTCCCGATGCAGCGCCCAGTCCGGTGCCGGCGGGACGGGCCCGTTGTCGATCGCAGGGCTGCCCGCTCGGTCGCCGACTAGAACAGCACCCCGACTCCCGTTCCCCGGCGGTTCGCGCTTGGCAGGGCGTGCTCGTCGAGGAGAGTGAACATCAGCCCGCGTCCGGGCAGACCGGTCAGTTCGTCGTGAGAGGCCTGGTGCTCCAAAGTGAGCCGGACTGTAGCGGCGAGATCCCGGTCAGCAGCCATCACGAGGTAGGAAGCCGGCAGCCCGGCGAACAGCTGCACCAGGGACAGCTGCTCGGTGGTCCAGGACCACACATGGTCGCGGTACACATCCAGAGCGCCCCACGCCTGACCACGGGCCAGAAGCGGCACGGCCACGGTGGCGCCAAGTCCCGCTGCCGCGGCGGCTGCTGCAAACTCGGGCCACCGGTCGGATTGGGCGATATCGTCCACGACGATCGTCTTCCGGTCGACCATGGCGTCGTGGCAGGGGCCGCGTTGCAGCACTTCCTGTAAGACTTCGACGTCGACGATGTGTTCGGGTGAAGCGTGGACGAACCGCACACCGGCCGGTTCCAAGATCACCACCCCGGCGCCGTCCACGTCCAACGCCCGGGCGGCCACCACGCACAAGTCGTGCAGCAGTTCG
>JAABUU010008729.1_pt1 | contig 9994 bp, 13 predicted proteins | sample 5559301 | NCBI WGS metagenome assembly JAABUU01 (sample SAMN10711884, study PRJNA513360) | rock metagenome | isolation source: Antarctica rocks | place: Antarctica: Victoria Land, Richard Nunatak white | reverse complement strand
CAGAATCTGCCACTCGGCATCGGTGAGGTCGGTAGGATAGAGACGGGGAGGCGAGGTCATATGAGACTCCTGGAGTGTGGTACTTCCAGTGTCTCACCTCGTCACCCCCTTTTCAGACAGTTTCTAATGGTGAACAAGTATGCACGGACAACAACGGCACGCCGGTGAATTGCTTTCCAGGAGCTGGTGGATGTGGTTATCACAGTTCGTTTCAGGGCAATGATGGGAATACCTATGCATACAGCGTAATTCCGTTCGGAGCTCAGAATGGCTGTTCGGTCGGCGGCACTTATCCAAACGGAGTAGATACGGATACTGCCCTCACTGTCCTCTCGCACGAGAGCTTCGAGGAGATGACCGACCCTGGTGCGAATAACACGGGATGGTTTGGACAGACCGGTGATGAGATTGCGGATAAGTGCGCTTGGCAGATGGGCAGCTTAAACTACGATGGCTACAAGGCCAATCACCAGTTGGGCTCGTCGTACTATTTGCTGCAGATGGAGTGGAGCGACCATACCATGAATGATCCCAACTCTGGATACTGCGTCCAGACCGGAATCTAACGAGTGGGTCGGTGGTCGGAGGACAAAAGGTCTGTCCTCCGACCACCACCGGAGACGAAGGGAGTGCGCATGGGAATACGCGAAATGAGAATGCGCCTGGGCTGTCAATTCGGCACCAGCGTTCTGTGCCTTTCAGCGATACTTGCCGGACCATCGTTGGTCCATGCCGATGGTGTCCCAGCGTCTTCGGTGCGAGGGGGCGGGATAGGCTTCCACCACTTGGGTTCGGCCTCAAGCCAGCCGGCCTTTGTCTTTGGACGCCAAGGTGGAAATGGCCCATCCATCCGAGTCACAATCACAAATGGCGGCTCCGTCGTCAGCCGCGAGCCAGGCAGCGTCAAAAGGTTTCGGCTCCAACCTGCGGCGACGGTGGGTTTGTTAAAGCTGGCGGAGTCCGTTGGGTTTTTTCGCAGTGGCCAAAAGGCTCCATGTACTAGCCCACCAGTCGCTGCGGGAGATATCAGCACCGCGTACATCATCATCACCACCACAAGGGGGACCACAGAACGGTCATCGCCCAGCGACTGTAGCTCGGGTTTCGCACAGCTCAATGATGTTCTCTGGGCTGTCGGGCGACTGTAGAGGAACCGCGTCTCTTGCAAGCAGCGGGGCAGTTGTTTTGGCCACAGCCATTTCTTCACGCTGCCCGAATGCAGAAGCAGTGATCAGGAAAGGAGTGCAACAGATGCGAGTTGGGCGCATCGTTCCCATTGCGGTTATTGTCATTGGGATGCTGGTCTCGCCGTCGGCTTCTCTCGCCGTAGCTGGAGAAACCGGCAATGCTAGCATTCTGATCGCCCGCAGCGTGAGCCAGATTCGACAACACTTATCAATGACCCCGCGATGCTTGGTTGCGCGCCGGCGCGTGTCCGCACATGTGACGCTTACTCACGCTGGGCCGCATGCTCGGGTTGAATTTATCTGGGCTCCCAAGCATGGTATCTCTCTGGGTCCGGGATATGGTCCTGGTATCTTCCGCTCTGATACCAGCGGCATAGTGAAGTTTTCTGCGGTGCCGCCAAGCAAATATGGGAACGGCACAACCGGGAAATGGATACTCGCCGCAGAATGGCCCAAGGCGGCGCACGCATTCGTACGGGTGTCCTTCAACATCGTCGCGCACATGAGTGACTGTGAGGTATTGAGCAAGCAGTAGAGCTCAAACTTCATGAAACTCCTGGTGTTACAGCGCTCACATTTCGACGGCGTACGACAGACATACTCGTGCGTCAGTTCAGATCACTGAGCGAGGTATAGAGGGACACCGCGCACAACACGCTACTCCGTGAGCGCTGATCCCATCTCTACGGGTGTTTACGGCGCCTGAAACTGGCCCCAGCGCGGCGGCCCAATCTGGCCCCAGCTGTGGCAGGTGATCCATCGTAACGCGGCTGGCAACACCACTGCTTACTGATGCCGGCGATCCTCCTCCTGATGGGTCAAACTGTGCCGCAATCGGAAACTGGACCCCGAAAACTGCAGCATCCACTCCCTGCGGTCGGGGCATGGAAGGTCAGGCGATCGAGCAGTGCGGCAGCCAGTCGTTGGTCACCGCCAAGAAGCTCGGCCCACTGGGCAAAGGGAACGGTGGTGGTCACGATCAGACTGACATGCTCATGAAGGGCGGCCAGACAACTGAAGAGGAGGTCCGCTCCTGCTTTGGTAAACGGCACAAACCCGACTTCATCGAGGATGATGAGGTCGAGCCGGAGTAGGCTGGCTTCAAGTCGGGTCAGCCGGTTTGCTGCCTGTGCTTCCAGCAACTCGTTGGTGAGGCCTGCTGCCGTGAAGAAGTGCACCCGAGCGCTCTGCTGACAGGCCGCCACCGCTAATGCGGTTGCGATGTGCGTCTTCCCCGTCCCGATGTTTCCCGCCAAGAGGATGTTCTCATGGGTAGCCAGGTAGCGTCCCTGCGCCAACTCGAGGATGAGCGTGCGGTTGAGCTGGGGCACCAGCGAGAAGTCGTACTGGTCGAGCGTCATGATAGTGGGGAACTTTGCCTCGGCAATGCGCCGCTTCTGCCGGTTCTCGTCCCGCTGTGCCAGCTCCTGCTCGGCAAGCAGGAGGAGGAACTGCTCGGCCGGGAGGCCCATCGCCGCCGCTTCCTGCGCCACCTTGGCATACTGTGCCAGGAAGACCGGCAGCTTCAACTGGCGGAGACACTCCTCCAGCAGCAGGGTCTGGGCCGTCGAGGTCGCGGTCATGCCGGCACCTCGCCGAGCAACTGGTCGAAGCAGTGCAGATCGGGAAGGGGAATGTCGACCTCCGGAAGCCGGGCGAGCACCACTGGATCCAGTGCAGTCGATGGCTGGCTGGGTACACCCTCCTGCCGGACCAGGTGCTCGACACCATCCGCCGACCAGCAGCGCAGCGTGAGGGCTCGTTCCAACGCGGTGGCAATCGTCGCAGCGGGGAAGCGGGCGTGCAGTTGCAAGATGCGCACGAACTCGCGGGTGGCTCCCTCCGCTCGTGCCGCTCGGAGCGCGTCAAGGTACTGCTGGTAGATGGGGGGCCAGGTCTTGGCCCACTGCTGAATGGGCCGGGCATGCTCGAACGACACCCAAGCCTTCGGCGGGGTACCCGGCTTGCGCTCCAGCACCGAGAGATAGTGCAGCGGATCAAGCTGCTCACCGTCCTTGCCATAGAGCCGCACGTGGCGAGCGACAACGGTCGTCCCAGTGGTGATCTCGACCTGCCAGGGATAGGCACGGAGCAGCAGGCGCTCTCCGGCATAGCGGCTGGGCACACTGTAGCGGTTGCGCTCGAAGGTGACCAAGCCCAACCGTGTGCCGCGGACCGGCACCGTGCGGCAGCATGGGTAGGGGTGCGGCTGCCGTGGGAGGAGGAGCGGCCGCTCCTCCTCCCACGCCGCGCCGATCGATACCGCCCGTCCCACCACCGTGCGCGCATCCTCGGCCATGCAGCGTCGCAGTAACTCCTGGTTAAGCGCCTCCCAGGAGGAGACATCGGGGATCGGCACCAGGAAGTTGCGGCGCACATAGCCGACCAGCGTTTCCACCAGCGACTTCTCATGTGCGCCGTCCTTCCCTGGCAGACAGAAGAAGCTCTCGAAGAGGTGATGACCGCGGAAGGCGACAAACGACACCCGCAAGCGGGTACCCGGCTCCGTCCGGTTCCTTCCGACCAGCACCTTCTGCACCGCCGTCGTGAGGTTGTCGTAGGTAATGCGTCGGGGCACGCCACCGAATAGCTGAAAGGCCACTTCGTGGCCGGCGAAGAAACACTCCTGTCGGGCGGTTGGAAAGGCGCACACGAACGGCTTGAGGGAATAGGCCAGCCGCAAGAAGAAGAGCTGTGCCGTGTACTCCACCCCCGCGACCCGGACCTGGCCCTCTCCCCAATCGCACTGCCCCTCCGCACCCGGCGCGTACGCGAGGGGCAGGTAGCCGATGGCGTCACTGCGATGGGCCTGCTTCCAGTCGTGCACGTACTCCCGGACCGCTCGCTCCTTGCCTCCATAGCCATATTCATCGACCAGTCGATCAAAGATACGTTTGGCGGTGTGTCGCTGCTTGGGCGGCGCCTCCTGATCCGCTTCCAGCCAGGCGTCGATCAGGGGGCGGACGGCGTCCACCATCGGCCGCGGTCGCGGTCCCCGCTCTCGGTAGTGCCGGGGCGGCGTAGCCGTCCCGGCAATCGCTTCCCGCACCACGCGTCGGTGGTGGTGCTGCTCGCGGGCAATGGCCCGAACGCTCTGCTTCTCGCAGTAATAGGCGCGTCGAATCTGTTCAATCTCGTCCACTGTCAGCATTCCTATCCCCCACTTCCCCGTGATCGTCTCGATCCGAGGGTAGCGGGATTGGGCTCACAGTGGGGCCAGTTTAGAGCGCCGTTATCGCTCCAAGTGGGGCCAGTTTAGGCCGCCGTATACAACCAGAATCGTGTGGTGCGGGATCTGCTGCTGCAGCCACCGCGGGAAAGCAACCCGCCTGGCGACTCCTGGGTGCCGGTGGGCAACGCGTTGTTGCTCCTGCCCGACCATCAGTGCGTGACGGTAGGCCGCGATGGTGCGGGGTGACAGGAAGTACTGGCGCGGCGTCATACCCGGAGGAATAGGCGAGACCGCCATGCACGATCCCGGGGCGGGCGGTAGAGGTTCAGCTCGCGCTGCGCGAAAGCTCTGGCCGCTACCATCGACACCTGAATATGGGCATTCTGGGTAGCCAAGGCGATGAGGTCGTTGAATACGGCCTCTGCGACTCCCGCTCGCATCGCCGTCGGTGAGGACAGGGAAAGAGGGCGCGATGCGTTGCTGATGGCTTCGCCGACATCTCCAGCCAGCACCGCTAGGTCCGCCAGACGGTGCCCGTCCACGGTCACCCAGGGGACACACACCCGCTCTCGGGCAAGGGTGGTGCACCCCTTCGGGAGCATCCCGGATGTGCCCTGGAGCGAGAGCTCCAAGCGGAGGAGGGCAGCGCCGCGCGGATCGACATGGCAACTGGGCGCTGGGGCCGCCTGCAGAGCGTGGGGACAGACAAGGAGCAGAGCGACTCCTGCCACGGCAGCAAGGAAACGATTGCCAGACACAGCCAGGACTCCTAAAGTGTTGCGCACCGTGGTGGGATCAGGATGTGTGGAAGCACCCGCGGGACGCACGATTGCTGCTCAGGGAATCCCTCTCTCAACCACATGCCCGATCCCTTCTCGACGGCAAGAGCCAAACCGGGCCGCTCATCATCTTCGATCGACGAGTCTCAACACAAGTGACCCACTACTACACGACCACAGGGAAGGCGATGCGTGGAAGAAGATAAGCCTCAGGTTAGGAGCAGTTCTGTAAGGTGGGCGTGGAGTGCCGGCGTAGCGGCGGCAAGTGCCGTGCGAGAACCACCCGACTCAATGAAGCCGAAAACGCCTCCCGCCTCTTGAACCAATAGGCTGCCTGCTGCGTAATCCCACGGTCCGCCGCCAACTTCGATGGCGGCATCCAGGTGGCCGGCAGCGACATAAGCGAGGGCATTCCCAACTGAGCCGATGTGACGGAATTTCCGCACCGCGCCGCTCAGCAGGTCAACGTGTTTCCGGGTTGAACAGTACACAGCTGCGTCTCGCAGTTGCTCTAGACCGCTCGCTCTGATCGGTTGACCATTGCGAGTCACCCCCGCCGTCTGCTCGGCGTAATACAACTCGTCGAGCAGGGGATCGAAGAAAGCGGCGATGCGGACCTGCCTCTCGATCTGCAGTGCTAGGTTGACCCCCCACATTGGCAGGCCGCGTGAGAAGTTGTAGGTCGCTTCCAAGGGATCGAGCATCCATAGGTAATCGGCGTTGGGGCGAACCGCTCCCATCTCCTCGCTCAGGACACCATGCTCGGGAAACCGTTCCTGGATGGCCGCCACAATGTACGTCTCCGATGCTCGATCCGCCTCCGTTACCAAGTCGCCAACACCTTTCGCCTCAATGACAAGGGTAGGCGTTCGGAAGTAACTCAAGAGAATCTGCCCGGCGCGTCTTAACACCGAGTCGACGAAGTCGTGTGGCTCTTGGCCCGTCTGCTCTTGATAGTTGATCACGGCAGCTGGTCCTTGGTGGTCTGTCGGTCGGTTGAGACCCGGATGTAGCCGTAGATCATCGTGTTGGTCGGCCCCTGGTAGTGAAAAGGGATCGGTAGGTATTATTGTAGCGACTTCTAGCCGAAAGTAAAGGGGTATTGTGACCAGCAAGAATCGTCGCGCCTAGACGGCCGTTTGTCTTAAGCGGAGTACAAGCAACCGAATTCTCTATGGGTTGCCAACCTTGACCGGCGAATCGCACTGCGTCCATGTAATCGAAGCACTCTACGCTAACCACGAGCGCGCTGATCTTGGTATACGCTGCCATGTCCTTGGTTAAGCGCTGAAAGAAGGGGACAAGATCGTCCTCAGATCGATCTGAAGGAATACCGGGGTTCAGGAAGACGACTGCGGGAGCGCTGCGGGAGAATTGACGTGCAGCCTTGCCGAGTGCACGCTCGGCAACGACCATCCAATCCGGATCTTGAGTAGTCGTGCCCATGAATCCTCTAAACTCCCTGTAGCTCTACTCATTCTGCTTCTGCTCAAGTGCGCTTTGTACTTCCATACCCGACACCATTGGCGGCGAGGACTGGTCGCAGTCTTTCCACCCGCACCTCGTCTCAGCACACGGTGGCCGGAGACTACAAAAGTGGGCCCTGCCACTTGCTGTGGCAGGGCCCAACACGGAGATCTCCGTTACAGTGATGGCGGCTCGTGGATTTCCACCGCCCGGCGGGGACCCGGGAGCATACTGAAGTGTTCCTTAGTGGCTGGCGCCCCCGACCAGCACCGCGACCACGCGGAGGCCTGCGGTGGCATGATTGGTGGCGAAGGCGTACCAGTGGCCGGTGCTAATAACCAGCCGGCTGTTCAAGCGCGTCTGCCCGGCGAACACGTTGTAGCCCAGCACGTGCTGCGCCGAGTACCAGCGCAGTACATGCTGCGTCCCCACGACGTGAACGCTGAGCCGCGAGAAAGCGGCTGCCGTCGGCCCGGAACACCCGGCGAAGGAGAAGAAGGCCGGCGGACTCTGGTTGGCGACCACCGAGTTCTTGCCATCGTAGATCACGCGATAGCCCGTAGCCCCGGAATGGGCAGTGAACGGCGTGCTATATGAGGCGGTGGTACCCGAGCTGCCGCCTTCATTGTCATCACCACCCGGAGTGCCGAAGGTCGCGGTGGTGGTGCCAAAGGTCGTCCAGGTGGACCCGACCTCGTACTGCAGATCCAGCGTAATGGTCGTGGACACCGGATCACTGGAGGTCACGACACCAGAGATCTTCGTACCATTGCTGCCGCAGGCTCCGGTGATCTGCGAGGCATGGCAGGCCAGCGCCACACTGGCACCCAGCAACGCTGCCGCGAGACCTGCAGGGAGTGCCAGCGGTAGAAAGCGCGGAAAGCGGCGACGCGTGGACGGCGAGTGGTTAAGCGCGGATCGATTCTTCATTGATACATCCCCCATCGAACAAATATGTGTCCCAAATCAACACACGAGGATCGTACCACAGAATTGGCCAAAAGTCACGCATAAAATGTGACTTCCGGGCATAAAATAGCTGCTATCTCGTGAGATGCAGGTAATAATGATCAAACATCGAATTACAAGAGTCATTGGCCCTGTATCCGTAGGAGTCGCGTTTCCTGCAATTTTCATACCAGTGCGGCCGTTGTGTGGTGTATGCAGTAACGAACGGCGGAGTATGACTCTAAGCACGATGCCACCGGCAAAGCGGCCATGAACGTTCAGGGGAGGCTATCTCCATGTCAGGTGCTGAATGAGGAGCGAATAGCACTGTTCTCCGACCGCCGTTCGCCGGGACGGTGGGTTACGCCCGAGTCAGGCCAACAGTTCCAGCATCATATGCGTACCTCCGCGGGCGGGCGCACCCTGCGGCAGCACCGCCTGGCGCTCGTGATTCATGACCTCCAGGTGCTTCCTGAGCACATGCCCCGGCGACGATCCGGGGTTTGCACGGGTTTCGCCACCCGTACGTGCTCAGCCGTGCTCAGTTCGGGCCGCTCGACTCTGGTCCCACTGATCCAGTGCGTGAGGATCTTCACGCTCTTCGCTTCGTTAGGGGCATCGAGCTGCAGGGAAAGTTCCTGAACGACCGGTCGTCGCAGGACGCTCTGTAGACGATCCCAATGGACCTGATCACATGACAGGGGCTCTCCCGCACTTTCGATGAAAGCGAGGTGCGAGCCACCAAGCTCTGGCGAGGTGTGGTGGCGCTGCGCGAAGTCCGGGAGGAGACCGGGTCTCGAGGTTGAGCTTGTCTACCTGAGTGGCCTGTACTCGTTTCGTCGCTGGCTGGGCCAGGGCTACCACTTCGCTGCGTTCATGGCACGACCGGTCGGTGGTTCTCTCAGCCCACAGGAAAGCGAGGCCTTGGAGCTTCGCTACTTCGCTCCAGAGGATCTCCCGCAACCGCTAGGCCGTGTCCGCAAGCGATAGGTGCGCGACTGTGGTCAGGTGCACCGCCTTGTCGTTGAGCGACTCTACGTGAGCGGGAATCGCAAGCCACGACGGATATGGAGATGGGCTCACAGAACGCATGGCGTACTGGGTACAGACGCGCAAGACGTCGCGAGCATCTTGCAGCTGCGTCACCTCTTCCCCGATGTGCCGCCTGGCACGCCACGATCGATCATGTCGCTCCCATACCCAGTCGGGCGCGAGTGCCATTCGCTGCCGAACAGAATCATCGTCCAAGTCTGTCGCCACGTGCAGCGCGTCCATGAGACTGCTCTCACCCCTGGTCATCGCAATCCGTTCGAATCGTGTCCCTACGCGCCCGAACGAATTATCGCGTTCCCCCCACTTCTCCAAGAGCCGAGTCTGGAGCCATTTCACCAGGAGACGGAGTGTGCGTGTCGCTTCCAGTACATCTCCATTCTCGGATACCACACGAAAGTCGAGCAGTCCCTTCTCGATCTCACTTTGTGCCCGCTGTAGACGGAGGTTCACGACAGAAGCAGAGAACCGTTGGTCTGTCAGCCATCGAGCGAGTGCTGCGGCGAGCCCATAAGGATCATATGCAGCTCGGCCCCGACAGCCTTTGTCGACGCTGTGATACCAACGGTCATCCCTGAGCACGTCCAGGACTTTCCGTTCCTGGTGACGGACGATACTCTCGACTTCAGCGCAACCGAACACGAGGCTGCCGATGTCCAGACCCGTCCACCAGCCCTCATCCGCCCATTGTTCCAGAAGCTTACGGCGCAGACCGTCGATGGCAGCCTGCGCCTCCGCCGCCCGGTCGTCCTCATAGATGGGAAGGAGGTCGATATCGGAGAGCGGCCATGGCTCCGCCCGCCCCAGGCTGCCAGCAAGCACCAAGCCGTAGACGCCCGGCACTGCAGCGATCGCTCGCACTGCCTGATCGACGCGGCGCCCAAGGATGGACTCCCAGTCCGCGAGGAACGAGTCGAATCGTTGGGTGTCAGACTGCCTGCCAATCACATGCTCTATGAGACTCACTCCTCGTCCTGGCAGATTCCATCAGTTCTTCATGACACTGGCTTCCAAGCGTGCATGGTGCCCATGCGCTCATCTCATAGCCAAACGATCATACATGTACTCATCCCATTCCGCGGCGGTCTGGTTCCAGATGGCACGGGATTCCGCCGTCTGGTGGCAAAGTCCAGATTCGAACGTTATCGTCCGTGAGCAGCATGCCTGTCGCAGTTCGACTATCCAAAAACGTTACCTGTTATGGCTCTCCCGCAAAGTTGATGATTTTCAAGATACAGGCCCAATAGGTGGGACCGGACTTAGGCTTAGAAACTGTCTGAAAAGGGGGTGACGAGGTGAGACACTGGAAGTACCACACTCCAGGAGTCTCATATGACCTCGCCTCCCCGTCTCTATCCTACCGACCTCACCGATGCCGAGTGGCAGATTCT
>JAABUU010008726.1_pt1 | contig 9999 bp, 12 predicted proteins | sample 5559301 | NCBI WGS metagenome assembly JAABUU01 (sample SAMN10711884, study PRJNA513360) | rock metagenome | isolation source: Antarctica rocks | place: Antarctica: Victoria Land, Richard Nunatak white | reverse complement strand
GATCTCAAACTGCAGGTGCTGAGGGGTTCTCTCGTCCTCTGGGAGCGACCCTGCAGTGCATTTGATGCACACTATCAGCATAATCGCTTGAATTGCTCAATGGCTCACGTATTGACAGATAATTGCGTGACACACTGCAAAGCACCTCCATGTGATGCACAGCCTCAGGAGCAGACTTTGGTGTTGAGGTCCATACAACCATGCATGGAGGATTCCATGGAAGCAATGATTCCTTCCATACCTTTCAACTGGCACCTGCCTGGGTGGCTGCTGCTGTGGCTGCTGCTGCTGCTGCTGTTGTTGCTGCAGCTCTCGGGCTTGGCGCTGTGCGGCTGGACGCAAAGCTGCCTCAACCACACCACTGCCAAAGCCAGTGGCAATCATGGTGATGCTGACCTGCAGCAAAGCCACCTGTTGAGCATGTTTGACTATACCTAGGCACATGCCTCCTGCGTACACAAGCCATGAGCTACATGCAGAATATCTGCCTGTCAGCAATGTGAATGCACAGATGCCAGCGTTTGCTCTTGCTGGGCAGTGTGATGCTTGCAGCACCCTGCTCTCGTAACATGGGTGCCCAAAACCAGAATGGGGCAGATTTTAATATGATGCTGTAGTCAAATGACAGACCCATCGGACATGCAAGGGGGTGAGATTGGCCTGACCTCCTGACCCAGGGCCTGATCCACAACAGCTCCAAAGATCAGGTTAGCGTTGGGGTCCACCAAGTCGTAGATGATCTCAGCAGCCTCATTCACCTGTGCAAACAGCCAAGCACAATCTGCTTGGCTACATTTGTCATGACCAGACACATAGGTAACAGCTGCTATATTTAAATGCAGGTCAGCCTGTTTGCGCGTCGCTCATTCTCCACAGGCCTTGAGCCTCTTCAGACAGCATTGCTGCACTCGTGCATTGACAGACTGCTGGCCTCAGTCAGGGAGCTTGTCAACAATGCCAACAACAACCTGCAGACTGGCCAGTGTGGTACATAGCACTATGACCTGTAACTGCAGACTGGCAATGGCACAGCACAGGCCAAGTAATTTGCTCACTGAGGCTCGTGCACAACCCAGGTAAGATGCTCACTAACGCCGCTGCGCAGCCCAAGCAAAGTTGTCACTGAGGCTGCTGCAATGCCCATGAGACTACCGACTGAGGCTGCTGCACAGCCCAAGTAAGTCGCTGGGGTTGGGGCTTGCCTCAAACAGGGTGAGGTCAGCAGGGCCAGTGATGTTCCACACAATGCCGGTGGCACGCTCAATGCCCACATCCAGCAGGGGTGAGGAGATGGCAGCCAGGGCTGCATCCCTGGCCCTGGCCTTGCCAGAGGCCCTGCCCTGCCCCATCAGGGAGGAGCCTGCCCCTGTCATGATCGCACGCACATCTGCAAAGTCCACGTTCACCAGACCTGGCACCTGCATGCACACATGCACCAACCAACTGACAAACTGGGCTGAGGAATCTGTAGCTTGCACAGATCTGGAGTCAGTGAATGCTTGTCACAGCTGCATGGCATTTGCAGATGGCGAATAGCGGCCTTTTGCTTTGTGCTGCAGCTGTGATGGTGTGCCTCATCTCGAGTGTGACAAGCAGCTGAGACGCGCAGATGTAGAGGGCCTCAGGAATGCCAGAATGCACGCATGTGAATGACACAACATATGGGTTGTGTCAATGATGACGGAGCACCGCATGCGCAAGTTAGCTAGGCCATCACAGCTGCTAGCTGGGTACGCATGGCCTGCAGTCTGGTACCCCTGATAGGCAGCCACATGTGGGGCCAAAGGTAATCTCAATGTCACTTACAGCAGCAGGCAAGAGCATGTCATGAGATAGAGGCAATTGCACGCCTGACGCCATAGTGCATTCCACTTGATCAACATCACTGAAGGCATTGTGCAACAGGAGAACCACGGGCAGAGTAGATACAGTTCTGCACATGTGCATGCCAGCTCAGAGCTTGAAGCAGTACCGTGATGATATCTGATATGCCTCGCACGCCCTGCCGCAGGACGTCATCAGCTACTCTGAAGGCCTCAGTGACAGGCATGGCGGCGTCAACAGCTGCAAGCAACAGCACGCCTTCATACGCATACTTGCTGTTAACTTGTGTTTGCTGGGTGCTGGTTTTGATTCAATCATCACGGCACCAGGTTGTTCCAGGTGTTTGCGTGCTGCGTACATCTTAAACACCAGGTTCTATGATGCATGCAGCATGCAGACATACCATTTGCTGCTGTGTATGCAACCGCCCACTTGCTTGTCTTGTGACGACACATTCAGTCAGTGATGCTTTTGACGCATGAGCCTGGCATTGCAAGGGGTCAGCAGTCCAGCTGCTACGTACAGTGTCTCACCATCGAGCAATTTGTCATTTGGAATAACAATCAGGGTGTCGACAGAAACCCTCAGCGCCTCTATTGCTTCAGCAGCCTGCATTGCATCAACTGCTAAACAGGAGCGACAGGACCATACCATGCGAGATGCACAAAGTACGGCCTGAACAGCATTCAGATCGTACATATCATCTTCCCCCATGGTATGCCAACAAAGGTGCATGTTTTTAATCAAGAGAGGTGGAGATGTCAAGCAGGCTGCGCCTCAGCTCGCTATGTTGCTGGCAAGTGTCAGGCCTTGAGACTGATAGTCCTGGTCAATTGCAGCTGCTCTCAGAAAGCAAGCGAGGCCTGGGCACTGTGCATGGAGCAACGCAAAGCCCAGCACTACAGGCTATGCTGCATATGCTCAGCGCCTATGGCACAAACACAGCGTGTGCTGTCCTAACTACCATCTCATGCAGCAAGCTTGATCGTCCTCAAGCGCTGCTGCACAGCAGACAGACCAGAGAGGCACTGCAACAACTGCTAGGGGTTGACATGTCTGCTTACCTGCTGCGTCCTGAGCCGCCCCTCAAAAGAGAAGGGTGTGGTGACAATGCCAACGGTGAGGATGCCCAAGGCCTTAGCAGCTGCTGCTACAACAGGGGCGGCGCCACTACCAGTTCCCCCTCCCATACCTGCCTGCATTATTTCAGAATGCAAAGTGGAGATCATCCTATCAATGCTGCAGACAAGCAATGAGCTTTTGCAGCAGCATTGGCTCGACTGGTCGCTGTACACTGATGCTGTCTTGCAGCAGTCCCGCTGCAGAGCTGTTTGTACTTGCAGATTGGGACTGATGAATTTGTTGTGCAGGAGATTGTGGTGTAAGCTGGCACAGTTTAATGATCGCAGTGTTTGCTCAGGAAATGCTTGATACGCAGTATGTGTGCAAGGTGATGAGTGGTAGCCATGCAGCAACACAATCTGCATGGTGATCCCCACACATATGCATGCCTCATGCAAGATCTGCAACAACAGCTGAATCCCTTTGCATGCGTTTCTACAGAGCTTGAAGGTAGTCTTGCGGAATGTATGCATTGTGGCATTTGCCCACATAGGAATTTGAGAGAACTAATTGTGAGACACAGTGGCTTGCTGGTCAGCTCCAGCCTTTCAGAATGCTTGTTACTCAGGTCATGCATGTATGTTTTGGCTGGCATCACTGACAGTTACTTGCAGCAACCACACTATACAAGCAGGCACTTACTGTCACAAAGACCATATCTGTCCCTTGCAAAGCCTTCTCAATGGCAGCTTTGCTCTCATTGGCTGCTCTCTGTAAGCAACCATGTGTGAGTCAGAGCTTGGCTCAAATCTTGGCAAATACATGTACAGGACATTGACTTGTCTGAATTGACTATGCGCTGCTGCGGCCACCCATAAGCAGACATGATTCATACTCCAGGCAAGTGCAGCCACTCACTGTTCCAATCTGTGGGTTGCCTCCAGCACCCAGGCCTCTGGTCAGCTTTTCTCCAATTTGCAACTTGCTGTTTGCTTTGATTGGAGAACTGGCAAGTGCCTACACATTGAGCATTGCTATTTGCTTTTGAATGAGACAGACTTGCTGAAGAGGCAGTGGTAGCTGCTCTTGCTGACTTGCCATACTTGTGAGTCTGTGTTGAGAATCCAAAACTCCACGCCTTGCAGATCGCTTTGCAGCATGCGGTTGACAGCATTGGAGCCTCCACCACCAACACCTATCACCTGTGTAATGAATGACCTATGAGTGACTGTGGTAAGCAGTCACATGTCAGCAGTCTCTGCTGCACCTTGATGGTTGCTTTGCTGTGGTCTACAACAGGGAGTGATGACCGAAGTGGTTGTGTAGGAGGTGTATCAGAGGACGAGGCAGGTCGGGCTGCTCCATTTGTGGGTGACAACGACGTATATGAAGCAGCTGCGACTTGCAAGTTTGACTTCCTGACGTATGCTGCTGGAAGCCCTACACGCTGTCTGATACGCAGCAACGATGGAACAGCTGACTTGTAAGCAGCAAGACCACCGGAGCTGCGGGATTGAGTATGCGTGTGAGAGTGATCTAGGCCTATATGATGACCAGAAAGCTGCAGGGCCTGGGCTGGCATAGCATCAACTAGCTTGGCACTTGGCAATAGATGCTGTGCTCTGGCAATTAGTACTGCGACTTATGGCCTTGTTGTTTGCGATTGGATGAGCTTCACAAAATATGATCGTTTGCGCTATCTCTCCTCGCACGCACCGTTGTTTCTGGGATTTCAGTTGGATGTACATTCAGCTGCCTGATTCCCGCCAAGGAATTGACGGTGGTCACAACAAGACCGTCAAAGTCGTATGACCGTAACACATCTGTGTGTGTCATGAGCCGTCAAGTCTGAACTTTTGTTTGATCACCGCTGCTGTATCATCGCGCATACGTTGCAAACATTAGTGCTGATCAGTTCGCGGTGCTCCGAGGTCATACATAAGTTCAGAGTTATAAGGCCGTCGTTAGCGGAAGTTTCTCCAGAACGTGACGTAGCCTGGTCACAGGCAACAAAGTGCCATAGCGGGCCGTTTTACGAGCCTGGCTATGTTCAGACGTGGAGTGCAGACTGCCTTGTCATTTGCTGCTCGCAACGCAGCATCAGACTTGCTGCCAACCACCAGAGCTGCAGCATGTGGCTGCAGCAACAGTCTAGTTGACCCAGCATCCTTGCGGCATCCTGGGTACAGATCGTTTGCAGACCTAGCTGAAGAACCCGAGGAGTCCCGGGCGCCAGCAGTCAGCAATGCGCGAGTTCACAGGTTGGTCGAAGAGATAGTGTCCCTAAATCTCATAGAGATAGCAGACATGACAGAGCTGCTCAAGAAGAAGCTCAAATTAGATGGTCTTCCTGGCATGATGCCTATGGGTGCAATGCAACATCAAGGCGCTGCTGCACCAGCCCAGGAAGCTGCACCAGCAAAGGAAGAGCAAAGCGAGTTTGATGTTACTCTCGAAGGCTTTGGGGCATCTGACAAAATTAAAGTCATCAAGGAAGTCCGTGCCATACTACCAGAGTTGGGCTTGAAAGATGCCAAAGTCCTGGTGGGTTGTGTGGCAAAGTTGCAGGCGATATGAAGCTGATGCTGTATTCGCTTTCGTTCACGCCGTGCTGCGCAAACAAGCTAAACTGCTGTAGCTTGCTCTCAGGTCGAAAAGACACCTGCTGTGATCAAGAAGGGTCTGAAGAAGGAAGAGGCTGAAGCGCTTAAGGCAAAGTTGGAAGCAGGTATTGCTAGCCACAGTGTCACCTTGTTTTCTGCTTTGCTGCATACATTGTGCTTGCATTTTCCTCACATTTTGTGTCTGTTGCAGTTGGTGGCAAGATCAGTCTCAAATAGGATACGACATAGGCATAGGTAATTGCAGCAATTGTGCCGGGAGCATCATGAGCTGTCACCTCGGAGAACAGTCAAATGTCCCCCTCCACATCTGCTGCATCACGTTCACCAATAAGCAGACCAAAAACAAAACACAGCTGCGCCACAGGCAGTGAACAAGCTTCCATTTGGAGATCTTGCATTCACTTGCATTCAGCAACATGCATTTAGCACTGATTGCTTTTGCTCAGGATTTCATGACTTTTCAGGCAGGGCCCCGCAGCTTTTTTATCGGGTCAGCATGAGATGCAGTAGGCCTGAAAGCCAGTAACATGCTGATGCCATTTTAGGCTTGTGTCTTCTTACACATATAGGTTCTTTGCTGCTCAAGCATGCTGTATGTGCTTACCTCATAGCAACTATTTGAGCGGGTCATCACATATGTCTATACTGAGGCATAATTGCCCTTATAGTGCTACTAATTGGCCAAGCAAGGCAATTTTACATTTGTGCATGAGGCATGCAGGATGATGCAGACATCTTCAATGTTGATGCAGCAAGCAGCAGTTTGTTGGTCAGATGTGCCATTGATGGCCCTGGCACATGTGAATCATGTAGTCCTGGAGCAGTGTTTGACTTTACATTGCCAGCATTGTTTGCTCAGCAGGATGCGTGCACCTCAGCTGTATGTTCCCATGCCTGATGCAGCAAGCTGCTTCAAGCTCTGGGTCTTTTGTGTGGACGTCGACCTCTAATGCCATCAGCAGTAACATGGTACTCCGCAGTCTTTGCTGGCAGCCAAGGTGATTTGTACAAGAATGCATGTCTGGTCTGCTCTTGCCAGTAAAGGATGATTCTGCTTGTGGCTGCATGGGCCCAGCTGTCGCCTGCAAAGCAACCAACACGCCACAGCCAGTCAATTGTTTTGTGTGCTACCACATGCATGACAAGCAACAATTTTGGTGCTGTGACAATGAGATACAACAATGCATGCTCACCCAGAGCAGGGACAAGCTTGCTGCCTCTGTTGTTGTCCAGGACTTTGGTCGTCACCTGATTCATCAACACCACCTGCAGCAATAAGGGCACTAAGCATGTTCCCTGAATGAAGCCCCAAGGCTGCACCGGTTTGCAGAGCCTGCATCACACAGAGTCAGACACTGCCAAAACTGCATGCACTCAAGCTAGTTTGTGTCATTTGAAATGTTGGCAACTATGTGTGACTGGTTGATATGGCACAATATGCCATGGTCTGCAGCAGTGCTTTGTGCTGATGCTTCAGATGCTCCAAATTCCATCTTGAGCCGAAATGGTCAACACCCTGGGCAAAGCCATCCAACCTAACAAGGCAGATGCTTGCCGCATGTAAGTCCAGCATGCCAATGGCAACAATGTTTGCAGGTATGACACAGACTGCATCAGGCTGACATGCTCTACACAGCTATCTCTGTCTTTTGCAGAACAGAGACATGCATTGTTTGTACATCCAATCTATACTTGGCATGCAAGTGTTGTGTATAGGAGGGATATAGACATGTGTGTGCACAGGCTCACAGCAAGATCTTTCTCTTCTGCCAGGTGCATCAGTTTCTGAGCCATCTCTGCCAGGACTCTGGTGCGCTGAGCCATGTCTTGGAAGTCTTGTCGGAAATGGAAGGCTATACTATCTATTACAATCAGCTTCACCTGGGCAAATAGCTGATTTCTGATATACAAGTCACCAGACAGGTAACAGTGAGCAGAATAGGGTAATGATTGGTGATATCGTGACTGGCACAGACAGATGTCAGAAAGTCTTCTTGGATACAAGGCTGCAGACTACTGTATGCGACATTGGATATTGTTCTGCTGCTGAAAAGTAAACTCAACAAGCTATAATGCTTTTATATGGAAGCCCATCTCGCATATCTGCACAGCTATATCATCACAAGACAAGGCTCACCTCTGGACGGCTAGCAATGAAGCTTGGTAGCAACTGTGTCACAGCCAACTGCAGCGCACATTGCACTGTGAGCCAGGCATCCTGCTGAAAAGCGCTGAGTTTTGCAAGTAGCAATGAACAGCAACAGCATGCCAGCATCTGCCACCTAACCAGTGCAGGTAGCATGTCATGTATCAGCATGTAGCATGGTGTATTATGAAGCACCATGCTTGCCTGTTCAGTGTAGTCTCTGACTCTGAAGAAATGGATGTTGGCCAACATGCCGTCTCTGGACACCTTGCTAGCCTGCACAGCCATAAGATGACTTGTACACTGGCAAAATCCATGTGATGGTGCGTATCCAGCATGTGATGATTGCACATGCGCTTGTGATGTGCTGCTGCAATCTTGCAAAGCACAGATAGTTGTGCAGATGGATGCTTGGTGAAGAGCATCACATTTGCAGCGTGATGCATGTAACACTGTCTTGGTTACCATCTGGTCGGGATCTGGGAGTGGCATGTCAGACATGTTGCACAGGAGCGTGATGCACAATCTCATCGCATACAGCAAGCATGTGCATATGGCAGTATGCAAGTGGACACGTGTGTGCTGTGTTGAGCAAGAATGCTGAGAGTGCTTACCGCCTCCTTTTGAGCAGCTGTGCCGTTGTTGATAGCAAGCTTCTTGAGATGGCGTATGCAGGCATCAGCAATGTCAACAGCCCGCTCCACCATAAAGCTGCCCTCTGTGTCTGTACTGTGCATCAAAGGCATTTGGCAGAAGCAAACAGGTCTCTTGCAATCTCAAGTAATCAAGTATGAGCTCAGCTGGTGCAGTCATGAGCTCAACTATGCATCTTGTTGCTGAGAGATGGAAGCATCACCTATATAGACAGCCGACGCACCCAGACCACCAAACGCAGCTGGAATCTGCACATCTATTGCTAGCTGTATCCTGCAGGCATAAATTGCAACTTGCAAAAAATGAGCTGTAATTCTCAAAACAAATCAGCAGAGTGACTATATGCCAGCAGCTTACCCCAACTGCGTTTTGCCTACTGCTGGGACACCACCTGTGCCAATCAGCAACCTATCGTTTGGTTGCTTGTTACATGGTTATGCTTGCTACACAAGTTACTATGCAGCTGTCCAGAGTGTCTGCTGTCAAGCTATTGTCACAACTCACAGAATTCAGTGATCTGGCCAGTGGCAACTCCTCCACCCAGCATGCCATCAAGATCTCCACAGAATGTGATGATTTTCCGGGCAGCCAGCTCCTTTTCATACAGATGCTGTGCAGATCTTGCACCTGCAGTCAGCAAGTAAGCCAGGAGCCTTAGCCTGCACAGTGCCAGTTAGGACTTTTCTTACTGGCAGCATTCTCTGACTCACCATAGAGACCAGCATCGTTATGGATGTTGGCAACTTTCAAGATCAGCAGAGCTTCATCAGGACTGATGCTCAGCTCTGCAAGCAAGCGGCCTTACTCAAGTGCTCCGTGACGACAAGCCGTTTACCTACTTCACGAACACTCCTACCTGCAGATAGGTCAACCGGACCAATACCGTGCAGATCGGCGTTTGTCCGAAAGCCAGCAGCTACAAGAGATTGTCGCAAAGTCGGAGGTAACGGGAGAGTGACAACTTCTTGTCGAGGGGCTGCCATTGATCATCAGCGTGCAGCATGCCGATCAGACTGAAGCAATATCCGGTTTGCTCCCTTCAAGTATCAGCCATGCTCTGCAAGCACTGCTGCAGTCGAGCGCATCCCGTTTCAACGTGTGAGAGATCGCTCTGTATGTAGCATCTGCTTTGCCGGTGGTGAGGTTTAGGCGTGCGTGCGTCGGTGTGTGCAGATGCACATACCATCATTGGTTTAAGCCTTGTAGCCAGCGTAGGCGGTACTGTCAGCTACCTGTTTCTGGCAGGCGCTTGCAGCAATTTCTGCAGTTTACACTTGGTTCTCATCAGTAAACAGTTGTACTTGGCCGTTTTGCTGGGGGCCAGCACGATGCCAGGGCTAGTAGGGTGTGCACACAGTGTGGTGGTGTGGCTGTTGCAGATGAATTGAACATGCCTTTTGAATGTCCGGCTCTCCACACTGAGGCAGCAGTATGCTCCTTTATTTCCACAGACACCGACTCCATGAGGTCCTTTTTCATGAAGATCATGCGTGATCACGCAACAAGATCACATGCAACTTTTCAAGTTTGTTCTAAGCTGTCGTGATTTCTTCCAAGTGTAACCTTTGTCTTCTTCTATATGTGATCAGACTTGTTGGCTGACTAAAGCATTGTATCATCTCTCTCTCCACCCATGCTGAGCAACCCCAGCTCAGCAGTTCACTGCCGTATGTGTCACCGCAACGTTCA
>JAABUU010008724.1_pt1 | contig 10005 bp, 10 predicted proteins | sample 5559301 | NCBI WGS metagenome assembly JAABUU01 (sample SAMN10711884, study PRJNA513360) | rock metagenome | isolation source: Antarctica rocks | place: Antarctica: Victoria Land, Richard Nunatak white | reverse complement strand
GCCGTGCCGCTGGGCGCGTCGAGCTTGGCGTCGTGGTGGAGCTCGATGATCTCGGCGGCCGCCATGTGGCGGGCGGCCTCGGCGGCGAAGCGCATCATGAGCACGGCGCCGATGGCGAAGTTCGGGGCGATGAGGACGTTGGCGGCGTGTGCGCCGTGTAGGGGCGAGGCGTCGAAGCCGGTGGTGCCGATGACGACATGGACTCCGGCAGCCAGCGCGGCTTGGGCGTTTGCCAGAGCAGCGTGGGGCTGGGTGAAGTCCACCAGCACGTCGACATCGCCGAGCACCTCCTCGACGGTGGTGTCGAGGGCCGGGTCGGCGCGTCCCCTCAGGTCGAGGTCATCGGCGCCCTCCACGGCGGCGCACACCGCCTGACCCATGCGGCCGGCCGCACCGGCCACAGCGACGGCGATCACGACCGGTCACCGGACACGGCACGGGCGGCCAGGCCCGAGCTCACCGGCCCAAGCGCGGCCTGAAAGACATCGTGGTCGGCGCCGATGCCTGCGGCCGACAAGCCGGCGGGATCGAACAGCTCGGCGGCCAGGGCGGCGACGTCGTCGATGGTGACCGCGTCGATGCGTTCGATCACCTCGTCGACGGTGAGGATGGGCATGTCGGCGAGCACCGCCGAACCCAGACGATTCATGCGGGTGCTCGTCGACTCAAGCGCCAGAACGGTGCGTCCCTTGACGTTCTCGCGGGAGCGCACGAGCTCGGCTTCGCTGACCGGTTCGGCCACGAAGCGCTCGAGCTCGCCCCCCACCACCTCCATCGCCGCCGCCACGTTGTCGGGACGGGTTCCCACGTAGATGCCGACCTGCCCCGCTCCGGCGTACTGGCTGGTGAAGGAGAACACCGAGTACGCCAGCCCTCGGCGCTCGCGCACCTCCTGGAACAGGCGCGAGGAAGACGTTCCCCCCAGAATGTTGTCGAGTACGCGCAGCGCAAAGCGTCGCTCGTCGTCGCGAGCCAGGCCCGGTGCGCCCAGGCAGACGTGATACTGCTCGGTGTCCTTGATCAGGAAGCGCACGTCGGGCATGCGCGCGGGCGGCGCGGCGGGCACCACGGTGGCCGGTCCCTCGGGGGGACGGGTGCCCGCGTCCAGGGCCTGGCGGGTCATGGCCACCAGGGCGTCGTGATCGACTGAGCCAGCGGCGGCGATGACCACGTTGGCCGGTACGTAGCGGGCGTGGTGAAAGGCGCCGAGCTGCTGGCGGGTGGCACCCGAGACCACATCGGCGCGGCCGATGACCGGGCGACCCAGCGGGTGGGAGCCGAACACGGCATCACCGAGGACGTCGAACACCCGGTCCTGGGGATCGTCCTCATACATGGCGATCTCCTCGAGGACGACTTCGCGCTCGGCCTCGAGCTCCCCCAGGGTGGGACGCCACACCATGTCGGCGACAACGGCGAAGGCCCGCTCGAGGTGGCGATCAAGCACGCGCGTATACACCGACGTGGTGTCCTTGCCGGTGCCCGCGTTGATCTCCGCCCCCATGGCGTCGAAGATCTGGTCGATGGCGATCGACTCAAAGCGGTCGGTGCCGCGGAACAGCATGTGCTCGAGCAGGTGCGATAGGCCCGCTTCGTCGGTGGACTCGGCGATCGAGCCGGTGCCGATCCAGAACGCCAGGGCGACCGAGCGCACCGAGGGCATGGTCTCGGTGATCACGCGCAGCCCGCCCGGCATCTCGGTGAGCCGGTGCGGGCCTGCGGTCTGAGAGGCGACCACCGAGCGGCGCTCAGTGGGGTGACACTAGGAGACAGACCACCCGAGGAGCGCGGGGGATCTAGCGGTCACGGCCATGGCGCGGACGGCCCGAGCCTCGCTCGCCGCTTCGTCCGTTGCGCCCTCCCCCCTCGCGGGGGCGTCGGGGACCGTCGCCCCCACCTCCGCCGGAGCCGACGCCGGCCAGCTCGGCCACCGACTTGCCGGCGATGTCGGGATCCTGGGCCAGGCGCAGGCCGATGCGTCCACGCTCACGGTCGACCTCGACCACGCGCACGTCGATCTGGTCACCCCGGTTGAGGACCTCCTCCACCGTGTCCACCCGGCGCCCAGGGGCGACGTTTGAGATATGCAGCAGGCCGTCGGTTCCCTTCGACAGCTCAACGAAGGCTCCGAAGGTGGTGGTCTTGACCACCTTGCCCGAGAACTCATCGCCGACCTCGACCTCCTTCATCATCACCCGGATGCGCTCGGCCAGGGCGTCGCCGAGCTCGCCGTTTGACGAGTAGACCAGCACCTGACCATCGTCGTTGACGTCGATCTGGGACTCGTACTCCTCGCTGAGTCCCCGGATGGTCTCGCCGCCCTTGCCGATGAGCATCCCGATCTGGGACGGGTCGATCTGGAGGGTCTGGATGCGCGGCGCGTGGGGGCTGAGCTCGGTCCGGGGGGCGTCGATGACCTCGGCCATCTTGGCCAGGATGTGCGAGCGTGCCTCGTGGGCCTGGGTGAGCGCGTCACGCAGGATGTCGAAGGTAACGCCGGTGATCTTGATGTCCATCTGCAGGGCGGTGATGCCCCGCTCGGTGCCGGCCACCTTGAAGTCCATGTCGCCCAGATGGTCCTCGACGCCGGCGATGTCGGTGAGGACGGTGTAGTCATCGCCCTCCTTGATCAGCCCCATGGCGATCCCCGCCACCGGGCGCTTGAGGGGCACTCCGGCGTCCATGAGCGCCAGGGAGGAGCCACAGACCGAAGCCATCGACGACGAGCCGTTTGACTCGAAGATGTCAGACACCACCCGAACGGTGTAGGGAAACTCCTCGGTGGCGGGGACCATGGGCACCAGCGCCCGCTCGGCCAGGGCGCCATGGCCGATGTCACGGCGCTTGACCCCGCCCATGCGGCCTGCCTCCCCCACCGAGAAGGGCGGGAAGTTGTAGTGGTGCCAGTAGTACTTCTTGGTCTCCAGCCCCAGCGTGTCCAGGCGCATCTCCTCCTTGAGGGTGCCCAGGGCGGCGACGCTGAACGCCTGCGTCTGACCGCGGGTGAACAGTGCGGATCCGTGCGTGCGCGGAGCCACCGACACCTCGATGGATATGTCGCGGATCTCGTTCTCCTGGCGCCCGTCAGGACGCTTCTTGTGCACCGCGATGCGCTCGCGGATGGTCGACTTCTCGAGCTTGTCGAAGATCGCCTGGGCCGCGGCGCGTCGCTCGCTGTGATCAGAGGAATCGGCGTCTGGCGCGTACTGCTCGATGACGGCATGCTCGACGGCCTTGGTGGCGTCCTGACGTGCGAGCTTGTCCTCAACCTGGGTGGCTTCGTCGAGGTCGGCGCCGTGGGAGCCGCGGATCTGCTCGAGCAGGCCCTGGTCGATCTCGACGGGTGCCACCGTCATCTTCTCCTTGCCCACCTTCTCGCGCAGCTCGTGCTGGGCGGCGCAGAGCTTCTTGATCGCGTCGTGGGCGATATCCAAGGCGTCGAGGATCTCGGCCTCGGGAATCTCGTTGGCGCCCGCCTCCACCATGAGGATGGCCTCCTCGGTGCCGGCCACGATGAGGTCGAGGTCAGTGTTGTCGAGCAGGTCCTCCTCGCGCGGATTGACCACGAAGTTGCCGTCGATCTTGCCGATGCGCACGGCGCCCATGGGCGCGGGCAGCGGGATGGGCGAGATCATCAGCGCCGCGGAGGCGCCGTTCATGGCCAGGATGTCGTAAGGGTGCACGTGGTCGATGCTCAGCGGGATGGCCACCAGCTGGGTCTCGAAGTGCCAGCCCTCGGGGAACATCGGACGGATGGGACGGTCGATCATCCGCGCGGTCAGAGTGCCCTTCTCCCCCGGGCGTCCCTCGCGCTTGAAGAAGGAGCCGGGAATCTTTCCGGCCGCGTACATGCGCTCTTCGACGTCGACGGTGAGGGGCAGGAAGTCGACATCGCGCAGGTTGCCGACCGTCGCGGTGTTGAGGACCATGGTGTCGCCCTGGCGGACGACGACGGCGCCGGAGGCCTGCTTGGCCATCCTGCCGGTCTCAAAGGAGATCTCGCTGCCGGCGATCTCCACGGTGACCGTGGTAACGGCGTTGCTGCTCATATGAACTGCCTTCCTGTCCGCCCGTCGGTTGGCGAACTGAGTCTATTTCTCATATTCCGAACCGCGCCATCCTACCTGAACCGCTGCCGCCGCCACCCGGGCGAGCAGATCGGTGCTGGGAGCTCCCGGGTGACAGCGGCCGTCGGCAAACAGGGTCGGAGTGACGGCCACACCCGCCCGCAGTCCTCCCCGCACGTCGTCGGCGACGCGGTCGGCCACCGCCTGTGAGCGCCGGTCTGACTCGAAGCGCTCGAGATCGATCCCGAGCTCTGCCACCCGCGCCCACAGATGGGGGTCCTCCAGCCGACCCGGGTCGGCGTAGAGCGAGTCGTGCATGGGCCAGAAGCTCCCCTGCAGCGCCGCGGCCTCACTGGCCTGGGCCAACGCCACCGCCCGCGGATGCTTGGTGCGCAGGGCGAAGTGCCGGAAGGCCACCCGCACCGCGACGCCGCGCAGGCGCTCGTCGGCCAGGGCGCAGCGGGGACAGGTGAAGTCGGCATAGACGATCACCAGCGGAGCGTGCGCATCACCTCGTGCGTGGTCCTGGGGACCGAGCGCAGGCACCGGAGAGCTGGTCAGGTCGCTCATCCGCAGCACCCAGCCTACCCGGCCGGTGTCGGCCGGCCGGCCGACGGTTAGGGCGTCAGTGCGCGGCGGGAACGGCGTCGAGCCCGTCGAAGATCAGGTTGGCCCCCGGCAGGTCGGCGGGCGACGGCGCCTGAAAGGCATAGCGCACGACGGCGTCGGGGCCGACGATGATCAGGGCGCGCTCGGGGAAGCCGGCTTCGTGCAGCACACCGAAGGCCCGTGAGGCGGCGCCCTTGGGCTCCCAATCTGACAGCTGGCCGATGCTCACCCCGAGCTTCTCCCGAAACGCCCGCTGAGACCACGTGCTGTCACATGACACCCCGTAGATCTGAGCGCCGCGGTCGTGAATCTCCCCAAGCACCTCCTCATAGACGCTGAGCTGATCACTGCACACCGGACTGAAGGCGAACGGATAGAACACCAGCACCGTGGTCGTGCCCAGCAGATCCGAGCGCCCGAAAGGCTCAGACTGCTCGGTCATGAGGCGAAAGTCAGGAGCCGCCTCGCCCGAGGCGACGATGCTCACTTGCGCAGGCCGAGCTCGCGCAGCAGCCCTCGGTAGCTCTGGAGGTCCTCGCGCTGAAGGTAGTTGAGCAGACGTCGGCGTCGACCCACGAGCTTGAGCAGTCCCCGCCGGGAATGGTGGTCCTTGGCGTGGCCACGCAGGTGGTCGGTGAGATCGTTGATCTGCGCCGTGAGCAGCGCCACTTGCACCCGGGTGCCACCGGTGTCGGCGTCGGTGGCTCCGAACTGGGTGACGATCTCGCGCTTGCGCTCGGCAGTGATGCTCATGGCGCCGGACGCTAGCAGAGCGGCGCGCGCCCGCCAGGGCCGATTCGACTCCGTGCTCACTCAGAGGCGGCGATCCCCCGGGCCTGCTCGACGTCATCGCCCATCTGGGCGACCAGCGCCTCCACGCCGTCAAAGCGTCGCTCGCCGCGCAGGCGGCGCAGGAAGTCCAGGCGCAGCGTGGCGCCGTAGAGATCGCCTTCGAAGTCGATCAGGTAGGCCTCGATGAGCTCCCCCCGCCCGGTGACGAACGTGGGCCGCACCCCGATGCTCACCGCTGCCGGCCGACCGTCGGCCCGACAGGCGTAGACGCCATGGGCCGGGCACACGAGCTCGTCGGGCGGGATCAGGTTGGCGGTGGGATAGCCCAGCTTTCGTCCTCGCTCGTCGCCGTGGACCACCTGTCCGCGCAGCTGCAGGGGCGCCCCCAGGAAGCGGCGCGCCTGGGCGACGTCACCAGCGGCGACCAATCCCCGCGTGCGGCTGGAGGAGACGATCTCCCCGTCGAGCTCGATCAGGGCCACCACACGAGTCTCAAAGCGCGACTCGGCGGCGAGCATGTCGCTGTCACCCTCCGCCTTGCGCCCGAAGCGAAAGTTCTCTCCCACCGACACGTGGGTCGCCCCCAAGGCCTCGATGAGCACCGCGTCGATGAAGCGTTGGGCGCTGCGCTGGGCAAACTCCCGATCGAAAGGTATGACGATCATCTCCTGCACCCCCAGGGACGACACCAGGTCAGCCTTGACGTCGAGGCTGGTGAGGAGCTTGGGCGCGTGGCCGGGTGAGACCACCGAGGAGGGGTGGGGATCGAAGGTCAGGACGGTGTCGGCCCCCTCGATGACTCGACGGTGGCCGAGGTGGACGCCATCGAAAGTGCCCACTGCCACGCGGCGCGGTCGATGCTCGACATCGGGCAGGCGAGTGATCCTCACAGCCCGCCACCCTATGGACTCGCGTCCCTCTCACCCCCGCCGCCCAACCACCGGCCGGTCGACCGGCGCTACGGTCATCGCCGTGGAGGCTTAGGATGATGGGCGGTGTCCGAACCGATGACCTCCGGTGTCCGCGGAGCCGACGTGGGAGCACCGGCCGACGATGAGGTCCCCGCTGGACCTGGCCACTCGAGCACCGCCCGACGGCTCCTCCTCGCCGTGGCCGCCGGGGTGGTGCTCCTCGGCGTCGCCGTGGTGGTGGCGCTGGCCACCGGGGCCGGGGGGCGGCGCTCCCCGGCTCGCATACCCCCTCGCGCCACCCGCCCTCCCATCGCCCGCGTGGCGCCCAAGGCGGTCAGCGTCGCCGAGCTCAGCGGCGCGGCAGCGGCGGTTGGCCATCCGGTGTACTGGGCCGGGCCCAGCAGGGTCGACACCTATGAGCTCACCGAAAACGGCGACGGCAACGTCTTCGTGCGCTACCTCAACCCCGGTGTGGCCGCCGGTGACCCCCAGGCCGCCTACCTGACCGTCGGCAGCTACCCGGTGGATGACGGGCTGGCCATCATCAGACAGGCGGCGGCCAAGCCCGGGGCGAAGATGCTCACCGCCCCCCAGGGTGCTCTGGCGGTCACCCGTACCGATCATCCCACCAGCGCCTACGTGTCCTTTCCGGGTGCGAAGGTCCTCATCGAGGTGTTCACCCCCTCCATCAAGAGGACCCGCGCCCTGGTGGCGATGGGACGAATACGACCAGTCCCCTGAGCCTCGCAGCGGTCAAGAGTCAGGTGGGCCGCCTACGCACGAAAGCCGACGATGGGCTTCAACGCCAGCGGCGACTGCTCAGGACGCGGCTCGGCGATGGCGATGACTCCGTCGTCATCGAGCAGGACGACGGCCTCAGGGCGCGCGGCCAAATCGGCGTCAAGCGGGGCATTGACCATCATGCCGTGACCGGCGCGGCGGGCGTCCTCATCGTCCAGGCGCACACTGGGCAGGAACGCCAGCGCGTGCTCCAAGGACATCAGTCGGGCAGCGAGGGTCGCCGCCCCGTCCGCACCCCACGAGGCGGGGACGGCGTCCCCCACCCCAAACGGACCGATGGCCGTACGCCGCAGCTCCTCGCAGTAGGCGTCGCCCAGGTCGGCGATCAGGCTGCGCACATAGGTGCCGGCCGAGCACTCGATCTCATAGGCGGCTCGATCGTCGGTGCGCCAGATCTCACAGAAACGCTGGACGGTCACCTCGCGCGCATTGAGCACGAAGGTCTCGCCGCGGCGAGCGCGGCGGTAGGCGCGCTCGCCCTTGACCTTGACCGCCGAGTGAGCCGGCGGACGCTGCAGCAGGCTTCCGGTGGGCAGAGTGACGTCGGGCGCGGGCCGGAGTCCGGTGTCGAGGATCTCCCCCTCGGGGTCGCCGGTGCTCGACCGCGCGCCCAGGCGGGCCACCACCCGGTAGGTCTTGGGCAACGCCATCAGGTAGCGCTGCACCCGGGTGGCCCGGCCCACCAGGACGAGCAGCAGGCCGGTGGCGAACGGGTCAAGGGTGCCCGCGTGACCCGCCCGCAGACGCCCCGCTGTCGTCGCATCGCCCAACGCCCGGCGCACGGCGTTGACCACGTCGTGGGAGCTCATGCCGGGCTGCTTGTCGATGAGCAGAACGCCGTCGCCGACGGGGCTGGCGACGCGGGCGACGGTCAGAGGGGGGCCGGGGCCAGTTGCGCGGCGATCTGAGCGCGTAGGAAGTCGATGAGCTCCTCGGCCGACTGCGCACTGGAGAAGCCGGCAGCCCGGCGATGGCCTCCCCCACCCTGCACGCGGGCGATCACCGATACGTCGACCTCGCCGTCGGTGGAGCGCAGCGAGACCTTGCGTAGAGCGGTCCTGCCCACGCTGACCTGGTCGCGCACGAGGGCGGCCACCTTGGTTCCCTCCACCGCGCGCAGCACGTCGATGACCCCCTCGGAGTAGCTCTCCTGCGCCACGGCAGCCGCGTAGTCCGCGGCGGACAGCAGCGTCAGGGTCAGGCGACCCCCGTCGTGGCGGCGCACGTTGGCCAGGGCCCGCGCCAGCAGCTTGAGCTTGGCATCGGGCGTTCCCTCATAGAGGCGGCGATAGACGTCCTGGACATTGACGCCTGCTTCGATGAGCTCGGCAGCCATGACGTGGGCACGCGGACCGGTGTTCTCATACATGAAGCGTCCGGTGTCGGTGACCAGCCCCACGTAGAGGGCGTCGGCGCTGACCGGCGTCGGGTCGACGCCCAGGCCACCCATGAGATCCCACACGATCTCGGCCGTGCAGGACGCCTCGGGCACCACGTGGTCGATCGTCCCGAAGCGGGTGTTGTCGTGATGGTGGTCGATGTTGATGAGCTGGGTGCCGCCGCGCAGCACGGGGGCCGGGTTGCGGTCGACGTTTCCGCAGTCCAGGAACACCACCGTGCGCTGCTGGAGGTCAGCGGGCAGGACGCTGATCAGGTCCTCCAGTGGGAAGAAGCGGTACTCGTAGGGCAGCGGAAGCTCGGTGGCCGGCATGAACATCAGCGAGTCCTTGCCCAGGGCGATCAAGGTCTCCTGCATGGCCACCAACGAGCCCAGGGCGTCGCCGTCGGGATGCTCGTGGGTGACGAGGATGAAGCGCTCTTCGGCACGAAGACGGTCGAGCACCTGGGTGCGGGTGTCCAGCGCCGCGGGAGAGCTCACGCTCCGACCTCCCGGTCGATGAGCTCGCTCAGGGCCATCGCGCGCGCCGGGGTGTCGTCGTGGAGGAACTCCAAAGCGGGAGTACGCTTGAGGTGAAGCTCGCAGCCAACCCGCGCCTGCAGAAAGCCGTGGGCACTGCGCAGGGCGTCGAGGGTGATCTCGCGCTCGGCGGCGCTGCCGAGCACGCTCACGTACACGCGGGAGTGGCGGAGGTCGGGGCTGGTCTTTACGTCGGTCACGGTCACGAAGCCGACGCGCGGGTCCTTGAGCTCACGGGAGATAGCATCACCGATCACCTGGCGGACGGCCTCATCGACCCGACGCATGCGCTGATTGACCATCCTAGCCCCCGTTGTCCGGGACGCTGGGGACCGCCATCGCGCTCGGCTCAGGCGAGCGCGCGCTCAACCTGGCGGGTCTCGTAGACCTCGAGCTCGTCGCCATCCTTGACGTCCTGGAAGTTGGCGAGCACGATGCCGCACTCAAAGCCGCTGCTGACCTCGCGAACATCGTCGTTGAAACGGCGCAGGCTGGCGATGGTGGTGTCATAGACCACGGTCCCGTCGCGCACCAGGCGCACCCGGGCCCCGCGGGTGACCCTGCCCTCGGTGACGTAGGAGCCCGCGATGGTGCCGATCCGCGAGGCGCGGAAGGTCTGGCGGATCTCCACGCGCCCGACCGTGTCCTCCACCTGATCGGGCTCGAGCATGCCCTGCATCGCCGCCCGGAGCTCGTCGATGGCGCGGTAGATGACCGAGTAGCCGCGGATCTCCACCCCCTCACGGTCGGACACGGCGCGCGCATCGCCCACGGGGCGGACGTTGAAGCCCAGGATGACCGCGTCGGAGGCGGCGGCGAGCATGACGTCTGACTCGTTGATTCCCCCCACGCCCCGACGGATGATGTTCACCGACACCTCGTCCTGGGGGAGCTTGGCGATCTCGTC
>JAABUU010008718.1_pt1 | contig 10012 bp, 11 predicted proteins | sample 5559301 | NCBI WGS metagenome assembly JAABUU01 (sample SAMN10711884, study PRJNA513360) | rock metagenome | isolation source: Antarctica rocks | place: Antarctica: Victoria Land, Richard Nunatak white | reverse complement strand
CCCCTGGGGGGGGCTCCCCCCCCCCCCCACGACCGCACCGGGCCTCTTGCGGCGGCCTGCGACGTCGCGGACCTCGCGGACGCCGACCTGTTCCTCTGGCTGCGCGGGGGCGCCGACCAGGAGCACGATCCAGCCCGCGCCGGGTGTTCCTCGCCCGCGCGGTGGCGCGGGAGACGGCCCTGGCCCTGGCCGGCGCGCTCGGACTGGGCGACAACGCCGACGGTGAGGCCAGCCTCCGGGGGCTGCGGCACTTCCTGCAACGCCAGGGAGAACAGCATGATGTGTACGACTTCCCCTGGATGGCGGGTTTCGACTTGGATATCCTGCGTATCGGCACGGCCTGAGCCGACCGCGAAGTGCGCGACGAGCGACGCGCGCCCCGATTGCGGAGCGCAGCCGCAGGCGAACCTCGGTCGCGACCGGCGCACTGATCCCCGCAGCAGGGGGAGAATCAGCCCGCAGATTACGCGGCAGATCGTCGACATCCGTCGACATCCACGGTCGACACGCGAGTTTCGACCTGATATATTAGCCCGTGCGAGGATATTTGCTGTACAGCAAATATATCAGCGAGGACAAAGATGGATAGACAAGACGGTCTCATCGACGAGATCCAGGAGGTACTCAGCGGGCTCGCCGGTGTCGACCAGCTGATCAGCCAGGGCGACGCGCTGCCGATGGCCGCGGCACACGGGCGGCCGGATCTGATCATGCGCGCCGAAGTCCGGGGGCGGTCGGCCATCTTCCTGATCGAGGCCAAAGCCCACGGCTACCCTCGCGACATGCGCGCCGCCGCCGACCGGCTCGCGCACTTCACAGCGCTGGCACGCCTCGAAACGGGCGAGGTGCCGCTGGTGCCGCTGGTGGTGGCCCCGGCGATCTCCCCCGGCGGGCGGGCGGTGCTGCGCGAGCGCGGGGTCGGCTATTGGGATCGCGGCGGCAGCCTCTACCTCGACCTGCCCTGGGTGCACTACGACATCGAGCGCCCGCCGTTGCAAGTGACGCAACGTCGGCATCGCTCGCCCTATCGGGGACGGGCGGCGCAGGTTGTCCATGCGCTCCTCGTCGAGCCCGAGCACACCTGGCACGTCGGCGAACTGGCGACGTGCGCCGAGGTGTCGCCATACACCGCCCACCAGGTCCTGACCGCGCTGGAGCGCGAGCTCTGGGTCGACAAGGAAGGGCGCGGCCCGAGTGCCGTCCGGCGGTTGCGCGAGCCGGGGGCGCTCCTCGACGCCTGAGCTACGGCGCACCGCCTGGAGGACTATACCTTCCGCCGCTTCCACGCCTGGGCGCAGTCCCCGTCCACCCTGTTGGGGCAGGTCACGGCGGCCCTCGACGCGTCCGGCGTCGAATACGCCCTCACGCTGACGTCCGGTGCCGCGCTCGTCGCCCCGTTCGCCACGGAAGCCGGGCGCCTGACGGTGCTCGTCCCGATGCGCGCGGACCTCGCCGGCGTGATCCGCGACGTCAAGCTGCGCCCGGCCGAGGAGGGCGAGAATATCGCCTTCCTCGCCACCCGCGAGCGCTCGCCGCTGCTGTTCCGGCAGCGGGTGAGCGACACGTGGTTAGCGAGCGATGTGCAGCTCTACCGGGACCTGTGGGCCTGGCCACGGCGCGGGCGGGAGCAGGCCGCCCACCTGCGCGCCGAGCGCCTGTCGTTCTAGGAGGCACCGATGAAGCCGGGACACCGGGGCGGCTACACCGCCGCGCACGCCACCCTCTGCGAGCGCACGCTCGTCACCCTGCTGCGCGGCCTCGGGCCGTGGAAGGGCGGCGTCTACCTGATCGGCGGCCTCGTGCCGCGCTACCTCGTCGATCGCCCGATTGACCCGGCGGTGCGCGAGCCGCACGCCGGCACGACCGACGTCGACCTCGTCCTCGATCTGGCGATGCTGGCCGAGGTGGAGGCCTACCGGCGTCTCGAGACCAACCTGCGCGCCCTTGGTTTCGTGCGCGGGAGCAATGACGCGGGGCAGGCGCAGCACTTCTCCTGGCGCAAGCCGCTCGGCGCGGGCGTGACGATCGTCGTCGACCTGCTCTGCGACGCCGAGGCGGGCACGGGGGGACGGGTGGTGGCGGTGGCAGGCGAGCGCCGCCTCTCGGCATTAGCCACGCCGGGCGCGCGGCTGGCGATTGCCGACCACGTCCCGGTGCCGCTCACCGCCGAGTTGCTCGACGATGCGGGCGTCGCCACCGCGACGATCCGCGTCGCCGGGATCGTCCCCTTCCTCGTCCTCAAGGCGCTGGCTTTCGAGGATCGCAACGAGCCGAAGGACGCCTACGACCTCATCTACTGCCTGACCTATTACCGGGAGGGGCCCGCCGCGGTCGGCGCGGCCTTCGCGGAGTACCGCCGCGCACACCCCGACGAACCGTTGCTACCCACCGCGCTCGGCATCCTGCGCGGGCGTTTCGCCACCGACGCCGACACACCCGGCTGGCGCAAGAACGGCCCGGCCCAGTACGCCCGCTTCCTCACCGACCCGGGCCAGCCGGGGCGTGACGCGGTTAACCGTCGCCACGCCGCCGCGACGGTGGCGCTGTTGCTGGAGTATACGGGCGAGGGGGCAACCGCCGAGGAGCGGCAAGACCATGAGTGAACGACCGATCGCGCCGTCCCACGACGCCACGCGGGCCCGCATCCACCGGCGGCGGGCGCTCGCGGGGCCGGGCGCGCAGGCGTTCTATGCCGATGCGTGCGCGCTGATGGAGCAGCCGCCGCCGCTCGCGACCACGACGCACCTCGTCGCCCATCGCCTGCAGGAGATCGAGAGCGCCATGCGCGCCGCCCTGCAACCGAGCGCGAGCGACACAATCGCCGAACCGCCGAGCGAGTCGGGCCACAAGGACGAGATCAGGCGCATCCTGCATGGCCTGGCGATCCCCGGGACGGATCCTACGGCGGCGACCTGGCTCCGGTTGGCCGGGAGACTCCAGGTGCGCGCCCATCGGAATGTGCTGGCCCCGCCGCGCCAGCGCGACGCCGAGTTCGAGACAATCTGGTCCGGGATGTAAGAGATCCTCGACCGTGTCCTCGACCGTGAGGGGAGCCCGGCCCGGGTGTCACGGGCGGATTACACCCTTTAGGACTTACGCAGTTGAGCACGAATAAGGTGCGATTTGGGCGTGAATCCACGTTCAACTGCGTAAGTCCTAACCCTTAATCCGACGGGTATTGTCAACGTGAGCCGGGAGCGTGGTGAGGGGACAGTCGGCGGGCATACTTGGCCTAGTCATAGCGGTGGATCAAGCGGCAGCGGCCACGCCGGTGACCGCGCGCCAGCGGGTGAGGCGGTGGCGGCGCGGGCGGGAGTGGTTCGCGATCGGGCGACGTGAACCGGCGCATCCGGCGCTCCCCTTGCCGCGTCGGTTGGTGCGCGTTCTCGGCCCGGTTATTCAACCCCTTATGGCGGCGGCGTTCGACGCGCGGCAGCATCTCGCGGTGGGCGGCGCCGTAGCGTGCCAGCCTGTCGGTGCTCACCACGCGTGGGACCTACCGCAGCCCCTCGAGCCGCTCCCGGACGAACTTCATCCGCGACGCCCGCCTAGCCCGCCCCAACGTGGTCAGGAAGGTCGGCCTCTGAGCGCCGTCGGCCTGAGATCGGTCCCGCCATCTCTGCCCCTCCTCTACCCTTAGGGGAACCGACTCTTACAAAGGCTTTCGCGATATGTCGCCCGCGTGCGGCGTCTGGCACCGCCCGAAGGGCATTCCACAACGGCGCGTCGGCCCTGGCCGGTCGAGGAGAGGGCGACTGCGGCAAGGAGAGGATGACCGTCGGCGCCGCACCGTACAGGTACAGCCAGAGCGGCACCGGCAGGTCGTAGCGCTGCCCGAAGCCGAGCGCCTGCACGGTCTGCGAGGCCAGGAGGGCCGGTGTCGCCAGGAGGCCGAGGAACAGGACCGCAATACGCCGCGACAACCTCATCCTCGATGGCGAAGCGCCCGGTGAGGGTCGCCGGGAAGGTGAGCGTCGTCGCGAACCCCGGCACGACACTCCGCTCCAGATCGTAGCCGTGCAGATGGAAGTCGAACGCGCGGCCGCTCGTGATCGACAGGGTGCCGCTATCCCCTTCGGTGACGGCGATCTCCGCCGGGATCATCACCCTGCCCGGACCACGACCGGGATGGTGCGCGACCCCACCGCCCTGCCGGGCAGACGCGGGCGCACGAGGAAGAAGAGCCTCACGAGCACCAGCGCGGTCACCAGGATAATCAGAAGCCGTCGTCCCATACATCCTTTCCTGCAAGCAACGCCACATCGTGACATACCGCCCGACCGATCCGAGCGTCCCAACGTCAGGATCCGACCCCGCGAACGTCGGGACAAGGTCATGCCCGACCAGTCGGCGCGGTGTCGATTCGCGCACCGCGCTCCCCGCCTGCGGACACATGCTCAGGCGAGCATGTCGATCACGAGGAGGAGCACGAAGCCGACGAAGAACGCGGCGGTGATCGCGCTCGTCTCGGGGACCTCGTGCGCCTCGACCAGGAATTCCTCCGTGACGAGATAGAGCAGGGCCGCGCACCCGAAGGCCAGCACGACCTCCAGAGCGCTCCCGGTGAGCCCGCCGAGCGCGACAGTGCCGATCGTCGCGCCGACGAGCAGCAGCGCGGCCAGGCCCGCGATCGTCCCGATCACCCGCCCCCGGCGCGCGCCCGTGGCGCCGAGCGCCGCCGCCACCGCGAGCCCCAGGAAGAGCAGTTCGAGGGTGAGGGCCACGGTGATCAGGGCCCCCTGCTTCGCCCCAGCCGCGAAGCCGATGCCGATCAGCAAGCCGTCGATCGTCACGTCGAGGCCCGTTGCCACGATCAGGCCCGTCGGGGCCCGCCCGGCCCCGGCCTCAGCCTCGCCGAGGCGCGCCGTCACCCGCCGCAGGGCGAGGAGGGTGCCGACACCGAGGGCGAAACCGGCCACGGCCGCGACCGGCGCGCGCTGGTGCACCACGTCCGGCAGCAGCTCCACCGCGACGGCGGCGAAGACCACCCCCGCCGCGAAGTGCTGGATCGCGCTGCGCACGCGCGGGCCGGGCAGCCGATACGTGGCCACGATACCGCCCGCGATCGTGGCGGCGACGGGGATGAGCGCGAAGTGCAGGACCTGGAGCAGCACACCCGGCACGATATCAGCCTCCCTTCGCGGTGCTCGCCACACCTTCCGGCGACGATGCGGTGCCCGAGCCGCGCGGCCTCAGACCGTATGGGCCGGGGCCAGGCCGCAGGGATGCGCCGGGTCGCCGTGCTCGATCTGCATGGTGGCGTGTTCGATGCCGAAGCGGTCGTGCAGCTCCGCGCAGGTGCGCGCGAGCAGCGCGTCCCCGTTCTCCCTGTCGGGGATGACGAGGTGCGCGGTCAGCGCCGTCTCGGTCGTGCTCATCGCCCAGATGTGCAGGTCGTGGACCTCGGTCACCCCGGGCAGGTCCGCGAGGTAGGCCGTCACGGCGCCCGTATCGATGTTCTCGGGCACCGCGTCGAGGGCCAGGTTGACCGAGTCGCGCAGGAGGCCCCAGGTGCCGACCAGGATGACCGCGACGATCGCGAGGCTCACGATCGGGTCGAGCCATTGCCAGCCGGTGAAGAGGATGACGATACCCGCCAGGACCACGCCGAGCGACACGCCCGCGTCGGCGGCCATGTGCAGGAAGGCCCCCCGGATGTTGAGGTCGTCCTTCCGCCCGGCCATGAACAGCAGGGCAGTCGCCGTGTTGACGGCGATCCCCACGAGCGCCACCCAGATAACGGTGCCGCCCGCGACCGGCTCGGGGTGCCGGAACCGCCCGATCGCCTCCCAGGCGATGATGCCGATCGCGACGAGGAGGAAGACTGCATTGAAGAGCGCGGCTAGGATCGAACTCCGGCGCAGGCCGTAGGTGCGCCGGGCCGTCGGACGGCGGCGGACCAGGACGCTCGCGCCCCAGGCGAGGAAGAGCCCGAGCACGTCGCTGAGGTTATGCCCGGCGTCGGCGACGAGCGCGAGCGAGTGCGACAGGATGCCGAACGTCGCCTCGATGACGACGAAGCCGGTGTTGAGCGCGATGCCGATGGCGAAGGCCCGGCCGAAATTCGCGGGCGCGTGGCTATGCCCGCCGTGACTGTGCCCGTGATCGTGTGCCATGTGCGCTTCCCCGCTCTTAGGTGTTCCCGATCATCCGCCCGGCGATCGTCACCGGGCGCGCAGAGACCCGAGGCCACCCGACGGCCCGGTGTGCAACGCGGGGCGGACTCAGTTGCGGAAGACCTGGAGGAGGGCGCGTCGCCGCTGGGGGTCGCCAGCGAGCAGGGGGGGTGCCCATATCCGGAGGGGCGTGGCGGAGGGCGCGGCGACGCCACCCGCCGCGAGGGGCGGGTCGCCGCCGGTCGGGGGGAGGGGAAGGGTGCCCTGGTGGGCGGGGCACGCCCCGCGGAGTGTCGCGGGCGCGTCCGGGGAGTCGGCCGGTGGGGTCGCGTCGTCCGGCACGACGAGCGACCCCACCACCGCCGGCCCCGTCATTGCCTCGGCCCGATCACCGCCGCCATGGTGGTCGCGAGCGACGAGCGCCTGATGCGCGAGCAGCAGCACGAGGGTGACGGCGCACAGCAGCCAGCGACGTTGCGCAGGGGCGCGGCGGGACGCACCGCCGCGCGTGGGCGTGACAGGATAGTCGGCCGACAGGGGGTTCAAGCGCGCCTGCCCGGCACGACCGTCGCGAGGGCGGCGACAAGACCGCGCAACCCGAGCAGCAAGGGCCTGTTCATCGGTGCCGCTCAGCGCCGCGCGCGGAAGCGGAGCAGGCGCAGGGCGTTGAGGGTCACCAGGGCGGTCGCGCCGGTGTCGGAGAGGACCGCGACCCAGAGGTCGGTGATCCCGAGGAGGGTGGTGACCAGGAAAATCGCCTCGAGGCCCAGGGCGAAGGCGATGTTCTGGTGGATGTTGCCCATCGTCGCGCGCGAGAGGCGCACCAGGTCGGCCACGCCCGTGACGGAACTGCGGAGCAGCGCCGCGTCCGCCGTCTCCAGGGCGACATCGGTGCCGCCGCCCATCGCGACGCCCACGTCCGCCGTCGCCAGGGCCGGGGCGTCGTTGATCCCGTCGCCGACCATCGCGACCCGGCCACGCGCCTTCAGCGCGGCCACCGCCGCCACCTTGTCCTCGGGGAGCGCGCTGGTGCTCGCCCCCGGGCCCGTCGTCGCCCCCGCAGTGGCACCCTCGGTAGGAGGCACGTCCGGGGCGTCGGGCTGCCCGGCGACCTGCCCGCCATCGCGGGCGGTCGCCGCCAGCGCATCGCCCGCCAGCAGCACCCCCGCCAGCCCGTAGACCACGCCGCGGCGCAAGACCTTGCGCACTCGCGCCGAGGAGAGCGCCGCGGTGGCGGCAATGGCAAGCGCCACCTCACCATCCAAGAAATCTTCCACAGCCATGATCCCCCTCCCCATGCTCTCGTCTCGCCCGCAACGATGTTTCCGTCATCTCCACCACTCCTAACCGATCACACGGGTCGCCACGGGGCGGGGGCGCCGGGCACCGGGTAGCGATTCTCGCGTAACTGCGGCGCGTCGGCCTCGCGCCATGCGCGCAGGAAGCGCGCGAAGTCATACTCGGGGCGCCAGCCGAGCTCGTCGCGCGCGCGATCCGACCGCCAGTAGGTGCGGATCGGCGTCGGCGTGACCATCCCGCTGTCCGTGGCGGTGTACCAGGGGGCAGGGGGCAGAGTTTGTCCCGCCGCCAGGCGGTCTAATACCGCGGCGTCCGCGTAGTGACGGCGGACCACCGCCGCCGGATCGTCGATCAGCTGGGCGGCATCCTCCTCCGTGAAGGGCGTCGGCGCGAAGAGGTTGAACGTGCCGCGATCCACGTCGCCCTCCAGCGCGAGGCGGAAGGCCTGGGCCAGATCCCGCTCGTCGACGCCGCCGTGGAGCAGGCGCAGGCCGTAGTGGGCGAAGTCCGTCGGCACGAACATGCCCAGCCGGAAGGCCACCACCGCGAGCCCGTACACCCGCTGGTAGAGCGCGCACAGCTGCTCCCCGATCACCTTGGTGTAGGCGTAGATATCCCCGGCCGGGGTGACCGGCGACGCGTCGGTGATCCGCAGCGCGCGGTCCGCCGGGCGCGGGATGCCGCCGTAGACCCCCATGGCGCTGCAGTAGACCACCTTGCGCGCCCCGACCGTCAACGCCGCCTGGAAGGCGTTGAACGCCCCGTCGACGTTGAGGGTCCAGAAGTCGCGCCGCGTCCGGTGCCGCAGGTGGATGCCGTGCCAGGCGGGGATATGGACCAGCGCGTCGCAGCCCTCCGCCGCCTCGGCCAGGGCCTGCGGCTCGAGGAGGTCGCCGGTGATCCAGCGGCAATGCGGGGGCGGCTCACCCGGTGCCCGCTGGAGATCGAAGCAGACGACCTCGTGGCCATGCACCGCGAGGTCGGGGGCCAGCTGCCGACCGAGGCTGCCGGCGGCACCGACGACCAGGATACGCATCGCATCATCTCCTTGCCGACCCATCCCAGCGCGTCGCTCGCGCTCGGGCCAGGGCGACGCGCCCGCGCAGCGGACCCTCAACGCGCTCGCGATGGACGGCACCGGTCGCCGTGATCGGCCCGCCACATCGACCGTGGGCTACCGGACCGCTCGCGGTCCGGTAGCCCTTTCGCCATACGGTCACGCCGAGCTCGCCGCCGTGCACCCGTGGCGCTTTCGCATGGACAGCGGCTTTCGCCGGTCGGCCCCCGCTGCTTTCGCGCGGCGCACGAGCCTTGTGGTGTTGTGTTGTCGTGCTAGAGTTCTGCGGGTTGCGGCACCTCGACCGCCTGGCTGGTCCGTTCGGCCTCGTAGATCGCCTGCACCACGGCGAGCGAGTGGAGGACATCCTCGCCGCGGATCACCGGGTCGCGCCCCTCGCGCACGGCATCGGCCATATCTTGGACCTGGAAGAAGTGGCCGACGCTCGTGCCCCGGTCCGCACCGGGGAGCGCGCGCTCCGCCTCGCTCGGCGCACCAGGTTCGCTGCCATTCTCCAGCTGCCACCCGACGATATTGTAGTTTTCCAGCAGGATCGTGCCGTGCTCGCCGTGGAACTCCAGGCGGTCTGGTTGCGCCGGGTAGACCGAGGTCGTGCACTGGATGGTGCCCAGCGCACCCGAGGCATACTCGACGACGGCGATCGTCGTGTCGTCGCCTTCGATGTCGTGGCGCAGATGGCGGGCATATCCCTGCACCCGCACGATCGGACCCGCGATCCACGTCATGAGATCGACCCCGTGGATCCCCTGATTGATGAGGGCGGCCCCCCCTTCCTTGTCCCAGGTGCCGCGCCAGCCCGACTCGCTGTAGTACTCGGGCGCCCGCCACGACTTGAAGCGCATGTCGGCGACGAGCAGCTTGCCGAGCTCGCCGCCTTGCACGGCGTCGTGCGTGCGCCGGGTGCCGAAGACGAAGCGACGGTTGAAGATCGCTCCTAACTTGACGCCGTTGCGCTTGCAGACATCGACCAGCGCTTTGGCGCGCTCGATGTTCAGCTCGATCGGCTTCTCGACGAGGACATGCTTGCCCGCCTCGGCGGCGGCCGTCGCCACCTCCAGATGCAGCGCGGTCGGCAAGCAGATCGTGACAATATCGACGTCATCGCGCTTCATCACCTCGCGGTAATCGGTCATCCACGCCGCGTCGTTCTCCAGGGCAATGGGTCTGCCGCGATCTTCCCGCAGATCGCAGACAACCCTGAGCGTCGCCCCCTCCGCCTCGTTCGCGAAGCGCGCATGCGTGGGTCCCACGAGCCCCGTGCCGATCACCGCAAATCCGACCGGACGATCCATGACCGTTTCTCCTTACCGCGCGCTCGGATGCTGTGCGCACCGGAACGACGCTTCCGCAACCAGAACATGCCCGACGATTGACCGATATCCTCGAGTACAACTTAGTGCTCCGTTTCGCAATAGCCTGTGGGGTTGGGCGGGGAGCTGGTAGCGTAGGCGCTTCTGTTGCGCCGCGTGGTGGCGCGCTGACCGGCGGTTCCCCATGTCTGGCCCGGCGCCCACCTATC
>JAABUU010008717.1_pt1 | contig 10012 bp, 15 predicted proteins | sample 5559301 | NCBI WGS metagenome assembly JAABUU01 (sample SAMN10711884, study PRJNA513360) | rock metagenome | isolation source: Antarctica rocks | place: Antarctica: Victoria Land, Richard Nunatak white | reverse complement strand
CACGTCTCATCAAGAGGCAGCTTTGAGATGACCTCCTTGCAGACTGTGACAGGCAGGGGCCGTGAGGGGACGCCCCCTGCCTTGCTCTTCTTACGCGACTCAGATCTGCTCTCTTCAATGTTTGAGGGACCAGCCTCACCACCTGCAAGCACATGAACATAGTGTGACATATCTGACAAGGCTGTCAAAGGGCTTTGGAACCACGCTCTGGGCCAAGCTGCACTACAGAAGACAGAAGAAGACAGAAGAAGAGAGAAGAAGGAGACAGAAGAAGAGAAGAAAAGTCAGGTTCTTATCACCCAGATCTGGATGTGGGTATGAAAGAGATATGCAATGAGCATGTGCAGTAAGGATAGTTGGAAGCATTAGCACATCTCATCAAGAAGCTCACACTCACGTGCAGCGCAACAAGGTTGGATTGCAGTGCAACAGCTCTGCTTAGGACAATGTTTCAAACAATGCAATGGATTTGTGACATACAGGCAAGAAGTGCTGTGTCATGCAGTGAAAACAACTCACTCTTGCGTGGCCTGGTCATGACTACATCGTAGTGGAAAGCTTGGGTCAAGTTGCACTTGACTTCAAAGTGGTTAACCTTGATGCGCACAGTCTGTCCAGCCATGCAGTATCCAGGGCGGGGAGGACGGGCTGTCTTTGCCAGTGCCTGCAGTGCAATAAGTAAAGATGAAGCACACCTACATGCTTCACAATGCATGAAACATCTGTGTGGCCTGAGCTTTACTGTAGCGTGGGTGCATCAGCCAGCAAGCAAAGCCTGCAGCTTCAGGCACAGCATACAGCACGTCAAGGGCATTTAACAGGAGGTTCTGTTTGGGTTTTGCGTTGTGAAGCACCAGTCTGCAAACTACAGAATACAGTTTTGTTGTGAGGACACCTCATGCACCGAGTTCCTGCTGTTCAAAGATGGCTGCTGACCTTTGCATTGTCAGGCAAAGCTGATAGCAGCTCCTTCATACTGAGACGAGCTGACTCAGCAGGTGCCACACTGGTAGTGGGTAGAGTAGCTCTAGTTGCCTGAGAGACCATGGGGCCTTTGCCGCGGCCACCTCCTCCTCCTCCTCCTCCACCACGACCACCACCAAAGTCCCTGCCACCACCACGGCCACCGCCTCTGCCACCAAAGTCACCCCCACGGCCACCACCACGGCCACCAAAGTCACCTCCACGGCCACCGCCACCGCCGCGTCCACCAAAGTCACCCCCACGGCCACCACCGCCTCTGCCACCAAAGTCACCCCCACGGCCACCAAAGTCACCGCCTCGTCCACCTCCACGGCCACCGCCATAGTCTGCAAACATGTGAACACAATCAATACTATTGCTTGCTGCCAATGAAGCCAGCCAAATGTCCCATTTTGGATGAAGAATATGCCTGAAAGCATGTGTTGCCAGTGAGAGGAACTGACAGTGGTGACATTGAAGACCCAGATGGCAAACTCCTGCAAAGCATATACACTGACAACCTGCAGTGGTTGCCAAGAGTCACACCCATCAAGCACATGGTGGCATGTCATACCCACATGCTGGAAAGCCAGTAGCCAAACAGCTTAGCCACCAAAATGCCACCATGGCACTCCTACAGAACGGCAGACAGTATTTGACAACAATGTCTGACTGACGTCAAGACTGAAAGCCAGACATGGTATTGTAGGGGCTAGGACATCACACCCACATGCAACAAAAGCCGCAAAGCACAGTCCTGTCAGCAGAACAGCAATTGATGGAGCAGAGGGTGTCATTGCCAGAGCCAACATGGGTTTGAGAGACCTTGGCTGAAAACCCACAACAGCGACATGCTCGTAAGCTGTGTGTGACATGGAACAAGGTGATCTGCAGATCTTGCCACCTATTGGCCTGCACTTGCAACACCCGCACGGTCTTTTTGTTTGAGCTGTAAAAATACAGGCCAATAAGGGTAAGGCAGGTGCTGGACAGCCAGCTTGGCAAGACCTGCAGGACGAAGAGTGCATGTTGAGAATGGTAGCGTGCGGTGTGTTTGCATTGGTGCTTCACCCATCAGCTTCTGGCACTACTGTGAAGACCCCTCTGCAGTTCAAGCAAACTGCACCCATCTAGCAAACGTGTCTTAGCACACTGTGTGATAAACGGTATTTGCACAGCCAAAAAGGAGTGCACAACCCCTGCAGCATGGCACAGGAGAGTTGTACGCAATGCTTGCTGAGGTCCAACAGAAGGAACACCACAGCAGGCTCTGCAGACGAGGAGAGAGAACAATAGTGAAGGAGGGGGTTTGCCGGAGCCACTGTCAAGCCTGACAGGAAGGTTGACATACAACACACATATCAGCAGCTACAAGATGGTCATGGCAGCACTTTGCACTGTCGAACAAGATCCGCACAGGCCGTTCTTTTGGCTTCAGATCATAGCCGCAGAGCAGGGAAACCAAACTCGGCAGTTCCAGGCTCTATGCAGCAGAGTATCTCAATCAAATGCTATGTGGATATGTGGAGGGACGAACAAGAGAATGCAGTGCAGGCCCGGCGCTTCTTGCAGCTAGGGTGTGTGCAGGCACTTCCGAGAGAAAGTGCGACATACCTCCTGCACGACCACCGCCTCGGGGACCGCCTCCTTCACGGCCGCGACCTCCTCTGCCACCACGGCCACCAGGCTGCGCCCAGTCAGCCATCCTACAGTCTTCTGGTCGCTGATCTGGGAAAGGCTCGAAAGCTGTAGGCCTAACTCTGTCTTGCCTTGGAGAAAACGGACAATACACGCCCGAAGGCGGACAGCAAGCAGCAAGTCACAGACGGTTTTTAAGCCCCTGAAACTGCTGCTGTGGAAACTAAGCCGTGTCAGTAGCTTACTTGCAAGTCCGCGCGAACAAGGTTACTTCAAGACGTGAAATTAATTGTAGTTTAGAAATTGGGCAATAAAATTGCCGTGTTGAACACGCCCCTAGCTGCAATGTTGATGCGCCCTATGGTGAGCCTCGTGCAATGCTGCTTGTGATCAAAGTTGATGTCAGCCTCCAGTATGTACTCAGGTGCCCCGCAGCAACAGGCTGTGTAGAAGGCGCAAAGCACTTGAGACCTGAACCCAAGTTGCTTTGCAAGGTGACCAAAACCTGCTCGGAGTGAACGGCAACTACCTCAGCCCGTTTCTTTTACGCTTGGACGATCTGCTCATACATTGAAGACTGCTGAATCAGCTGCTGGAGGTCCAGGCTGCAGACTTTCGAGGGTCAGGCTGAAGGTATGTCTGACCTAACGCCGTCTTCTGGGCAGCTTGCGATAGTTGCAAGTCTTGAACCCTGACCTTCAGCTGTACACAGGCAGTGTACCAAGACAAGTACGATACTCGACTTTTGAAGGGTAACAACAGAAAGCAGGTCACCAAACTGCGTGTCTGCCCTAGTCAGTTGGTTTTCCAAGGTCAGATGGCTGGCCTTTGCCCTGTAGCCAAGTTGAAAGCAGTCCAGGCAGAGCATGGTCAGATCAAGAAATAAGTGGTGGCTGACAAGGCATCTTGTTTGAGCTCGTTGCCATGGTCAAGGGCAACAAGTTCAAGGCGCCAGAATTCCTGCAAAAACAAGCCTTAAAAGCCAAGATCAAACCTCAGCTAGCAGCAGCAGCACCTATCACGTCCAATAAGCTGCACACTATTGACCAGGTACATCCTCCCCAGCAGGCTGATCATCAGCAACCAGCAAAGCTAGGCACAAAGCGCAAAGCTTCATCTCAGGCTCTGGCAGAGCTCTCAAATGTATCACCAGTATCAGCAATAGCAGGATCAGCACAAGCAACCAGAAAGCAGAACAAGAGGAAGGTCAAGCAAAACAGGACAGCCGTCACAGATGAAATGCAAGACTTGCCTCCACCAGCTGCACGTGCTGTCAAGAAACAAAAGTTTAGCAAGCAAGCTGCAGCCGTTCCTACAATCTTGACAGCTCCAGCTCCACAAGGCAAAGCCATCAACAGCAACTGGGCTGCTCTGAAGGGCATTGTGACCAGCTCTGCTCCAAGAAGGCAAACAGCAAAAGGCACACCAGCTGCTGATAGGCCGCCAGTGCTGAAGGCCCCTCAGCAAGTGGGAACAAGAGCTGGCATGACGCCTGTTGTGGCTATTGACTGTGAAATGGTGGGAGTAGGGCCTGATGGCACACGCAGTGCCCTGGCCAGGTACAGCTCACTTTGACAGAAGAGTATGCTTTGTTGACAGCAACCGTAGACCATGCATCAGTCATTGCCATATGACAGCAACTATAGCTGTGCATCAGTCATCAGCATGTTGATAGGCTCAAGCCTCACATATGAATTTTGGCAGCTTAGTGCATAAGCAACACGTCTGCGGCAACTGTGTGACAGCATGCAGATCAGTGCACTTGTGTTGTGATGGAGTGCTGTATGTGTTGCTGGTAGTCTCTATGCCAGTTGTGCCCACGGTGGCTATGGCACGCGAACATTTTTTGCAAAATGTATAAGTCTATGCCCATCATGTATGGTCTCAGCTGCAAGCCATAGCTTTTGTGACTTCAGTCTTGTCACTGGCAGGATTTGCGTGGTGAACAATGATGGTGGAGTGTTGATAGATCAGTACGTGCAGCCTCAAGAGAAGGTCACAGATTACAGGACCTTTGTCAGTGGCATCGAGCCCAAGCACCTGAAGCATGGTGCTGTCAGTCTGTCTGAAGCCCAGAAGATGGTGGCTCAAATCTTGACAGGCCGCATCCTTGTTGGCCATTCTGTTCACCATGATCTGCAGGTCAATTACTTGCCCCATCTTTGCCATGTGCTGTCAGGCATGCACAAGCATGCAATGACGCGAATTGGAACTCTGTTCAGCAATCCTTCCAATTGGTCTGTATACCGAGCCAGTACAGTACAGAACAAGAGTGGCATACTGACCTTTGTCTCATCTGCCCTGAAATGTTGTTCATGGAATGCTATCAGCCACAACGCTGAGTCAATGTCTGCATGGAGCCTTTTGTATGATCTACTCACCCCGTGAGCCATTTGAAAGCCTGGAACCATGCCTATAGCAAGCACCAAAACTTAATAGAGATCGTGCCACCCGTAGTCATCTGATATCATTTTTGTTTTTGCAAGTGCATGTGTGTTGCTGCTCAGTCAGTTTGACTGCAGATGCAAGCTGGCCCTTGCATCGTGTTCTCTCAGACTTCTTCTGCTTTGTATTTTGCATCAACCTGCTATGTGCAAGCCACCTGAAGCATTTTGCATGCTTTGCAGGCACTGCTGCTGAGTCACCCAAGAAAAACGACTCGTGACACTGCTACTTACCCACCCTTGATGATGTCAGTGGGCAAGGGTCAGAAGGCCAAGTCCAGGTCTTTGCGCCATTTGGCGGAGACAGAGCTGGGTCTCAGCATCCAAGCTGGCGAGCACAGCCCTGTTGATGATGCAAGGAGTACTCTCTACTTGTATCACAAACACCGTAAGGTGTGTGTGCTTGCAGCTCATGCCTTTGTTCAGCTAGCATGTGTATGTAATGCGCTTGCCAGAGGCGCTGTGTCAAGTGCATGTTCGAGATTGTTGACAAATTGCGTCTGTGATGATGTGTTCTACTGTGTACTTCCTCTAGGTGTACAGACAGCTGCAAGCAAGTCATCTCTCATCAGTCAACAGACCTTGCACTCAACAATGAAGACGATAGAAAGACAGCATGCTGCATCAGCAGCCCATTACATTTTCTTTGCAGCCGTTGGCCTTCAGGAGCACATCGATTTGTGCATCAGCCTACGCTAAAACACAGCTACGTTGTGCAGGATTGGGAGCATCACCTGCAACACGGGACCCTCAAAGATCTTGTGGCTCCCCGCCTCCAGAAAAAGATTGTGCTGCAGCAAGTTGAGGAAGCTGCAGCTGCTGGGGTGGATGCTGCCGTCATCAAGAAGCCCATCAATGGGCGGAAACAGCAGTCACTTGCGCAGTTGGCCAAGCATGATAGCATGGTAGACTTGTGATGCACAACAACTGTCAAGCACTTTTGGGACATCACTTAGCGATGACAGCTCTGTCTCAGCATCTCTGCAAAGTTCGAGCCAGCTGAACCCAGACATATGATAGCTGTTAATAATGTGCTCTCATGATCAGTCTCAGCTCTTGGCTCTCATGAGCACTCTGCAGTGAAGCTTTTGTATGCAGGCCGACGTGTGTTGTAGAGTGACAAAGTAGCAATGCTTGAAAGCTTTAGTGCGACAAGTTGCCTTCTTCGAGCCTTTTCCGAGTATCACCAATGCAACTGTTACAAACAATATTAAAGTCAACTTTAACCAAAACGCATCAGGCATTGCACAATGTTGGCAACTTCGACATTTGTGGTTTGTTGATTTTGTTGCAAGTTGCAACAAATTGGGCAAGTAGCAGCAGTCTTTTGACATGTGTTCAGTATGACGTCATATGCTGATAGTGCACTTCGGCTGGGGCAGTGCAGCATATGCTCCCGCTGACAGATGGCAGCCAGTGCCTTCTGGAAACTTGTATGTGAGATTCAACGTATAAAGGGAACAGGTGGCATGTCTGCGATTCGTGTCAGAACTGTGATGTGAGGGGTACATGTACTGCTACGAATTACAAGCTAGTCGCTGTCCAGCTGTGCTTTGCAGCTGTGTTGTCACGTTGTTTGGTCCCTCCAAGAAATTCATCACTATCCTTATACACGGTCCAAATTGAGTGGACACAATGTAGTGCTGGTACTCACATTCAAGCGGCCGCTCCTGCTCGTACATTTCTTGCTCAGCTTGCGCACAAGGTCAATGCTGCTGGCGTCCTTTATTAGTGGTGACTATCAGCATGCATCTGCAGAGCCAGCCGGTCAATGGTTTGACCTAAAGCCGTTTGCTGCCATCGCGCTAAGGCAACAGGTATTGACATTCCTTGCACCTCTTTGCTGCGTGCAGCGCATGCCTATGTCATGCTGCACAAGTGTGTGCCATGACCGCCAACGCCGATATCATGCTGTAAAAGTGACCGTTGTCCTTCAAAGGCTGCCTGTGGCACAGACATTGAAGATGAATGCTCTTACTGTCTGCTCGCAGTTCAGTGCTTGCTGATTGGCAGGCGAGAAGGCACTATATGCTCGAGGTCATATTGTCACCTTATGGTGCCTGTCTGTTGCTGTGCATTCCTGTTTTGCAAATGCATGTATATGTTGTGCTGCTCATGCTCCTCAACACCACCGTACTGGGGTCTGTCGTTGCCACATGACAGCACATATGTGGAGAGCATAAACGCAATGGTAAAAGGCACTCTCGATGAGCTCGTCAGCTGCTGCAGCTGGCGGTGTTGTATGCCCACACCATCAGAGTTGGCACCTTGCAACTTGTGAATCTTTGAGCGACATGCTGATAAATGAACATGTCCAGAATATGCAGCATTGCAGTAAAGCAATTGCAAGCCCTTTTGTAACAGTTCTGCATGACCTGTTTATGGTCCCCAAGCATTGGGTACCAGTTGAATCATGATAATCTTGCAAATACAGTGCTCTGCTCCTCAAGCACACTGATCAACTGCCCTTGAGCCCATAAAATCAGCCATACTCTGCCTTTTGTGGTGCACAGATTGCCTTTCGCTGCCTTTGACCACATGGGCACACCCTCTCTCCTGCAACCACTGCAGCTTGCCTCTGTCTCTTGGTCACAATTTCCTTGTATGGCTATGTCCCAAATGCTGTTTGACCAGGGCAACTGCATCTGCAGCGCAGCCCCAGTGCAGTGTAATGCCAGCCCCACCATGACCGTAGTTGTGTACGACAGGTAGGCTCTTCACTTCCCCATCACCAGTTGTCACCTGCAAGAGCAGCAAACCCTGTCAACAAGTCATACACAGGGCTATAAAATGTGAGCAACATCATGGTGATAAAACAGAAGACTGTACGGCTTCTGGTGATGATAACATGAGCCTCCTGAGGCAGCAGCCCAATGCTGAGACAATAGGGCTTTAGCCCAGCCTCCGGCTGATACTCATGTAGTCATCAGCACTGACTCAACTCAACCATGCAGTCATCAGCACTGATTTAGATTCAACATGCAGTCATCAGCACTGACTCAACTCCACCATGCTTGCTGCCTGGGTGCTGCACTTCCTTATGTAATCCATGCACACTAGGTATCAGCATAGTGTGAATGGGTCACACAAGGGAATGCACCAATGGGTCAAACAAGGGAATGCACCACCCAGGCAGGAAGCATGATAGAGATGAGTCAGTGCTGACAAGGCACTAGCGTCTTGCAGGATGGAGGCGTTAAAAATTGCCGAAGTGCCTGGGATGGGTCACAGCTGTGATACAGGGGCATTCCTGTCGCAGGCCTTCATGACGTGCGTGTCATGCCCCTGCTTGCAACATACACTGAAGGGAAAGGCCCAGGGCTAAGCCCTATGTGTCAATCTGATGACAAAGGCATCATCAGAACTTGAAGACCAGATGAACTGGGCCTCAAAGCATACACTAGATGATAACCTAGCACATGAGTATGCCCAGCGCCTGCTTTGAGGTGCACAGCCTACACCCAGATGGCATGCTATGCATATGCACCAGCTTGCATCTATTTGGCAATGGCTGGCACCTGGAAAAAGGCAATTTGCATGGGATGAAAGCAGCATGAGTTTCGTTTTCCGCCACCTTTTATCCACCAGTCAGTTTTGTTTTATAAGACACTGAGTTGCATGCGCTTCACCACAATATAGTTGAATTTGATCTTCTACCAGTTCACAAATACTCCATGTTGACTTGCAGACATGTAACAGCTCAGTATCATACCTGCTGGTACTCCAAGCTGATGAGGACTCGATCTCTAGCCGGCCTGAGTCCAGCCCACTCTGAGACCACCTCAGCATGCCTCAAGCTTGGTACCATTTTGCAGCAGCCTTCCATGATGCGCTCCCTGTCCTGCGTTGCAACAACAAGGATGTGAGTCAGGAGTGGGAAGGGTTGAGCTGTGCTGAACGTGACAGTCCGCCCTGTGCATGCTACAAATAATCTACATTGGCAACCCTCACGTCACATAGTCTTTTTGCCCAGTGCATTGTCAGAACAAACAATATGTATGCACAGAGTGAATGTGTTTCAGTGCATGTGAGGTGACCTCAATGTGCCGCCTTGTGCTTAGCATGTTCACATGTCTCTGACGTACAGCCTTTGTCAATCATGCACACACATTGCGTTGCCTAGGCACTGCTTTCTGAGTCGCAGTAGCACGCAACATCGTGTCTACATGAGCTTAATGCAGTGCTGATTAGCTGTATGGATGTGTGCATTGGACAACACGGGTGCCTCATTCATTCATTCATTCATTCCATCGCTCACTGCCTTCGCCTACAACAGGTATGTGCAGTTCTGTGTAGCTCTCTTTATAACAAAATTGTGTCATCAGTGTGTCATGATACCCCTGCTGAATGCGCTGAGTGTCTGGCAATGTTGTCTTTGATTCAGTCTTTGCTGTCTGTCGTCCTGCAACAGAGGTTTACAATGACAGCAGGAGAGAAGCATGTGCTCCAATATACGACAGTCTCTTGACGGGAAAAGAGATAGACCACAGTCACCTGTGGGCTTATAGTGGTGTCATAGTTGCCCTTTTGAGTTGTGCCGCCTAGGACCACAGTCTCAAAGTTGGGGATGATGTAGAACTGACCATTGTTGTTCATGTAATTCTTGACCCAGGGAGCCCTTACCCTGATCACCTGACCCCTACAGTGCAATGTTTAGTGTATGTCTTGATCAAATTTATTTACTGAAAGGCAATGCGAGGTTCCAAACAGCCTGGTATGGCATGATAATGTACATGCATTAGCTGGCACAAGCTTGGTGGTGCATGCTTGAGCATGTTCACTTCCGGCCCAACGGGTGGATAGCCGAGCTGTACTAATTGGGCTGATGCAATGCAACAGCCATGGCTTTGTCTTTGGGTACATACGGCATAGTCCTGGCTCTGTTGTTTGTTATGCCTATGGACTCCACGTGGACTGGCAGCTCAAGCCGTCAGCTAGCTGCTGTGTACTGAAGCTTATGATGTGGA
>JAABUU010008716.1_pt1 | contig 10013 bp, 9 predicted proteins | sample 5559301 | NCBI WGS metagenome assembly JAABUU01 (sample SAMN10711884, study PRJNA513360) | rock metagenome | isolation source: Antarctica rocks | place: Antarctica: Victoria Land, Richard Nunatak white | reverse complement strand
CTCAAATAAACATGAAATCCGGAATGCGGCTGAGCCTTGCTGTCGCCGCCTATCATGGAAAGGCCGAGGTGGATATGAACCGGTTTGAGGATGCTGCCGACGTTTTCTGTGCGATGGCGACGCTGCACGGGCTGGCTAATCTGGTGCTGGAAGAAAAAGCGGCCCATTTCTTTGAGAATGCCACTTCCCAGGACTTCGCGAAAAAGGAGCTGCCCAAGGTGCTTGAGCACATGTACCCGCACAAAGACAGGACGCAGGAAACCTAAGCGCCAAATAGCGGCGCTGGTGGGGTCACGCTGCGGCAGAACCAATGCCTGCTCCCCGGCACTCATTTCCACAAAGCGGCGTCAGGCCAAGTGTCTTGCGGCGGCGGCTTGGGCATCGGCTGCTGCCTGCGCCAGAGTGCCGTTCCTGCGGGCTTGATCCCGTGTTGCCCCGACGTTGCCAACGCTGATTAAGCCTGTTTCCAGCCCCACTCAACGACGGAGCAATTTCTTCCGTCGTTGCAACACGCTGACAACACCACTACAACGCCGAAGCAATGCCTGCGCGCCGCGCACGTTTTTGCCTGACGAACGGGTATAATTACACTGCGGCGGGGTGTAGCTCAGCTTGGTAGAGTGCACGCTTTGGGAGCGTGATGTCGCAGGTTCGAATCCTGTCGCCCCGACCATTGCCCAATTGTCATAAACCCGCAGGGGACGCATCTCGCATGCGTCCCTTGTGTTTTGCAAGGAGAACAGGCGTGAAAGCGAAGTGCATGGTATGCGAAGAAACGTTTGACATTGAGCGTGACCGGGGGCAGGTGATTGAGATTGACAGCCTGCCGCATTACATCTGCAAACGCGACTGGCCCGGCTTCAATGCGGGCGTGGAATTGCAAAAGCGCGTGCAGGAAGCCGAAATGGGCGCGCATGAGGAAGTCAATGCCGAGCAGCGCGCGCTGGCCCAGAAAGCTTTGACTGAGTTTGACCTCAGCCCGCGCGACATTGTGGCGAAGCTGGACGAATATGTGATTGGGCAGGAGCGGGCCAAGCGCGATGTCGCGGTCGGTTTGTACGACCACCACCGCATTCATCAGAGCGACTTGCAGGACAAAGAAGCCGGGACAACGCCTGATGTTGACCTGGAAAAAGCCAACATTCTGCTGGTGGGGCCGTCCGGCAGCGGCAAAACACTGATTGCCCGCACCTTGGCCCGCTCGCTGGGCGTGCCGTTCGCGTCCGCCGATGCCACAAGCCTCTCGCCGACGGGCTACACGGGCAACGATGTAGAAAGCGTGCTGACGCCCCTTTATTTAGATGCCAACGAGGATTTGGAATGGGCGGGGCGCGGCATTGTCTTTCTGGACGAGATTGACAAAATCGCCCGCAAGTCGCAGGCCAACCCTTCTATCACGCGCGACGTGAGCGGGGAAAGCGTGCAGCATGCCCTGCTGAAACTGATTGAGGGCACGAAGGCGCAGCTTCCGCTGGGGGCATCGGGACGCAAGCACCCGGACGCGCCGCCCGAATACATTGATACCAGCAAGATTTTGTTTATCGGCGGCGGGGCCTTTGAGGGCTTGCCGGAGATTGTCGCCCGCAAGATGAAGCGCAATACGGAGCGCACGATGGGCCTGCGTGCTCTGCCGTCCATGATTGCAGGCGACCCGCAGCGCGACTACGAGATATTGTCCGAAGCGCCGATGGAAGTTTTGATTGAGAGCTTGATAGACTACGGCTTCGTGCCCGAGCTTGCCGGACGCCTGCCGATAGTCGTTCCGCTTGCGCCGCTGAGCAAAGAGCAGATGCGGCTCGCGCTGACCCAGCCAAAGAACTCGGTCGTGCGCCAGCAGATTGAACTGTTCGCGCGCGACGGCATTGAGCTGGTTTTGACAGACGAAGCCCTAGATGCCGTCGTGGAAAAAGCCAGCGCGATGAAAACCGGCGTGCGCGCCCTGCGCAGTTTGGTGAAGGGAATGACCAGTCAGGCGCGCTACGACCACAGCGGCGACAAAAGCGTGCGGCGCGTTGTTGTTGGCGCGGACGCATTGGAAGACCCTAAGCAGTACAAAGTCAGCCACGGCGCAGCCCCCGACCTTGCCGAAGCGGTCTAAGCCAAACGACAAAAAGGGCGAGTGCCATCGGCACTCGCCCTTTTCGCCTGTCTAGCCCCATCGTTATGTTCAGCCCCAGCGTTAATGCTGGTCGTAGAGGACCTTTTCCATCAAGTCGCCAATGACTTTGAGGCTGTGCGGGTCGCACTTGTCGGGCGTATCGCCCAGGGTGTGCCAGTACGCATAATCAAAATCAATCAAGTCAATCGCGGGAATGCCGTGGGCATTAAAGGTGTCATGGTCATCAGAGATTTGCCACTTAGCGGCATCCGGGAACTGCGCGCGATAGCCAAGCAGCCCGGCATCCGCCCACACGGTATCGTTGAGCGACGGGTTCAGCATCTGCGAGGACTTCTCGCGGTAGACAGTCAAGCCTTTGTCGCCAATCATATCCAGCAGGATGGCATAGTCGGGCCGCCATTCTCCGGGGTTGGACGCAAAGTGGATCGCGCCCAAATACATCTTATCCTCGCCCGGCCCCCAATCTTCGCCGTCCACAAACAAGAGTTCCACGCACACAGCAGGCTTTTGCTTGTGCAGGGCGCGGGCCAGTTCCAGCAAGACAGCGGTGCCTGACGCGCCATCATCGGCCCCCAGGATCGGCTTTTGCTTGTTGGCGGCATCCAGTTCCTGGTCGGCAGTGGGGCGCGTGTCCCAGTGCGTCAGCAGCATAACTTTCTTTTTGGCATCGGGGTTGATAATGCCTAAGACGTTGGTGAATGGGAGCGTTACATGGCGGGCATCGTCATGGTAAGTCCAGCGCTGGGTGACGACTTTGTCCACAAAAGGCGTTAATTGGGCCAATATGTAAGACTTGCATTGCTCGTGGGGGAGGGTGCCGGGCTTGCGCGGCCCAAAGTCGCACTGCGCCTGGAGCATGCCAAAAGCCCGCGTGCCGTCAAAGGCAGGCCCGCCCGTTCCCACAGGAGCCGCTGCGGCAGCTTGCGCTGGGGGCGGAGGAGGCGAGGGGGAGGCAGTCTGAGCACGGCAGCCGGACAGCAAAAGCGCGGCGGCAGCCAGCGCAGCGGGCAGGGGGAATGCGGCAATACGTTTCATGAGAAGTTAGTGAGCGGCGGTAATGCGGGCCTCGCCGCTGACATTCAGAGGGTTATGGGCGCTTGCGTATGTCAGTAGGCTTTGGGACAACGAGAGGCCCGTGTCCTGCGTGATGTCTTTCTTACTCCAAACGCGGAAGTAGCCCAGGTCGCCCAGAGCCTCCGAGCGTGTCATGGCAACAGTGTAGGTGGACGAGGCACTAATCTCGCTGCCGCCTGCCCCCGCCAGGGATACGCGCTTGCCTTCGGGCTGAGAGGGATCGTAGCGCACCTGAAGGCCTGACACCTGCCAAAAGCCTGCAAACGGCTGCGGGGCATGCCCAACGCCTAGCTCCAAAGCATGCAGCACCTGCGCCCCGCTCAGCTTCAGGACAACAACCGTATCCCCAGGGTCATTGGGGCGACGCAGCAATATGGCAAGCTTTGCGGCAGAGATGCTGCCTGCGGGAATGCTGGTGTCGGCAATGTCATCGGCGGGCACAAGGCCAATCTGCGCCCGGCACTGGTTTCTTTGGTAGAGGAGCCAGTGCCATCTAGGGCAGTCTGCACCTGCACGGTGTCTTTGGGGGCGGCATGGGCAAGAGGAGACGCCGTTATGCCAAACAGGAGGGCCGAGAGGAAGATGCGCCGCATGGTTATTCCGCTGCTTTCTGTGCGTGCTGCCAGCGCAGGAACGCATCCAAGAAGTCGTCTATTTCGCCGTTCATCACCCGGCTGACATCGCCCGTGTCGTGCCCGGTGCGCGTGTCTTTGACAAGCGTATAGGGGGCAAAGACGTAGTTGCGTATCTGCGACCCAAACTCGATGTTCTTGCGCTCGCCCCGCAGCTCGTCAATGCTGGACTTTTGTTCTCGGCGCGCAAGCTCCAGCAGCTTGGACTTCAGGACGTTCAGCGCGAACGCTTCATTCTGGCTTTGCGAGCGCTCATTCTGGCACGAGGCTACTAGCCCTGTGGGCAGGTGCGTTAATCTTACCGCGCTGCTGGTCTTGTTGACATGCTGTCCGCCCGCGCCCGACGCCCGATAGGTGTCGCGGCGCAGGTCTTTGTCGGGGATTTCTACATTGGACACTTCGGACACTTCAGGCGTGACGCCGACCCCGGCAAATGACGTTTCGCGCGTACCGCCGCTGTTGAATGGCGAGATGCGCACCAGCCGATGCACTCCGCCCTCGCCGTAGAGCTGCCCGTAGGTGTTCTTGCCTTCAATGCGCAGGGTGGTACTTTTCAGCCCCGCCACATCGCCTTCCACTTCGTCCACAATCTCGGCTTTGTAGCCATGCCTGTCCGCCCACCGCAGGTACATGCGCTGGAGCATGGAGGCCCAGTCGTTGGCGTCCGTGCCGCCCGCGCCCGCGTTGATCTCCACAAACGCCGGGGCGGCATCATGCGGGCCGGACAGCAGGGTTTCTATTTCCAGCTTATCTAAAGACGTGCTGACCGTGCCGATGTCGGCGGCAACTTCACTCGCATAGCCCTCGGCATCGTCTTCGCCCTGCGCCAGCTCGGCGAGGATGCGGGCATCGTCTAGTTTCTTCTGCGCGAACTGCCACGGGGCCAGCCCTTCTTTGAGCATGTTGAGCCGCTGCATTTGCTTTTGCGCAAACGCGGGGTCGTCCCAAAAGCCTGCCTCGCCTGCCTGCGTTTCCAGGTCGGCAATCTCCTGACGCTTGGCCTCAAAGTGCAGCGGCCCGCTCAGGGTCTGCAGGCGCGCTTGCACGGTGTCTAATTCTTTGACGATATCTTCGAGCATTAGGTTCCTCACGGGGCAGGGTGCGCCGAAAACAAGCAAGCCTCCCAGCCCTAAGTGCGGGGGCTGGAAGGCCTGCTGGAAAGCGGCGTGCCTGCCGCAAAAGAGGGTGTGGGTCGGCTGGGTCTCGAACCCAGGACCCTCTCATTAAAAGTAAGATGCTCTACCGCTGAGCTACCGACCCACCAGAAGTTATTATAGACGATGGGCCGGGGGCAAGTCAAGGTTTTTGGCACCAGCCCCTAGGCATTGTTGCGCAATTTCCGAACCCTGTTCTGCTGCCGACCGATGGCGGCTATTTGTGTGCATCCCACTCAGGATAATCGCCTATGCGCGCCTGCACCGGCTGGCTTCTTTCCAGTACAAGCCGCCCGAACTGCTCGCGCTGTATTAAGTAAACAGTGCCAGGAGGCCCACCTTCGCGAAACGGATACGGTTCGTCATAACTCGCGTACCGCAAGAACGACGTCCCCACATGCCATGCTGGTGCCAGCCGCCAAGCGACCCTTGTGCGGCCCTGGGATAGGGTGGCTGGCACTAAAGCTCCCATAATCAACAACGCACAAACGACAAGTCGGCCAAGTGTCCAAGGCTTAAGCTTGAAACGATGACGGTTCATCTGGGTTTCCTTTGCTGCCTAAAACTATGGTTTCGCGTGACGTTTACGCAGCCACGGCACGGGCGCATCCAAGAGCTAGCGCCCGGCGGTTGGGAACGTGTCAAAGCCGGTGAATGTCACGCCGCCGTTGAAGCCGGGCACGGGGCCACTGCTTCCCTGCACGGTTGGCCCCAAAGTCTCGTTGGAACGGTAGGCATTGGCGGCGCTGATAAGCGTGCCGACAAACTTGAAGCTCCCGCCGGGCTTGACCCCAATCTTGGAGCCTGGAATGGTGATCGTGTACGGCGCCTTGGTTTGGCCTGCTCCCATGATATAAACCAGCGAATTGTCTTTGCCCGCCGCCAGCTTGAACAGGCCCACAAAGCTGCCCTCAACCGAAATGGCGTAGTCGGCCTTGAAGCCCGGCGCGAACTTAACCAGGCTGCGCGAGGCGGGGTTTTTGCCGTTGATCTTGCTGTTGGTGCCCGCATTGGCCCCGGAGATAATCTCGTGGCCCGGATCGCCGTTGTCGCTGAACTGGGATGTACTCGCGAAGCCGCCCGGCACGGAGTCGATGTACAAAGCCACGCCGTTCCCGCCGAGGCTGCCGCTGTGCGGGGCGAGCGAGAATGTCAGGTCGCCTTTCGCGTCGCGGGTGACGGTGAGGCTGCCTTTGCCGAGATAGCCGCTAAAGCCGCTTGCGCCGTTGCCGGTGTAGGTGTGCGTCGTCTGGGCGTGCGCCGCCATTGGCGCGGCGAGGGTAGCGGCTAGGATGGAGCCGACAGCGAGTGAATAAAGTTTCATTTGGGGTTCTTTCTTTGATGGCAATACAGAAGTATACTGCTGACTGCTTCTCCTTAGCGCATTTCGGCTTCGTGCTGCTCTCCCGCTATGGAGAAACAAGCCGCGATAAACTCTAGCAGTTTCAGCATTTTTGGGCTGCTCAGGCTTAAGCCGGGAAACGCATATTCTGCCGGAACAAGGATCATGCCGCCGACATACCAGGGGTACTCTGGGTTTGGGTGTTCGCCGCCGTCAGGGGAAAGGTCTTCCACCGCCTGCGCGAGAGGAAGTAAGCCGTCCATGTAGGCCCGGAATGCAATCGCTTGGCTAAACCCGCAGGCGGCTTGGAACTCTCGGCGGCGCTTGACCACGCGCACGAACTCGGCAAACGCATTGTGGGTGTTTGGATAACGACCTCCTGGCGGCGTCAAGAACGCCTTGGCAAGCTTCTCTGTTGTCATTTGCAGATAATGAAGCACCTGCCAAACGTCAACATCATTGTCGCTCAGCAGCAGCCGCAGCATCTCGTAGTCGGAATGCGCTTGGCGCAGGGTGGCGGAGCGCCAGTTGTGCGGCATGGGTCACGCTTCCCACACCAGTTCCGCCTGTGCCCATGTGCCCCAGTCTTCCGGCGGCTGAAGAGCGTCTTTCTCTTCGGGCCTAATCAGCGCAATAGCGGAAGGGTGGGGCAGGCCGTGCGCAGCGTTGGTGCCAAAGTAATAGGGCCTGATCACTCCACCGTCGTGGTTTGGTGCCGCTGTTGGGTCAAGATGCACCAGCCGAATTTCTTTGTCGGAGGGAAACAGGTACACGGCGACAAGGGCAGGCTCCGCCGCAATGCTGTCTTCCCAAAGCTGCCGGGCAATGGCACGAATGTTGGGTTTTATAGTTTCTGTCAGCATATGTTGTTTTTCTTGTAGGAACTAGGCTACTTTGCTTCCTTAACATAGGTATGCTTGAAAGTTCCTAGATCGAAGCTTAGTAGCTCTTGGTGGAGGTCGTAACTGGCAATCTGTGCCTTACGAGCGGCACGTATTGCCCCTAAGAATGGACGTTCCTGTTTACTGTCCATGTGGTAGGGATGCTCCCCTATGTATTGGGCCAGCGCGACACCCCATTCTTTGCCCTTAAGGCTTTGTGGTTGTCGTTCAGAGACAGACAGATATTTTTCCTCGAATGCGCGTCCTTTTGCAATGCCTGTCCAATCCGCTGTGCGGACAGCATTACCGGAAATACCATTTGCTTCGTCTATACCTGCGGCTATTTCTACTAGTTCGTCAAGCGTACAATTAGCAAACTCAAAGTCTGGAATGTGCCGATCAATAAAGCCTACTATATTTTTTTGCTCTAATTGCCGCCGTATCTTTTTTACGTTTTCTGGAACGTCATCGTCAAATGTAATCATGCTAAAACGCTTTAGAGCTTTATCTTGCTCTAAGTGGTCTTTTAGCTTCAGAGCGATATTATCCTTGTCAGTGGCAAGATTGCCTCTGAGATTGATAAGCTCTATATGATACCGTGAAGGTTCAGGGAACATATGAAGAATGGCATGATATTCCGTCTCACCTTCTACGTACCAACGAACAGCACTGCCTGTGTGATAGCCGTATTCGAACGCTAGGTATGGCCTAGACTTGATTTTGTCATCTAGAGGACGCTCAGAGCCATATGTTCGTGTGCGTGCTCCTGCGGGCCAGTATCCAAAGCCCTGGTCTTCCTCTAACCACTTAACAGCATGCGCTTCTTCAAAAGCAAGCCGTATAACTTCCGCCATGTGCCGCAGCCATAAAGCCTCCGAGATGCGTCCCTTTAACTCTTTTCGCTTATCCCATTTGGCGAGGCGCAAGAAGAGGTACAGCTCACTGTTCTCGTCAATGTCGGCGGCATCAATGCGTAATTGTTCATGTGCCTCTTGCCAAGTGACAGGGTCTAGAGTTTTCACCAGTTGCAGTGTCTTTTCGTTGTACGCCTTTTTTCGAAGGGCACGTTCGTTTTTGTTGACACCTACGTATCCTCTTACCCAGCCAGTAACATCAGGCCAGTAGATAGGCTCCAGCAAAACCGCAAGATCGGTGATATTGTCCCAATATTTCGCATCCTCGCTTGTTGGCAAATCACCATGCAAAGATAGTATCTTGCCTTCTGTGGCCCATAGATACCTATCGTTGTTTAGCGATTGAGAAGCCTCTGCGTTGTTTTTGCAATCACTGAGCAGACACCCTAATGTGAATACACGAAACGGGTGAAAAGTGGGCTGGCCTCGATAATCGACACCATCATTTTTCAACCAGCCTCGTGCATGAAAAATGCCAGGGTCTCCTCTCCCCACGCCATGTAGACTTATACCGCGCTCTTTAGCGAAAGTGACCATTTGCGATTCGTCTAAAAGGTTGTTCTGTCGTAACAAATCAATGTCTTCAGACCAACTTTTTAGATACTGATAAAAGTCAGGGAGAGAGGCTGAACTCATTACTTACCTGCATTATTGTAGTATGTGACAGTATGTTCTACGTTGGCTGTTTTCTTTCCTGCCGCCTTGAAGCTGTACTGCAATAACCATACTGCTGCAATCATTATGTGGTCGTGCTGGCATTTGCCCGCACTCAGCGCATTCTTAACTGTTGCTTTGCGCATTGCAAGCGCGTACCAACGACGGAAGGTTTTGTTCCGTCGTCGGTATAGGCTGAGAACGAGGGAGCAGCGCGGGAGCAATCCCTTAGCAAACGGCGTTCGGGTATACTGAGGCGAAACTAAAGATTAACTGAAGCGGACGCTCGGCGAAATTGAAGCGAACGCGAAGGGGAAGTGTCTCAAGGATTATGTGCGGAATAACAGGCTATGTCGGCGGGCGCGGCGCGAGCGTGCGCCTGGTGCTGGATAATCTCAAGCGGCTGGAATATCGGGGCTACGACTCGGCAGGGGTCGCGGTTGTGGAGCAGGGCAAAGAGAACGTCACCGTGCTCAAGCGTGCGGGCAAGCTGGCGAACCTGGAAGCGGCCCTGAACGGGCTGGGCGCGGCGAGCGGGTCGGTGATTGCACACACGCGCTGGGCGACGCATGGCAGGCCGTCCGATGCCAACGCGCACCCGCAGACCGACTGCACAAGCAAGATTGCGATTATTCACAACGGCATTATTGAAAACTACCTGCCTCTCAAAGCCGAGCTTGTTGCGCAGGGCCATGTGTTTCAATCCGACACGGACACCGAGGTGGTGGCCCATTTGATTGAAGCCGAGTTTGCGCTCAGTGGAGATATGGAGCAGGCTGTGCGCAACGCACTTGGACGGGTCACCGGGGCATATTCTATTGGCGTGGTCAGCGAGCACGCGCCGGACACCATCTATGCCGCCAAGACCGCCTCCCCGCTGATTATCGGGCTGGGCGAGGGCGAGAACTTTCTCGCATCGGACATTCCTGCGGTCATGGGGCAGACACGCCGCGTGCTGGTGCTGCAAGACGGCGACTTTGCGGTCATCACTCCCCAGGGCGTGACCCTGACGACACTTGCGGGCGCGCCTCTCACCCGCGACGTGTTTGAGGTGACATGGGATGTGCAGACGGCGGAAAAGGGCGGCTATGCCCACTTCATGCTGAAAGAAATCCACGAGGAACCGCAGACCATTCGCGATACTCTGCGCGGGCGCATCTCGCCGGATGGGCGTGTCATGTTCCCCGAACTCGCGATAGACACGCGCAAGCTGCTGGACTTCAACCGCATTGTCATCGTCGCG
>JAABUU010008715.1_pt1 | contig 10014 bp, 11 predicted proteins | sample 5559301 | NCBI WGS metagenome assembly JAABUU01 (sample SAMN10711884, study PRJNA513360) | rock metagenome | isolation source: Antarctica rocks | place: Antarctica: Victoria Land, Richard Nunatak white | reverse complement strand
GACTTCGTCCAGGCCTACAACTTCGCCCGAAGACTCAAAACCCTCAAAGGACTCACACCGTACGAATACATCTGCTCGATCTGGACAAAAGAGCCGCAACGGTTCACACTCAATCCAACCCATCTAAACCCGGGACCAAACATCTAGTGTAGTCACTATAAAGTGGTATCTTCAATACAGTCACTATGCAGTTGCTATATTGCAGCTGCCTGCGCAACACGATACAGTGCCCTGTATAGCGCGGTACAGCTTACAGCTGTATACAGCTGCTATATCGACCCTGTCTTGCTGTACAGCTGGCTGTACATAAGCAGTCAATATGCATTCGCTTGTAGCGGCTGTACAGTCTATGTACAAACGCAGCTTGAAGGGGATCGATGGTCATAGCCGTTTCAAATCCAAAGGGCGGTTCAGGAAAAAGCACTACTACGCTTGTTCTGGCCACCCATCTCTGCCACTTGGGAGCAACAGTGTGCATCATCGACGCGGATCCGAACCGGCCTATCCAAGACTGGAAGCAGCGAGGCAAATCAAAATCCAAAGTTGCCGTGATCTCCGATGTCACCGAGGCAAATTTCTTCGATGTGCTCGACGCGCAAATTCCATTTTTTCAGTTTATTTTCGTCGATCTTGAAGGAACAGCGAGCTTTCTGGTATCGCGAGCCATCTCAGCAGCGGGCCTCGTTATCGTCCCCGTGCAGGCCAGTGCAATTGACGTGCGACAGGCTAGTAAAGCGATCAAACTCGTGCAGGACGAGGAAAAGGCGGTTCGGCGATTCGATCCGAAGCGGTCGATCCAATTCCGAATTCTCATGACGCGTACTCCGGCACCTGGAGCTCCGGTGTCTGCATCGCAGAAAGAGTTAGAGAATGATCTGGGCGCAGCGGGAATACCCAGATTTCGCACTACATTGGCTGAGCGCCAGGCGTTTAAAGCCATGTTCAATCAGCGTCTCACCCTTCAGGAACTCGTAGGGGATAAGCGTGCTGGAAATCTGTCTGCCGCGTATGAGAATGTTGAAACGCTGGCCACAGAACTAGTGACGCTCTGTACAAGGGAGGCACTCTAGAGTATGAGCAACTTTCTCGATCTCGATGAATCTGAGAGCGCAGAGCCGGACAGTTCATCCAATCTCAAAGACCTTTTAGCCAGTGTGCCAGTGTCGGAGCCACGGCCGCACTTGCATCCCGAAGTTTCGGACAAGTTGGCTTCTCAGCGCGGGTTCGCTAGCAGAGAGCGGGCGGATCGCTTTTTTGGAGGAGCAGAAGTGCTGGGGAGACGAAGCGCCCGGGGCGTACCCGTGGAAGAGACGAAGCAGCTTTCCATTCGGATGCCCATCTCGCTTTACGTAGAGTTTCTTGCATATGCCGATTCCGTTAAATTAACGTACAGCGAGGCTATTCGCGCGCTGCTACAAAGTCAGTAGCGCAGCGATCGTCAGCGGGAGCACACGATGCCGATATCTAAAACAGGCTGATCTGATTGTTTGCAGACCGCCATTCGTCGAATGAAGGCAACACGAGATTATCCCTAATCTCTTTGGAGATGATCTGCAGAGCCAGATCTGCACGATGCTTTACCGGAACACGCCGGAATATTTCGTCCGTCTTCGAACGTTTCGAAACTATTTCTTCCAATTTGGCCTTAAGTTCAGCTTCGGGATATCGTTCGGAAAGGGCTTGTTGCCGTTTGCTGTCGACCCAGCGCTCGTATAAAAATTCGGCTTCGCGCCGCGCCGCTTGTTCGTCGCGCTCGCGCTCTATTATTTCATCAGCAGCCCGGCGCCGTCTGCTGCTGATGAATCCGGTGGGCACCGGCAACGAGTTCTCAAGCGAGTAAATGATGAGGCCCGCAGGGTTTTCGACCATGCTACGCTTGCCGCGCTTCATCTGAAGCTCTAAATACTCAACAGTGTCGGTCACCTTGTCTGCACCGTGTTCCTTGAGCAATTGAATTGCTCTTGCCGGGAGCACTCCATGGGACTGGAGCAGGATTAGCGACTCTTCCTCCGCCGCCGACCGGGCAGGGAATGAGGCGGGATTGATCACTTCCGGTTCAGCGGTAGAGATTTCACGGCGCTCCGGCCTAGAATTGTCAAGGATACGAAGCAGCTCCTCGCCTGCATTCATCACAATCTTGTATCCGTCTTTGCTGGACATTGATTGCACATCCCAGCGTGACAGGTACTTGATCTTGACCAGCTCGTTCAGTGCAAGACCCATCGTTGACCTGATCTTCGATAGATGCGGATAGACCTGGACGTTCAGTAGGTTGCAAAGTTCGGCGTAGTCCTTTTCTACCTGGCGTCCCTGGCTAGCGTGGAACCACAGGTGGAGATTTCCGAAGATGCCTTTCGCGGTCGGACGCGTCAGCTGCTTGTAGGCATTGAAGTCTTCTGGAATCACGTATCGTTGATTGAGGTTCTCTACAAGCCAGTCTTCCAGAACAACCTCGTAATGCTCCTGCTTCTCGGTTCCATTCAAATTGCTGCTGCCGGTTCTGCGGAATGATCGGAACACGTGAAGAACTTCATCGGAGTACACCTTCTTTGCTGCCCGATACACGACCTGTTCAGACGTGATGGTGGTGTCTGTCATGCGCTTACCCCAGCGCAGGATTTCCTCGTATATTTCACCGTTCCGGGACAAGCCAAGTTCTTGAATCATCCGGTAACCGCTGAAGCGGATCGGATTCGTGATCTGGCCGGTTCGGGCTCGATCTTCACTGACGATTTTGAGTAACGCTATGAATTTATCGCGGTCCGTCGTCGAAGGGAGGCCAAGTGCTTCGGAACCCCGAAACTCCGCCGCGACTTTGATTTTGTGTCCGTTTCGAAAAACAACCTGTTCGATCCGTCTTGATGTTCGATTCTTGTCCCGCGCATCGTTAGCTCCGAAAAAGCCAATCTGAAGAAGATTCTTCTCGAACCGGACCAAATCAACATCAACAGAGATGGGCATCAATGTCGAGGGCGCGATCGGCTTGGCTTTGCTGGAGATATTGTTCATGAGCTTCTGTTGATTGTTGAATGCTATAAGAAAAGCAACAACTGTAAAGAACCTTAAAGACTTTAGATTCGGCTAAAGCGATGAGACAAAGAGCTTAGAGCCGCGTTTTTGCCAGCGCACCTCTCTAACATTGCCAGCGCACCTCTCGGTCGTCGCCAGCCAGCCACTCTTAGGCGTGCCTTGGAACCTCTCTGTTCGCGCCAGCCGACCACTCGTTGGTCGCCACTCAACCTCTCGGATTTCTGCCAGCGCACCTCTCTAATCGAGACTAGGTCGCCGCTTACTTTGGCAAGAGCGCGAATTTTGCACCACATTGGGTTCCAATCTCGGCAAATTTGATGAAAGTTAGATCGCAAAATTGCCAGCTGTACCAACCAACCTCTCTACGGTGGGGTTTTGCAGTGGATTGGACCCCTCAGCGATTCCAAAGCGAGAGGTTGGCTGGTAATAACGCCCACGTTGATCTGGAGATCGGCCCCTATCACCCTGAATTCAGGCTACATCTGATTGTCGTGCCAGCCAACCTCTCTACACGCCCAATTCCGAACTCGCGAGAAGCGAGAGGTTGGCTGGCAGTCGGTGCGAAACCGAAGAAGTTGAACCAAATGCATCGATCTCGCCCCGCACTTCCGCTGGAAAGAGCGAAGAAAGGGCAGGTCTCATTGCGCTGGTTTCAGTCTGTCAGACCGATGGAAGCTGAGTAGGGCATGTTGCACAATTTCGGTTCCAGTCAGGAAAGGGTGACGGGCAGACACACACAAAATTGTGTATGCCCCGCGTAGGATTGCTGCATGAGGATTCGGGCCGGGCTGAAATGGTTTGGGGTGGCGACAGGAACGCTTTTGGTGGTTCTAGGGTGCGCTTACTTTTACGCAATCGCACCGCATCACTCCTCAGCTCCCCCGGAGTCCGCAGCGGGTCTCCTTGAGCGAGCCGATGAACTAGCGTGGGGAAACGAGTGGGCTGAAGCGCAGCCGCTCTACGCGAAGGCTGAGCGCCTGTTCGAGTCTCAGCATCACCCATCCAAAGCTCTGTACGCGCAAGTGAGCCAGGTTCCCCCAAACGAATCGGTAAGTGTTCCGGCCACGATCCTCCAGCTGACCGAGGACCTTCTAAAGCCAGAAGCACAGGACGAAGAGACCAGGCTTCGCATACTGACCATCAGGGGAATGCTTCAGACCAACTACGATGCTGCCGAGGCTCGCGCAACGTGGCAGCAGGTTGGGGCATTGGCGATCAGGCTGAATCACTACGAACTGGCAACGCGAGCCGAGGGAGAGCAGGGGATTGCGGCGTTTCTTTTGGGCGACGTCGATACCGCAAAGAAGCAGGTGGTCCGAGCGTGGGGCCTGTCCAAGGCGGAACACGACCCAGCCGCGACCGTTCGGTATGCGAGCGCCTTTGGAGCCGGATTAAACCAGGTACAGCGCTTCAAAGAAGCGCTGACGCCTTTGAACCTGGCCATCAACGTCGCCACTACGACGAAGGGAGTAGCGTACCCCACGATTGCGATCTACGCCAAGATCGACGCGCTTGCCGGCCTTCACCAATATGACGAGGCCTTAGCACTCGCGAATCAATCATTGGCTCGCCTGGATGGAACTCTTTACGAGGCGCACAAGTCCCAGGTCCTCCGTCTCACAGCTCGCAGGGACTCACCGCAGACCGCGTGATTGCCAATATAGATACCGACTCCAGCCGTAGCCTCATTAACAACCGCCTTGCTTATGTCGCCATCTCTCGCGCATCTGAGGACGCACGGATCTACACGAATAACGCGGAATCGCTGGGCCAGCGACTTGCTACCGACGTGACGAAGACAGCCGCTCTAGACTTCACAACGAAGCGAGAGCAGGCTACCACGCCCGAGCTTTCGAAACAGCGGGCCGTTGCCTTCCACGAGTACAACAACCAGGATTCGCGACTTGCCGCAGTTGCCAGCGACTATGCCCGCCGACCGGAGAAAGCCGTCATCGTTGCGCCCGATCGCGCAGAGCGCGACGAGCTGACGCAGCTCATCCGTGCCGACCTTTACGCACAAGGCAAACTCGGCCGAGATGCACAAGCCGTCTCGGTTCTGGTCGAGAAGGACGCCGGAAGCAAGATGCGCGTTGAAAGCTATGCCCCCGGCGACAAGATCCAGTACAAGACCGGCAGCCCCAACTTCGATGGGATTCCTCACGACAGCCAGGCTACAGTCACAGCCGCGCAGTCGCGCGGCAATGTCCTGTCAGTTCAGTTCGATGCGACCCGCGAGGACGTTTCCTATAATCCCGCCCAGCTCCGAACCCAAACACGCGAGAGCCGTGTCTTTCGGGAAGAAACTCGCGAAGTCGCCCAGGGTGAGCGCGTTCGGTTCACTACGTATTACAAGGAGCTGGGTGTCCGGTCCGGCGATCTGGGAACCGTGACCCGTATCGGCCAGGACAACTCTATGACAGTGACGCTCGATTCGGGCAAGAGCACCGAGGTCTCGGCGGAAAAGACCCGACACATCGACTACGGCTACACCGTCGATGCCTTGAAGAACGTACGCGCCGAACGCGTCCTTGCTACCGGCGACGGACTCACGCAGCAGCAGTTTCAAGGTGCATCAGCGAAAGCGGATCTCGCTCTGTACACCAGCTCACCGCAGCAACAACAAGACTTCTCCCCCGCACAGCAACTCGTAGCCCCCGAAATCGCACAGCCTGCCAAGCAGCATGACTTCGGCATTTCCTTCTAACCGTCGCATCCAACTTTCCAGAGAGATTTGCATCTCCCAAATCCATACCGCAAGGGCACCGGCGGCAGGCCACCGCTAGTGGATGTCGAGCGGTTCTTTCACTTCTCGATTGGCTACCTCGTCTTCGTGGGTCGGGTAGTCGGTGTAACCTTTTGCGCCTCCGCCATACAGGGTCGACTCGTCGGCTTTGGCGAGCGGCCAGCTGTTTCTAAACCGTTCCGGCAGATCGGGATTCGAGATGAAGAGCATACCGAAGCCGAGGAGGTCCGCAAGATTCTCGTCCAACATAGCTTGTGCCTTTGAGCGATCGAGTCCACCAGTTACAATGATGGTTCCGCCGAAAGCCTTGCGGAAGCTGCGAAAGAACTCTTCTGGCACAACTGGTGCAACATCGTTCTGGCTCCCCCGGACGATGTGGACATACGCGGCGCCTCGCCGAGTGAGTTCCTCAGCCACGTAGAGGAATGTCTCCTGTACGTTGGGATCTGGCTTCATACCGCCGAAGCTGCCATACGGCGCGATGCGCACGCCGACCCGTTCCGGGCCAAGCACGGCGGCTACCCTATCGAAGGCTTCGAGGAGCAGTCGGGCACGGCTCTCCTTCGACTGGTTTCCATACTCGTCCGAACGTTCATTGACGGCAGAATTCAAGAATTGATCAAAGAGGTATCCGTTGGCCCCATGCACCTCCGCGCCGTCGAATCCGGCCTGCTCGGCGTTGCGAGCAGCCTGCCCGTAATCCTCGATGATCTGCTTCAGTTCCTCGACGGTCGCCATGCGCGGTTTACTCGCGGGCACGTTTGCAGGATTTCCGGACGAATCGTAGGCGAATGAGAAAGTGTTCTCTGCAGCCTTTTCCGTCGAACTGAGGGGTGCCCGGCCACCGGGCTGCAACGTGGTGTGGGAGATGCGTCCGACATGCCACATCTGCAAAAACATCCTGCCGCCACGGTTCTGCACCGCTTTGACGACCTTCTTCCAGCCATCGGCCTGTTCCGAGCTGTAAATTCCAGGAGTCCAGAGATAGCCCTGGCCTTGAGGTGAAACCTGTGTGGCCTCGCTAATGATCAGCCCGGCGCCTGCCCGCTGCTCGTAATACGCGGCGTTGAGGTCCCCTGGAACCTCGCCCTTCCCCGCGCGCGACCGGGTGAGAGGTGCCATGACGATGCGGTTCTTCAACGTGATGGGCCCGAGCGGGTAGGAGTCAAACAGCGTCTTCATCGCCATAGTTGTAAGATTCGCTATCTTCCCCATCAGTTACCTTCATCAGGTCTCGGGAAACCGGAAACAGCAGCGCCGTTCGTGACCACCTCAAACAGCTTCTATGCCGAAGAAATTAATTGCTCGACACAATCAGCTTCTCCCTTCTCGGCGGGATAGACGACAACCTATTCAGATCTCGCCGCTAGACCCCGGCATCTTGCAGCATCCGATCGGTGATCGCTGCAACATGAATTTCTGTACTGTCGAGGAGTGGAATCCCACAGGCGCTGTCTCCGGAGAATATCAGCGATAGCTCTGTTCCCCCGAGAATGAGCGCCTCGATGCCCTCGCGCTGCTTCAGCCCATCAACGATACCCATCAGCCGCTCGCGGGTAGTGGCTTCCACAATGCCTTTGACGAGCTCATGAAAATATATCCCGTGGATATAATCCTGCTCGATAGGCGACGGCGCAATGAGGGCCATACCTGAGCGGCGGAAGGCAGAGGGGAAGAACTCGCCCTGCATCGTAAACCGGGTGCCGAATAGTGCCGCCCGTTTCACTCCGAGTTGCAGCGCACGCTCCCTGGTGGCTTCTACGATGCTGAGAAGTGGGATTGTGCAGCGCCGCTCCAACTCTTCGAAGACTACGTGTGGAGTGCACGCGGCCAGTGCAGCGAAATCTGCTCCCCAAGCGCACATTCCTCCACGGCAGAGGTTAAATAGCTGGTCAGCCCCTCCAGATCATCACTCTGAAGGAATCCAATCACCCTGGGCAGATCAATGCTGTTGAGCACGAGCGGCGGTCCGGACTCAGTGCCGGAACGATGCTTGAATGCCCTCGTTATCGAGGCGTAATAGTTGAGAGTGGACTCGGGTCCGATCCCGCCGATAAGGCCGCATTTCTGCATTCCCGACATTCCCCTTTACGCTCGCGGGTGTCACCAGCGCTCCTTTATGTTGTGCCAGACGCTGACTGAGTTTAATCCCGAGATGCCGAACGCACGGTGTCGATTTGCACTTCGTAGTGGCTGGCCGTCGATTCAATGCGCGAGAGGAGCTGACGCGCCTCCGGTTCGAACACAGCTACCGCATAGTCTGGTCCGGCAAACTGTTTCACTGCTGCAATCGATTCGAAAAAGTTGACCACCACGAACTCCACTTCCTCGAAGCCGTTGCTCCGGAGCAGATACCCGCCACGGTAGCCGGGGATGCTCTCGAGCGCGGGCAGTATGCGCTCCCTGAGCAGCGCCTCGTAGGTATCTGCATCGTGCGTCGCTGTCCAGCCCCTCCAATGACGTGCTATCACGAAGTTCCCCTTTCCCTCAGTTTACCCGCCATGGCAGGCTCCGGAGTAGGGTCTACGTTCGAAGCTAGGTCAGTCGAAACACACTGCACGGACGTAGCGCTGAGACAACGTGCTCGCGTTGGATCCGCTGTAGCGGCGGCACCAGAACTCATCCTGATGAGGTCGTCGGCTCCGCTTCGAATTGCAGAGAACTTGTAATCGAGATCGCAGCTACCAGACTTCGATAAACAGGACACTTCTCAGCATAAATACCGTGGACCCGCTCCGCCGTGCTGCGGTGCTGTTCGTCGGCCCGCAGAATCAAGGTCGTATGGATGCGCCGGAGAATCAAGACACCACGCTCGTCCTCGACCTCGCCACGCACCTCAGCCGTCAGGCGGCCATCACTTGCGTTCACCTTGCGCGCCTCCAGCGCGCCCCCGAAGGTTCCGACCAGTCAACCACCTGCGGCTGCAACGACGTAGTCGATCGTGGAGGAGTGGCTCTCGGGCAGTTGCCCCGCCTTGAGCCCATAGTGCTCTGCAATCCCGCCATGCACACTGAAGACGACGGGCTGAGCCTCACCTGGAAGGTAGGCTACGCGCACCGGGCCGGCGCGCCTCTCGATCCGGACTTCGCTGATGTAAGACGGCGCATTCTCTACGATGTCGTTCACTGCAAACCTCCGCTTGGGTCGGCGGTCCTGCCCAGCTGTGCCGCCCACCATTCCTCATGGGATGCAGGAATGAGAGACCACGGGTGGTCCTGGAGAGGTGGAGCTGAAGGTGATTAGCAGGACTAACGGGAAGCCCTCGTCTCACTGCGGATCGAGTGCGAGCGGGCAACCTTGGCTCCCCCGACAATCATAGCCGCCCGCAGATCAACGAGGCCGTTCGTGGTGAGCTGCTAAAGACCGGCACTCTGGCCGACGACGCAAACGTTTTCTAACTCTCTCTCACCGCTCCGTTATGACCGGACCTGATCGCACCTGGGCTCCGGGTCCTTCTGCCGCATGATCGTGTCCAGCCTGGAAGTCTGCATGCCAGCTTCCTGCATCTGCTGAAACGGTCGGCCGCCGTGCAGCATCTCGCCACGAACGAGACAGAGAAGGGAATCGCTCTGCTCGCCGAACAGGACCGTGTGACGGAGCTACGCAGCGGGACATGGCGAACGCCTGCGATTTTCCGCTCGTAATGAGGAACTGGGGATTTTCGAACCGCGACATGGGAACAACCATCACGAAGATGGACGGAGCCGGGCCTCCTGATCCATCAGCTTCAATTCTTCCGAGTTCCGACAGTTCGACCACGGCTATGCGGTTAGGTCTTCCAAACAGTGGTGCGAAGAGTGGGACAGCTTTACCGTTCCAAGCTTTGCACGGTTTGGGAATTTCCACGGCTCTGTTTCATTAGAGATGTCAAATTGAGCAGTCCTAACATAACTCCTCTCCACGTAAAGGCCTACATCCTGCTGGGTGTGCGGCATTCAGATCGCGATAACAGGAATGGAAGCAAGATCGAAGCTACAAGCCATTCAGGCCGAGGCCGGAGCAGCCAACGAAGTCGAACAGCTCAGGATTCTTTACCAAGCTAACGGCTCTATTATGCAATCACCCGAAGTTCATCTACAATAAATAAACCGTTTCAAATCAATGGTTTACGTCTGATAATGCAGATTACGTATAGTCGATCTATTAGCGCCGGATAGAAATGTCCTACTCTCGCCCGATAGAAATGTCCCAAGTACCCTTCTAGGTCTGTGACCTGGGAGATGGACGTTTATGGGATGGGT
>JAABUU010008710.1_pt1 | contig 10017 bp, 14 predicted proteins | sample 5559301 | NCBI WGS metagenome assembly JAABUU01 (sample SAMN10711884, study PRJNA513360) | rock metagenome | isolation source: Antarctica rocks | place: Antarctica: Victoria Land, Richard Nunatak white | reverse complement strand
TCTTTTGAGCAGGCAAACACTGTCACAGCCCGGCAAACAACATACGGTCTAGCAACGCTCGTGTATCTGCCGCCTATGCGTCTTGAGGCTTGCAAAGTGTCCACGAAACAGCAATCTATGGATATAACAGATTTTTGCGCACGGTACGTCACGCCGTAACGCAGCCTAGCGAGGCAGCTTGTCGGTTGAACGCTTGTCTGTATAGACTCTGCAAAAACTGTGAAGCAGGACTATGAACGGTACGGTACAGAATCTGTACGGTACGGTATGCGCCCAACAGTAAGTACCCCGCTTAAGCTCTGCAGAAGGCCTGTCGGGTGAACATCGACGGCGACAATTGTAGTGCAGATCACACAAACTCACAAATGGAGTGTGCATGGTAGCTTGACCGCACTGTTGCTCTGAGAGTTGTCACTCTCGCTACCCTAGACTTTGCACAAGATCCTGGCTCTCGCCGCTGTCGACAGGCGCGCTAGCATCTGTCACAGCTCCACATGTATGTGTGCACATGACCACACGGGCCAGCACAGCTAGGGGTCAAGACAAGCAGCAGTTTCAGGGTCGTGTGCGAAAGTGGCGAAGGCAGTGGGATATTGCAGGCGATACAGCGAAATACAAACTGCTCAGATGGGTATCAACAGGTTGGACGCAATTGTCTGCTTGTAGCGACGCTGTGCTACTGTCGCCGCCGTGTCTCGTGCCATACTCACAGCTGCATGCAGAGGAAAGGACTGAGGATCGGACTGGACCCAGATTTCCTGGGTTGCTTCCGGTGCGTGCAGCGACTTGAAGGGCTGACTCATCTTGCAAACACACAATTCGATTATTCGCATCTGTGTGCAGATTGTCAAGCCTGTCAGTCAGCGCCAAAGCTTGGCTCCTGTGCCTCAGAAAGCACTCAGCACTGGTCAGCAGCAGGCTGTAAGTTTGTTGAAGCTTTTTCGGATTTGTGTCAAAATACACATGTGACTCAGCGCATCAGGCACCAGCGTTACTGTGCAGGGAAATGCAACCACAATCAGGGATGCCAGCCTTGGTGAAATTTCTCTGGTACCTGCACAACACACTGAAATTCACCAGGACCCTAGCAGTCCAGTAGCAAGGAGCAGCTACAACATCAGTGCCGCAAACAGTGTACTACCTGAACAGAGTCAGACTCTACAGCTTGGAACAGCGTCATGTCAGAAACTGCCAGTCTTCGAACCGAACAGTCAGAGCATTAAAGTGCCAGAAGGCAAGTCTCACGGTAGAAAGGAGTCACTCAACTTGATAGGCGCTTCAGCAAATGGCCACAATAGTGGTCATCACAACGATAGATTACCACAATGATCGAGAGTGGAAGTGAAACACCACTCTAAAGATATCTGATTCTTTGGCAGCAGCAGCCATTGACTGAAAGCAATGCTTTTGTTGGAGAGCTTTGGTTGCTTGTCATTCCCCAGTGCCCACCTCAGCCATTTGGTTGACTGCCATGAGGGTGCTAGCATCGTCTGTTTCATTTCTGCCCTGGTACCAGGTGCTCCTGACGTCAGAGTCAGAGGTCCATGTGTGCACTTTGTACAATGACATACCTGGACAACTAATGTGTTTCAGGAGCAGCAGGCTTGCTAGACATGCTGTATAGCTCACGGCCAATTCTGCTTTGCTTCTTGGGCAAGGCTGAGTGACACTGTCATGATGTCAAACACAGCGGCTGGTGTGCTCGTATTCAACTACCTTTGCCATCAGCTAGCTAGCTGCTGTAGCTATCCTAATTGCCATGCCCAGGCAAGGTCTGGGCATGGCAATTAGGATAGCCATGCCCAGACCTTGCCTTCATCTTAGGAGGAGAAGTTGCAATCCTGCTGATCCCGTGAATGACAAATGACAACCATTCTGCCCCATCCATGCTGCGACCAGGGAGTTTCTCAATCTTTGATAGATTGGTTCTCAAAAGCGACCATTCACCTCGGTGACTTCATTTCAGGTTACAACTAAATGCTAGCTTGCCAATGGTGGCACGACAGCGCCCGACGGTGTGACGGCGCAAGTCCTGTCCATCATGGTGTTGTGAGGTTGCAGTAGATGGCTTGCCAAACAATCTTTCGTCTCTGTCCCGCAGCTGGTGAGCCCAACAGCATACCATCATGGCTTCACAACTCAAGCAGGTTTGTCAAGTTGCAACTTTCCGCCTTGCAGGAACACTCACTTCAAGGCTGCAACTTCGGCATGAACTCCAAAGTCTGGACACTTCGAAGCGCTGTTTTGCAGCTGAGTCTGACGCACTGTTTGCTCGTGAGCTACAAACCAGGATAGCTGCATTAGAGGTAAGTTTCCGCTTCGTGCCAGACATTATACCTGCACCGCTGGTTGGCAAGATCACTATTGCTGTAGGCCTCCGCGAAAGCACCTCGCGGCTCTGCTTGTCAAAGTCAGCTAGCACCACGAAGGTGCGGGTTTTCAAGCACGCACATCAGTTGCGTTGCCCAAGCCCAAGCACGTAACTGCAGGCAATATACGTTTTGAGGTATCAACAAGCCCCTACTCCTGTGCAGGCATCAAAGCAAATGGCAAAGACAGCACATCAATCATGGACGGATGACCAAGCTGGCAGCAGCTGCTGCTGCTGGAGCGTTTGTTCTAGGCTTAGCAAAACAGCAAGTGCAGCCACCTGTGCCTGAACCTGCAGTGCTACAGGTGTCAAGAGTTCAGTCAATACAGCTCTGCACCACGTGAAGTGCCACCTGGGTCACTCCTTCTGCCACCAGCAGTCTCTCCTAGCAACATCCATGCATCATTGATGGTGTATGACCTCGCTGCTTGCACTGAAGACATCACATTTTGCAGGCGCAGTTGTGCCCAGAGGCAATCCTTCAGCAGCAAGTGCAGCAAGGCTTTGCTTGTCCTGAGCTGCACCCAGGCTCACTGCAGATCTGCATACAATGGTTGGAGGATCGAAGATGTCTTTTGAAGGCAGAGCAGAGTGCTTTGCAGTTGCTGCCACCTACTAGTTACCAGCCACTGCGTGAAAAGGTGGGCAGGATGATAGTACTCATGTATAAGTTGCATGAAAGACCGGATGTTCAGTTTGCGGCCAAAATGTGTTTTGACTACACATGCATGTTGCGTTGTGAAGCCAAAGCTGTGTGCTGAATGCTGATTTTGCAGGAGATCTGCAATGACCTTCAAAGTACTGACATCATCATGTCTGCCATCTTAGCGACATTGAAGCAGGAAGAGATGAAAGGTTCCAAGGCATGCCAGCACTAGCAGGCATGCACTCAGATTGCACAGCTGTATAACATTGTGTACAATGCATAGTACGTTGCAGTTTGTCCCTACAGTGGGTTGTACCAATACTGAAATTGTGATCCAGATATGATGAACTGTACCAGACCATAATTTAAATATGACATGTGTGACATGAATTCCTCTGAAGCGCAATTGCGAAAGATAATGTTATGTGCAGGGCGTTGGCATGATGCCTGATTTTATGATTGTGTAACGTGATGCATGTTGGTGGATGTACGTGGAATTTTTCACACTAGTACTTTCGCCCACTGGAGCTGGAACAGCTCTGACCAGCCTGTTACCATGCATGCTTACTGCCAACTTTGGATTCAGCTATAGCAAAGAATTCTTGCACAATGTGGTAAGGTATCAGAGAATGTGCCAGCTGTGGCCACAATCTTTGAAATTACAAAACATTTTTGGTACGCATCAGCAGTGGTCTGACTTCATCATGATAGGTCATAAGGCTGCTATGAATGCTGGGGTGAAGGCATTTCCCAGCATGTCATGGAGGAATGCCAGATGCAGCTGCAACGCGTCCAAGATCAGTACTAAGCAGTGCTACGGTCTAAATGACAATTCTACTTGTTGCCCTCTGCCATGTCCTTGGCCATCTTGTTGGCCTTGTCCTGCACCTCCTTGATGTCACCAACCATGTAGAAGGCCATCTCTGGCAGGTCATCGTGCTTGCCCTCCATGATGCCCTTGAAACCCTTGATGGTGTCTGTAATCTCAACATACTTGCCTGCAGCCCATCAAACCACATAATGACTGGGTCAAGGTGAAGTAAGCTTGTCAACGCACTGTTATAATCAGGTGAAATCAAAGAGCCTGGCGGCAATTGCGCAAAGCAGCTCTAGCTGTGCCTTGCATGTCATAAAAAGAAGCTAGGGCATGGCCAAATTCTACCTTGTCTGATGATGCAACACGATACCAGCAGCGACGAGCCTGACAAGGGCAGGAAGCTTGGCAAAATATCTCACCTGGACTTCCAGTGAAGATCTCAGCCACATGGAAGGGCTGTGACAAGAAACGCTGAATCTTTCTGGCACGGGCTACAGTCAGCTTGTCCTCCTCAGACAGCTCATCCATACCCAGAATGGCAATGATGTCCTGCAAGTTCTTGTAGTTCTGCAAAACACAGCACAGCAGAGCTGTCACAAACCCACAGAAGACACGCCTCTCCATGCTGGGCTTGAGCCTTGCTGTATGCAAAACATGTGCATATTGCAGGAGTAAATATACCAGGTACATTCTCAACACACCTGCTGTCTGCACTTGGTCATATCGCACAGATTCTGCCATTTTTCCTGTGTACACAGTTCTTGAACAGGTGACTACAAGCAGCCACTTCAATGTACAGCATGCTAGCCTCTGTGAAAGAGTGCTGCGTTAGGCTCTCTGGTCAAAGTTGTACCTGAAGCACCCTCTGCACACCACGGGCAGTGTCATAGTGCTCCTGTCCTAGAATACGGGCACTCAACATACGGGAGGTTGAGTCCAAGGGGTCCACAGCAGGGTAGATACCCAGCTCAGCAATGGACCGCGACAGCACAGTGGTGGCATCCAAGTGAGCAAAGGTGGTGGCAGGAGCAGGGTCAGTCAGGTCATCAGCAGGCACGTAGATGGCCTGCAGGCACATCAGTATGCATCAAAGGTGACATACAGCATGGTGCATGCAGGCAGGCAGGCAGGCAAGGCACACTTATAACATTCTTGCAGCCACATTAGTGACTTGGGCCAAAAGCTGATGATTGCGGGCATTGCAAAGAGATGCAGATGGGCGTGCCCAGCTACCTGCACCAGTGTAATGCGAATGGGCACTTCCAGCTACCTGCACCAATGGAATGCAAATGGGCATGCCCACCTACCTGTACTGATGTGATTGATCCCTTCTTGGTGGTTGTGATGCGCTCCTGAAGGGTACCCAAGTCAGTAGCCAGAGTTGGCTGGTAACCCACAGCAGAGGGAATACGACCCAACAGGGCAGACACCTCTGAGTTGGCCTGCAATACACAGCTGAAGCTGCTGTACATCCCTGTGCAACATTGCAGACAAAGTGCCTGACACGCGTCCCTGACACGCAAGGCAGCTGCGCAGCTCATGGACAACAAGAGCAAAACAGAGACAGCAGTATCCTGAAACAAGCAAATGGCAAAGCATGGCGCAACTAAAATGCATGCATGGAGGAGACAGTGCTGAAAATGCAAGCAGTAATAAAACCTCTGGTCTTGTAAAACTGATTCAACAGTGCTTTGGTGAAAGGAGACAAGAAATGGAAAGCGTTTGTGGCGGCAAATCAAGGTTCAGAACCGACCTGTGTGAAGCGGAAAATGTTGTCAATGAAGAGCAACACATCCTGACCCTCAGCATCACGGAAGTGCTCAGCAACGGTCAGACCTGCAAGGACACACAGCGTTTTGGGCATTGTGTAATGCCTATTGCAGGAGACTTTGAGAGAAGTGCGCTGCCCCAGTCAGAGATGCAGGCATACAACAGACAGTGCCTGCCTGTGTAGATCCTTGAGTAGCAGAAGCTTGGTAGACCTTGATGATTCATGGTGACACCATGCTGAGGCACTGCACTGCTAGCTGTTGTCTTTTGGAATGCAATGTACGACCAGCAAAATGGCAAAGACATTACCTGTCAATGCAACACGGGCACGTGCACCAGGTGGCTCGTTCATCTGTCCATACACAAGCGTACACTTAGACTCAGATGCCTTGTCCCCCAGCTTGATCACACCCTGCAGGGGCAAGTCAACATACATGGGTAGCATGCAGATACCAGATGTGTGGCATGTGTGTTGCTGATATGTACAATACAGCTTGTAGATGAGCTTGAAGCAGATGAAAACTTGACAAAACTGTCATGGTGTAGTCCCACATTTAGGTCTTGAGAGACACACTTTGTGCTAGAGATCGTTTCCAACCACAAAGTAAAACTTTTGACAACACTTACAGACTCAGTCATCTCCTTGTACAGGTCATTGCCCTCACGTGTTCGCTCACCAACACCAGCAAACACAGAGAAACCACCTGCATGACGGGTTGAGATTTTTCAGACCACTGAAAGTGCCACACAGTGCAGCCTCTAAAGTGGTTAAGGAGCTGACTCCATAAGACCCACCGTGAGCTTTGGCAACATTGTTGATCAGCTCCATGATCAAAACAGTCTTGCCGACTCCAGCACCACCGAACAATCCAATTTTGCCTCCTCTCTGGTAGGGAGCGAGCAAGTCCACCACCTAAACCACAGCTTTGTTGGCATAAGTTCTGTAAAAGGCTGCAGATTCAGCACAGCATGATTGAGGTACAGATCATCACCTTGATCCCGGTGACAAGAATTTCCTGCTCAGTTCCTTGATCCTGGAAAGAGGGGGCTTCTCTGTGGATTGGCAAGAAGTGCTTTGCCTCTGCAAAAGCAGGCCTGCTAGTGGGCCTTTCCAAAGGTTCCAAAAGTGCAAGCTTTGCAAGAGCAAAACAAAGTCTTACCAATGGGTCCACACTCATCCACTGGTTCACCAATGACATTCATGATGCGGCCCAAAGTTTCTCGACCCACTGGAACCTGCAAAGCAAGTCAAGCACGCCTGCAAACTTGTCCTTGTCACCTGTGCAGATCTGAAGCACAGCAGGGGCCTACGCCTATTAAGTACAGAATAGGCGACACACCGTGATAGGCTGGCCTTGACTTGTCACAACTTGCCCTCTGACCAGACCGTCAGTAGTGTCCATGGCAATTGTACGAACTGTATTCTCTCCCATATGATTCGCGACTTCCAGCACGAGTCGTACGTCATGGTCCTCTACCTCCAAAGCGGTTGTGATGAATGGCAATTCCCCTTCAAATTGCACATCAACAACAGCTCCGATGACCTGCAAAATGCACCAGTGATAACAAAGTAGGTTGTTGACAACTCATCTCGTGACGATGAGTACTTCGAGCTCATACACAAATTTAGCTATCGAAAAAGCATGTTGTAAGAGTGAGCAAAGTGAACCTGAGTCACATATCCCTTGACAGCGGATGGGGCCGGTGCTGGCTCAGCAGCCGCAGAAAAGCATCTGCTGAGATGGACCTGTGGCTTGGCAGCTGAGCAGGCAGGAACCTCGACCGCTGCCGCAACGGACTTGGACACAGTGTTGTACGACCTTGATGACCGAGCTGCCCTCAAGGCTAAGGCGCCGGCTGCCCTGCGAAAGGCCATCTTTAACTTGCAAGGGTTATTGCTCAGCCTTCGCTTTGCAAGATGCAACACTACCCTGCCTGCATGCCAGATTTAGCGCATTTAGATTCAGTCGCAGGGTTCAAAGCATACCCAGGTATTTCTTCAACAGCCACAGGGGGTATTGCATGCACGATAGCAGTGCGGTTTGTTGTCCAGCTTAAGTGCAGGTTAGGCCGTCGGTTGTGGTATCTTGAAGCCCATTGAGGTCGAGCGTCGAACAAAGTCATGGCAACAGAGTCACCTGCAGCTGCCGCTGTCAAGTCAGGTATTGCGTCTGCCTCTCTGTCCAAGCGCTACTGGGCGACTTACGACCACATCCTGCGCAGGCATTAACGCAGACGCGTATCTTTCTTTGCGATCTCAGGTTCAGCATCTGAAAACGGAGCAGAAGCAGGTGCTAGGTGCTCGCAGGGCTGCAAAGCAGGTGTGCATCTCAGGGGTGTCAATCCACTGCACTTTCTTTCGCTTTGGGTTCGAAGCAACACATGTTTACAATTCCTTTCTGAGCGTCAGCATTGCAGTTGTGTCAATGCTTCTGACACGATGCGTTGGCTTTCAGTTGGAGAATTTGGCCTACTTACAACACCAGAATGAAGCTCAACAACAGGAAGAAGCCTATTTGGACAAGATCTCCAAGTTGCAAACGTCATTGCAAGAAGCAAACGAGCGCTCTGGCAAGATCCGACAGCAGTATGAACGGTACTTCAACCTGCTGACAAGAGGCCTATACAGCTGTACACATTGAAATGTGTATCAAGCATACCGAGCAGAAACGTTGTCGCTCAGAGCAGCCCTTTTCTTTGTGTCAGCTGCCTGTCAGCATCATGCCATATACCAGCAGACTTACTCCTGCATGAGCGCCCATGTACAAATCTCCTCCATTACATTGGTCAAGATATTCTATAGCACATTGCAGTGCCCAGCGCGTTTTGCAAGCAAAGGCTGACAGGCTTGCTAAGCAGCTTGAAGAGCAGCACGCCGATCTGACCAGCGGCACTAATGACCTCCAGCAGCAGCATATTCAGCAGCTTTTGGCCTTGCAAATCCAGCTAAAGGAGCAGAAGCATTTGCAGGCAAGCCTGTGTCATCAGCATTGCCTGGCCAAGAGTCTAGCCTTGACTCCAGAATGACATGCAGCACAGATCTGTAGGCAGCAGTAACATCATATGGAGCAGCAATTGCAGTAAGTTGAGCACTTGCCTGACAGCACATTGCACAGCAGTGCTGCACTTTGATGGTCACTGCATGCTTTGCAAGCAAAGTTAGGTCACTCCTGCACGCACATCAGCAGGTACAGTGGGAAGCAGAGCGACACAGCATTGAGCTGAAAGCTGCGCAGTGGTGTGAAGAACAAGTCCAAGCTGTCAGGAGAGAGGCTGCAGAGGCTACTGCTGCAGCAGAAGCAATATGTGACTCCAGGTGCACATTTTCAGATGATCAAGCAGCTTTTTAGTCCTGTATTGTGTCGCTGTCAAGTTCCTGATTCTGATCCACATGAGTCAATAGTGACTACATTTATGCTGATGCAACTGCCATGCACCTTCTTCACCAAGACGGTCTCATTATGCTTAATCTGACAAGCCGTTCTACACTGACCAACATCGTAAGATCAATGTTACCTATGGCTTGCATTGCATGCCTAGGTCTGTGCAGTGTCAGGAGCTTGAGGATAGATTGCATGAGGCACAGGAGGAAACCAGCAGCACAATTTCTGAGCTGAGACAGGTGAGCACCTACCCTGGATGCAAGCGTTAGCACATTAGGCGCTATGCTGGCATTTGCCGTTTAGCTTTTGCTCTGACTGCTGCCTTTTGGCATACTTGGAATGGCAAGCTCAGTCATATGTGTGCTGATGTGTTACATTGCACAGCTGGGTACAGATAGCCTATCAGCACAAAATTATAGCTTAGCAGAGTGCAGCTTGAAAATCAATCATGTGCTTGGCATACACTGTCCTGCCCAATGAGCATGAACATCTCTGCAAGCTCATGTTGTCCCAGGCATGCCATTTTGCAACTTGCATGACAGCATGCAGCCTGGTGTATTGGTGTCTGCAGGCCCAGCTCAGCAATGCAGAGCTCACTGGAAGTGTCAAGTTTCTACAAGAGGAGCTAGCAGCTGCTAAGTCTGCCAATGCGCAGCTGCAAACTGTGCTCACTGACAAACAACAGAGCTGGGATGGGCAATCACTGAGTATGCAGGCTGAGCATGAGAAGCAGGTGTATGATTTGTCCAGCAACGTCTGGCGCAAATTGACATGTCTGCATTCTTTTCAGAACGTGTCCTTGGATCTGCCAGGGTGTAGTACGCTTAGCCAGATTGAGCACACTTTCTGTATGCATGCAGAAGTCCTTGGCAAGTGCTGAAAGAGTGCCAAAGTTGTTTGCCGTGGTGACCTTCTGCTGCGCAAGTATACTGAGCAAAGGAATTCGTGTGCAGGTCGCAGACTACAGTCAGAGGAAGCTGCAAGAGATGAATGCTGTGCATGTGCGCTTCAGAGAAGTGCTTCAAACGAA
>JAABUU010008708.1_pt1 | contig 10018 bp, 9 predicted proteins | sample 5559301 | NCBI WGS metagenome assembly JAABUU01 (sample SAMN10711884, study PRJNA513360) | rock metagenome | isolation source: Antarctica rocks | place: Antarctica: Victoria Land, Richard Nunatak white | reverse complement strand
CGATACGTGCCGGCCTGGGCGGCCGCGTCGGTGATGAACTCACCGGCCTGCAGCGCCGCCCAGAACGGCTGGATCGCCTCGGGGACCTGAGCGTTGGAGAAACGGACCATCGACACCTCCGGGAACGCCGCTAGCAGGATCCGCGGCGCCACCCTTCACTGAGAGAGGGGAGACCAGCGCCGCGCGCGCGTCGATCGGCGGCTACGGCTCGCCCTCCGGGCTCGCCTCCGCGCCGTCCGACGCGCACCCCAACAGCCGCGTCGGACGACCCTTCAGCGCACCCGCTTACAGCGACGCGTTGCGATCACCGCGCGAACCCAAGCATGTGCTGCGGGACAGCATAGGCTTGGGGGCTCGGCAGGCGGGGTGCGGGTCAGCCGAGGAGGGTGTGCGTGAGGGTGCTGGTCCACCAAGCCTGGACCCGGTCGGGGGTCCAGTAGCGCTCGTCGATGAGCTCGCGGTAGACGTCGATCTTGCTTAGCGCCGCGTAGACATCAACCGCATCCTCGACATTCACGCCGTTGCGCAGCGTGCCGGCCGGCCAGGTAGCGAAGGTGTCGCGGCGGAGCTCGTCTCCGTGCGCGCGGCCCTCTCCGTGCTCGTCGGCGACCACCGCCAGCTTTCCGAGATCCAAGCCGGCGGCGTCTTCCGCGGCCTGGTCACCCGCGGACACGCCATCGCCCTCCACGACAATCGCCGCCAAGAGCAGACTTGGGAACGCGACGCGCTCGACCTGCTGCGCGAGGGCCGTCAGCCAGGGGGATGGATGGCGTTCCTCGCGCCGGGCCGGACTCCGAAGGCAGTCTGACTGTTTGCCGGGAGAGGGAGCAGCCTTTCCGGCGGGCGGGTGCGCGATCAGCCATTCCTGACAGCTCGCCGCGGGCCCCCGTACCCCACCGCGGCCGGATGCACGTCGCCAGGCTGCGGCACATCCGCGAGGATGTCGGGGGCTTGACCGTACCGGTTCTCTCTCGTGTCGAGCGTGAGCATCCGTTCTACTGCGCGAGCGGCGCGCTCCACCGCCTGCTGCGTAGCTTCGGCGAGGTGCTCCTCCATCCGATGCCGGGCTGCGCCGATGTCGGCGCTGAGCAGTGACTCGACGATCGCCAGGTGCTGCTCGGCGGTTTGGAGGATCCGGTGCTGGTGGACGAAGTTGTGCATTCGCACCACTCTGATGCGCGCGTTGACGAGCCCGAGATACTCGGCGAGGGCGGCGTTTCCGCTTGCCTCGGCGAGACCCATGTGAAAGCGCTCGTCGAGGTCGATGAATCCTGGGTCGGGCTCGGGGGGATCAGCGGCGATCGCCTGCCAGCGCTCCCGTATAACCCGCAAACGCGCATGGTCGTGTGTCGTGCGTTTCCGTCCGGGACGGTCGATCACCTCGAGCTCAAGCGCACGGCGAAGCTCGTAGAGGTCACGTACAGATGGGAGGTCGGGCATGCGGGGAACGAAACCGCCCTCGGTGCGGCGCTCGACCAGCCCCTCGGCCTCCAGTCGCCAGAGCGCCTCGCGGACGGGCGTACGGGAAACGCCGAGGTCTGCCGCGAGCCGGAGCTCTGCGAGCCGCGCGGCCGATGGGTACTCGCCGAGCAGGAGACGGCGGCGCAGCTCGCGGTAGGCATCGATGCTGCGCGAACCGTCACCGCTGCCGGGCGGTGTCTTGCTGGTCATTGTCGGGCACCCGGGGCGAGAACCGCGGATGGCGCGTGGGACCCGTTGTTGCGCTCTGGCACGCCGTCGTGTGACACGTGTGCCGCCACGATCCGCCAGCCGGCGGCAGTGCGGATCCAGGTCTGGGATTGACGTCCGTAGTGGCCGGAGCGGTGGCGGCGAAATTCCACCGACGCGGTCGCGGCGTCCTTGCCGAAGGTCGTGATAGTGGTCCGCATCAGCGTCCGCTGCAGGTCGTGGATCGGGCGAGTCGATCTGAACCGCTTCACGGCATCAGAGCCGTAGAGGCTCTCGCTCGCACCGAAGCGCACTACGCGCTCGTCGTCCCAGAAGAGCTCGTTGAGCACTCCGACGTCATTGCTCAGCAACGCGCTCTCGTAGCGTCGGAATGCGGCCGTGACCTCGGCAAGCACGTCCACTTGGTTGATCTGCATCATCCTCGCTCTAGGGGGAGTATTCCGGATCGGTCGGCTTCGAGGATCTGCCCGAGCTGAAGCAGCACGTGCTCCTCAGACGGTCGCGCCACCAGTTGGACTCCCACAGGCAGTCCGTCGACGAGCCCCGCGGGTGCGTTGAGGACCGGAAGCCCGATGAACGAGAGCGGTTGGGTAAAGACGCCGAGGTAGGGCTGGGTGAGGACGGCCTCACCGTCGACGTGCTCCTCGCGCTGCCCGATCCGGGGCGCCGGAAAGGGCACCGACGGCGCGAGGAGCACGTCCACTCCCTCAAACGCCCGGGCCGCCTCGCTACGAAACCAGCGACGGAAGCGCTGCGCGGCGAGATAGGCGGAGGCTGGGACCAACGCCCCAGCGAGGAAGCGATCACGGGTCATCGGATCAAAGTCACCCGGCCGGGCGCGCAGATCGTCGAGGTGCAGCTGGGCGCCTTCGGCGGCGGTGATGACCATTGCCGCCGCGCGTGCTTCGGTGGCGCCGGGCAGCTCGACCTCACGCGTGGCGCCGAGCCGCGCGGCAATCGCATCGACACGGTCGAGCACCTCGGGATTGGCACCATTACGGAAATGTCCGCCGGCAACCCCGATGCGTATCGGTCGGTGGTCTGCCTCTTGGTTAGTGGTAGCGGGGGCATCCTCACGATCTCCCCGAAGAACGTCAAGGCCGGTCACGAGGTCGCGCACTGAGCGAGCGAAGAGTCCGACGTGATCGAGGCTCGCCGCGAAGAGATGAAGCCCGCGGCGCGAGATCGATCCGTAGGTGGGTTTCAGACCGAGCACCCCACACAGCGCTGCCGGCACCCGCACCGAGCCGTTGGTGTCTGAGCCGAGCGCCAGCGCGACGATCCCGGCGGCGACCGCCGCCGCTGAGCCGCCCGATGATCCGCCGGCGATGCGCTCGGTGTCGTGCGGGTTGCGTACCGGCCCGTAGTGGGTGTTCTCGGTAGTGAACCCGTAGGCGTACTCATCCATCACCGTAGTGCCGATCAGCGTCGCCCCTGCGTCGCGCAGCCGCTTGAGGGCGGCTGCGTCATGGCTTGCCGCCGGACGGTCGAGGTCGATCTTTGAGCCCGACCGGGTCACTACCCCGCGCACGTCAAAGAGGTCCTTGACCGCGATCGGTACCCCGGCAAGGCGCCCCGGATCCCGTCCCGCACGGACTGCCTCGTCGACCGCCCTGGCATCGGCCCGGGCCTGGGGTCCGAGAATCTCGCTGAAGCAATTCAGCTCGACGCCGCGCTCGCTTTGAAGGGTGAGCGCCCGCTCGAGGGCGTTGCTTGCGCTGAGTCTACCCGCCCGTACCGCCGCCGCGGTTTCGGTGGCGTCAGCGATCCGGGTCACGGTTTGAATGATGGCGCGGGCACGAGCTCGCGGGAGCCGACGTGATGCTCGACGAGCCGAGCCTGCTCGATGAGCACCGTCAGGTGGCGCACGATCTCCGGCCACCAGGAGTCCTCGATGGTGAGACCTGCGAGTCGAGCTCCGGAGCGGGCGTAATCATCGAGGCCTTGGGGGGACGCCGGCTGGGTCACTGACGGATCCGCCGGAGTGTGAGCTCCTCGCCCTCAGAGGTTAGGTGATAGAGGACGATCGAGATGGCCGTCGCCGCTGCGAGGGCGCCCCAGAGCAAGGTGAAATCCGAGTTGATCACCGAGACCGCCATCAGATGCCCGAGGCCGGAGTCAGTCAGCAGCCACTCCGCCAGGACTGCTCCCAATACGGCGCCGGGCATCGCGACACGGGCCGAAGCGAAAAGGGCCGGAATCGCGTAGGGCAGCTGCAGCTTTCGCAGCGCGATCCAGCGCCCACCCCCGTAAGCGCGGAAGAGATCCGTCGCCGTAGCCGGGACGTTCGCTAGGCCGGCGGTAACGGTGACAACCGTCGGAACGAGGACCACCACGGCGGCCACGGTGGCGATAAGCACCGTGCCGCGTCCGCAGATCAGTGCCAGCAGCGGGGTCATGGCGACGAGGGGAACCGCACGCAGCATGACGATGACCGGCATGGTCATCGATCGCGCGGTCGCCGAGGCGATGACCGCGCCGGCGAGCATGACGGCCACGAGTGTCCCGGCGAGGTACCCCAAGGCGGCGTCGGTGAGGGTTGTGCGGGCGCCCGCGAGCAGCGACGAGCCCGTCGTGCCCTCCAGGTGAGAGCTTGACAAGCCATGAAAGACCGTGAGCGGCGTCTTTGCGTAGTACGGATCGAGTCCAAGCACGGTGACGGCAGCCCACCACAGCCCGACGAGCGCGAGGAGCGTGGTCAGCAGCGAGGCCGCGCGCCGCACCAGCGCAAGCGTGACCTGGGGCCCTCTGCGTCGAACCGCGCGCACGCTGGCACCGGCCCCGCCGTCAAGGCTGCCGACCGTCAATCCGCCGGTGAGACGACGGCCGAGCAGCGAGGTGCAGGCGAAGGCTGCTCCGGAGATAGCGGTGGCGGTGAGGCCGACCGCCCAAACACGTGAGACGTGCAGCGATGCCTGCGCCTGAAGCATCACCACCCCGAGCCCACGGTGGCCTCCCAGGTAGTCGCCCACCATAGCTCCGAGCAAGGCGGCGGGAGCGGCGAGCGACAGACCGCTGAAGGCGGCGGGCACCGCCGCCCGCAGGCGCACCTTGCGCAGCGCCATCCACCGCCCACCGCCGTAGGCGTGGATCAGGTCGAGCTGGCGCGGGTCGGCTGAGTCCAGGCCAAGCATGAGGGCCACCAAGGAGGTGAAGAACACCGACAGGGCAGCTAGCACGACCTTCGTGGAGTCCAGCGAGACGAGGAGCACGAGCAGCGGGCCGATGGCGATGGTCGGGATGCAGTAGGTGGCAACGGCCAAGCGCAGCATCAACTGTCTCGCCGGTCGCACAAAGGCGCATATAGACGCCAGCGCGAACGCCGCGAGATTGCCGAACAACCAACCGCGTGCGGCCTCCCCGAGCGTCGTGGCGGCGTCCTGGAGATAGAAACCGTCTCGCCAAGCCGTCACCAACACAGCGGTGGGGGTGGGAAGCGCGTAGCGCCCCAGCGCACCCACACCAGCGAGCAGCTGCCACGCGCCCAGCAGCAGCACCGGCCCGCCCAGCGATCGTAAGCTCACCCGAAAACGCTGACGAGCCTTCAGGCGCCTCGGCGCCCACCGCCCCGTCGAGACAACGCTAGCGATGTCGCTCATGGTGTTTCCGCTGGGGCCTCGGCAGGCATCTGTGCGGCGAACACCGCCTCCTGAAGACGATCAGTGAGGTCGTGGAACTCGCCGGTCTTCATGAGCTCCACTTGGCGCGGTCGCGGCAACTCGACGGGGACAACCTCGACAACGCGCCCAGGACGTGGGCTCATTACGTGAACGAAATCGGCAAGGAAGGCTGCCTCGGCAATTGAGTGGGTGACCAGCACCGTCGTCGTGGGTCGCTGACTCCAGATCCGCAGCAGCTCAAAGTTCATACGCTGGCGCGTGAGGTCATCCAGTGCCCCGAAGGGCTCGTCGAGGAGCAGCAGACGGGGCTCGCCGATGAGAGCACGGGCGATGGCCACACGCTGGCGCATCCCCCCCGAGAGCGCAGTGGGCTTGGCGTCCTGAAAGCCATTCAGCCCGACCAGCGCGATCAGATCATCGACCGCTCTGGCGTCGATAGGCCGGCGGGCCAGCTCGAGCGGCAGGGCGATGTTGTCACGCACGCTGCGCCAGGGCAGCAGTGATGCATCTTGAAAGGCGATGCCGATGTGGTGGCGCTCCCGGGCGACGGCCGGCGACTCGCCATGGATCAACACGCTCCCGGCGCTGGGCTGCTCGAGATCGGCGAGGATGCGCAGGATCGTCGATTTCCCGCAACCCGAAGGGCCGAGCAGAGCGATGAACTCCCCGCGTGCGCAGGCGAGATCCGCGTCGCGCAGCGCCTCAACATCGCCACTGCGCGTGACGAAGCGCTTGGTCAGGCCGGCGATTCGGACCCCCTCATCCGTAGCTGGTGAAGGCGCAGCGTCGATCGCGGCGAGCTCGGCAGCGCTCATCCGGCCGGGACCTCGTAGACGATCGTGACCGGACCCCCGCCCGGCGGTCCTTGAGCCTCCGCACCGCCCGAGACATAGATGCAGCCGTCGCCAACCATGGCGGCAAGCAGGCCGCCGACCGCACTTCGGGCGTGGCGGGTACTGTGAAGGTCAGAGTCGGTGAGCATCGTGTGGCGCCGGCCGCGCACCGTCCCGGTTGGGTCGGCCTCGGCCTTGGCAAACAGCTGAACGACGCGCCCCCCCTCCTCGCTGATCACTTTCAGGAGGTCGGCGACCGCCGCCATGTCCAGCGCATCGACCATGACCCCATGGAGCGCCCGCAGAGCCCCCTGTCCTCGGCGACCGGCGAGCAGGAGTATGTGGCAATCCTCAAGCTCGGCCCCGGAGCTGACCGAAGCGACGGAGGACCACACCCTCCCCGTGCCTTCGAGATTTCTCTCGGCCTGCTCGCGTGAGCACTCTCCCAGCGCCACGGCGACGCCGAGTGCCGCCGCGCGCCGCGAAAGCGCCATGGAGTCGTAGGTGTCAGTGGTGACCGGCGTCTCGCCGGCCGCCAGGCACCGGGTAACGCGCTCAGACGTCAGCAGGGGACACTTCACAAGGACGAGCTCGACTTCCTCCGCGGCGGCGCCGAGGTCACGCAAGATCGTCTCGACAGCGCTGGCCACCGCGGTGAGCTCACCGGCGCGACCTACCTCGTGTGCCGGGATGGGCGGCGTCCGCGCCACCCGCGCACGCAGGCCGACCGGACCGCGATCGCTGGGCACTTTCGCTACAAACGTCACATGAGGACAGAGCACGCCCTCCGTCCCGCCAGAAACGACGGTGATGGCTGCCTCGGGGAGCACCTGTGCCCAGACGTGGGCAGCGAGGGTGCGGCTGAAGTCGTTGACGCAGCCGTTGCCCTCGCTCTTGGCGACCAACGCGATGACGCTTTCGCTCGTCAGGCCCGCTTCATGCAACGCCGTGAGGGGGCCCGTGTCGTCGGGTGCGCCCGTGGGCGCCTTGATGATCTGTACCGCGCTCATGATGTGCGAGGCGGGTCCCAGCCCATCAGATCTCCTGGAGGATCTCGTTGCTGAACGTCGAGGGGGTCGCCTTTACCGATCCGAGCGCGAGCGAGCGCACCGTGTTGGTGACCTTCGACGGGGACATCCAGAACAGCCCGTGTGCCCGCGTGTCGCGGTCAGCGACAAGCTGGCTCTGCGCGATCGCTTCGCGGGTCTGCTGCTTGAGGTCGAGGTGCTGACCGGCGCCGTAGCGCGAGACCGCAAGCTGAGCGGCAGCGGCGGGATCGGCCAGCGTGGCCTCCCATCCGAGGCGCTCGGCAGTCATGAACTTGCGGATCAGGGTGCGCTCGGCCGGGGATTTGAGGTCGGCGCTGCGCACGATGTAGACCTCCTCAATCAGCGGATAGCCGAAATCGTTGAGCAGCATCGTGTGGACCGGGACGCCCTGAAGCTCGACCTGGACAGCCTCGTTGGTGTAGAAGCCGATCAGGCCATCGACCTGTCCAGTCACCAATGGCGTGGGGTCGAACTGGATGGTCACGACCTTGACCGCAGACGGAGGGATGGCGTTCGCCTTGAGGAAAGCGTTGAAGACCGGCTGGTTAGCGGTGGCGACGCCGATCCTCTTGCCGCGCATTGCGTTGGGCGTGGCCAGTGGCGCGGTCTTCTTCGAGACGATGCAGAACGGATTCTTCTGATACCCGGCGCCGATCACTGTGAGCGGGGCGCCGTTATCAATCGCTTGGGCGGACTCAGAGGTATGGCTGATACCGACCAAGGCCTTTCCCGATGCCACGACGGGCTCCGCCGAGATGTTAGGACCACCGGGAAGAAAAGAGACCGACAAGCCCTGCTTGGCGTAGAAGCCGCGGGCATCCGCGACAAAGCTGCCACCGAACTGGACGTTCTCGAGAAACGACAACTGAAGCTTGATCGCCGCCTTGCCCCCAGCCGTGGGTGCGGACGACGAGCTCGAGCCGCCGCACGCCGTTATGAGCGCTGGGCTCCCCAGCGCGACCGCAGCTCCCGCGCCTCGCCTCAGCAGTGCGCGGCGGCTGATCGGGTGCTTCGACGTTGCCCCTAGGTCCACGGTCCCAGCTCCTTGCGTACCGGCGGTATACAGTGCAGGGATCCAGTCTCACAGCGCAACGAGACGCCGAGTATGGCCCTCCGTCCAGGATCAGAACGGTGCGGCTATACCAAGGGGCACGCCAGGCCCGGTTGGCGACGACGAGGTCTCACTGCTCCGTCGACGGTGCCTCCGACGGGGCGACCGCCCCCCGCCGCTCGAACGCCGCCGCCACCAGCGCCGCATCCTCCTCCCGCGGCGCGTAATGCAGGTACTTCATCGTCGTCTGGGTGTTCGCATGGCCCATCCACTCCTGCACGCGCCGGACATCGGCCTTGGCGATCATCCGGGTGCCGAACGTATGCCGCAGGTCATGGAACCGCAGCGGCCGCAGTGCCGCGCGCTGCAGCGTCCGTCCGTAGCGCTTGGACAGCGCGTCCCCGTCGAGATAGGTCCCCGTCAACCCGGGAAAGGCCAAGTCATCCTCCCCGGTGAAGCGCTCCCGGCGCACCAGCCGCGCGAGCGCGCCGGCAACATCCGGGGCCATCGGCACCGAACGTACCTTGCCTGACTTGGGCGTCGTCAGCTGCCCACCCGCGTAGTTGGCGCGCACCCGGATCGTCGATCCGGCGAAGTCGAAATCGCGCCAGCGCAGCGCGATGAGCTCGCCACGGCGCAGACCGGTGAACGCCGCGGTCAGGTAGATCGCGGCGTCCTGTTCAGAGTCGGCGGCCCGTACCAGCGCCCAGACCTCCTCCGGTGAGAAGACCTCGATGTCGCCAGCGCTGGGGACGCGGTGGCGCTCGACCTTGGCGACCGGGTTGATCGGCAGGTCATACACCGTCATCGCCCGGCGAAAGATCCCGTGCAGCAACACGATCAGGTTGTTCTTTGACTTGTTGCTCAGCGGCGCCCCGTCGCCGGCGGCGACGAGCGCGGCGCGCCATTGCTCGATCTCGCGGGTGGTGATGTCCTCCAGGCGGCGCGCGCCGAACGCCGGCAGCAAGTGGGCGTTTACGCGCGAGCGATAGTCGCGCAGCGTCGAGGGCTTACAGCCGCGATCCTGCTCTGCGTAGCGCAGGAACTCGGCCGTCGCGTCGGAGAAGGTCGCCCCGGTGGCGACCATCCCCGGCAGCGCCCCGCGACGGGCCTCCTCGAGCGTGTGGCGCAGCCAGTCCTCGGCCAGGCGCTTGGTGAAGTACCCCGCGGGCGGGCGACCGCGATCGGGAGCGGCAGGCCCGAGCCGGTGCTGAACCTGGCGCCCCGTGGGCAGGCGGTACTTCGCATACCAGACCGGTTCGCGCTTGCCCTCCACACGGAACACATGGCCCGACGGCCGCTGCAGGACACCTGATCCAGTCCCCGTCATGGCCCTGAGTCTACGCTGAGCTTGGGACAGAGTTGGGACAGATTCCGAAATCGTCCCTGATCCGGGCAAAGAAAAGCCCCGGTTAACGGGGCTTTTCCATAGCGGGGGCGGGATTCGAACCCGCGACCTTCGGGTTATGAGCCCGACGAGCTACCAGACTGCTCCACCCCGCGGCGCCCAGCCATCCTAGCAACAGAATGCCCGCCCGCTGCCGTTCCGCGGCCATACCCGGGCGCAACCCGCGCTGCAGGCATGCGTAGCCGAGAGGTCCCGCCCGCCCGGCAGCTAACTTCACGCATATGGTGGGGGTTGACCGTGCGAGTCTGCGCTGCGAAGCACGCAGCCCGGCGCAACGGCTCCTCCTCGCCCATCGCCGAGCCCTACTGCGGCGCGCCGGGCCGGCTGTTCTCCTCGTCCTGTTGCTCGCCGGTGCCTCACCCGCCCAC
>JAABUU010008707.1_pt1 | contig 10018 bp, 9 predicted proteins | sample 5559301 | NCBI WGS metagenome assembly JAABUU01 (sample SAMN10711884, study PRJNA513360) | rock metagenome | isolation source: Antarctica rocks | place: Antarctica: Victoria Land, Richard Nunatak white | reverse complement strand
GCGGCACTGGCCCCCGGCGTCGGGCACGTTGGTGTACTGGCTCGCGACGGCGGCGAGGCGGTCCCAGAAGCCGGTCGGGCGCAGATCCGGGGCCGTGGTGAAGGCGCGGGTCGGCCAGCGCTGTATGGCGGTGCGTTCGGACTTGAGCGTGGCGAAGAAACGTTCCGCCATCGCGTTGTCGCGGCACTGGCCCGATCGACTCATCGAGCAGATCAGGCCGCGCGCCGCAAGTCGGGCCTGGTACTCCATGGCGGTGTACTGGCACCTGCGGTCGGGGTCGGCCTCGCTTCGATGGAGCGCTATCGAGGTGGTGTGGGGTAACACGCCGGGGCGAGTGGTTAGGGCGGTTGGGCGGTGGCAACGCGACAGGGCAAGATCGAACCGACGCACGAGTGGCAGCAACTGTAGCTGCGCGTCCGGTCGCTCGGGCAGCGGACCTATGAACTCATTCGGCCGGTGGTGCTCTTCGGGCATTCGCCATGCCGAGCCTCGTGCCGCCGCCGAAGGTGGAGAAGCATCGGACGCTCGCGGTGCCTGCCCGGCGGGCGATCCTCGATGCGAAGCGCGAGCACCCGCCGCTCAACGTCAACGAGCTGCGCACCATCTGCTGAGTGCAGTGCGGGCAGCGACCGAGCACGGCGACCGTCCGTCGCATCCTGGCCGAGGAGCCACCCCCGCCGCGCGCCGCCTGGCCATCGTGCGCCTGCACGTCGAGGGCTGGAATGTCAAATCGATCGCACAGTACCCGGAGACGAGCCGGCAGACCGTCCGCACGGTATTGTCAACTTAAGCTGCCAGGATGAGCGGCGAGGTGATCGAGGGTCGTCTGCTGCTGGAGGGTACTCTGCGTCAGTCCAGCGCCGGGGTGGCGGTGGCGGCCCGCCAAGTGGCGAAGCGTTCGGCTCGGGTCGCGCGGTAGGCGTCGGCGGTGAGGCGGTGGCGGCGCGGGCGGCAGTGGTCGGCGATCGGACCGTAGGCAGCGAGGAAGCGTTGCGCGTGGCCCGGGCTCTTGAACCGCCGCATCCGTCGCTCCCGCTCGCGCGTGGGCTGATGGGAGTTTTCCGCCCGGTTGTTGAGCCGTTTGTGCTGGCGATGCTCGACGCTCGGGAGTACGTCCCGCTTGGCCGCCCCGTAGCTCGCCAGCGTATCGGTGATCAGCACGCGCGGCACAAACGCAAGACCCTTGAGCAGCTTCCGCAGGAAGTTCACGGCTGCGCGCTTATCGCGCCGCCTTTGGACTAGAATGTCGAGGACGTTGCCGTCCTGATCGACCGCGCGCCACAAGTACTGCTGCGCGCCGTTGATGCTGACGAACACCTCGTCCAAGTGCCACTTGTCGCCAGGACGCGGGCGTCGCCGACGCAGCGCGTTCGCGTAGGTCTGGCCGAATTTTTGGCACCACTGGCGCACCGTCTCGTCGGTGACGATCACCCCGCGCTCGGCAAGCAGTTCCTCCACGTCGCGATAGCTGAGCGCGAAGCGGAAATACAACCAGACCGCATGGCCGATGATCGCGGGTGGGAAGCGATGACCAGCGTAACTAGGGGGCGCGATTTCAGCTCTCATGTCACCAGTATCGCACGACCGCCATCCCGGCCTCAAGTTGACAATGCCCTGGTGTCGCGCCGCGTGGTGCACGTCGGCGTGACGCGCCACCCGACCGACGCGTGGGTCGCCCAGCAGTTGCGCGAGGCGACCCCGTTCGACCAGCGGCCCAGATTCCTGATCCGCGACAACGACCGCAAGTACGGGCAGGGCTTCGCTCGCGTCGCCGCAGCCACGGGCATCACCGTGGTGCGCACGGCCTATCGCGCCCCCAGGCAGAACGCGACCTGCGAGCGGTTCCTCGGTAGTATCCGCCGCGAGTGCCTCGACCACCTGCTCATCCTGGGCGAGCGCCACCTGCGGCGGATGCTGAGCGAGTACGTGGCGTACTTCAACCGCGCCCGACCGCATCAAGGCTTGTCGCAACGGATCCCCGATCCCCCGGCGGGCGGTACCCCACACCCGAGCAGGCACGGCGTCGTGCGTGCACTCCCGGTGCTGGGTGGCCTCCATCACACCTATAAGCGCGCCGCGTAACGACCACGGATGGTCTTTTCGGCCAGGACAGCACCCACCCGCTGGGGACTGGCCGCAGCATGCATACCACCCACACCGATGCGGCGGGCTGCATCGGTGAGCGAGCGGACTGCTTCCTCGGTCACGCCCTGGTCACGCCCTGTGTGGGATCGTCTGCCGGTCGGCAGCCGTACCCCTTGCCCAGGGGATGCTCGTGCGCGGACGGTATGCGTAGCCTATGGAACCCGAGTTCGGCGCGCGCAATTGGGCGGCGTCAGACCACGCGGCTCGTAGCACTTATCCCCGAACTTGTCCCCGGTAAATGGGGGGTTATCCACCGGCACACCTGGAGGGGTCGAGTGCCTCGCCGGACGATCGTGACACCCACTCTACTCTTCGTGCCGCCCCACATCAGTGCCAGGCAGCACCGATGAGGAGCGATACCCGGGAGCGCTGGGCACGCTCGCGCCCTCGGCGTCGGACGACTGACCGAGCGTGGCGGCGAGGCGCGTCCGGAAGAGCGGCGCGGAGGCGGCCCCGGAGGTCTCGCGTACCATCTCCTCCGAGGCCGCCCCAGCCAGCTCGAGGAAGTGCCGCCGGGACAGGCCCGAACGCCGCCAGAGGGCGACGGCCCAGTCCGCGAGCGCGACGGCAGTGGTGTACTCGGCGAACTGGCGGCTGAACTCGCGCACGACCGCCCCGATGATCTGCGCGTCCGTGTCGGCCATCGGCGGCGGCGGCGTGTCCGTCGGTGCGGTCGCAGGCGATAGGTGCCGGGACGGCGTGTCTCCGGGGCGTGCCACCTCGCTCGTCTCGCCTGCGGGTGGCACGCCCGGGATAACGGCAGGCGGTATGTCCCGCACCGCCGGAGCGTCGTGAGCCGCTGCCGTCGCGGGGACGGCCATCCCCTCCCGCAACCCGAGCGACTCCTCGAGCAGCGCGAAGAAGTATGGCATCTTGTTCTTCGCCGCCCGCTCGTTCGCCACCCCACGTAGCGGCGGATGGATCGCCGCAGTCCGTTCTTTCGTTCGCTGCCGGGCGGCATCGAACCGTTCGGCGAACGCGTCCGTCGGTAGGTCCGCGCGGTGGTAAAGATTCACCAGCCGCGAGAGCGTGGCGCGAAACGGTGCCCGATCGTTGAACTCCCGCGCGACGACCTCCGCGAAATGGTGTAACGTTTCGCGGGTTGGATCGCCTGCCGCTGTCGCACCGATCGGGCTTGCACTCGGCAGGCAGTCATCCCGTGTCCCACCCCCCCGCGAGGGGGTACTTGTCTGCGGGGTCCGAGCGCCGCTTGGTAGTCGTCCGACCACTGCATCAGTCGTCGAACTCGATCGTCCCCGCCGTTCCCCTTCAGCCAATGCACGGTGAGTATGTCGAGTATTCGAATGATCTTGTTCGTATTGTTCTTGTGACGCTGGGTTTTGTCTGTCGGTCTGACCCGACACGGGGGTGTCTCGCCGAACCGACAGGGGGGTGTCGGCCTGGCCCGACACGGGGTGTATGATCTTGCCCCCCCTGTCGGGTGGAGCCGACAGGGGGAGGGGCGTGGTTTCACGCTGCGGCGTGCCCGTACGAGCCTGCCGCTCTGCTTCCGAGGCCACCGGACCCGGCGTCGATGGAGCCCCAGAGCCATTCTCTCCGGCCCTCGCCTCGACCGCTTCCTCCTCGAGCTCGCCCTCGATCCACAGGATGTATTCGGTAGGCAAATCGCCGCGAGCGGGATCGCGGCGCGTCATGCGCTTAATCATGCCCCAACCAGCGAGGGCATTGAGCGCGTCACAGGCCGTGCTCTTATGCAACCCCGTCCCCCGGTCGAGCCGTCTCCCGTCCTTACGGACGATGCCATTGCAGATCTGATTGAGGGAGATCGCGTCGCGCGTTTTATGGAATCCGAGTGTGCGTCGGACGAGGTAGAGGATCACCTTCAACTCGGCCCCCGTGAAGAAGGGCAGGTATTCGTCGACGATGCAATTCGGCAGTGGGGTGGTATTCGGATTCGGCAAGCCCCGCAGGGTCGGCATGTCAGCAGGTCGTGGCATAGTCGCGCCCCCTGACGCCGGTGGCGCTCCCCCGAATTGCTGTGCGATCGCGCATACGACCCTCCGCAGCCAGGCAGTAGCCCACTGGGCGCTCGCTAGAATCGGAAGAGGATGCCACACGCAACTTGCGTAGGGATGAGGTGTTGGCACGGTCCACCGGACTTGGCAAGCGCCTGTTCTTGTGTTGTTCGTCGCCCGTGCCACGCTCCCGCGTGGCGCAATATTCCGTGTCTCTGCCCGGTCCCCGTGTCATCCAGGACGGCCATGCGCCATGACCAAATCGTGCCCACTCGCGATCCCCGCCCATCTCCGGTAGTCACACGCACAGCGCGCCGGAGCGATGACACCGAGGATGGAACACGAGCCTCCTCTATTCTACTGCCGTGGACGAGGGGGACTAGACCATCGTCGATCGGCGTGGGCGAAAATTGTAGTCCTGGACCGGTGCTTGTCCGAGCGGGGCTTTGGCGTCAGCACAAGGATGTGCGTGAGCGCGCAGATCAGGATAACCCTCCGCCTGGAGCGCGATGACCCCCCGACGCAGTCCTCGAGGACTAATCTCGGGGCCGGGATCGGTTCATGATGACCCTCCGCCCGATTCCTGGAGGAATAGCGGCCCGCACCATGCGCCGAACGGACACCGATGGAGCACGATACCCCGCCGTCGTAGTCATCGGGGACTAGCCGACCGCGATTAGGAGCATGATGACCCGCCGCGGTAGTCGGCCAGGACTGCTCCTACAGGGTTATCAGGTCCGGCTTATGGCCACCCACCAGCCAGGATCGTGTCGATTTCTGGGGCGTTACGGCCTTTTGGGTTCCCTCTGGTCGCAACGACGCCCGGACTTGCACGGGAGGCTGAGCGGCGAGCTCGACCATTCCACTCGGCAGCGTAGGAGCGAGATAACCCTCCGCGATAGTCGCGCAGGACTGATCCGTATCGGCGGCTGGGGATGATAGCGCTGGCGTACCACGGTGGGTAGGGTGCCTTCGGCGGAGGTGCGGCGACCATGTCGGCCGATCACGACGAAGGGTCGAGGATGGTGCGGGTCAGTGCTCTTGTAACCAGTTGAACAGGCGCTGCTTCAGATCGGCCGAGATTTGCTTGTCCCCGGCCACGCCGCGTTCCAGCTTGCTGAAGTAGCTCTGCGTCACCCCGAGTGCGGCGGCGACGAGAGCTTGGCTGAGCTTCAGCTCCTGTCGGCGCTCCCGCACGCGCGCCATGAGTTCGGCGACGGGGGTGGACTGGCTGAGCCCCGGGTGCCCAGATTGTACCGGCGCGAGCGTCGACGTCGGTCTAGACTCCTGCACCACGCGCGGGGGCTCGATCAGCACCGTGCTCGCGAGCCAGTGGCCGAGCCAGCCCCGCTTCGTGGCCACGTCCTCGTCCCACCCCGTATAGTGCCAGGCCGCGATGACCGCGTCGTCCTTCAGGGTGTCGAGCGCCTTCTCCAGACGGTCTCGCGTGCGGTGCGGGTAGCGGAGATCGGTCGCCTTGCCAACCGCGTCGAGCAAGGTCTGCACCCGGTACAGGCGCGTCTGGTGGTCGCTGGTGCCGGTGGTGCGCCACTGCCAGCTGAGGAACCGGGCGAGCCGCTTCTCCGAGACCTGCCGATAGGGGTCGTACTTGAGCGCTCGCGCGGACAGGAGCGCCGTCTGGCTACCCGGGCCCATGAGGTAGTGCGCGAAGACCTCACCGGGCCGGAAGACGAAGCGCTCGATGTCGACCATCTCGCCGCTCAGATCGATCTGACCGACCCGATCCGTGACGACGAAGGCGCGGCTCTGCACGACCCGCGTCGGTGTCCCCGGCCGGTCGTCCTGCGGCGCGGCCTCGCCCACATTTATCCAGAGGTTCTGGATGTGCGCGACCGCGCGCATCATCTCCTCGCGCTGCTCCTTCTCGTAGCCGACCCGCTTCCGACCCCCGTACTCGCGCTGGCGCGGCTGGATGCCGCGCATCGCCAGCAAGCCGTCGATGTCGGCGACCGCGCGATCCCCGACCGTACGCGCCTGGTAGAGCCAGATGGCGCAGAGGGCGTCGAGTGCATCGGCGTCGAGGTCGGACAACTCCTTCTGCTGGCGCCACATCGCCCGGGCCCAGTGTTCCACCTGCTCGATCGGGACCGCCATGCCGCTATCCGCAGCGGGCGGTCGGAGCATCGCCTGACCGGGCACGCCCGCCGGGCGCAGATCGGCCGTCGGCCAGGGCTGGCCCTCGACGTGGGCGAAGGTGTTGAGGTAGAGGGCTTCGCGGAGCGCGTGATAGTGATCGGCGTTCATCACCCGCAGGTGATTGTCCTCCAGAAAGGCGGGTCCCTGGCGCGACGCGCTCGGTTGTGCCGGTGGCAGGAGTTCCGTGACCACCGTCCAGGTGCGTCGCCCCAGGAGGCTGTCCCGCTGCTCGGGGTCGGCGGCAGGGAGATTGAGCATCTCGACGACGACCTTGGCGAACTCCTGGGCGTAAGCGAGGAGGAGATGGCCCAGCCGCGCGTGCAGGATTCCCGGCTCGATGCGGCCGATATAGGTGGCCCTGAGCCGCCGATATTCCTCGGGGCCCAGTTCGCGCACCCGGTCCGCCCCGAGTTGGTCGGCCATGTCGGCGACGGCCCAGGCGGCCTCGTGCGACCAGAGCCACTCGGCGAGGCCGACCCAGGGGTCGAAGGCGCCGCGGGTCGGTGCCGCGTACTGGTGCTCCAGCAAGCGCTCCAGGTTGGCCTGCAACGCCCGCTGCGACGACGCCTCGCCGGAAGCGAGGGCCGCGGCGAGGTAGGGTGCTACCAGCGCTGCGGTGAGCGCGTAGAGCGGCGTCTGGGTCTTCAGCGCTGCCGCGAGGCGCTGCACCAGGTCGCGGTTCTCCGCCTCCAGGCCCACCGGCAGATCCCCCAGGTTCTGCTGGGCCAGCACCGCCAGCAAGGTTGCCGCACTGGCCGACACATCCACGGCGCGCGTGGCCTGGCTGACCCAGGCGGCCGGGTTGAAGGGCGGAATCACCGCCGACGCGGCGACCCCGGGCACCTGGGCCGCCGACCAGCTCGACAACGGTGCCGGGCGACGAGAGGAGCGATCGCGACGCAGCCGTCCTTCCGTCCCGGCCATTTAGCGCCCCCGAGCGCGCTGCAACTGGGCCACCAGCCGGGCGGCGGCGCGAGCGAGTGGGGCGGCTTCCTCCTCCGTGAAGCGGCCCGCGTCGTGGCGATCGCAGAATGCCTCGATCTCGCGCGCCAGGTTATTGAGCGTGATCAGCTCGGGGCGAAGGCGTCCCGCGCTGTCGCCGGGCACGAATGTCGATGCCGCCAGGTCCCCGGAGGGTAGTGAATTCACTACCTCCTCCGTCGCCCCGTTCATCGTTCCAATGTCCACTCCCCGAACATTTATCCCGCTGTTGGCTAGTGAATTCACTACCCCATCGGCCCGCGTCTCCAGCGGATGTGCCAGCCCCGGTCCCCTCAGGGTGGGGCGACCCGCGCGCACCATGGCGCGCAACTCATCGGCCGTGAAGTCGCGCCCCGCGCGGATCGCGGACACGACCACACCGCGTTCTCGATCCGGCAAACGCTGGATGATCGTGGCGGTCGAGGCGGGCAGCCGCTCGTCCATCACGAGCGTCGCCAGCTCCTGATCGTCGCCGAGGCGCAGCAGGGCGGAGATGTCGGACTGGTTCCGGCCGGTTCGGCGCGCGATCTCGGCCCCCGAGAAGGTGAACTCGTCCCGCAGGCGCTTGACGGCCGTCATCATCTCGGCGCGGCTGAGGTCCTGCCGCCCCATGTTTTCCAGCAGCGCGTCGGCGAACGCGTCGCGGTCGTCGCTATCGGCGATCAGGCAGGGTAATTGCCGTACCCGCTCGCGCGCGACAGCATCCTCGCGTTGATCGACCATGCGCGCGGCGAGGAGCCGCCGGGAACCCGCGATGACGAGGTAGTAGCCGGGTCGCGCGGGATCGGCGCGGATCAGCAGCGGCAGCAGCAGGCCGCGGACCGCGATCGAGTCCGCCAGCGGGGCCAACTCCTCGTAGTGGGTGCGGGGGTTGTCCGGGTTGGGCGTGATCCGCTCGATCGGGACCCTGCGCGCGCGGTCGAGGCGCTCCCAGCCGCGCTCGGCGGTCTGTGCCAGCTCCGCAGGCGTGGCGGTGGTGTGGTCGCGACCCTGGGGATCAATCGGCGCGGGCGCTCGCCGTCGCGATGCCGGCATGGGCGAACAACTCCTTCGCGGGCGCCGCGTACTCGGGCGCATCAAGGTCGAGGCCTTCGATCCGGGTACGGCGTGGCACCGGCGTCAGCATCGTCAACGGCGGGCGGTGATGGGCGGCGATCGCGCGGATATCCTCGAGGCGCTGGCTGTGCGTGAGCGTCCGCATCAGCATTGTCGGCAGCAGGGCCACGAGGCGCATGTCGGGGCTGACCGCGATACGGTGCAACTCCAGGTTGTCGAGGTATTCCGTCAGGGTGATGACCCCGTTCGTCTCGGGGAGGACCGGTACCACGACGAGTTGCGCCTGGCGGAGCGAGTCGAGCGACAGGTGGCCCGGTGGCGTGTCAAGCACGACCAGATCGAGGCCGCAGTCCGCGGGAGGGAGTTCCTCGCCCGGCAGGAAGATTGTCCCAGGGCGCAGCAGATCCGGTTCGAGCCGCAAGCGCTTCGTGAGGTTGCGCGATTCATCGCGGTCGATGATCCCGACGGCCGGATCGTCGGTCGTGCCGCCGAGCAGTCGGGCGGCCTGCGTGGCAATGTACAGGGCGCTGGTCGTCTTGCCCACGCCACCCTTACCGGCCGCGACGGCCAGGATGAGCGGGTTCGGGCGACGGCGCCGACGCCGGGCATCGAGCGCGGTCGTCATGGTCGCCCCCCACCGGGTGTGGGGGCACCGGGATCCGGGTGAGCCGCACGCGCGGCGGGTCCTGTGGCGCCCTCCGCGCAGACGCCCGGCGGCAGGGGGCGGCGGGCGGCCACGTAGTCGGTGAGGATCGCGCGCACGAGGTTCGTGCGCGTGGTGTGCTGCTCGATAGCCAGCGTGTCCAGCCCCTCCAGCACCGCCTCGGGGACGTAGCTAGAGAAGCGCTCGTTTTTCAAGCCCGGGGGCAGGGGTGGCCGCCCGAGGCGCCCATCGCCTCGCCGTGTCATCGCGTCGTCCTGATGGGCCATCGGCAATCGCCCTCCCGCTGTCGCGCCATCCGCGACTTGTTTTATCCGCATAATGCGTACGTTCACTATACCGCCGCGCGTCCCGCGTGTCAAGCGTCTCCCGCTCATGTGTCGCCGACCGGGTGGTATGAGACCGCAGCGTTTCGGTGTGTGGGCGCGCCGAGTGGCCCACCGCCTCTCGAGCGGCCACATGGCTGCGTAGCGCTGCCCCGGATGCGCGCCGTCTTCGATTGTGCGTTGCCAGGTGCCGATCGATGGTAATCCGTGCAGCGTCCGCAGAACAACGACATAGAAGCCCCGGCGTATTGCCAGGGGCTTCTTACAGCATTTTGCAGGGGAGTGTGCTGGGGTAAGGGGACGAGCGGTGCGGGGTAGCGCGGGGAGGGCGGTGCGCGATGCGGGCCTATTCGGTGGACTTGCGGGAGCGGATCGTCGCGGCGGTCGCGGCGGGGGAGGCGCAGGCGGCGGTCGCCCGGCGCTTCAGCGTCTCGGTGGCGACGATTCGGAACTACCTGCGGCTGCGCCGCGAGACCGGGGGGCTGGCCCCGCGCCCGCGCCTCGGCGACCGGCCCGAGATCGGTGCCGAGCAGTATCCGGCGCTGCTGGCGCAACTGCGGGCGAGCCCCGACGCGACGCTGGAGTGGCACTGCGCGACCTGGGCGACCGAGCAGGGGCGGATGTGTCAGAAGTCAGACGATGCTTGGTAGGAACGGTCGGATTCTGGTAGCGTTGGGGCCTTGACTGCTGCATGAAGGAGCGCCCGATGCCCTGTC
>JAABUU010008706.1_pt1 | contig 10019 bp, 13 predicted proteins | sample 5559301 | NCBI WGS metagenome assembly JAABUU01 (sample SAMN10711884, study PRJNA513360) | rock metagenome | isolation source: Antarctica rocks | place: Antarctica: Victoria Land, Richard Nunatak white | reverse complement strand
TCCGGCGGCGGCGCCGGGCTGCAGGCCGACCTCAAAACCTTTGCGGCGCTCGGGGTGTTCGGCGCCAGCGCGGTGACGGCGCTGACTGCGCAGAACACCCTGGGCGTACGCGGGGTGCAACCGGTGCCGGCGGCCTTTGTGTTCGCCCAGGTCGACGCCGTCCTTTGCGACCTGGACGTACGGGCCGTGAAGACCGGGATGCTCGCTACCAGCGAGGTGGTCACGGCCGTCGCCGGGTTGGCCGCGGCGGGCCGGCTGCCACACCTGGTCGTCGACCCGGTGATGGTTGCCAGCAGCGGGGATCGGCTCATGGAGCAGGCAGCGGAACGCGCCTACCTCGAACTGCTCCTGCCGCACGCCGCCGTGCTCACCCCGAACCTGCTCGAGGCGCAGGTCCTGCTGGGCGCGACGATCGGCACCCTGCAGGAACAGCGTGAGGCGGCCCGCGCGCTTGGGCAGCTCGGCCCGCGCATGGTCATCGTCACCGGCGGCCACCCCACCACGGACACCGGCGACGAGGCGGTCGACGTCGCTTGGGACGGCCACCGGCTGCGTGAGCTACGCGCGACGCGCGTGCGCACCGCCAACACCCACGGAACCGGCTGCACATTCGCGGCGGCGATCGCCGCGGGCCTGGCCCTGGGCGCCGATGTCGGCGCCGCGGTCGACCGGGCCAAGGCCTACGTCCTACGGTCCCTCGCCGGCGGTGCGAGCTGGCGGCTCGGCGGCGGGCACGGGCCGCTGGACCACTTCGGGTGGACGCCCTGAGCGTCGCCACCCCAGCCGCCCCCCGGGTCGCTGCTGGAACGGTCCCGGCTGCCCAGCTCAGGACTGCTCTGGCTGCCGGCGGCGCATACAGGTCGCGGTGCAGCTCTCCACGGAGGTTCTGATGACGCTCCCCACACCGTTCCCCCAGCCCGACCCACTGCCGCCGGACCCGACCACTCCCGTCAAGCCGGCCCCGGTCCCAACGCCTACCGATCCCGAGCCGGCGCCACCGATGTAGGGCCCGCCGCCCTGCCCTGAGTGCATGAGGTCGTCCCGACAGCGGAACGTCAGGCGGAGCACCTCCTGCAGCCGCCACCGAGTCGGGCACGACGCCTCGATAGCCAATCGTCCTACGGGATGCGCACCGTTGCCCGACTGCTGGTCTGGGTCGTGGTCAGTAGGAATGGGAAGTCCTCGACCGCGAGCTCCTCGTGCGCCGCGGGCGGCACCGGTCGCCGTCAATCAGGCGGCGATGCTGGGGCTCGCTGTCTATCGGCCTCATCCGGCGGCGCGCGGAGTGACCCTCAGCGCGGCTCGACCGGTGCGTTCTCGTCGTCGCCGAGCGCACGCTGCACCCAGGCGACGTGGTGCCAGCGCCCGTGCTTCCAGCCTATGCGCCGGTAGGTCCCCACCACCTTGAAGCCGAGCGCGCGGTGCAGTCCGGCGCTCGCGTCGTTGGGCAGAGTCATGCCGGCCACGGCGGTGCGGAAGCCGCGCTCGGCCAGCCGGGCGAGCAGCGCCTCGTACAGCAGCCGGCCACCGCCGGTGCGCCGCCGCCCGCGCTCCAGGTAGACGCTGACCTCGCAGGCCCAGCGGTAGGCCGGCCGCAGCTTGTACGGGCCGGCGTATGCGAAGCCGACGACCCTCCCGTTGTCCTCCAGGACGAGCCACGCGTGCCGGTGGGCGGCCGCCGCGATCCGCTCGGCCATCTCGGCGGCCGTCGGCGGCTGGCTCTCGAAGGTCACCCCGGTGTCGGTGACGTACGGCGCGTAGACCGCGGCGCAGGCCCGCGCGTCGCCGTCGGCGGTCGCGGCGCGCACCGTCACCAACCGACGGCCCCGTCGACGAGCTCGCGCAGGAGGTCCGCATGGCCGTTGTGCCGGGCGTACTCCTCGACCATATGGGTGTAGATCCAGCGCAGCGAGCACTCCTGGCCGTCACGCAGGCCGGCGTCGTCGAGGTCGAACCGGGCGGCGTGCTGCCGGCTGCGCGCGCACTCCTCCTGCCAGACGGTGAGGTCGGCGGTGTGGTCGGCGCCGTCCAGGGGCACCATCCCGCTGTCCTGCACGGCGGGGTCGTAGAACAGCGGAGGGGTGTCCGGAGCGCGCAGCAGCGTCCGGGTGAACCAGCCGCGCTCCACGTCTGCCAGGTGGCGTACCAGGCCGTGCAGCGACAGCGCCGAGGTCGGTACTGGACGGGCGGCGAGTTGCTCCGCGTCAAGCCCCCGGCACTTGAGCTGCAGGGTCGCCCGGTGGAACTCCAGCCACGCCTCGAGCATCGGGCGCTCCGCGAGGCCGTACGGCGGCTCGCGGCGGCACGGATCGACCAGTTCCCCGACCATCTGCCTCCTCATCCTCGCGTCACACGATCTCACGCGTCGTGCGCCGCTGGTCCTGCACCTGCGAACCCCCAACTGAGCACGCATGGCCGGGTTACCTGTAGGGCTTGTCGGTGCCGTGGTCGCCGTCCGCTAACGCGCGTTCCCCCGACCGGTTGGGGATCGTCCTACGCACACCCGGTAGCGCCGGGCGGCGAGCCGAATGCCTCCAGAGCCGATCCCTATGCTGAGGGAACTGTGGCGAGCTATCGACGGGCGACACTTGTCGAGATCGATGCGGCTGTCGAGGTGTGGATCGCGGCCAACGGCACGCGGCGGCAGGCCCCCGAACATCCGGCTCGACTGAGGTACTGGGCGAGACTCCCGGGGGCGTACCTGGCGGTAGCCCAGGGGCAGGAAGCCGCATTGACCGCGATGGGCTTGGCCCTTCCCGGGCGAGCAGAGGATGGCGTAGGGGACGTGATTCCCGGACTGACTCACCTGACGGGTATCTGCGTACTGCCAGAGGAACAAGGCAGAGGCGTGGGAAGCCGGCTCCTGGATCATCTGCTGGGTGTAGCGCGGACGACTGGCCACGACCGGGCCAGCTTGTGGGCTAGCGCGGACAACGACCGAGGCCAGCGTTTGTTCCAATCCCGCGGCTTTCTGCGCACTGGCCGCGTCAGCACAGACGGTCTCGGACCAGAACTCGTCCACTACCAGGCGGACCTCGGTGCGACCCCTCAGATGCTGACTCCGGCATCCAAGGGCCTGATCGCTGGATGAGTGGATCTTGGCGCCGCTGAGGATCATCAAACGGAACCACCTGATGTGGTGTCACCTTGCACACGAGCGTGGAGGTGCATGTCGTGCCAGCCGTCCTGGTGCAGCGCTTGCTGCCGCTTGGTTCCCTCCAGCGCGTAGCCCGCCTTGATCGCTACTCGGCAGGACCAGGTGTTGAGCGTCGAGTGCGCCAGTTCGATCCGGTGTAGCCCCGCGTGGACGAACAGCCACGCGCTAACAACCCGCAGGGCGCGAGGCGCGACGCTCCGCCCCCGCGCCTCCGGCAGCACCCAGTACGCGACCTCGCCCACGCCCTCAGCCAGGGACAACGCGCGCAGACCCATCCGGGCCAGCAACCCCTCGTCGTCGCACACCGCCCAGCCTGCGCCGGTTTCGTCTGCCCACTTCCGCGGCCAGGACGCGACCCACTCCGCGGCCTCACGCTCACTCATGGTCCGCACGTGCCACCGCTGGATGTCGGGGTCCTGGTAGGCCCGAACGACGGCCGATGCGTCTGCTGCTTGCCACGGTCGCAGCGTTAGCTCGTCGACGAACAGGGTGGGCTGGGTCTGGTCGCGCAGCCTCCCGGCGGGGACGGCCGGGCCGGCGAGATCCGGCACGTCAGCCATCCTGCCGCACCGCCGAACGTCTGTCCGGTAGTCGATCCCCAGGCAGCGCGTTGCCGACGCCGCCGACCGCTTAAGGGCGGTCAGGAAGGGGCGGCCGAGCGCTTGCGGGCTAGCAGGTACGCCTGCGGCACGGTCTCCGGGTCGTCGGGGTCCCGCACGACGCGGGCGTGTACGGGCAGGCCAGCGGCGTGCAGCTGCTGTTCGAGCTGGCCGGGCCCGCACCCGACGTCGGCGACCGGTCCCAGCCGGTCCCGCGACACCAGCTCGACGAACGTGGCGAGCACCGCCCGGTCTTAGGGCATGCGGTCCAGCGCGTCGGCGTAGTCGGGAGCGACGGTGTCGTACGCCGTCCGCGTGACGGTCAGGTAGTCGGTCTCCGGCATGGCCACGACTGTGCCAGGACCGCGTTCCACCCACGATCGGTCAGCGGGGCGCGTTCGGGCCTCTGGTAGCACTCTCTCCTCGTGCGCTTGTACCTGTCATCCTTCCGCCTGGGTGATCATCCCCAGCGACTGCTCGAAGTGGCTGGGCACGGGCGTCGGCTCGCGCTCGTCGCCAACGCGCTGGACGGCTCGCTCGAGCAGGTTCGGCGGGCTGGCGTGGACCGGGAGGTCACCGAGCTGGCCTCCCTTGGCTTCCTTGTCACCGAGATCGATCTCCGTGACGGCCTTGCGGCAGCGAAGAGGCTGCCGGAAGCGGATGTCATCTGGGTTCGCGGCGGGAACGTCTTCGTGTTGCGGCGCGCCCTAGCCGACAGCGGCGCGGACGCGATCGTCGTCGACTTGCTTGAGCGCGATGCCACCGTCTACGCGGGGTACAGCGCCGGGGTGTGCGTGCTTACACCGGACCTGCACGGGCTTGAGCGGGTGGACGACGTCACGGCAGTGCACGACCCGATCTACGACGGCCTCGGCGTACTGGACCGTCCAGTCGTGCCGCACGTCGACTCCCCCGGCCACCCGGAGACGCGCGACTGCGACGTGCTCAGTGCCGAACTGACGCGCACCGGCCGTTGCCACTGGGCGTTGTCCGACGGCGAAGTCCTCCTCGCCCGCAACAGCGCCGTCGAGCGACTCCAGCGCAAGCACTCCCCTCCGTCCCGCTCGCCGAACGGCTAACGGGGGCTCGTCTGCCCGACGTCGTCAAGCGTCCGAGCCTCACCAAGGCTTCCGGGCGCTGGCCTGGGTCGCCGTGGCTCCCTGTCCCCGGCCGTCCCAGGCCCCTCAGCGCTGGTCCGAACGTACGTGATCACAACGCTGTCGTACTGGCGGGCATGCGTGCCGGCAACCGGTGACTGGCTGGCGATGACGTACTCTTCCTCGTGCGGCCACAGCAGCGCGCCCAAGGGGGGCCCGTCCGCGTTGACCGGGGCGAGCACAACTCCGGCGGCGCCGGCGGCGCGGTTGCCCGCCAAAACCGTCATACCGACGATCATGGGAACCGAGACCTGCGGCCGCTGATTCACGCATGCAGTGTCTCGCTGAACATGCTTTGCGTCCAACACCTGCAGCGCAACCCGATCTTTCCACGCGGCAGGTAAGCCAAGATGCCGTCCGCAAGCCGAACGGCTACCGGCACAAGGTCATCGGAACGCAGTGCGCCGGACGCCAACACCGATGAATGCCCCCCCCCCGCGCGGTTGCAGCGCTGCTTTGCGTCGTCAAGGATGACGAACGGTCGGCCCTGGTGGGCGGCACGTGCAGCTTCAGTCCTTGCCGGTAGCGGCCCAACGCGATCGGCTTGCAGCAGGCGGTGGTTGCGCGAGCCAGTCCACAATCTGGCGGGCCGTGTCCTGCACCGTGGTGGCCGTCGAACTGAGCTGCAGGGCTTGGTCGTAGCGCGGGAAGCTCTGAGCCCGTTCCCGCACGAGTTGTTCGGTGAGGTCGGAGGCCTGGTGTCGCCGATGGAACCGGGAGACGGCGTCGTCTGCGGATACCTCGAGCTCGACCACCCACAGGGGCGATGCGTGGTCCGCCATCTCCCGCAGCAGGCTGGTGCGCTGCTCTCGGCGGCTGTAGGTGCACTCGAGCACGGGAGTGCGCTCGCGCTCGAGCAGGAGCCGGGCGAGGGCGTGGCCCGCGTCGTACGCCAGCATCCGGTCTTCCCGGTTACGGTCCGAGCGCGGGGTCAGGAACAGGAAGAGCGCGTCGACCTCGAGGTAGACCCACCGTTCGTCGGCGTCCAGTAGGCCCATCAGCGCCCGGCCGACCGAGGACTTGCCGGCGCACGGTGGTCCCGAGAGCACCAGCACTCCGGGGATGCTCAGGACGGCCCTGGCAGCTGGAGGGCGAGCAGCGGCTCGGAGTACACCGGCGCCGGCCCGTCCGGGTCCCCGGCGACAGCCCGCTCGAGGCGGCGGAAGCCGACGTCGAGTTCCTGCGGGTCGAGCTGGGCGAAGAACGACAGCGTCCGCAGCCGGAGCCGGGCGAGCATCTCACCCCGCGTGCCGGTGGACGGCTCGGTGACGGTGCTGAAGCTTGTGACGCGCCAACCGCTCGAGGTGAACAGGGCGATGACCTCGTGCAGCGGCTGGAACATTGCGGCGTCCGCCTCGTAGCCGCGGGGGAAGTGCTCCAGCCACCACGGCCGCGGATGGTGATCACGGAAGTTGGTCCGCAGGAGCACCCGCCCGCCAGGCCGCAGCACCCGGCCGAGTTCTTGCACAGCCTGCCGCTTGTCCTGGACGTGGTGCCAGCAGCAGGACAAGAGTGCGTAGTCGGCGCTCTCGGAGGCCGCAGATAGCGCCTCGGCCGACCCGGCGACGTAGCCCACCTCGGAGGCCCAGGCTTGTGCCTGCGCTACCTCGCGCATCCGGACCGACGGCTCGACCCCCGTCGTCGGCCCGAACGCCCGCGCCAGCGCCGGGGTGTACCGACCTGTCCCGGAGCCGACGTCCAGCCCCACCAGAGGACGCCGCTCGGGAAGCACGCCCGCGAACGCATCCAGCCAGACCTGCACCTGGTCCTGTGACAGCGCGCGACCCCGCGCATAGTCCTTGTGCTGCTCCACGTCGTAATCGACCCGCTGCACGAGACCTCCAACGCGTGGAACGGCACCGCACCCGCCGGTAGAACGTATCGCATCGATATATCGCAGGAGCAGACCGGAGGGCTTCGCCGCCCGCTGCTGGCGCCGAGGGCCCCTGGGTCCAGTCGAAAGCGCCAACGGCCCACCGGGCGCGGGTACCGGGAGCCTGTCGCTCTCACCGTCGACGACGCCGGTTGCGTCCCGATAGCCAGTGACCGTCATTTGACACAGTTCCCGTTCTCGGTCTGCCTCGCCTCGGGATCAATCCGCGTTTCCGTACTACACTTATGCTGTGTGGAGATCCATCGCTCGGCCCGCCGCCACCAGATCCATGATGACGACATCGGGCACGCCTACGAGAACGCCGTCACCTGGACCGAACTTGGCGACGATCCGCCGCGCTACCTCGTGGCAGGCGCGGATCGGGCCGGGAACCTCCTCGAGCTCGTGGTGCTGGACGTCGAGGACGGCGTGCTGGTGATCCACGCGATGAAGCTGCGGCGCAGCACCCAAACAGAACTGTTCGGAGGCGACTCATGAGCGCACGCATCTACGGGAAGACGGCCGACGGCAAACCGATCGAGGACCAGATGATCGAGAACCTGGCAGATGAGGCCGAACGCAGCTATGAACCTGGCCAGTTGGGCGGACGCCGCCGCGGACCAGGACGGCCACCCCTGGGCGAATCCGCCAAAGCCGTGGAATCGGTACGTCTCGAACCCGGGCTGCGTGCTGAGGCAGCGCAGCGAGCGGCGGCCGAGGGCGTCACCGTCTCAGAGGTCATACGCCGGGCCATACGCCAGTACCTTCGGAGCGCGTGAGCCGGACGCGATCTTGTGCCGCAGGGCGATCGTGTTCTGGGACGGGCTGGACGGCACAGAGCCCGCTACGACGCGTGGTGAGCGCCGTAGCCTCAGCCTCGGTCGTACAGATTGGGTCAGCGTGCTTCTTCGGGATGTCGTACCGGCGGATGTCGACGCCTACGTCCGCCTTCGGTGCGATCCCGCGATGACGGCTGACGTGGGCGGTCCGCGGCGACCGGAGGACATGCCGGCCAAGGTGGCGCGCGACATAGCCGACGCGGTTGCTGGCGGCGCGTGGAACCTGATGATCCTGCCGGAGAACTCCCGTCCCGACATAGTTGCCGGCACAGTGACGGTCTACTCCAGTGAGCACGACGGGCAGGCCCGGTCGGAGATCGGCTGGATGGTGCTCCCGGAGTTTCAAGGTCGTGGCCTGGCCCAGCAAGCAGTGGCCCTCGTCCTTCAACGAGCGAAGGACGAGCGGAGATGGGGACTGATCCATGCCTTCACTGATGTGCGCAACTTGGCCTCTAACGCCCTCTGCCGAAGCCTGCGCTTCGACCTTCAGGGATCGGAGTCCCACGAGTTCAGCGGCCGCATGTACCCCGTCAACCACTGGACCGTCGGTGCGTGAGCGTCGCTGCCTTGCAGCCTACGGTCACAGCCAACTAGTCCCCCCACGCCCTTGCGGGCGGGCCCGTTCCGGGCTGAAAATCTGTGGGCGGCTGCCCGTTGACGTCGTTGTCTCTATGGTCGTTGAGGCCGTCAACTAGTCGGGCGCTGGGTTCTGCGCTGTGGGCTCTTCCGTGTTGCTTCGAGCACGAGGATTAGCTTTGTGTTCTCCCTGGCAGAGCCTGCGGGCAGCCGTGCCCGTCGTTGACGTCGTAGGGGGTAGCGGTGCAGGAACTGGAGCAAGTGGAGGAGCAGGACAGCGAGCAGCTGATCGAGCGGGTCGCGGCGCTGGACATCGGCAAGGCGACGCTGGTCTGTTGCGTCCGGGTGCCGGGTGAGAACGGCAAGCGGGTGCAGCAGGTCAGTGAGCACTCCACGATGACCCGGTCGCTGGGGCTGCTGGCGGACCGGCTGGTGGAGCTGGGTGTCACGCGGGTGGTGATGGAGGCGACCAGTGACTACTGGAAGCCACCGTTCTACCTGCTGGAGGCGCATGGGCTGCGGGTGTGGCTGGTCAACGCCAAGGACGTCAAGCACCTACCGGGCCGGCCCAAGACCGACCGGCTGGATGCGGTGTGGCTGTGCAAGGTCGCTGAGCGGCAGATGATCCGGCCCAGCTTCGTGCCGCCGCCACCCATCCGGCGGTTGCGGGACCTGACCCGCTATCGGGTGTCGCTGGTCAGCGAACGCACACGGGAGAAGAACCGGGTCGAGAAGCTGCTCGAGGACGCCCAGATCAAGCTGTCCGCGGTCGTCAGTGATCTGTTCGGGGTGTCCGGTCGGGCGATGCTGGCGGCGCTGATCGCCGGGGAACGCGATCCGCGGGCCTTGTCGGAGCTCGCGCGTGGCTCGATGCGCGGCAAGATCAGCATTCTGACTGAGGCGCTAACCGGTCAGGTCACCGGCCATCATGTGTTCCTGCTGGAGCGGATGCTGCGACGCATCGACGCGCTTGGCGCTGACATCGCCGAGCTCGAGGAGCGGATCGAGGCCGAGGTCGCCCCTTTCGCTGACGCGGTGAGCCGCCTGGACGAGATCCCCGGGGTCGGTGTCACCGCAGCGCAGATCATCATCGCCGAGATCGGTCTGGACATGAGCCGGTTCCCGACCCCGGCGCACCTGGCCTCGTGGGCCAAGTTCGCCCCCGGCGTCAAGGAGTCCGCCGGCCGCAGCAAGGGTAACGGCAGCACCGGCCACGGTGATCCCTACCTGGCCCGGGTCCTGGGCGAAGCCGCCGTCGGAGCCAGCCGCACCAACACCTTCCTGGGAGAGCGATACCGCAGGATCGCCCGCCGCCGCGGCAAGAAGAAAGCCATCGTCGCGGTCGGCAGATCCATCCTGGTCATCGTCTGGCACCTACTGGCCGAGGAGCAGGCCCACTTCCACGACCTGGGCGCCGACTTCTACGACAAGCGACGAGGCACCGAAGCGGTCAAGCGCAACCACGTCCGCCAGCTGGAAGCGCTCGGCTACAACGTCACCCTTCAGCCCGCCGCCTGAACCAGCAGCACGCACTTCCCGGCTCCGCTTCGCTACGCCGGGAGCTTCGCCTGCCCAATCACCATGGATTTTCGGATTAGCGATACGTGCCACTCTGCGACGTCCTAACAGCCGAAGGCTGAGCTGGCGAGCCAGACCCCAGGCACCGGACACCAGCGAGCCGTAGCGTTGCAGGGGTGCAGAGGGAGTGTTCTCCGTCGTCTGAGCCTGGATCCACCGCCCCGATTCTTGAGCGGCCCTGACGGCCTTTGATGATCTTGTTTGCAGGTGGGGCGTGGGTGATCGGCCGGTCTGTCCGGC
>JAABUU010008705.1_pt1 | contig 10019 bp, 7 predicted proteins | sample 5559301 | NCBI WGS metagenome assembly JAABUU01 (sample SAMN10711884, study PRJNA513360) | rock metagenome | isolation source: Antarctica rocks | place: Antarctica: Victoria Land, Richard Nunatak white | reverse complement strand
GTATACACATGAGTATGGGACACCACAGCATAGCAGAGCCCATTCCAGTGCAGCTCAAGACACAGCAAACTTATGCATCACAGCTTGATGTTGAACAGCAATTCAAAAGACAGCTAAGGCGAGCCTGGACACAAGCACATCAGAATGTTGAAGCACAGCGCAGCATAGCCCAGCGCAGCAGAGCAGGGCAATGCAGCACAACTGTCCTGAGATAGCATATCTGCACTGTACAGTATATCACACTGTAGTGAGTATATGTATGTACAACATAGTAACTAAAGACATGGTCCTCCTTAATGTCAGCTACAGACCCTTCGCTTGCATCCTTGACACCGTTTGTTCATGCTTGTCACAGCACAGCACAGCACAGCACAGCACAGCACAGCACAGCACAGCACAGCACAGCACCTACCTCATTCACATCAGAGGGTTTGTCTTTCTCCAGAGCCTGTCGGGTGCGCACCCACTCACTGTCCTTGGCTGTGGCGTTTTGCCTGGGTGCTCCTCTTGCCTGCAACATCACCATGAACCCATGTTTGTGTATGCAGTAGGACCAGGATCTTTCTTATTTGATCTGAGGGTTGATATTCTTGGGAACCGTCTAGTTTGCGGGAAATAGAACATTTAAATACAATAACAGAAAACATCCTGAACGTACTAACAAAAAACGTTTTTTTGGTGAACTTTATGCTTTTGCCCCTACTTTCATATTGATGACTGATATTGACAATTGCTAGCATGTATACTGACAAGATCTAGACTGGACAGGCGTCAATTGAAGGCTTTCATTGACATGTATCCCTGCCTACTTGTTTTCGTTACATACTTATTGCTAATCATTGGACTCAAACTAATGCTTCACAAGGTGCAAATTTTGAGTCTGCTGTGTACATTCGTGCTGATCCTGGCATCCTTCACAGTGTTCAGCAGCAGGTGGTGAGTTGTCAGCATCATGTACAATGGTCTGCATACAGTGCAACGACTTGAATAAGTGCCAAAAGCTGAATGCAAGAAGCTTCGCAGATGTTGCATTCTGTGACTGTCAACACTGTCGTATTAGTAGGCCTGACAGGGATGCACAAGACAGGCTTCTCTGGAGACAAGACTTGTCCTGCACATACCTAGCTCATCAGAGCCGGAAAGCGTTAGGATGATTCTTATTAGTATTCACAGAAGTATGAAGCTACAAGCCTTTACCTGCACTTTGACAGGAGGTTGCGGTCGGTCTGGCAGAGCCGCAACATGACTTTGAATGACGCTTTGCCCAGATTCCCAAGATATGAGTACCGTCAGCTTCAGCTCACCCTGCATGACACTTTTGTTTTTAGCGCGAAACACACTGATTATGTCAAGATGTTGCTCAGGTGTTGAGATATGTTTGGTACTTGTTGTGGCTCTGCAGAGCTATCCAGTGACATGTGTACAGCAGGTTCCTTTTATGCATGCATATGCAGGGTGAAATCAATACGCCTAGCAAAATTACAAAATTGAATTTGTGCAGATCAAGGTCTGCCGTGACTTGACATGCATAATGGCACGGAAACTCAAGATAGGAGCACCGCAGTGTGGACGTGAAAGATGACATGTGACACATGCGTGTGAACCTCATGCTGTGGTGAATCTTGCCGGAATGCTTGGACTGCAGCTGCCAAAGAGGCTATCACATGTGGCCGAAGATGGGCGGCATCAGAAAGCTTATTCAGCTCTTCTGAGGGATGCTGACCACCTGCCTGTTTCCAGAAAGCCATTTCTAACAAGCATTTCCAGCATTTAGCAACTTTTCAGCATATAGATGCAATAGAATGGTGCATGGTCACACAAGGGGGATTGGCAAACATCAACAAGTCAGCAACATTTGATTTGCAGATAGACACGCTGCAGTAGCATTAGCGTCACCAACAAAAACACATGCAGCATTTCTGGAGCATTGTTGAAGCGTGGTGCAAGGACGAACCGTACCTTGGCATCATTTTCTAACATTTGCTGACATGACGAGGCGAGTCTGTTGATGTGTGCATTTAACTCAAACACAGCGTCTCGATTTACAGTCCTGGCTGTTGTGTATGCGCCTGCATAGGTTGTGGCACTCCTGCATATTGCACGCCTGTAGGGAAGATGTCGACTACGCAAGTGACCTGCGTACCTCGAGGAGCTGCCTTGAGCCAGGCATCTGCGGGCGAGGTGCATGGGATCGGAGTGGTGTCCTTCACCAGCGCGTACTTCGGAGGTGGCATGGCGTGAGAAGCGCCTGGTCTCACGACGGCGATACGTCCATACAATCGCGGAAGCAGGACAGACTTGCATGCATCTGCATAGCGGAATCCACCTGACCCTCCACGGTGCAGCATGGCAGGCACTTACACATCAAGCGCATGTCGCTTAGAGCCAGCTACAGGAAGGAAGGCTCTGAAACCAAATTTAGCTTTTGTACATCTGCCAGAATTTCTGTGGCTGGTAATTCGTTGCCAGCCAATATTTGTTCCGTCTCCTAATTTTTTGACTCTGCCAGCTTGGCACTCAACCTTGTACCTATCTAACGTTTTTCCGGTGCTCAACATTGACATTGGTTTTCTGCAATGCTATCGCTCTAGCTTATTGCTGTCGACTATGTTGCTGCTTAGGCTACCTACTGGGAAGCTCCAATTTAGACTACTCTGGCAAGGTTGCACTACATATGCTAGACCCGGACGTCCTTGACTAAATAACAAAGATGTGATTCACTGCAACAAATACACAGTCATGCCAGCAGCACCCAGGAATGCTGCAATGCAGCCAGACACCAAACCAACAAGCTCAGCAGCGTCCTTGCGGTACACCAGTTTGTCCAACACCTTTTCTGCCTTCTCGAGGGCCACCAGCGCAGCCTTGAGGTCTGTCTCAGCAGACTCAGCCCTGTGAGTGACCGCTCTCAGAGCAGCCTCGGTTTCTGCCAGGTGACTACTCAGTGAATCTGCTTCATGCTGACCTGGCAGCACGTCTCTAGATTCCTGTCGCATGGCAGCTTTTCAGCAGTGTGAAGCGGCACACCGTGTAAACTGTTGCCAGGTGCAGTTGCACGCAGGGCAAACGTCTGGCAGCAACACATGAATGCATTTCATGCTTACATGCTCGAGGCAGTGTTTGTAAAAGACAGTGCTGGGTATACAGCCTAGTCCCGTGTTATAATTGCAGTGCTTGCTCCAGATGCTACATTGAGGTGCATGGTTGGCATTAAACACCCCATGCAATACTGGAATGCTGCAATCTGTTGTCGGAGACGCACAACAAGAAAAGAGTGACGACAGTTCTCAGGGTACAGCACATCCACTGGAAAAATCATCAGCATACAAGACACTCAGGTATGTGCTTGTTCTGGTCAGGCTGATCCTGCAGAACAGATTTACCTTCAAGGTGCAAGCCAAATCCCCATCAGCTCCAAGTTGGCTTCTGTTTCTGCTGCCATTTGCAAAGCGCCCTGCCTCTTCCTCTCCCTCTTCTTCAGTACCCTGATCAGACAAGTCAGGCCTGCTGCTGCTGCTGCTGTTGTCTTCATCAGACTTGTCAAAGTAGCCATTCACATGCGTAACAGCATGGTCATTGCCGTCATTGCTGGTCCCCTCTGCTGACTGGGATCTTGGGCTGGAGGGCCGAGACTGTGGGGGGCTGAGCTGAGGGTCTAGCTGGTCTGAAAAAGCTTCTAGATCATTCCCAGGTTTGGCCACCGCTGGCCGCAGCTGTGGCTGCTGCTGGTGGTGATGCAGCTGAGCCAAGTCAGAGCCGAGTTCAGAGCTTGCGGCTCTGCTGCTCATCATGAAGTGTGCCTCGAGGATTGATGGCCTCGCGCCGTTCTCTGAGGCATCACTTCTGTCAACGGCAGGGCCTGTGAGCTTGGATGCTGATGCGGTGGCAGGAGAAGGGTGACGGTGAGATCTGGAATCTGAGTGTGAGGGTGTGTACAGAGAGTGCTGAGGCTGGCTGGGCTGTGACTGAAGAGGAGTGATGGGAGAGTCTTCAGCAGCCATGGCATCATGCTGTGGCTTGTCTTCAGCAGCTGTGACTTCATGCTGTGGCTTCTTCTCAGCAGAATTTGTGTGACCAGCTGGTTTTACACTTGCAGCAGTAGTGGAGTCAGTCGGCACTTGAGCAGAGCTGAGCTGTTTGCCTTGGCTCAGGATGCTGTTCCCACCTGCAAGTTGAGTGATCAAAAGGCATGTTGTAATGATGCTTGCAGTTGTGATGCAGGGGAAGTGTGCATGTCTGCGAGTTTGTGCACAGCGGGTTTCTTGCAACAAGCAGTTGTTGCAAACCAGAATGCAGACATCAGTGAACAGTAGATACATCAGATTGCAAAACATGCTAGCCTTGCACATGCAGTATGTGTGTGTGTGTTATGGGTCAAGAAGCACAGTTGCAGTTCAAGTGGTCATGAAAATTGCATACACCTGACAGTGTGTGTGTGTGTGTGTGTGTGTGTGTGTGTGTGTGTGTGTGTGTGTGTGTGTGTGTGTGTGTGTGTGTGTGTGTGTGTGTGTGTGTGTGTGTGTGTGTGTGTGTGTGTGTGTGTGTGCATTGAATGCAACTGAACGCTGTGCAGCCAGTGAAATATATGAATGACAGGCACCGTATTGATGGTAAGGGAGAGAATTCTGACCTTGAGATGTTTCACCAAAGGTGGGGCTGCCCGCCTCATTGAGCTGAGCAGCCAAAAGAGCAATTTGATGTGCTTTCTGACCTAACAAAATTGTGCGTTCGCCCAGCTGCTGCTGCAGCTGCTTCTGAGCATCTGCCATGCTAGCTGATTCAGCCTGAGCCTTACTCAGCTGAGTCTTGAGCTCTGGGGCACTGAGTGCTGCCTCAGCTGCTGAGGCCTTCTCAGCTGCCAGCTGTTGCTGACTCTGAGCTTTTTCACATTGCAGCTGAGATACTTGCGTCTGAGCTTGACTCAGCTGCTCAGTGAGGCTCTCGACATGCTGAGTCTGTTGTTCAAGCTGATGCCAATCCTTTGTTTCTTGCAGCTGCTGCTCTGATGCTGTTTTGGCATCACTTTGGGTTTTGAGCTTGGTCCCCAGGGCTCGCAATTGTGTCTCTTGTTCTGCCAGCAGCTTCTGGTGCTCTTCTTGCTTGCTCTGCAGCACCTGCACCTGCAGAGCCAGTGCATTTCTTTGTTGACTGCACCACATAGGGGCGTTGATACTAAGCGCAGAAAACGTGTGTAGCACAAATGCAGGAAATGGCATGCTGACAGTCTGATGCATAAACCTCAGATGGCCAGCTGGACTTCATCACAAACGTCAGTGACAGCAGCAAAGCAATGGGACAAGTCCTGTGACTCATGACGCAGCAACAGACATGTGTGGCCAGTACATATAGTTCACCCCTTGTGTTATGCCACCATGCATGTCAAAGTTGCTGAAGCTGTCGGGACTACAGAGACACCACTATCTTCTGGAGAAACGGCCATTTCATACTGTGACTCTAAAACGCAGAAACGCCTGCAGACTAGTGTGGGGCCTTTCACTTTAGGGAGATGACGTAGGTCAGATAGCTCACAGAGGCAACATTGCCGCTGAATCACCTCTGCTTGCAAGGACTCTTTCTGCTCCTGAGCGTTTGCCGCCAAAGCCAGCGATCTGTTCACTTCTTGCTGCAAAGCACTTCCGTCCTCCTTGTGCTCAGCCCTCTCTGCTTTGAGCTGAGCGCGCAGACCTGCCTCGGCCTCTGCTCTAGAAGCTGACTCAGCAGCTGCCTTGTCAGCTTGCTCACTCAGCTGAGCCTTGAGCTTGGCAACTTCTGCCTTGTGCTCAGCTGAGAGCTCTTGACTCACCGCTAGCTCTTCTTCAAGCTGACTGTACCTTTGCTTGGCATCAGCCATGCTGGCATTGCTGTTAGTAAGTGAGCTGCGCAGCTGACTGATCCTATTCTCTTGACTGGCAGCCGTGATCTGGGCTTCTGCAACTTGCTCTTGCAGGTGCGAATTGCTGGCAGCAAAGCGTAAGGCTGTGCTTTCTTGACGGGTGAGCTGTGCATTTGTCTCTGTCTGACGCTGAGCCGATCTGTCATAGCTGACCTGGACTTTAGTCAGCTCCCCTTGCAGCTCGAGAATTTGAGCTGCCTGTCTGGCAACCTCATACTCACTCTTGCTGACCTGTTCACGTTGCTGTGATTCCATTGACACAGCAAGGGAGGGAAAAGCATCTTGAGGCTTACTTTGGAGCTTCTGCTGACTGTCATGAAGCTGCTGCTGCAGATCAGAGACTGCATGACCTGATATCTCCACCTGCAGTATGACGTAATGATGTTGGCAGCATCATAACAACGTCAATGTGATGTTTCAACTATGGCAGCCATGTCATGAGGCATGTGCAATCAGACACCACATCATCACTCAACTTGCTGGCCTTCATCTGTGCACACAACATGTTTGTAGATGAACTCTTGTGAACAAGCTACATACAAATGCAGCGCAATCAGCTCTTGCCTGCAGCTGCAGGCGGGCATTGTCTGCCTGTAGGCTGTCGACATGGCTTGCGATTCTGTCGGACTCAGATTCCCTGGGAGAGCCAGGCCTGCTGTCTGAGTGGTGCCTGCCTGCTGAGTCAGCTTCCAGAAGCTCCACCTGAGCTTGCAGATGCTGAATCTGCAGGAGTCATATTCACTGACCAATGAGCCATTGGAGCACAATATGCTGAGCTGCATGCATGCTAGCAATTCTTCACTTGTGGGCAACAAGTATTGGCACATAAGTTCTCATCAAGTAGGCTGGAAGAAGCTAAATGGGTTCAAATTCTAGCAGCAACTGTGGACATACACATCAACAGGCTTGACCACATGTACATGCCGGGGCGCACCTGTTGTGGACACAGGCATACAAAACGGCAACATAAAATAAATTGTGAGTATTGAAGATCACAAGTTCTTGCCTCAATGTCGCGTGCAGCCTTCTCTGCACCAAGCTGATTACGCTGCACAATAATCTTCTCAAGCTGACTTCTGAGCTGCACATCCATGTCTTCCAGCATGCTAATCTTAGACAAAGCTGCCTGCAAAATTGATCAGCAGTCAAGTGGAATGTGACTGACGTCGTGCTGACACTGTCTGGCTGAACAGATCTAAAAGGCTACTTGCATCTAATCTGCCTTCAGCTGTGGGGGAGGCGGCCAGCATTTCGTTTAGTGCAGCCGCTTTCGGTGACAATAGTGCTTCCATGTCCTCACAAAGCTTGCTCGGCCTTGAGTTAGACTCAGGATGCTTAGCTTGACCGGACACGGCCTGCAGCTACAGGCATGTTTAGAAAGACCGGCCCAGCTTACAAGAGACCTTGCAGCTGCGCACGGTCACCTTCAAGTCGTGGGCAGACATTGGTTGGAAAAGCCTTCGAGACTTCGGCAAGTGAGTGCGACGCTTTTGTTGTGCTGACCAGCAGAGCAGATTCTATCAGCTCGCTTTCGGATAGGATTGTGCTTTAGTGGCGGCGCTGCCCTCTCTAAACCGGCAGCTGTGATGGCTGCAACCAAACAATGAGGCGTTTCTGTGTAACGCTACCCAGGACATCAGGAACCCAGCAGATGCACCATCGATGCCAGACGGTTACAAAGTGTCTCAGACAAGTCAAGTTGCTGCGACAGGCTACAAGGCAGTGACGGGGTGCTTAGCGGACGATATGGCGGGATACGCTGGTCCAAAGCTTGGTCTTGCTCAGTTACCTTAGGTTCAAAATCCCTACACCCTCGCCCCCTTTGTTGTATCGCCTCTAGAGATATTGCCGAACTCTCACTGTCGACATGACAAAGCATGTTTTAAACACTTTACCTGTGCTCGACTTGCCAGCAGGTACCTGCTGCATACGTCGTGCCGCTGGGCTTCATGATGTCTATTCTGCAGGCTGCCTTTCAAGCTTGTATGTCTCTTTACATGTGGCTCTGAGACTCCCTGCAGCCTGCAAGTTGCCCTTTGAATTCAAAGGTTAGAACCAACTTGTGAAACATTGTAAGTCACACACACAGCACGTATGCACACAATCTGAAACACAGAATAGGCCAGTGACTATGCGGCACAGAAATGCGTGCGCAGCGCCGTGAAGGGCCTGCCCTATACAGTTCCCGAATACGCTTTGCAATTGTCAGAGATAGCTGCACCTGCGATACCCTGTAATTACATGCCTTATAAGGCACATGCTTTGAATAGCAAAACCCTGGGGAAGAGCTTTGTTGCTGGACTGGTTCAAAGCATGGTGTATGAAGGTAACAATGATACGTATTCGCCATGCTTTGATACACTAGACGACCAGAAAATCCTACAAAATGCTATGTAATGCTTTGCATGCTTTCATGCAACACAAATAATGAACGGCTTTGAACGCCAATTTGAGCAGCACAGATGCAAATTGATATCACACTGTGTCCAGATGAGATCACGTTATCCATAACATCAGCATGGCAGGAGCTCAAGACCGGATCTCAGATAGCTTGAGGCCAGCAAGCAGCAAAACGGTGACCAGGGCACAGTGTTGAAACATCAGGATCTCATATGCCACTGTAGCAAGCGAATTTCATGTCAAGCAGTGAACGTGCATTGATGATTTTGTGGCTCTAACATCGATACAGGGCCTTGTACATATGCAGAGGCTATGCGATTGCACAAGTTTCCCTGTTTTCGAGACAAGCTTGTCTAGGCAGCAGATTTTCGGTGATCCCTGTGCACAGGTTGCATGCTGTATTGTGGCACAAACCAGATAACACACATGACAGCTGTCTTATCCTGCCACAAACTTTGACTAACAGAAGGTGCGCTACATGTGTGTTACATGTAGCGGCTAAGTCAGCGCGGTGTCTCCATCCCTATTTGACATGACTTGCGCAGCTTCACCGATGAGCTGCGAGTACTGCGGTCGTCTGCCGCACTAATAAACCCGTGCACAACAAGCTATGCTGCTTGACTGACTTGTGCTCATAAACACCATCCCCAGAAGTTGCAAACTGGTCTAATCGAGAGTCTCGATTCGAGACTTGTCGTCTGTCCCAAATGTACATGGGATGCCATTCGAGTCTTACTACTTCAAGTAGGCGAGTCTGAATCTAAATGTGATCCCTAAACTGGTTTGAGCCCCGAAACCACAAAAACTTAACTGCTATCCTTTCGTGCTTCATCAGAACCGTATCATCAAGCCCACGCGGGCCTGGGTTCGGCCATACGCTCGTTTGGTCTGCTTCCTTATACCTGTCTGCATATTTGCCTCTCCGGCTCGTTGACTTGTCCGAAGACACTGCTTGCAGCCGGCGCTGCCCAACCCTAAGGCAACGGTATTTATCTGCACAGAATTGCCGTGCAAAAGCACCGGCATGTCTTTCGGCGCTCGTTGTTTCAACAGCGGGTTTACGGCTTGCCCGCGATAAACGTTGTGCTGGTGTTTGCTTGTAGGGTCCCGGCAACATGGCACACACTCCTGCTGTAGACCGTGGCAGCATCTGCACTAGTTTGCCACCAAGTAAGGCCTAGGCCGCACATGCATGAATGCCTTGCATACTGAAAGTTGCCGTTGTCAGCTTTGTACCAGCTAAGCCTTGTACGCGTCGAATGCCGTTTATGTGGGTAGTAGGGCTGCTCATGTGTCGTACTGGTTGCTAACATCCGCCGCCCGAACGCTGCAGAAGGTGTCGCAAAACGTGCCGGTCCGCACCAGACCATTCCTTTACCGGCCAAGACATCGCTTGTGCACAACCTGCGGAGCAAGCAACACGGTGAGAGGCACACGTCAGCCGATGAGGACACTACCTTATCTTCGGCTTTATGCTGACTTGTGCAAGCTTGCCCCTGCGTGAGTCCGTCATTGATATTCCTGTGGCATACTGCAGCTGGTAGGACGGAGCTTCGGCTCCAGACCACAGCAGCTGTTTCCACACTCGAAGCACCCAAAGCTGCAACAGATGAGGCACCCCCAGCTTCTGTTCAGGGAGGACCGACTCCAAAAGCTCTCGGCTACACCATGCCAGGCAAGGCCTGGAACTCTAGTCTCAGTGGATCTTGTGCCTGGAGTATGCCTT
>JAABUU010008704.1_pt1 | contig 10019 bp, 8 predicted proteins | sample 5559301 | NCBI WGS metagenome assembly JAABUU01 (sample SAMN10711884, study PRJNA513360) | rock metagenome | isolation source: Antarctica rocks | place: Antarctica: Victoria Land, Richard Nunatak white | reverse complement strand
AGCGGTGCCCTGTCAGGCATGCGCCACCATGGCGGTAGCGCAGGTGCGTTTGCCCCCGTAGCTCAGCTGGATAGAGCGTCGGACTTCTAATCCGAGGGTCGCAGGTTCGAGTCCTGCCGGGGGCGCTAGGAAAGACCTGCAAATGGGCACTATAGGTTGTATCCTAAGATCTTGCTAAGCTTCTCGTGTTCCCAATCGTGTTCCCCAGCGGCCGTGGATGCCTGACGGGGACCCGTCGGAAGCGCGATGCAGACGACCGAGATACGCCCCACCGGACATGTGCAGGTCAAGGGCGCGGCGGGCAGCCGCCGTTACTACGCCCTGTGGCGCGACGCCGACGGTCGCCATCAGAAGCTCCTCGGGCCGGCGCACATCAAGGACTCCGGCCGGCGCACGACCCGCGGCGCCATCGTCTGGCGTGCTGGGGACGGTGCCAAGCCGGCGCCCGGCCACCTCACCCCCGCCGAGGCGGCCGAGGCGCTGCGCGAGCTCCTTGCCGCGGTGCCCAAGCGCCCCACTCCGGCGGGTCAGGGAGCGACTGCGGTCGCCTTCGGGGAGGCGTGTGAGGAGTGGCTGCGCTACGTGGAGCACGAGAGGCGTCGGGCGCCGTCGACGATCGCCGACTATCGCAGTGTGATCCGCGCCAGCCTGGTGCCTGCGTTTGGCGCGTCGACGCCGCTGCGGGAGATCGACACGGCGGCCATCGATCGCTGGCGCGGCCAGATGCTCACCGAGCGACGACTGTCGGCGCGCACGATCCAGAAAGCACTGACGCTGTTGCATGGCGTGCTCAAGCGGGCCAAGCGAAAGGGCTGGATCGACACCAATCCCGCCACCGACGCCGAGCGCGTGACCGTCAAGCGCTCGGGTGAGTTCAACGTCCTCAGCCCGGTCCAGGTCGCCGCCGTCACTCGGTCGGCGCAGAGCCCCCAGGATGCCGCCTTCTTTGCGCTGGCCGCCTTCACCGGCCTTCGGCTCAGTGAGATGGTCGCCCTGCGCTGGAGTGACATCGACTTTGGCAAGCGCCTCGTACATGTCCACGGCAGCTACACCCAGCGCCAGGCGGGACCGCCTAAGTCCGGTCGCGTGCGATCGGTCCCGTTGATCGATCAGGCCATGGCCCAGCTCGACGGGATCAGCCGGCGCGGGCGCTTCACCGATCCCGACGACCTGGTCTTCGTCAACCCGATCGGGGGGCACATCGATGGCTCGGCGCTTCGCAAGCGCTTCTACGCCGCGCTGGACCGAGCTGGCCTGGCCGAGCTGCGCCGCAAGCCCGACCCGATCACCTTCCACGATTTGCGCCATACGTTCGGCACGCTCGCCGTTCAGGCTTTCCCGATATCAGACGTCAAGGCCTACATGGGCCACTCCGACATCCAGACGACGATGATCTACGTCCATCATGTGCCCCAGCACGATGCTGCCGCGCGACTGTCCGGCGTGTTCAACGCGGAAACGACCCCGCAAGGGCTTGCCACCGCCGACGCCTTGGGTCCCGGAGAGTCGAGCTGATTTTGGTGACGGCAGTAACGCGACACGACGCGTTGAAACAGCTGCACACGCTAGCCGCCTCAAGCTGAGAGGAGAGCCGTGCCGCTTGAGCCAAGCACTCCGGCTTCCCAGCGACACCGCTGGCAAGGCAACCGGCGTGCATTTGTTGACCTAGCGGCGTCGATCGAACGCGTGATGGAGAGAGCCGGGGTGGCACCGGCGACGCTCAGCGTGACCCTGAAAGGCTACAAGGGATCAGTTCAGAGCTCGCAGGAGCTGGGCGCCGAGTTGACGGAAGCGGTGTGGCTGGCGACCCGCGAGGCCGAAGTGATCTTCCATACGCCGGGTATGGGTGATCCGTTCGTGGCGCTAGACCTGTTGCCCGAGTTGGGCCTGTCCGTGACCTACGGCTCCGGGACGGCCCAGCAGCGCGAAGTGCTGCGTATGATGATCGAGCGGGTCCTGCCCGCCGAAGGCTCCGACCCGGCACGCCACCGCCGGTGGGTCGGTCTCCTCGTCGGGTTGGGGTACGTGGGAACGCTCGCGCTCGGATCGTCGCGGGTGCCCCGGATTCCCGGGATACACACGCACCTGACGACGGTGGAGCTTGTGGGCCTGTGGGTGCTGGGGGCGGCGCTCGGACTCGTCGGGGGGGTGGCCGCCACGAGGCTGATCTACTGGCGCTGGTTCCCAGCGCTTGAGCGGCTACCTGACAGCGGCAAGACCCGTTGGGACCGCAGGCGATCGTGGGTCCAGTTGGGCCTGGGAATTTGGGCCACGGTCGTTGCCGGGTTGCTGGCGTTGCCGCCGACGTGAGAGAAACGCCTCCGCGACGCCTTGGCTACCCGGAAGCCTCTCGATGTCGGCCGCTGCGGTGAAGCGCATGCCCTCGATCTCGGCCGCGAGGAAGGCCCGGTAGCCGTGCGGCTCGTCGACCCCCCACGAGTGTCGTTTGGTAATTCAGGTCAAGAGGCGGGCCGGCGGCCCGCCTCGGTCCGCCGCTAGGTGTTGTGCCCGAGGAGGTCCGAACGCGGGATCGGGTGGGCGGTTGCCGAGCGCGGTGTGTGTGCGGCGCTCATTGTAGTGTTCGATCCAGTGTGGCAGCGCTTGGCGGCGGGCGTCGGATGACGCGTATTTGAGCGCGTAGGCCCACTCGCGTTGGAGGGTCTGGTTGAAGCGCTCGACCTTGCCGTTGGTGCGCGGCGTGTAGGGACGAGTGCGGATGTGGTGGATCGCTCGCTGACGGAGCAGCTGCTTGAGCGACCGGCTGTGGACGTAGGCGAACGCGTTGTCGGTCATCAGCCGCTCGCCGACGATTCCCTGGTCGAGGAACCAGTCGAGCGCTCGGCGGGTGAAGCCGGTGACGGTCGCGGCGGTCTCGTCGTCGTGGATCTCTGAGTAGGCCAGCCGGGAGCAGTCGTCGACGATCGAGTGGACGTATTCCCAGCCGGCGCCGCGTGAGCGCCTGGTGCGGTCGGCGGTCACGGCGTGGCCGGGCTCCTCGAAGCGGTCGAGCTTCTTGACGTCCATGTGCAGCAGGTTCCCGGACACGGCAACTCGTAGCGGACGACCGGCGGCTCAGGGCGCGGCTGACGCGAGCAGCCGAGGAGGCGCTGGCGGCCGCACAGGCCCTGCGCGCGTAGGCGGCCCAGGCCCGCGGGCTTCGCCGTCGACTCCGCCAGCAGCTCGAGCAGGCCGCCGCCGTCCAAGAGAGCATCGCCCGCCGTGAGCAGGCCGCCGCCGACCGCCATACCGCCACGCTTGACCGGCTCGACAGGCAGGGCGGTCACCCGGGGCGGTGGATCGAAGAGCACGGTGAGCAGGCCGCCCGGTGGCTCGCTGTCCAGGGCGAGCTCGACGCGCGCCGCGCCCGGACGATCGCCCTCACCGTCGACCGGGCCGTAGCCGACCCGCCATCCCATGTGCGGGAGACCATCGGGGGCCCCCCGGAGCCCGGGCTGCCTGAGCGGGCTGAGTGGGAGCGCCTATGCCGGGCTCTCGAGCGTGAGTGCTTGCAGCGCGAACGCGACGTCGACGAGGGCCTGACCCCTAGGACTGACCGGAACGCCCGGCGTGACCGTGAGCGGCGCATCGACGCGCTGCGCCACCAGCGTGGCCTACCCGCCCTAGAGCGAGGGCGAGACGCCGAAGGTGCTGGTATCGAGCGCGCATAGGTCGCGTCAGAACCGGCGCGTAGCCTTCGGATCGTGTCTCCTAGAGCCCAACCGTCGGAGATACCCGATTCAACTCTTCATCGCCGCCGGCGTACGCGTGCTGTGGTCGCCGACCCCCACCATGAAGCACCGGCTAGCGTGACTCTCGCTCCCCCTGACCGGGGCAGGCAAACCTTGCGGCATGGTCACCATCCACTGCCGGCGTCGTCTAGCCCCGCCGTCCGATCACCCCCGCCGGGGACTCGCTGGCCGACTTTCGTCGCGGAGCGGGTCTGGCGTGGGTAGGCGGCGCATCGTCTTGACTTGGGGAGTAGGGTCGTTGTTGTCTCCGGCTTTTAGTTCGGAGCAGGTGGTAGGGGGGCCGGCATGGGCGATCGTGGCAACCGCAATTCGGGGCTGGGTGCTGGGCGGGGCCAATCGTCGGGGCGGTTGGTGAGGGCGTCGTGGGTGAGGCTGGCGGGCCTGGTAGGTGGTGGTGTTGTTGGGGTGTGTGTCGTGGGCGCAGGCGCGTCCGGGTGGTACAGCGGTGCAGGGTCCTGATTCGTCTTCAAGCGGCTCGATGGAAGCCGCCCAGCAGCGGGCGGCGGCTGATGAGGCTGATCGCAAGTCACCGGAGGCGGCTGATCGGCGCCGCCGGTCGCGGTCCGAGCATAAGAATCTGAATGCGTCGGATTCGCTGAGTACCGATCAGCAGGCCCAGCCGGCGTTGGTGGCCCGCCCGTTAGGCGCTGTGTTGAAGGTTCCGCCGGGGCAGAAGCTCGTGCGTTATCAGGGTAAGTACGCGGCGGTCATCGATGACCACGGCAAGCGGGAGCTGATCGATTCGACGGTGCCGCTGCAGGCGCCTGATCAAAACGGCAACATGGCGCCGGTCAACCTGGACCTGCAGCAGTCAGGCAGCGGCTTTTCGGTCTCACACCCGATCGTGCCGGTGCATGTCTCGGCAAAGCCTGATGGGGCGGTGTTGGTCGGTTCGGGTGGTCTTCAGGTGTGGCCGTTGCAGGGCGCTCACCCGGTCTCGGGGCAGCTCGTCGACGGCCGGGTGTTCTGGGCGAATGCCCAGCGCGACACCGATGTGCTGGCGATGCCCACGCCGGCGGGTGTGGAGGTTTCTTATCTGTTGCGCAGTCCTGACAGCCCGCAGGACATCACCCTGGGGCTGGGGTTGCCCGCCGGGGCTCAGGCCTCGCGCACCCTTGACCAGGCCGGGGGCGTTCAGATCAAGCGCAACGGCAAGGTCGTGGCGACCATCACCCCGCCGGTGGCCCGCGACGCCGGCGGAAAGGAAGTAAACGTCGCTTATGCGATCGGGGCCAGCGGGGATCTGGTCATGCGCGTCGATCACCGCTCCAAAGACCTGGAATATCCGATCGCGGTTGACCCTGAGGTCTCCACCGATCAGCTCTTTGACTACGGTGCCACCCCGGTGGGGTGGAACGCCAACAACGTAAACGGCAACTGGAACTACGCGACCTGGGATGTCGGAGCGGGCTCCCCGGGGCTGAGCATCTATCGCAGCGCCAACTGGCCCGGTGATGGCTACGGCCAGCGCGGCGACTTCTACCACACCGCCCCGGGCAACAGCTACATCTCCCGGGTCTCGCTGTTCGGGATGCGTTGGTGGCTGTCTGACTCCTGCATCCATTCCTTTGTGCAGCGCTACGCCGGCGGCACCTACCCCGACCTCGCTGACTATCAAGACTGCCGGGCCGGTGGCACCCAGACCTCAAACTTCTACGGTGTCGGCCCCGTCTACGTCAACGATCGAACCCCGGATAAGTACTATCTCGTCCTGTCGATGTACACCGCCTATCAAGGCGGACAGCGCGGCTTTACGATGGGCCACTGGACCGGCACCCAAATGGTCTACGGCGACCAAGCCGCCCCTGTAAACACGCGCGGGACCTTCCCGTCGGGGTGGATCAACCCCAGCCAGTCTGATCCGGGCTTTACCCTCGCCGCAGACGACGCCGGGGTCGGGACCCAGAGAATCGACTACACCGTCGACGGCGGAGCTAACACCACCTACACCCGCGACCCGTGCACGGGCGCGTGGAACTACTACTGCAACACCGATGGCATGGGCCCGAGCCCCCCCAACTACAAGCCCAACGGCACCGACACCCCCCCCTCCCAACCCTTGGCCAACCTCCCCGAAGGTGACCTGTCCGTCCAGGCCAACGCCACCGATGTCGTCGGCAACCCCACTAGCAACCCGTCGGCCCCCGCGCAGTGGCCGACCATCGGCCACGTAAAGATCGACCGGACAGCGCCGACGGCTGACGTATCGGGGACTTTGGATGAGGCACGGGACAAGCCGCGACTGACAACGGATTCACCGGACCTTAACGTCACCGCGACGGATGCGAACGACAACCCCAACATTGCGACTTCGGGGGTTAGGAGCATTGAGGTCAAATTCGACGGCGTCGACAACACCCCATCCACCAACTACGTCGAGCAGCAGTGCCCCGGGGGAGGCTGCACCCTGCAACACGACTTTCAGCTCAACACCAGCTCCCTGGCCAACGGTAGCCACACTGTCGATGTGATCGTCACCGACTTTGCTAACAACTCGTCCGATCAGACTTGGGACTTCACCATTGACCGCACCTCACCGGAGCCTTCCTGCTCAGATCCCTCGGCTGATCCCTACGGCTGTCAGCCCGATCCCCCTCAGCAGAACTCCTCGGTCAACTGCCAGCCCGGCGCGTTTGGCACAGGACTCACGGGCGGGACCATCGTCACGCCCGCCCAGGCCGTCGCGCTCACCTAGCAGTACATGCCCAGCGCCCTCGGCACCTCTGACTCTGAGAGCATCGAAAGTCTCGCGGTCGCCCCCGCGGTCTTGAATCCCGGGCTACCCACCCAACCCTATGCCAGCAACGCGACCATCCTGCCGTCCGCCTACGGGGGCACGGCACCGACCTACACCGTCGGCTCTGGCAACGCCGGGGCGTGTAACGCGCCTCAGACGATCAGCCCGGCCGCGCTGCCACCCCAAGTCGTCAACGGCACAGCCCTTGAGTACGCCAACACCGCCCCATCGACTGACACCATTCTGCGACCCACACCCCTCGGTGCCCAGGAGATCACCCAGATTAGAGACGCCACGGCCCCTGAGACCGCCAACTATCAGATCGCCCTGGGACCCGGACAGTACCTCCAGCAGCTCACCAGCGGTTCCATCGCCGTGATCGATCCCAGCATCCCGAGCATCTCGAGCACGCTGGCGCCCGACGTCACCATCCCACCCGGGACAACGAGCGCTGCTCCCGATAGCGGCGGGACGCCAAGCGGTGCCGGCGATCCCTCGGTTGAGCCGCCCACCGCCGACGAGCCTGGTGTGCGGCCCGACGACGACAGCGCAATCCTGCCCACCCAGACCCGGTTTCAATACGAAAATGAGGACCAGCTTCTCCATCTCGCCGACCAGGAAGCCGACGGCCAAGAGGTTGCCATCGTCACGCCACCTTGGGCCAAGGATGCCACCGGCACCGCCCTGCCCGTCGACATGGCCATCACCGGGACCAACACCTACGCCATCACCACTCACCACCGTCAGGCAGGCACTAACTACCCGGCCATGGCCAGCCGGAAAATGGGGACCACCAGACCCGTGCGGCATCAGTTTGTCCTCAAGCAGCTCGACAGCGGCGCAGGTGCTGGTTTCGTCGCCTCGACCTCAGACGGCAAAGACGGGGTCAGCCGAATCGTCAAGGTGCAGCATGAGCAAGCTGCACGCGTCGTTATTGGCCCTCAGGATGTATGCGAGAAGTACGACCAAAAGCCCAATGTAGACTTGGCCGTCGACTTCGGCAAAAATTCTGATGGCCCAGGTCTTAACTCCACGAAGGATGGGCCTGCCCCCGGCGGTAACTTTGGGGATTGCTACAAGGCTGCGAGTCTGGTGCAGACGGCGCTCAACACCTTCCCGACCAACACTTCCGGACTGTATGTGACCGTCACCCCCGCGCCAAACATCACGCAGACAAAGCTCACCGAGAAAGCGTACGCCGCGCAGATCTCCCGCCTCTGGCAGGACCCTCCCTTCAACATGGTGAAGAAGTGGGGCGCCACTAACGAGCCCGAACTCCACAACTTGACGCCCCAATACGCGGCGAAGGCATGGAAGGAGCTCAAACGTCTAGCCCCCACCAAGTCCAAGATCGATGGCAAGGCACTGTGCCCGAAATGTAAGATCATCGCTGGGGAGTTCGTCCGCTTTAAGCCAAACAAGGACAGCGACGAAAAGAAGTACATCCGTGATTACATGAGTGCTCTTCCGCAACGCGGGCAGAGAGTTCACAGTGGACCGATGTTCTGGGCATTCCACGACTACTACGACATCGTCAAGACTGACCCTCGCGATGCGAAGAATCGCAACAGACCTTCTACGGTATACCCGTTTGCGTACTGGTATGCCAACAGAGTGCGTACCCTCTTCGGGACTGATCGCAACGTCCTGGCATCCGAGCAAGGTGTCCTGCTGTCCAATGAGAAAGGCGTCTTTCCTGCTGTATCTGGTAAACCCAGAGAGCAAGTGTTCGCTGCTCAGCGCCTTGAACGTTTGGGAAGTGCCGATCGGCAAATTCGGCTGAACGGGTTCTATGAGTTCTTCGGCACAACCAACAAGTTCGACAGTGGACTGGTCAAGCCGCCCGATCCGCCCCAGCCCAATGGCGCGGACGCGATGGGCTTGAAGTTTCCGCCCTTGCCGCCTCCTCCGGGTCCGGGGGATGACACTTTCAGGTACCGGCCTGCCTACTGCATCCTGGCTGACCGGCCCATGACCAACTGCGTTTCCGACGGGACGTGAGCCTGGTGCTCGTCAGAGGCGGTTTGCCCGCCCGGCGGTACTTCTTGATCAGATGTACTGTGGTGGCGATGTGCGGTGTGCTCGTGGCCTTGGCGTCTGCGTGCAGTGCACAGGCCGTGTTGATATATGAGCGTGAGCGGCCCTCTGTCAGCCAGATCCCTCGGCAAGGAAAGATTGTTGTCGCCAAGGACGACGGCTCGGCCCCGCGCGTGATCGCCAAGGGCGCGTTCCCCGTGGTGGCCCCGGACGGTCGACATGTAGCCTTTTTTGCTGGGGATCGCGGTGGTCAGGGGCTGTGGGTGGCCCGTATCGATGGCAGCCACCGCAAGCGGGTCGTGCGCCATACCGCGCCACGCACGAACTTAGGGATCTACAACCCGTTCGTTTGGTCTCCCGACAGCCGTTACATCGTTGGCAACATCGCCGCTCTCTGCATGAAAAGCAGTCACTGTGGCACAAACGTTCCCGTCACGCTGGTGAGCATCGTACGCGGAGTCCTGGCGCGTTACCCTGATATCGACCCTCTGGACGGGGCCGCCTTTTCCCCCGACAGTCGCCGCTTCGTCCTGGGGCAAGCCCCCCCTGACAGTCCCGACACCGCCCTAGTCGGCAAGCTCAAGCTGGCAAGCATACGGCGACCAAGGCACCTGCGGTTCGTCCGGTCAGGCGACGTGCCCGCCTGGGGCGAGCCTGGAATCGCGTTCGAGCGTCCAAATCTCGTGGGTTCCAGCCCTGAGGGCGGTTTCGACGCGATTGATCTAGTTGCGACACCGGGTGGAGTGCCGCGTCGCCTGTTTGGTGGCCCAACACCCAACCCAAGCGTCGAGATCGTGGAATGGGCTAATGGGCCGGGCGATCTACTCGTTGGTGTCTTCGATCCCATGGGCAAAATCCAACCGGTCCTGATCGATCCCCGCACCAAGGCAGCGCGATACTTTCCCCAGAAGCTCATGAGAATCAGCGCAGTATCCCGGGATGGCAGTACCGTGCTCGGCGAGTCACTACAACGCGAGGTGGTCGCCGTGCGTGCCGACGGGACCGTCAAGGTCCTGGCCTCTCACGCCGACTCGGCGACCTGGACATCCTAATAGCCTGGGACCGAGCGCCGAGTTTGCTGCGGGCTGTCTCGAGACCTGCCACGCGGCCTCTTCGGAGCAGGCGGAGCGGCCGCGGAAATGTGATCGTGGCACAAGGGGCGAAGGCGTCTTCCCTTGAGGCTACGGTCCTAGGCCGCGCTCGGAGCGGGCGCAAGATTAGCGGCGGCGGCGCCCAACGATCCATTACTTGATCGACGCCGCTAGCGCCGCCCATCACCGCCAGCCGATCCCGTCACCCCCCGCCCTGAGTGACAGGAGGAACCGACGACCACCCGAACGGTCACGAGTCCCCAGCGCTTGCCCGTCAACCTAGACCCTATGGATTGCCGGTCGGTCGGCAGTTCAGGCAAAGTCGGTCGGCACTCCGCGCATAGATGTGCGGGGACTGGGCGCCGGGGTGGTCCTGGCGCCGACACCCCAGCTATGGGAGGTGCC
>JAABUU010008701.1_pt1 | contig 10021 bp, 9 predicted proteins | sample 5559301 | NCBI WGS metagenome assembly JAABUU01 (sample SAMN10711884, study PRJNA513360) | rock metagenome | isolation source: Antarctica rocks | place: Antarctica: Victoria Land, Richard Nunatak white | reverse complement strand
GCGTAGCGCAGGATCATGGTGCCTCCACGGAGGGCCTCGGCGCGGTGCCACCACCCGCCACCCACCCAGTCTACTCCACCTACCGCAATTACGAATGTTATCTATTGGCAAGGTGGGGTCGTCGAACTCGGCGCCCACGATGGCGAAGCGGCGCTCGAGGGCGAGGCGGAGGTGGTCAATCTCGTGCAGGGGGCTGGGGTTTCGATGATGCGAATGTCTTGAGGGTTGTCGAGCATGACAACGATATTGCCGCGCAAGCCCTGGTTGCGTAAACCTTCTTGGAGCCGGTGAAGGAACCTCTCCTGGTAATCCCAGTCTCCCGGCTGCACGGGGAGGAAGAGGACGTACTGCTTGTTCGGGTCGAGTTCGAGTTGCTGAATGTCGTTGAGCAGATGAGGGGTCCTTGGCGTGGGGTGCTGAGGAGGATATCGCTACTAACTTGCCTTATACGCGGGCAAGAGGCAGGCGGTCAAGAGGGGGGAAGTACGAAGGTCTGATCCTATACGGGCGCTCCTGGTGATGGTGGAAGTGACCGACGGCGGTCTATGCTCGCAGGAGAAACAGCACGTCGTGCTAACCCTTAGGAGCCATGATCATGGACGCCGTGACCCTCCCCCTGCAGCTCCGCACGGCCGACCCCGACCTCGCCGCGTTCTTCCTCGCCCGGCTGGACATGCTAGCGTTCCGGCTGGAGTCCGCCCGCGACGAGACCGCCCGCGCGGCCTACAGCGCCGCCGCCTTCTCGGTCTTCCTCGACTGCCTCGACCTGGGCCTGGAGCTGGAGGCCCGCCGTATCCTCGAACGGCTCCGGGCGGGCGCGCCGTAGGCGACGGGCGGGGGACCAAGGGGGCGCGCGCCTTGCATCCGGTGGCGGGCGCGAGGGCGGGGTGGCCGCCCCCCACCCGCACGCCGAGGAGGTGGCCCGTGCCGATCGCCGATATCCCGACCCGCAACGACGACGGCAGCGTGAACGCGCCGGTCGAGATCCCGCGCGGCAGCCGCAACAAGTACGAGTACGACGCGCCCCTGGGCGTCATCGCCCTCGACTGCACCCTCTACTCCGCCGTCCACTTCCCGACCGACTACGGCGTCGTCCCCGGCACGCGGGGGCCGGACGGCGACCCCCTCGATATCCTGGTGCTGGTCGAGGAGAGCGTCTTCCCCGGCTGCCTGGTGCGGGTGCGCCTGCTCGGCGTCCTGACGATCACCAAGAGCGACGGGGACCCCGAGCGGAAGCTCCTGGCGGTGCCGGTCAGGGAGCCCCGCCGCGCCCAGTACCGGGATGTCGCCGCCGTGCCGCCGCACCTCCTCAAAAGGAGATCGAGCACTTCTTCTCGGTCTACAAGGACCTGGAGGGCAGCGATATCGGATCCCTGGGCTGGGCCGGCGCGGCGGCGGCCGAGGCGGCGCTCGACGTGGAGCGCGAAAGGCACTGACCCCGCCTCGACGACGGCGACGCGCGGTAGCAACCGCGTAGGAGACCGCGTATCCGTCGCCATCGGCTCGGGCGCTTCTTCGGTGAGGGGGCAGCGTATACGCGACAGTGCTGCGGCTTCGTGGCAGGGCGGGCGCACTTCACGCCACGAGCGGCACCTTCGACGTCTCCGATCGTCCCCGCCCTGGCACAACATCGCCGAACGCCTCATCCGGGACGCCGTGGCGCGGCCCGACCTGCTATAACGGTGGCGAGCAGTCCCGGCTACCGGCATCGGCCCGCAGCGCGGCAGAGGAGGCGACATGGCACGCGTCAACCGGCTCATCGAACTGCTCGCGCAGGGCCAGCCGACCTTCGGCGCGCGGGTCCCGGACCTCACGCACGCTGCGGGGGTTAGCGCCGCGCGGACGCCCTACGACTACCTCATCGTCGAATTCGAGCATGAGCCGTTCGATATCGGCGCCTTGCGCGCCTTCATGCGCGGCCTCGTCGACGGCGGCCCCACCCGCAGCGGCCACCGCACGCCGCCCGTCGTCGTGACGCTGCCGACCACCGGCATCTCGGCCGACGTGGTGCGGGCGAATGCCTGGCAGCTCGCCCACGTGCTGGCCGCCGGCGTCCACGGCGTCATCCTCTGCCACGCGGAGGAGGCGGCGGCCGCCCGGGCCCTCGTCAGCCACGCGCGCTACCCGATCAACACGCCCGGTGCCGACGCCGCGACCGTCGGGCGCCGCGGCGGGGGCGGCCAGGGCCACGCCGCGGGGATTTGGGGGCTGCCGGCGGACGAGTATCTCGCCAAGGCCGACCCCTGGCCGCTCAACCCGGCGGGGGAGCTGCTGCTGGCGGTGAAGATCGAGAACACGCGCGGCCTGGCCAACTGCCCGGCGATCCTCGCCGTGCCGGGCATCGGCATGGCCGAGTGGGGCCCGGGCGACATGGGCATGGCGCTGGCCCCGCGCTACTTCCGCGCGGGCTACGCGCCCGACCCCGACTTCGCGCCCGACCCGCCCTACGGGGCGGCGATGGAGGCGTCCCGGCGGCTGGTGTGCGACGCCTGCCACGCCAACGGGGTCGCGTTCTACAGCACGATGCGCCCGGCGGACTGGCGCGCGCTCTACGCGCTGGGCGTGCGCAGCTCCAGCGTCACGGCGGACACCGACGGGTTCATCGACGAGCTGCGGCGCCTGGCCGGGCGCACCATGCCGTGGTGAGATCCGGCGCCGCTGCTCGGTACGGATGTCATCCCGGCGCGGTGGGCGGACGTGGCGGCCGTCCGCCCGTCAGGTGCCGACGTCCCGGGCACGTCGAACACAAGGAAAACGACTGTGACGTTCCACTGCCCGGTCCGTTGTCCTGGCCGGTTAGCTCGTCCAGGGTGATTTCCGGACACTCCTACCACACGAGTGCCACGATTACACCCCGGAGGGACGAACCGGCCAGGGGGGGTGCTTGTCGAACAATTACGATCGCTCCACATCGCTAGTGCTTTACCCCCATTGCTACCCCCAACAGGATGCGTCGCACGTCTGTTTGCTAGTACTGGTTGCCATGAACGAGGAACCGACGCTTCATCGCTTTCCGCATTGCAGCGAACAAAACGACACAGTCTTGTACCAGAGCACATCCCCGCGCCAGGCAGTGCAAGCGCTTTCGGCAACAGCAGGCCGTTTTCCGTGCGGTCGGCCTGGGGCGTCCGGCGCTTCACGGCGCGGCAGACTACACAACGGTGATCCCCCTCCGATCGGGGAGCCACCGCGCGGTCGTGCGGGCGTGGCGAAGTCCCACGTCCGCACGAAGGTCGCAGCCACATGTCAGCCCCGGTAAGTCCTAAACCGCAGCGCCGATGAGCGCCACAGACCGCTCACCGTACCCGTCCGGTCCGCGCAGGCGGACATTGTGCCCTTCACGGGTATAGTATGCCCTTCATGGGTACTTCGTGGCCGCAGGCCATGCAGCCGGGGCAGGTGCCCTTCATGGGGAGTGGCCGCCCTCCGGGGTAGTGGCCGCCCTCCGGGGTACTTTAAGCCTTCGGCAGCCCACGCCCGCCGTTCCCCCCCCCACAAGCGCTGCGGTTTAGGAGTCAGGCGAAGAAGTCCCGATCCTCCTCGCGCAGATAGGCTTGCGCCTTCTCCGGGATCAGGTCCACGCCCATGCCGGGGCGGTCCCAGACCGCGATGTGGCCGTCGACGACGAGCGGGTCGGGCAGCCCTTCCACGATGTCGTACCACCAGGACGGCTTGCCGGTCGGATACTCGAAGGCGATGTAGTTGTGCGGCAAGGTGGCCGACACCTGGACCAGCGCCGCCAGCCCGAGCAGGCCGTCGCCGGTGCCGTGCGGGGCCATCAGGATGCCGTGCAGATCGGCGTACTCCGCGATCCACTTCAGCTCCGCGATGCCGCCGACATCGGCGGGGTCCGGGCCGACGATGTTGACCGCGTGGCGCTCGATCAGCTCCTTGAAGTTCTGACGCAGGTAGATCTGCTCGCCGGTATGGATCGGCGTGGCGGTGGCGCGGGTGACATCGCGGTAGAGATCGGCGTTGACGAAGGGGATGTAGTCGCCGGTGAGCAGATCTTCGAGCCACATCACGTTCAGCGGCTCCAGCGCCCGCGCCAGGCGGATTGCGTCGGGGACGGTCCAGCCGGGGCCGCAGTCGAGCGCCAGCCCGACCGCATCGCCCGTCACTTCCTTCATCGCCTCCACGCAGGCGATGATGTGCTTCAGCCCTTTTTCCGTGACCGGTCCGCGCGCGATCCAGTTGCGGAACAGGCCGGAGTGGGTCTCCCCGTAGACGAACTCGGGGTGCTCGTTGAACAGTTGCCCGTGATAGCCGATGGCTTCCTTGACGATCGTGAAGCCTTCGGGGCGGGCCAGCATCTTGCGGACATGCTCGGCGTAGTCTGCGGGCTCGAAGCTGGTCAGCGGCTCGCGGACCGCCCCGTTGTAGATGCGGACCCTGTCGCGCACCTTGCCGCCGAGGAGCTTGTAGACCGGCACGCCCGCCGCCTTGCCCGCGAGATCCCAGAGCGCCATCTCGATCGCGCTGACGGCGCTGCCGTACGGCTTGAACGCACCGCGCTGGCGGATGCGGAGCATCACGCGCTCCACATCGGTCGGGTCCTGGCCGAGCAACGCCGGCGCGAAATCGAGGATGTACGGCTTGAGGTAGGGTTTGTTGAACTCCGCCGCCCCGTAGCCGTCGATCCCTTCGTCGGTCACGATGCGAACGACCGGGTTCTGCCCGATGATCGCGCACTTCAGTGCCGTGATCCGCATTACACCCCTCCACTCCGCGCACCGGTGCGCCCGACGCCGCGCCCCCGCGCCCGGCGCGTCATCACTATAGGCGCGCATGATCTGGCCGTCAACGGCGATTGACACGTGATCGGGCCGATGCTCGCGTGTTGACGTGTTGAATGGAAAAGCAGGAGCAGCGGGCGAGTCGGCAATAAGGCAGTAGCGTAGGGCGCGGCGCGCGTGGTGTCCAGCGGGCGTACGCGGGAACCGCCGCGCACCGCGCGCCCGCTGCGGCGCGGTGTCCCTGCTATCATGGCCGCGCCGTGCCGTGTCGTTGCGTTGTTCGCGAAAGGAGTCGCCGCGATGGTGGATATCGCCGAGATCATCGAGAGCGCCGAGGAGATCGCCCCAGGGGTGATCGCCGATCGCCGCTATCTGCACCAGCACCCCGAACTTGGTTTCCAGGAAGAGAACACCGCCCGCTTCGTCGCCGAGCGGCTGCGTACCTTCAACCTCGATGCCGTGCAGACCGGGGTCGCGCGGACCGGGGTCGTCGGGATCCTCCACGGCGGCAAGGGGCCGGGACGCTGCGTCCTGCTGCGGGCCGACATGGACGCGCTGCCGATCACCGAATTGAACGACGTGCCGTACAAGAGCGAGAACGTTGGCTCGATGCACGCCTGCGGCCACGACGCGCACACCGCGATGCTGCTGGGTGCGGCGCGGGTGCTGGCCGAGCGGCGGGGCGAGTTCGCCGGCACGGTCAAGTTCGTCTTCCAGCCGTCCGAGGAGGCGAACGGGGGCGGGGCGCAGCCGATGATCGCGGCGGGGGTGCTGGAGAACCCGCATGTGGACGCCGCGTTCGGCATCCACGTCGGCTCCAACGTCCAGGCCGGGCAGGTCGCGGTGCGGCCCGGTGCGGTCAATGCGTCGGCGGACTCCGCGCAGGTGACGATCCGCGGCCTCGGGGGGCACGCCGCGCGGCCACAGCTGGCGATCGACCCGATCGTGGTGGGCGCGCACTGTATCGTCGCGTTGCAGACGCTGGTCAGCCGCGAGGTGGACCCGTTCTCGCCCGCCGTCATCACGGTCGGCACCCTCCATGCGGGCACCGTCAGCAACGTCATCCCCGAGGAGGCCACCTTCAAGGCGACCATTCGCACGACCGACGAGCCGACGCGCCAATTGCTGGCCGAGCGGATCCCGGCGGTCTGCCGGGGCGTGGCCGCGACCTTCCGCGCGACTGCCGAGGTCGAGTACACCTTCGGGTATCCGCCGCTCGTCAACAACGACGCGATGGCCGCGCTCGTCCGCGAGGTCGCGCTGGAGGTTGTCGGCGCGGAGCGCGTGATCGAGGCCGCGCCGGGGATGGGGGCCGAGGACATGTCGTACTTCGTCAACGCCGCGCCGGGCGCGTTCTATCGGCTGGGCGTGCGGAACGAGGCGGTGGGGATCACCTACGGCCACCATCACCCGCGCTTCGACGTCGACGAGGACGCCCTCGCGACCGGCGTCGCGATGCACGCGGCGGTCGCCCTGCGCTTCCTGCGCGACTGAATGGCGCGTGCTTGGTTGGGGGGCGGTGGGGGGAGATACCTCACCGCCCCAACCAGGCGTACATAGAGAAGCGGCGGTAAGTCAAGTGCTGACAAATATCGACTTTCATTCCGCTGCGGTTTTTCTGCGGAGCCGACCAGGGGACTCGAACCCCTAACCTGCTGTTTACAAACAGGCTGTGTCGCCGTCCGCGGGTGTTCGCCGCTGTACGTGGCTTTGCCCGTTTGCTTGCTCCGACACGGGAAATCGCCCCCGCGAAGACGCGACGGACACGGGCGGACGCCGATGGACGCGGCGTAGTGATCGCGAGCTGCTACAGTAGCTGCTACAGTGCGACGAAAAAGCGGTGGTGACTCCTGCTCGCTCGACGACGAGGAGAACGAGCAGGACGTGCCGCCCAGCCGCAACACCGCTAGGGATGAGCTTTTCGGCCAAGACAAGGGGCGGCATGTGCCGCCCCCGTCGCCGACTCGTGGCGGCGTCGCGTGCTACGGGAGTTCGTCGCTCGCCAGGAACTGCGGCACGCGCCGCGCCTTGGTCCCCTGCTCGAAGGCGTAGGCGAGCTTGATCAGCGTCGGCTCGCTCCAGGCCCGCCCCATGAAGGTGATCCCCACCGGCAAGCCATAAGCATACCCGGCGGGGACGGTCACCAGTGGGTAGCCCGCGATCGCGGCGGGGGAGGAACTGGCCCCCAGGAAGTGATCGCCGTTGCGCAGGTCGGTCGGCCAGGCGGGCTGGCCGGTCGGGGCGATCAGGGCGTCGAGCTTGTAGGCATCCAGCGCCGCGTCGAGCCCCTCCGTGCCGCCGAGGCGCCGATTCTGCGCCAGCGCATCGCGATACGCCTGCTCGGTCAGCGGCCCCTTCTCCTGGGCCTGGAGGAAGAGTTCCTGCCCGAAATAGGGCAGCTCGTCCTGCGCGTCGCCGTCGTTGAAGGCGATCGCCTCCGCGAGGGTGCGGACGAAGGGGGCCTGCGGGAAGCGCTCGTTCTTGACGCGCGTGGCGAGGTAGGCGTTGAGGTCGGCCTTGAACTCGTAGAGCAGGACCTCCGTCTCGCCGGTGTTCTTCGCGATCGCCTCGGCGTTCGGCAGATCGGCGGGGTCGACGATGGTCGCGCCGAGGTCGCGCATGCGCGCGATCGCCGCCTCGATGATCGCGTCGGCCGCGGCGCTGTAGCCGAAGAAGGTCTTGCGGGCGACGCCGATGCGCGCCCCGCGCAGGCCATTCGGGTCCAGGAAGGGGGTGTAGTCGGCGTGCCCTTTCCCGGCGCTGGCGGCGGTCGCACTGTCGCGCGCGTCCACGCCGGTGAGCGCGCCGAGGAGCAGCGCCGCGTCGGTGACGGTGCGCGCGTGGGTGCCGACCGTGTCCTGGCTGTGCGCGATCGGCACCACCCCCGCCCGGCTGGTGAGCCCGAGGGTCGGCTTGATGCCGACCACGCCGTTCTGGTGGGCCGGGCAGACGATCGAGCCGTCGGTCTCGGTGGCGAGCGCGCCGACGCAGAGGTTGGCGGAGACGGCGACCCCCGAGCCGGAGGAGGAGCCGCACGGGTTGTGCGTGAGGAGGTAGGGGTTGTGCGTCTGCCGCCCGCGCCCGCTCCAGCCGCTGGTGGCGTGCGTGGAGCGGAAGTTCGCCCACTCGCTGAGGTTCGTCTTCCCGATGATGATCGCCCCCGCCTCGCGCAGCTTGCGCGCGACGGTGGCGTCCTGGGTCGGGCGGCTGCCGACGAGGGCGAGCGACCCGGCGGTGGTGAGCATCTTATCGGCGGTGTCGATGTTGTCCTTGATCAGGATCGGCATGCCGTGCAGCGGGCTGCGCGGCCCTTTCGCCTGGCGCTCCGCGTCGAGGGCGTCGGCGATGGCGAGCGCGTCGGGGTTGAGCTCGATCACCGCGCGGAGGGTCGGCCCCGACTGATCGATCGCGGCGATCCGGTCGATGTACATCTGGACGAGGGCGCGCGCGGTCAGCCGCCCCGCGTCCATCTGGGCGCGCAGGCCCGCGATCGTCGCCTCGCGCAATTCTTCGTGCGGGAAGGGTGCGGCGGCGGCACCGGCTTCGCCCGTCGCGCCGACCGCCCCGACCAGGGCTGGGACCGCCGGCGCGGCGGCGGCGATGGCGCTCGCGCGCAGGAACATCCGACGGCTCAGCTTGCTCGATGGTCCGTGCTCGCCCATGTGGCCCTCCTCACCCCTACGATGCCGCGATACGACCAGTGTTGAAACGGCCTATCCGACCGTCACCCTAGCACCGTATCCGCCGGAACACAAGACGCCGCCGATCCGGCGGGCCCGCTTGCGCTATGAGAGTTCCCGTATCGGCATGCCGACGTCGAGGCGCGGAGGGGCGGCTGGTGCGTGGAGATGCGGAACAGAGGACCCCGGGGTCGACGAGGCGTGGTCAGCCCGGCCCCGCCTGGAACATCCAGCCGATGCCGAACCGGTCGATCAGGTCGCCGTACGTCCCGAAGAACTCGTCCTTGAGTGGGTGGAGGATCATGCCGCCGACCGCGAGCTGGTCATACCGGCCTTGGAGCTCGTCCTTATCGCCGGCGTGCAGACAGACCGTGATGGTGTTGCCCCGGATCACCCCTTCGGTCCCCAGCATGTCGGACGCCAGCAGGGTGATCCCGGGCGCGGTGAGCGTGGCGTGCAGGATGTGGTCGTGGAGCGCCGGGGGCAGCCGGGCGGCCAGCGGGGTTTCTCCTACCTGTGCTGGCTGTTTAGTCCATCCGCCGTAATTTTCTGGCAGTCGAGGCGCAAGAGTGCCAGGATCCGGACTGGGATAGACCAAACGGCCAGTACAGGCGCGCGCCTGCTGGCGGACCTGAGCGTGGCGCGCAGCGCCGACACGGCCCTGCGGGCGATCACCGTCGCGACACTGCCGGCGCGCCCGACGCCGCGCGTCCTCGGCGTCGACGACTGGGCGAAGCGCAAGGGGCAGACCTACGGCGCGATCCTGGTGGACCTGGAGCGGCACCGCGTCGTCGACCTGCTCCCCGACCGCAGCGCGGCGGCCTTCGCGACGTGGCTCACGGTGCACCCCGGGGCGGAGATTGTCTGCCGCGATCGCGGCGGGGCCTACGCCGAGGGCGCGCGGCAGGGCGCGCCGGACACCATCCAGGTGGCCGATCGCTGGCACCTGCTGGCGAATCTCGGCGTGGCGCTGGAACGTGCGGTCGTGGAACGCCCCGCCCTGCCCGCGACGGCCCCCGCGCCGCCCGCGCCGGAGCTGGTCGCGGCGCCGGTAACCGCGCACGAACAGGCGCGCCGAGCGCGGTACGCGCGGCGTGAGGCGCGCGATCGCAAAGTCCAGCGGCTGCGCACGCAGGGGCTGGGGTATCGCCAGATCGCCCACCAGCTTGGGCTCCACCGCGCGACCGTGCGCAAGTACGTCGCCGCGCCGACCTGCCCGCTGCCCGCCCCGCGCTGCGGTCGCCGCCGCGGCATCGACCCCTTCCTGCCGTATCTGCGCGAGCGCTGGGCGGCGGGGGAGCAGCGGGTGACGGTGCTCTGGCAGGGCCTCGCCCGGTTTTTGCGCGCACCTGCTATTCAGCCGATGACCAGCGTCGCGCGGCGCTGCAGTAGCGCGTGGACCGCGCTCATCGCGACCAGCTTGGCGGTGCGTGCATTGGCCTCGCTCGGGATGTTCTGGATGGCGAACCGGAACGTGCCGAATGTCCCCTCGGCGACGATCTCGTGATGATTGCGATCGATCCCCGGGTCGGCCACCACACGGACTTCGGTGCGATCGAACCCGATGCCGGCGAGGCTCACCGCGGCCGCCACGTTGAGGCTCTC
>JAABUU010008700.1_pt1 | contig 10022 bp, 7 predicted proteins | sample 5559301 | NCBI WGS metagenome assembly JAABUU01 (sample SAMN10711884, study PRJNA513360) | rock metagenome | isolation source: Antarctica rocks | place: Antarctica: Victoria Land, Richard Nunatak white | reverse complement strand
GTCACGCTCGCGCAGGTCGCCCCGGACGGCGGCGCGGCCCTCCGGTACGCGTACGACTTCGGCGACGGTTGGGACCATCTCATCGTCGTCGAGCGGCTGCGGTGGCACGATCCGGACGCGCAGGGTACCGTATGCCTGGCCGGGGGCGACGCCTGCCCGCCCGAGGATTGCGGCGGGATCGGCGGCTATGCGGACCTGCGAGCGACGCTGCGGCGCGGGCGCGGCCAGGACTACCGGGCGCTGCTGGCGTGGCTCGGCGGCCCGTTCGACCCGACGGCCTTCGACCTGGCGGCGACGAACCGCGCGCTCACGCGGCGACGCTGAGACCCGCCGACGGCGCCCCGCAACCGACCCACGCCGTCGGCACAGAGCAGCTCGCGCAGCAAGCCGCATGCGCCCCGCTCGGCGCCGAGCACAGCGGGATCCCGTCGCCCGCACTGCGGCGCGGCGGGCGAGCCGAATGGCCCGCGTCGCCCGGACCCTTCTCCTATTGCCCACACATGTACCACCGCGCTACGCTTGCTGCGCCAGGGCTCGGGCCGCGCCCTACCCGGAGCCACGCGGCGTCCGGCGAGGGTGGGCCGCGCGAAAGGATCCGTCTGCGATGCACGACGCCAGCCCGTCCGTCCTGGGCGACCCCGCCCGCCTCGCCGCCCTGCGCGCCCTCGCCCTCCTCGACGCGCCCGAGGAGGCGGCGTTCGCGCGCCTCGCGCGCCTCGCCACCGCCCTCCTCGGCGTCCCGATCGCGCTCGTCTCGCTGGTCGACGCCGACCGGCAGTTCTTCGCCGGGCAGGTCGGCCTGCCGGAGCCGTGGGCGACGGCGCGGCAGACCCCGCTCTCCCACTCCTTCTGCCGACACGTCGTCGCGAACGGCGCGCCCCTCGTCGTCGCCGACGCCCGCGACCACCCGCTGCTCAAGGACAACCTGGCGATCCCCGACCTCGGGGTGGTCGCGTATGCGGGCCTGCCCCTCATCGATGCCGCCGGGCAGGCCATCGGGAGCTTCTGCGCGATCGATAGCGCCCCGCGCGACTGGGACGAGTCGGAGCTCGCCCTGCTGCGCGACCTCGCGGCGCTGGCGATGACCGAGCTCGCGCACCGCGCGCTGGTGCGCGAATCCTGGCACCAGGGCGAGGCGCAGGCCGCCCTGCTCGACGCGGCGGGCGAGGGGGTCTTCGCGGCCGACGCGCACGGGCGCTGCACCTTCGCCAATCCGCGCGGGGCGGCCCTCCTCGGCCTGGCTCCCGCCGCGCTGGTCGGCCGCGACCTGCACGATCTCTGCGCCCCGCACGATGCCGACGGCGTGCCCTGCCCGCGCGACACCTGGCCCCCCCTCGGGGTGCTTCGCACCGGCGCGGTCGCCCGCGCGGCGGACGAGACGATCCGGGGTCGGGATGGCGCGCGCGTCCCCGTGGCGTACTGCGCCGCGCCGATCGCCGCCGGGACCGCCATCGGCGGGGTCGTCGTGACCGTCGCCGACAGCACGGGGCGACGGCGGGCGGAGGCGGAACTGCGCGCGAGCGCGCGGCGCTTCCGCGCGCTCTTCGCCGACGCCGGCATCGGCATCGCCCTGGTCGACCCGACCGGGCGGCTGGTCGAGACCAACCGGGCCTTGCGGGAATCCCTGGGCTACACCGCGGACGAGCTGCGCGCGCTGACGTTCGCACAGATCACCCATCCGGACGACGTGGCCGGCGACCTGGCGCGCTACCGGGGGCTCGTGGCGGGGGAACGGGACGGCTACCAGTTGGAGAAGCGCTACATCTGTAGGGATGGCCGGGCGATGTGGGGACACCTCACCGTCTCGCTGATCCGCGACGAGCACGGACGACCGGAGTACGCGGTGGGCATGGTCGAGGACATCACCGCGCGCAAGGCGGCGGCGGCGGCGCTGCGCGCCAGCGAGGCGCGCCACCGCGCCGTCGTCGACACCGCCCACGACGCGATCGTGACGATGGGGGCGGACGGCACGATCCGGGCCTTCAATCGCGGGGCCGAGCGGATCTTCGGGTACGCGGCGGCGGACGTGCTCGGCGCGCCGCTCAGCCTGCTCATGCCGGAGCGCTATCGCGACGCGCACACGGCGGGGCTGGCGCGCCACCTCGCGACCGGCGCGGCCCGGGTGCTCGGGCGCCCCCTGGACCTGGCCGGGCGGCGTGCGGACGGGGTCGAGTTCCCGCTGGAGTTGACCATCGCCGCCTGGCGGGACGGCGAGGCCGCCGCCTTCACCGGCATCCTGCGCGACGTGAGCGCGCGGGAGCTGGCGCGGGCGGCGCTGGCGGCGAGCGAGGCGCGCCTCGCCGAGGCGCAGCGGGTGGCGGGGCTGGGGAGCTGGGAGTTCGACTACGCCACCCGCACCCTCACCTACTCCGACGAGGCCTTCCGGATCGGCGGGCACGCGCCGCAGGCCTGGGTGCCGACGGCGGCGCGCTTCCTCGCGGCGGTCCACCCCGCCGACCGGGCGCGCGTCGGGCTCTTCCTGGCCCACGCCCGGGCGGGCGTGGAGCCGCTCGACCTCGACTACCGCCTGGTGCGCCCGGACGGGGCGGTGCGGGTCGTCCACCAGCGCGCCGCGCTCCGGCGCGACGCCGCCGGGGGACCGACGACGCTGGTCGGCACGGTCCTCGACGTCACCGACCAGCGCGCGCTGGAGGCGCGGCTGGCGCACCAGGCGACCCACGACACGCTCACGGGCCTGCCGAATCGGGCGCTCTTCCGCGACCGCCTCGGGCAGGCCCGCGCGGGGGAGCTGCCCGGCGCGGTCCTCTTCCTCGACCTCGACCACTTCAAGGACGTCAACGACAGCCGCGGGCACGACGCGGGGGACCGCCTCCTCGTCGCGGTCGCCGCGCGCCTGCGCGGGGCGCTGCGCGACCGGGACACGCTGGCGCGCCTCGGCGGCGATGAGTTCGCCGTGCTCCTCACCGGGGTGGCCGACGCGGGCGGGGCGGCGCGGGCGGCCGAGCGGCTCCTCGCGGCCCTCGCCGCGCCGCTCGCCCTGGACGGGCAGGCGCATACCGCCGGCGGGAGCCTCGGCATCGTCCTCGCGACCGCCGAGTACGCGCGCCCCGAGGACGTGCTGCGCGACGCGGACGTGGCGCTGTACCGCGCTAAGGACGCCGGGCGGGGGGGCTACGCCCTCTTCGACCCGGCGATGCAGGCGGCGCTGCTGGACCGCCTGGCGCTGGAGCGGGATCTGGCGGAGGCCGCCGCGCGCGGCGAGCTGCGGGTGTACTACCAGCCGAAGGTGGATCTGGCGACCGGGCGCGCGACCTTCCTGGAGGCGCTGGTGCGCTGGGAGCACCCGACGCGTGGCCTCGTCCCGCCGGGCGACTTCATCCCGCTCGCCGAGGAGGCCGGGCTGATCGTGCCGCTCGGGCGCTGGGTCCTGGAGACCGCCTGCCGCCAGCTCGCCGCCTGGCACGCGACGTACCCCGACACGGCCCCGGCGCTCGCGGTGAATCTCTCGCCGCGGCAGTTCCGCGACCCCGGCCTCGCGAGCGACGTGGGGGCGAGCCTCGCGGCGAGCGGGTTACCCGCCGACCGGCTGACCCTGGAGGTGACCGAGTCGGTGGCGATGGAGCGGATCGACGAGACGCTGGCCACCTTGCGGGCGCTCAAGGCGCTGGGGCTCCACCTCGCCCTCGACGACTTCGGCACGGGCCACTCCGCGCTGGCGTATCTCCGGCAGCTGCCCCTGGACACGTTGAAGATCGACCGCGGCTTCTTCGCGGAGGGGCCGGAGAACCGGGCGATCGTGCAGGCGGTGACCGATCTGGCGCACGGGCTCGGCCTGGACGTGACGGCGGAGGGGCTGGAGACGGCCGACCAGGTCGCCTGGGCGCGCGCGGCGGGCTGCGAGCGCGGCCAGGGCTTCTACTTCGCCCGCCCGCTGCCCGCCGACGCGCTCGCCGCGCTCCTGGCGGCGGGGCTGACGTTCAGCCTCCCGGCCGCGGGGCCGTCGGCGACGACCGGGGCGCGGGTGGCACCCGCTGGCGCTGCGCCACCCCTGCGCCCGCCGGGAATCGTGCGCGCCGTGCACACGACGACCGTTCGCACGATTGCCACCAGCACCGCCACCGAGCGGTAGCCGCGTTGCCCCCGGGGTCCGTTCCTGCGCCGACACCGGGGGAGGGGCATACGCGAGATGTCGAGGCACGCCAACAAAGGCTGTCGTACCTTGACACGAATATATAGGGCGTTTTTGGCTTGCTGCTGCGATTTTCTGCAATACGTAGAAAGCCTCTAACGGTTCCTCCGACGTTCGCCGGGCGATGTTGTTACCCCTGTGAACACAATCCATGCTCTGCACGGGATTAATGTGTCCGGCCAGCGGGCATCACGGCGTATCGTCGCCCCTGGTCATCCCACGGCTCGGCCACGCCAGGAACTCTGATACCACCTGATTCCTATAGACTCGTCCGGCCTGGTGGCCGCGCTCGATCAGCGGCTGGGCGGAGCCGTACCGATCCAGGTCGATGCGCTCGTTCAGATCGGCATCGACGCGCAGGTAATGCCCTTATCGAAACGGTATTGGCTCTCGACCCCGAAGACCTCAGGGGTATTGGCACACCCATTGCATGCACCCTCGTCAGCGACCACCGTCGTGTGGAGCGGACGCTGGCGGCGAGACGGCGATCCGAGGGCGCTATTTTCCTGCAGCAGAGCGAGGTGAAAGGGGGCCAGCGCGTTCCCCGAGGGCTGTGAGTGACCACGAGATGCGAGCGAGTGTTCGCGAGGAGTGCGCGATGTTCTACCACGACAACAAGCTGCAATATCCGGTGCGGGTCGATACACCGAACCCGGTCTTCGCCAAGATGCTCCAGCAGGCGATCGGCGGGGTCGAGGGGGAGATCCGCGTGATGCTCCAGTACCTGTTCCAATCGTTCGGGGCGCGCGGCCCGGTGAAGTACCGCGACATGCTGATGGAGACCGGCACCGAGGAGATCGGCCACATCCAGATGCTGGCGACGGCGGTGGCGCTCAACCTGGAGGGGGCACCGGTCCACCTCCGGGAGGCGGCGGCGCTGGATCCGGCGGTGGCGGCGGTCCTCGGGGGGATGGACCCGCGCCAGTACCTCTCGGCGGGCTTCGCGGCGCTGGCCTCCGACGCCAACGGCGTCCCCTTCAACGGCTCGCACGTCTACGCCAGCGGCAACATCGCGGCGGACATGTACGCGAACGTGACCGCCGAGGCGACCGGGCGGGTGCTGGCCTGCCGCCTCTACGAGATGACCGATGATCCGGGGATGAGAGACATGCTCTCGTTCCTGATCGCGCGCGACACGATGCACCAGCAGCAGTGGCTGGCGGTGATCGAGGAGTTGGGCGGGATGCAGGGCGTCCTGCCGATCCCCAACAGCTTCCCCCAGGCGCAGGAGAAGGGGGAGTACAGCTACGCCTTCTTCGCCACCGCGATCGGCCAGCAGCCCCCGCCGGAGGGCCGCTGGACGACCGGGCCGTCGTTCGACGGCAAGGGGCAGTTCTCGGTCTTCGTCAACGAGCCGCTGGGACAGGAGCCGCAACTGGCCCCGCCGGTCCCGGAAGGGTACGCCGAGGACCAACAGATGACCGGATCGGCACCGGGCGTGCTCGGCAAGGTCGTCGAGAAGGTCAAGGGCACCCTCTCATAGCCCCCCGCACGACAGTACACGACGCGCCATACGCGACGGTCACACCCCTAGTAAGGGTGTGACCGTCGCTCTTCATGGACGCGCGGTAGCGTTCCCTTCCGGCGTTACGCCCCAGCGGCGCGCGGCACGATGCGGCTCCCCGCGCGCACCACCCAGGCCGGGTTCTGTGCTGTCGGCGGACGCGCGTAACCCCCACCTAGTTGGCCACCGTGCAGGGTGCTCACCGCGCGGGGTTGGGGTAGGCCGGCGGGGTGAGCGGCGGGTCGCCGCGCTCCTCGAGCGGGTGCTCGAGCATGCCGGTCTCCGCCAGCGTCTCCTCCTGGGCCTCGGCGGCGATGGTCGTCGCCAGCCCGGCCGCCTCCAGCGCCGAGCTCCCCTCCGCCCCGGCGGCGTAGGCCTCCTCCGCCCGCGCGTCGCGGTCCCGCTCGCTGGCCTCCCCCGGCAGCTCGCCCGGCAGCGCGATGCGCAGATCCTCGACCAGCACGCGTAGCCCGGCGGCGAGGGGCAGGGCCAGCAGCGCCCCGATGATGCCGAGCAGCTGGCCGCCGACGATCAGCGCGACGAGCACCGCCAGCGGCGAGAGGCGCAGGGTCTGGCCGTAGATGCGCGGGATGAGGAGGTGGCCCTCGAGCTGCTGGTAGGCCAGGATGACCCCGAAGACGATCGCGGCGACCACGGGTCCCTGCGCCAGCGCCGCGAGGGTCACCGGGATGAGGACGAGGAAGCCGCCGACGAGCGGGACCAGGTCGGCCAGGGCCGCGAACGCGGCGAGGGCGAGCGGGTTCGGCGTGCCGGTCGCGGCGAGGACGGCGAAGACCACCACGCCCATCGCCAGCGAGGTCAGCGCCTGCCCGCGCATGTAGCCGCCGACGATCGTCCCCATGTCGAGGAGGATGCGCGCCACGCGTACGTGGTAGGCGCGGGGCAGCAGGGCGAAGGCGAAGCCGCGGATGCGCTCCTGGTCGGCGAGCAGGTAGAGGGTCATCACCACCACGGTCAGGGTCAGCACCACCACCTGGGCCGCCGCCCCCGCGTAGCCGAGCACGCCTGCGGCGAGCGGGGCGAGGAGCGCGGTCGGCTGGGCGTCGCGGATCGCGGCGGCCTGCCCGGCCAGCGGCGGGAACGCCGCCGCCCGCGCGGCGAGTTGCGCCTGGAGCTGCGGCTCGGCGGCGACGAAGCCCTGCACCTGCCCGACGAGGGCCGGGAGGACGAGCGCGCCGAGGGCACCGAGGGCGGCCACCAGGCCGAGGAGGATCACCCCGACCGCGCCGCCCCGGCCCAGGCCGCGCGCCTCCAGGCGTCCCATGAGCGGCGCGAGGGCCCCGGCGAGGATCAGGGCCACGACGAGGAGGAGGAGCGTCTCCCAGATCCGCCCCAGCAGCCAGACGCCCGCGACCAGCGCGACGACCGGGATGAGGGAGCGCCAGTCGAGGCGGACGGTGAGGATGCGCCCCGCCCCGTCGTCGCGCGCTTGTCGCAGGTCATCGCGCATGGTCACCACCTCGCCTTGTTGCTCGCCACATCGTCGCATGCAGTGCCGGAGCAATAACACTACCGTGATTGCTAGTCGGCGTTGGCCATCGTCGCCGCCAGCAAGGAAGCGTGGACCTTGAGTTCGCGCCCCGGATTGGTGCGCGCGCGCAACCGCGCCACGCCCGTCGCCTCCAGTTGGCTATACCGCGTCTCGATCCGTTTGCGGTGCGCGCGCAGGGCGCGCTTGTCCGCCCACCGGTTCGGGGCCATGTTCGCCTTCTGAATGGGCACCAGCCGCACGCCGGTGTCGGCGAGGATGGTCGCCTCATCCGCCGCCACGTTGTCGCCCTTGTCGCCGTAGACCGTGGCCCCGGTCGTCGCCGCCCGCGTGGTGCTTCAGTTCGCCTACGGGGACGGCAGTGTACGCCCTGACTGCGCCGCTTTATTAGCGGCGCTATCGGCCGCCGCCTGGACCTTGTCGCCGCCGTCTTGGACGGCCTGCCTGGCGTCCTCGACGACCGCATCCGTCTTGGCCCGCCCGTCTGCCGCCGCCTCGACCTTGTCGCCGACCTGTGTCAGCGCCGCTTGCACGGGATCTTGCGCCGTGGCGGTATTCGCCTGGATCTTCCCCTGCGCGGTCCGGGCACCCTGGGTGGCGCTCTCCTGCAACTCGCTCGCGTTGCGGCGCAGCAGCGCGCGTGTCTGCTCACCGGCTTGCGGCGCGTACAGCAGCGCCGCACCCGCGCCCGCCAGCGCGCCGAGCACGAAGGGCCTGAACCCACCCAGCGGGCCACCGCCACGCTGACGCTTCGCCAGATCTTCCAGCCGCGCGGTCACCTTCGTCAGTTGTGCGGCGGTCTGTTCCGGGTCCTGTGCCATGATGGACGCTCCTCCGTGGCTGTTCCAGCTGCTACGAGCGGCGGGAGGGACAGTCGTGGCCCCCCCGCCGCGACGGGTGCTGGTGGTGTTAGCGGACGATGCCCTCGCGGGTGTCGGCGACCTCGGCACGGTCCACCGTCACTTCGCTGCGGGTGCCGAGCAGGCCCCCGAGCGTCGCCGCCCCGGTGCCGAGGCCGAGGCCGAGCAGGGTCGACCACGCCGCGTTGCGGGCGCTCGTCGCCGCCTGGGCCGCCTGCTCCGGGGTCACCTGCTGGGCGTTCTGCTGCGCCTGCCCCGCCGCCCCCTGCGCCGCGTTGCCGAGTTGGCCCGGGTTGATGTTCAGGCTCTGGGCGAACTGGCTGAAGGAGCCGAGGAGCGCGCCGACGCCGCTGCCCGCGAGCCACAGGGTCAGCGGCACGGCGAGCAGGAAGACGAGCATCCCGTTGAGCGCCCCCCAGCCCTTGCCGAAGACCGCCGCCGTGCGCCCGGCCACCCAGCCGCCGAGGAGGAAGGCCAGCAGCGCCGAGAGCCCCGCCCAGAGGCCGGAGCCGAGGCCGAGGCCGCTCGGCACGCCGCGCTGCGCGACCGCCTGCCCGGCGTCGACCGAGGTCAGCCCCACCGCCAGCCCGAGCACGCCCAGGGTAATCAGCATCGTCAGCGCGGTCAGCAATCCCGCGAAGACGGCGGGCCAGCGCACCCGGTCGTGGTCGAGCGCGTAGCTCTCCGGGATATCCAATTCGCGGTCGCTGTCGAGCAAGCGGGTGCGTTGCGCCGGTTGCTGTCGCATGGTCGTCTCCCCCTGCGGTGATCCCTGCCGCCGTGTCTCCCGGCGGGCCATGTCGGTCGCCGTGGCTATCGTGTGACGCTCTGTGGTGTGCCCCGCGCGGCACCGGCCCGATCCGCCGTGCCCTCGGCGCACGCGCCGCTCGTCGTTTAGCCCTGTATAGCCGCGCTTAACGGTGTATAATGCAGGAGCCGTGCCATCGCCACCGGGCACCGACCGGGGGCGACGCGGATCGGCACGCGACGGGGGCGAGGGCATGGCGAAGGAGCTACTGACCGTCGAGGAGGCCGCCGACTATCTCGCCGTCCACCCGATGACGGTCTACCGCTGGTGCCGCGAGGGGCGCCTGCCGGCGGCGAAGCTCGGCGCGGTGTGGCGCATCCGGCGCGCCGCGCTCGACGACCTGCTGCGGCGGGGGGCGCACCACCAGACGCTGGTCGGGCAGCTGCGAGAATTCCTGCGGGTGCCCGACGATCTCATCGCGGTGGCCGAGACGAAGGAACTCCTGCACCGCCTCGACGCGGCCTTCTTCCAGGTCGGCGAGGCGCGGGGCGGCGTGCTGGTCAAGTACTACGCCGGCGAGCCGGCGTCCGCCGACGAGCTGCGCGTCGCGTTCAGCCGCCACGGGCTGGCCGTCGGGGAGTTGGAGCGCGCGGGGCGCTTCCGCTTCTCGGAGGAGCAGGACCCGCTGGGGGGGCGCGCGGCGGCATTGCGGCGACTACTCGACGCGCTGGCTGGCGACGACCGGACCATCTGGGCGGTCTTCGACTGGGTGGCGCAGGTGGACCTGGCGGAGGCCGAGCGTCAGCAGGCGGCCCTGCAGGACGAGGTGGACACCAGCCGACTGGTGGTGAAGATCAGCGTGCTGGGGGCGGTGGCGGACGAGTGGTCGGCGGCGGAGCAGCGGCGCGCGCGCGAGGCGCACAGCGGCATGATCTGGCTCTCGGCGGGCGGGATCATCCTCAGCCGCCGCGCGCCCCTGCCGCCCACCTGAGCCGCAGGGGCGGGGGGACCGGCGGTGAGGTGGCTCGCGGCGCGCCGGGGCACACCTCGCCTTGTGATCCCGGGTCTTGCCGCCATTCGCTGATCGCCCTCCGCTTGTTGTATGCGTTGGCATGGGCGGATCGGTCGCACTTGCTGCCCGCCCGTCGCAACGTCATCACCGACGGCCAACAGTGCGCGCCGTTGTTCAGGAAAAGCCGAATCCGGATCATCGAATGGCGGCAAGACCCGGGATCCCTGACATCTGCTTG
>JAABUU010008698.1_pt1 | contig 10023 bp, 13 predicted proteins | sample 5559301 | NCBI WGS metagenome assembly JAABUU01 (sample SAMN10711884, study PRJNA513360) | rock metagenome | isolation source: Antarctica rocks | place: Antarctica: Victoria Land, Richard Nunatak white | reverse complement strand
GCATGAACCAGGGCTGTGAGGACTGCCCCAATGAAGACACCGTCTCTCGTCTTTGGCGCAACCCTGCCGTTCAGACCAATGCGAACTGCATTACACGAACATTCAGCCATAAGCCTTTGTGCACAATTGGCGTGCAAGTTTGACGGTGCACGCGTGCTCAGTACATGCATAAACGACACGCATACAGGTGCAAATACTCACGTAGTGGCAGAAGCGGTGCATACACCAAAGGTATCAGCATGTTATAGTTCGGCTCTCTCTTTTTTCTGTAGCAACACCTTCCAGTTTAAGCAAACTAAGAAAGGTACGGCAGCTCTCGCTTTCGAAAGCAAGGCTGTTATGAGTACCGCTGACCTCTCCTGCGTATGCTCCTTGTTGAGTGAGTCCATTTTGCCAAAGATGTAGAGAGAGAGAGATCACAGTGCCGGAGCAGGGCTTCAACAAGCGCTCAAACTATGGTCAACAGCTGTTGGGAATTGCTACACAGCCACTTTGACCAGATGAGCATCTTCTCAAGTCAGCCATGAGACCCTTGCCAATCGATGCATTTAGATTGCAATCTTGGCGAGTCAAGAGTAAGTGACCCTGCATGATCACCTGGATGGACCATGTTGCAAAGCGGAGGTAATTTGCCATGCACTTACACGTACACGCCTCAGTGTCAAGCTTACACTGGTTTGAAGTCCTGTCTTACTAGAATCAGTGCATGACATTTGAGCATGCAGGAAATGTGAGGCCTTAGGGCTGCTGGATGCTGATGACTCGGAGGAGGCAGCATCACGCCACATCATCGCAGCTAAGAGCCAATCACACTTCAGGTGCTGTCATCTCACTGTGCTGTCGTTGCCTGACAGAGGGAGTATCCTGCCCCAGCACAACGCAGTGTAAAGCTGTCATGGCATGCTGCAGGACCATCACCTTCACTGACGACAAAGGCAAGCGTCCTTAGCAAGCTGGTGCTCCAAAGCTGATTGGCCTAACAAGCTGGTATGCAGGTAAGCCCATCAGGTTGCAAAGAACAGCTCACACTGCACCCTAGCAACCTTAGGCAAGCTGTTGCAAGTGCTGGCTTGCTTTGTACAGGTGACGCCACAGCGATGCTGGATGTGTGCATGTTTGTGAGGGTGAGCAAGCTTGCACAGGTGGACAGCTTCTCAGATGGTTTGCTGCAAGCACTCAAGTCTCTCTCCTCAACAGACTTATCAGTCCAGCTCTTCACCAAAGCACACAGTGCTGTCCCCATTGGCTTCGCTCAGCTTTCTTTTCACTCGCCTCATGACAAGGTAGGCTGCTGATTGTAAATAGACTGACTGATAACAGGGCAGCACAGACAGGTCTGATGTCTGCATTTCAGCATCAAACTTGCTGTAAAGCCTGATCTGCTGTGGCATCTTGTCAAGCATGGATGTACCATGTTGCCTTTGGTTGACAGTCATGCATTGTATGCTTGTAGAGTGCTGCAGCTATGATGTTTTGGCACTGGTACGTACAGGATGCCGGTGCAGCTCATGTCCAAGAAAGCTCACAGTGGATCCTTGTGACACCAGTGGTAACCCCTCTGCGATGATTTGAAAATCATTGTACAAATGTGTGTTGCTTCATTGCTGCTCGAGCAATGAATGGCAGTGAAGTGGGTACAGTAGCTGTTCTTGAGGCCTCTAGTTCAAACACAGGCTCGCATTACTTGCAGCTACAGCCCGTGCAAGTATGGCAATCTGCAATGGCAGATGCCTTGTAGGCTGACAGAGAATAGTTGTATCATCAACGCTTGGACATGTTTTGGTGTTTGTTCTTCCCACGTGGCTGTTGCTATAGCTATACATGTACTATATGGACAATTTCTTGTCTGATCTGCGATGCATTGTTCTAGAGATGTGCATACACTGCATTTTTGCTGCTTCTGATGTTGGCAATACTGATGGCCAGCTGCTTTGGAAACTGACAATCAAGATTTGTATCAATAGGTGCTTGCCTGTTTGTTGGTGTTTATTCTTTCCGTGTGATTGTCGCTATGGCTAGTTGGCACATGCACTCTTGACAACTCTGGACAATTTCGTGAAAATCTCTGATTGGTAACACAGAGTTGTACTGATTCTTGTTCGCTGCATTTGTGCTGCTTCTGATTCTTGCAGTACTGGTGGCCTTGACGGGTCTGATGTAGACTGTCCATCTTGGGAACAGGGCTTACTGCACAGGAGTCAGGCTAGCCACTGCAACATTGAATACAACTGCAAATTGGCTTCTAAGGATTAGAAACACTGCACGACGATCGTAATAGCATGTTCATTACCTATGAGAAATTTTCGGTTCAAGACTTCTTGTTTACTGCATTGGATTCCACACCATTCGACCATCTTCGTGAACAACAGCTGTCATGCTTTTGTTTATTGTGACAATTCCAGATAAATGACCATGTAAAACTCCTGACCGAAAATTTAGTGAGCACTAGTGAGCACGTGTCACTGTGCCCCATGTACCACAGCGGATACCTCATCGATATCACTAAACATTTAGAAGCCTTATTCATTGCGTCTGTCTCTAGGTCTACATATCATAACAACCCTGCCAGCTGGAAAATGCAGCAGCTGCGGATGGTTACATACCATACACAATCAGAAATCCTCGTCCTGTTAACCAATTCAATTTGCCTGCTTGGGCATGTGACAATGCATGTTTAGGAGCTGCAAACTCAGCATCAAGGCAAGGCAAGGTCAAAGCATGACAGCCTTGCACTTCAAAGGTGGATAGAGCTTTTGACATTGCCAAAAGCTGACAAGCCAATCACAGCAATCTGCCTTCATAGCTGAGCAAGCATAACTTAGCAATACTTCACTGTTGGCAGCATGTCTCAGCAGCCTACATGTCACTGCCAAGGCATGACTCCCTGTGAGTCATGGGCTACAAGGTATACAGACAATCCAGACTTGACCCTGCACAGTCGCCATTCAAACTCAGAAGCAGGTCTTCAATCATCCTCATATTCTGGCAGGTCATCCTCATCTCCGCCCCAGAAACCACCCTCACAGGCTTCGTCTGAGCCCCGATACCAGTCTGCTTGTGCGCTCTGCTCTGTATCCCTCTGCACATCCCGCTCATCAGGTGCCACATCCTGGTGCTCAGACTCGCCTCCAACAATCTGCCTTGTCTCACGTACCGCCCACAGGTTCTCCATGGTGACAGGAATGACCATGACTTGGAAAGCCAGTGGGATCAGGATGCCGATCTGGTAGTCATGGCTGTACTTCATGTTAAACCAAGCCTCTGCATGGGCCTTCAAAAACCTGTTGGTCATGGTGCCACAGGCCCCATTGACCAGGCTGATGGTCATGCTAGCACCCTTTAGCCGGTCCATGGCCTGCACCAAATCGTGTGTATGTCAAACAAGCTTTGACTTCGTCCAGTAACAAAGATGTGCAACAATACAGCAATGTCAGGACAAATGCAGCGTCACCAGAACTTTGACAAAGTGCTTGATGCCAGCTCTCTGCAACACGTCACTTTGTGATCTGTTGATACTGCAATCCTGCACAGCGAGTGTGGATTGCATGAATGCTTGTTTGAAAGTGTCAGCTGCAAGTAAGGCCAGCAAAACCAGCCACAAGTGTTGTTGTGGTCAGGATGAAGGCCTGAGCATATCAGATGTGACCGCGCACTGTATCAAAGGTTGGCCATACCTCCAGTGCTGGCACGCCCATGAGAACACCCACACCCTCCAGCTCAGCCAAAAAGCTGTTGGCAGGCAAGCAAGCCTTGTCCGGGTGGCACCAGACAGTCAGCTTGTTCCGTGCTGAATTCACCATTGCAACAGGCACGCAAGCAGTGTTTGGACAGGTCATGGAAACCCATGTGTGGTGCCAAAGCCTTGCAGCATGAACTGAGCTCGAGCATGGTTCAGAAATCACGCACTATGAAAGTCTAATAATGTGGAAAAGCACAGCACAGCTGATCTATGCCACATCTCACAGCTGCTTATGCTCAGCCCATGCCTGTAGATCTACGCTGGCAGTGTCTCATTTGGCTGAAGGAATTAAGACTGTTATGTCATGATAGGCAGCACTTGTGGGCTGCACTGATTTGTTATATTATTATGCAGAGCGGTACGTGCTGGTGACTCACAACACTGCAAGCTTGGGCTGTATGCCGAACACAGCAAACACAGATTTTTAGCTCGGTCAAAGTTGTGGCATAAGTGCAGATCTTAGCCTTTTAGATGGCCACAAATACCCATCCTGAGAGTAAATGCCATGCCGGCCTTGAATGGTTTCATCAGCTTCAGAAAGACAATTAGTTCTGGATTTTATTTGAAACTTGAGTAAACGGCGTGTATGCTAGGACCCTCATGTAACATTGACATCTGCAAAGTACACTGGGGTGCTCTTTCTTTCCTTTCCTTTCCTCCCTTCTTCTCTGGTTTTGGTTTTGAAATGCTGCCATGCCACAGTCCAGCTAGAGCTGAGTTTGCATGCCAACACCAAACACAGACTCACCTGCTGACAGCTGGCATCAAAGGACACCCCGAGAAATTGGGCTGGGTTCAACGGAGGCTTGCACAAGGTATCTGAGCCATCGCAGAAGTCTGGAACGAGGTCAGCTCCCTCCCGATATACAGTGTAGTCAACTATCTCCTCAGCAGTGCAATCAGGCTCCAAACAGACGCTGCTGTACAGCTCGTACAGCGCCCCTCCTGACCCCAACATCCTCAGCAGGTACGCCTGCATCTGCACTGCCTGCAAGTACACACACACACTGTGTCTTGTCAGGCAACAATCTGTCCCAATTTCAGCACAGCAACGGTGCATGGGGTGTAAATGCAAAACACAACTTGTAGCGCAAAAGTGACATGTTCTGCTGCTGCTTTGATTGAGCGTCCCACAAGCTACAAGCACCCTGAGACCTTTATAAGTTGAGTCAGGAATACTGAGAATTTTCTTGGGAATATTGGGGGGGGGGGGGGAGGGGGGCAGATTGGGGGGCAGATCAAGAGTTTACCTTACGCCAACACGGGGGGTCCAGAGCCCTTGCGCGCTCACAGGCCCCCAAGGCCTTCACTACATCCCCAACTGCTGGCTGCCCAATGTTCATGGCACAGCAGGCCCGGGCATAGTAGAGCTGGGCCCACAGCAGCAGCTGCCTGGAGCGCAACAGGGGGGACATCAGCCCCCTGCAGGAGGCCTCCACCTGCTTCAACACCTCCTCAGCATGGTCCACCTCCCCCAGGAAGCACCTGCAGAGGCAGAAAACACTCAGCAGCAGATTTCTTGCCATACGATGTGAGTCTACCGTTCCAGCATTTTGAGTCCTGCATGAGCAGTCTGCAGCAGTGCATAAGGACTACAGGCCAATCACTCTGCACAGAATGAGCAGCTGCCTGTCATGCTTTGTATCTGTCATGATCAAGAACTCGAGTTTCTGTAAACTTCTTGACCTGTAGTTGATCACACATCGATCCTGGTGGAAAAGCCACGGCAATGCATGTTTTTCCTCTTAACTCTGGCAAAGCAAAGTAAGGTCACATGTGTCGTGCACCATTAATTGTAATCTCAACCGTGACAGGTGTCAGTTCTGACCTGTCTACTTCTGCCCACAGACCCTGAAGGCCCTCCAGTTGAGTCAGTAGAGGTGCCAGAAGGCTGTTGTCCGGCACAATGTACCCAACATTGCCCTCCAAAGGGCTGCACTCCGTCTTCAGCAGTAGCCGGAGAGCCGCAACCATCTGCAACAGTGCAAGCAATCAATTCCAGCCTCCGCTTGATCATCACTAGACTTGACTTTCCAAGATACGTGTGCATACGGGGTAAGGAAATTTTGAGCACAGCCGTACTTCAGGCAGCACTTGTGTGTGAAGCTTTTCCAAGACTGCACCAATACAGCGAGCAAGCAGTCTGCATGCATGGCATACACAGCATGGACTTCATCTTTGACACAGTCTGGATTGCATTTGGTACTGGGCAAACAAGTGCATCTTAGACGGTACAGATGAGGATGAAGCTGAGGCTGGCCAACAAACAGTCATATGACAACAGTGAGAACAGTAAGCAGTCTGTGATCTGGCAAGGATGCAAGCGTCCACAGCAATCCCAAATGATTCAGTGATAGACCGGCCATGGTGATGATTGCAAAAGAAATTCTACAGAAACTTTGACACAAACGACATCTGCAGCATACAGGTTGCCAAGCTTGACGATGCTCACTCGTAATGAGCTCATCTGAGTTGCAATCCAAAGCTTGCAAGAGTGTAACGAAACGTCGGTCAGCAAGTCAGAGCCAGTCTCTGCTACCTATTCTGATTGGAAGTGACAGCATACCTGGTCAAGACCTCCAGTGAGCCAGTGCACATGCAGGGTGAGGTGGAGGGCCCATCTGGAGGCAGCCACCCCATTGCTGCAACCCAGGAAGGCAGCCACTGTCTGCAGCACATCCTGAAACCTGCCCAGCTGCAACTGCTGCTGTGCTTGCAGGCACATGAGGGCCTGGTTCTGGGGAAGCTGCACACCAGGGGGAGGCAATCTGCCAGTAGGGCTTCTCCTGACGGCCCTGGGCTGGGGTCCTTTTTCAAAACCTGTAACATAGAGCAGCAATGCAGTGATGATGGATTTGTTTGTGAGATACAGTCGACGGGATGAGTATATCAAAGCCTGGGGTAGGGCAAAGTTGCACACAGGAAATGAATTGGCCCAGGGGCTTCTCTCAACAGCCCTAGGCAGGGCTCCACAGCCTGCGGCATGAAGCAGGAACGCATGAGTTATGTGCAAGTGAGCTCCTTCAGCAATACAGATTTACAGTCTGGTCCAGATTCTTTTTGCAGACCACAAACGATATGTCAGCGCCCTAAAGGCTTTTCCAGGCAGCCCCAGGCCCTGCCCTTCCATCAAGAACTCAAGGCAAGCACAGTTTGACAGGTCCAAATTCTGTATCTCTGACTCATTTCAGTGCACTATGCAAAGTAGCCAAGCAATTTCTAAATTACCAGACTACAGTGTCGACAGAAATGAAGCACCTTGCATGCAACATGTGCTCAGCATATCAAATAACAACAGAAAACAAATTGCTGCAAACTAAAAGCAACGCTGTTAGCATATTGCTGTCGGCATACGCATCACATGTCTTGCAGCACCATGCAAGCTGCCCAATAGGATCTAGCTCCTGAACCCACAGCTGTTCATGTCAAGCATGAATAAGAGGCAGCTTGTGGTCATCTAGGCAGGCTTGATTTAGCAAGCTTGACAGCTCATTACGCTTCATCTTGACGCTTACCTGGGCAATGGAGTCTTCAGCAGACAGCCAGAAGTGCACCCTGTCCGGCAGACCATCACAGCAGGCCACACCATCATCCCTCTGGCAGCCCTGAATGCCCTGGAAGAAGAGGCTCATAGAGGCAAAATTGCCCCAGTGCCCCAGCTGGTTGACCACCTCCATAGCAGCAGAAGAGGAGGGGTACAGCTGCACAGCACCACAACAGTCAACATCGCCAGCTTTGCACAACAAAGCCATTACAGTAAAGCTTCAAACTCTAAGCACGGCTGGGATAGGAACTCACAGTTCCAGCAGAGAAAATCTGTCCCAATATCTTTTTTAAACAAACCATCTCAACATTCTGCAGCAGCTTGAACTGCTGCAGAGAACCCTGGTTAGACACAAACATTCAAGTGGACTGCAATGCAACCCATTTCAGCCATACTTTGAGTGTTGAAGAGAAAAACTACATCTTTGCTGGGTGCCACTGGTCAACAACATGATAGAGGAAAAGCAGTACCTGGGCTGCATGCAGCCAGTCTGCAAAGGAGGCTACATGCTGGTTGGCAGCCCTGGACACCAGGGCGCGCCTGCTATACAGCTCTGCCTGCTTCCCAGGAGGAAGAGAGGCCCAGTGGGCCACATCCAGCACCTGAAAGTACACAACACCTCAGTTCACAGTGCAGTCAGTCATATCAGCATACATGTGCAACAGCAGCTGGGTTACAGCAGACTAGCAGAGGGACTTGCAATTGGCCTGCAGATGCAAGTTGTCCCGGAAACACTGATAGCCCAGCTGAAAAGCTCAAGCTCCGATTATTGTCAACTAGCAAAGTCCCATGCCTCCATGAGCAACTGAGCTCAGCTTGCCAAAGCATATGCAAAACCACCCTCCCATGTAATTGCTGATTGACTACCAACAAAGACATAACTCACCTTGGCCATGAGGGTCATGGCTGCTGGGAACTTGCCCTCCTGCTGGAAGACATCCACGGAAATCAGGAAAGCGTGGATGTTTAACATTGCAAGCTGGGCCCCCTTGTCACCAGGTAGCAGGCACTCCTTGACGTTGACACCCACGCTGATGAGCTGGAAGTGGGTGCCTTGAGCAGGGTTGACAGCAGCCTCCACCATCTTCAGCAGCTGCTGAGTGATGACAGCCAGCCTGTGCTCTTCCACAGACTCGTTGCACACTGGGATCACCTCTTCGGTGATCTCTTCCGGCCTCTCTCCTGTGGCTACTTCCATGTTGGGGGCATAGGTGATGGGGTTTGCGTGGGCATCTGTGGGGTTGTGGGTGGTGATGGTGGGGACAGGGGTGTTCCCCTGGGACTGGGTCAAGGGGACACTACCATCCTGGGTCAAGGGGACACTACCATCCCCAGATGAGCGAATGCTAGGGACATCATCCCTGATATCCAAAGGGGGTTGGGTGTCTGTGAAAGCCACGCCATTGGAGACAGCAGGCGCAGGGGTGGGTCCTGGAGGGGCGTCAGGGGTGGGGTTGCCAGCATCAGCTCCATAGTCGGCAGGGATGCCAGAGCCAGATGTGAATGCGCCAGACATGCCTCTGTGCAACATGAAGTGTCTCCCAGCATGCTTTGACACTTTGCCATAACCGCCAAGCTGGCTCTGTTCCTACAAGAAGAACACAATGACAGTCAGAAGCTGTTGCACACAAAAGCATATGGTCTTGATTTGGCTTGCAATCTTGAGGCAAAAACGGATGCAAGGAAGCAAGATACTGTTGAGGATGGTGCATGCGAAATCAGGATGTCTGACAGAAGCACACAACATGGTGCAGCTGTCACCATCTGCAAGCATGTTTGCGGCACAGAATGGCCAAGTGGTTGCTAGCTATGTGCAATCAAGCTTAGACAGGGCAAACTAAAACCCAGCAGTTTACAGAAAGCTGACATTGCAATACATGCCAGCTCCTCCATCCTCAAGGTGCAGCCAGAAGAGCACTGCCAAGTGTACATGGGTGCTGCTGTGACAAACATTATGAGTGCTGCATTTGGCGCATTGAGTGCCTAGCCGCATCTGAAATGGCACCCAAAATGGGAATGTGTACATGTATAGTTTCACACTACCAGGCATGCATGTGTGGTGAAACTTGGTTACCTGCATGTTATGGAGGCGCTGGATCTCAGATGCCAGCTGCTTCTGGGTGGATGACAGTTGTCGCCACAAGGTCCACATCCACATCATGCAAGCTGCCGCCATGATGAGACCACCCAAGCCTGCACGACCACAGCTCACAGTCAGCAATACGCAGTGGGTGAAACACAGCAGAATCGAATTCAAACTCTTGCTGCTGCAGGAAGGCCAGCGGTGGACTGTTGTGGTATGCATCCATCCTGTGTAAGTGACTACTGAAACACATCAACACTGCAGCAAGATGCAGCAAGGTTGACTGCGCTGCGCATGTCAAAACTGTATGCTAAAGAATATGAAAGGGAAATGCCATAAGGACATACACGAGCAATACAATAAATAGAATGCTGCTGCACCACGGGCTTGCATAGCTGTGCAACCATGGTACAGGATAGTCTGTTAATAAGCAGTGCAAAACAACAGTAAGCAGTGCAAGACAAGAATGAGCAGTGCCAAACAAGAGTGAGCAGTAGGGGCTCGCCTAAGGCTGAAGGTGACAAGGTGTGGCCTTCCAGCAGCCATGCATGCTGATGAGCCCTGCAACAAGAAACAACAAGCATGATTTGCAGTTCTGACATGACTAGCGATAGACAGAGAGCAACATAGGAAGGTCGGCACAGCAGAAAACAGAGA
>JAABUU010008697.1_pt1 | contig 10023 bp, 5 predicted proteins | sample 5559301 | NCBI WGS metagenome assembly JAABUU01 (sample SAMN10711884, study PRJNA513360) | rock metagenome | isolation source: Antarctica rocks | place: Antarctica: Victoria Land, Richard Nunatak white | reverse complement strand
GGGGGGAACGCGGGCCGGTATCAATTTACTGTGACCTCTGCCGCGATGAGGTGAAGCGCGAGCAGAACGCCCTACGCGCCCAGGCGTACCGCCAGCGCAAGGCGAGCTATGGGGGGGTGCGCTGAACGCACCCCCGGCCGGGCCGCGGATTTCGTAGTGTTACCAAGAGGAGGGATCCATGATCCGCGGCCTTATCTTCGACTTCGACGGGCTCATCTTGGATACCGAAAGTCCGGAGTACCGCAGCTGGCAAGAAGTCTTTCGGGACTATGGGTGCGATCTGGCGTTGTCGGACTGGGCGCAAGGCATTGGCCGTGGAGTGGGTGATATCCCCTTCGATCCCTACGCCGCGCTGGAGGTGGCCTCCGGCCAATCCATCGACCGCGCCACCATTCGCGCTCAGCGCCGCAAACGCTATGCTGACCTCGTCGCAGCAGAGACGGTCCTACCTGGGGTTGACGAGTATATGGTCGCTGCCCGACGTCGTGGCCTCGTCCTTGGCGTGGCGTCGAGTTCGTCGCACGATTGGGTCGACGGGCATCTCACACGGTTAGGCTTGCGCCCCTACATCACGGCCGTAGCCTGCGCCGACGACGTAGAGCGGGCAAAACCGGACCCGGCAGTGTATCGTGCCGTGCTGGCACTGCTGCGTCTGCGGCCCGACGAGGCTATCGCCTTCGAGGATTCGCCCAACGGACTTACTGCGGCAAAGGGCGCTGACATCCTGTGCGTCGCGGTACCCAATCCGCTCACCTCCCATCTCCCGCTCGACCACGCCGACATGCGCCTCACCTCGCTTGCCGCCGTCCCACTGGATACGCTACTGGCCGAGATGACACGGACGGTCATGGATCGCCAGGTACGCTAGGGACGACGGCGGCTGGCCCGACGAGCATTGCTGAGGCAATGTGGACTCACTCCACATTTTGTCGGATCGGCCCTGGGGGGCCTCCCGCAAAATGCTCTGTTCGCTCGCCGAGGCGGTGGCGGCCGCGCTTCCACGCGGGAGGGAGCCCCTTTATCTTGCCCATACTTTTGCCCCCGTCATCTCGCTGGGAAAGAGGCCCGTGTGCCAGCGTTGCAGGTGGTAGCCCAAAAGGCCTATAGCGGACACGAGGCCCTCTCGATGATATAGGGGGTGGGCCATGCTGCGGCCCACCTCTTCGCATGGCCCCTGCCTAGGTGTATTGAACCGTCACCTAGGCAGGGGCTTTTCCATCCCACGAACGCTTATCCCTGTAACATGGCCGGCCCATGGGGACTCACTCTTCTTCGGCCCTGGGGGGGCCAAAAGTCGCTCGACGAGCGTAGGGGGCCCCCGACAACGATTGCTGTAACCAACAGCCATATGACATAACGTGACGAAAAGGGCGTCCTATGCCGCGTTTGACCCCTAGATTACCGGCTCAGTTGTATTACCGGCCCAGTTTTAGGCAGGATCGCGGTGGTAACTGGACTGGTAATCTAGCTCAATCCATTCAAACTCCGCCGGTAATAGTGGTTTCCGCTCCAGTTGGACGACGTTGTGCGAAGCTTCGGCGCGACTCGTCAGAGCTACCAGCCTGTTTTACGCAATATGGCTGTTGGTTACAGCAATCGTTGTCCAGGGTCTAGGGTTTGCGAGCGCCCGCGAGCAGAACCCGTAGTGAGTCCGGGTGTGCTGCGCGCACCCTCACGAGGCCCGCGCCGTCCATTCTTTTTCCAAGTAGTTAGCCGTTGCCTGCAACCAGGCTCGGGGTAGGCGAGCAACCGTAGAACCGTAGAACCGTAGCTCACTACGGTTTCGCACTCGCTGGCGCTCGCTTAAAACCTGCGCTCGGCGAGCGAGGGGAGGGTTTGTGTGAGCGTCAGCGAACAAAACCCGGAGTGAGTCCGGGTGTGTCCGGGTGTGCTGCGCGCACCGTCCCTGTTGGCCACCCGCGTAGTTTACTACGCAAGCTCGCTGGCGCTCGCTCGCTCTACGAACGTAGCCAAACGCGCCCCAGCGCGTTTGGTGTAGTGAGTGTGCACCTTTGCTACTTGGAAAAAGAATTAGGGCTGGCGTCGGCTACATAGCACGCGAATTGTGCGGGGCTAATACTCCCTGACGACACTTACGCATATTTTGGTCACGCGACTAATTACTACCGCGATGTCTGTTGCAACCGCGCATCCACAGGCCACTGCCATGATGTGGAGGTAGCGCCTGGTGGGGTGGGGCATACGATGTTTGTGTCGGGCGCGAGGTTTCCCCTGCGTAGACAGTTGTTCCCACCACCCCCTGTGACCACGACGTTTCTTGCGTGCCATACGGTGTCTCCTATCGTAACGGAACCACTCACGTCTTTCTTTGTCTGGACATATCACGCCTCCACGACGAATAGCACCCGCGTTCCCGGCAACACGCGCCCGGCGCACGCCTCGATCTTCGCCCGTAGCCGCTCGTCGAGCCACCGGAGATGGAACGCATCGGGGACCACTACCGTCAGCGCCCCGTCGGTGTAGTGCAATTGGTGGGTAGGGGCAAACCAACGCGCGTAGTTCTCAGGGGTCAGCACGTCGGCCAGGGCAGCGCGGACCTGGCCCCACGCGTCGGCCGTCTGGGGTGGCACTGGGGCTGGTGATGGAGCCTCCGGCGAGGGCGCGCAGCTGTGGGGCTTGGTCGTCGCGCGGGGCGGCCGTGGCTCGGCGTGCATAAGGCTTTCGATCACGCGGAACAGGTACGCCAGGGGCTTCTCGATGTGGGCCAGGCTCGGGCGCATCAACAGTTCGGCCTCGTCGAGCAGCGCGAGGAACGCCGGCACGTCGAGCCCAGCGCGGGTCATCAGGCCGTAGCCCCGGCTGACGCTGGCCCACGGCGGCGCACCGTCGCCCAGGCGCTCCACCACGGCCGCGATCGGGCCGGCGAGTGCCTGATAGTCGGCGTCGATGCGCCGCTGTGGTGGGGCGGCCGGGGCAGGCGCGGGTGTCGCGCTGGCGTTGGCGGGGACGGGATTGCCAGCGAGGGGGGCGGCCGCCTCGTCGCCGGCCCGTAGGTCTGTGATTGCTGCAACGGGGGTAGGGGGTATCGATCTTTCGATATTCCTGTTTGTTGGTACGTCTGTTTGTTGTGGGTGCGTTTGGCGCACTAGGGGGGGGTGCGTTGAACGCACTACCCCCCCCCTGTCGCGGGGGCGGGGGGGGGGTGCGCCAAACGCACTACCCCCCTGGCCCGGTCCCAGGAGGTAGTAGACCGTCGTGGCGTGCCCGCCGTCCGCGTGGAGCGCGTCCTGATGGCCGATGATGCCCCGCGCTTCGAGCTCGTCGAGCGCGCGCAGCAGGGTGGTCCGGTTCTTCACGCCGGCACCCTTGTCGAGCTGGCGGCCATCGCGGGTCGTGATGCCGTGCTGGAACTGGCTCAGGCTGATCGCGTCAGCGCCCTTGCGGAAGCCCGAGGTGCGGCGCACGATGTAGAGCAGGGCTTTCAGGGGCGCTTCCGTCAACTCGGGGGCGACGTCGTCGAACACCCAATCAGGGGTAGCGGTGGTGGACCAGGCGGGCCTGAAAGAGGGATTGACGGCGACGGCGGCAGATTGTACGCTCATGGTGTACTCCTTTGGGCGTTGTACGTCCCTTTGGGGCTAGGGCGCGCGTCGGCTGATTCTGCCAAGAATTACACAGCCGGCGCGTTTTCTTTTGGGCGGAGCCTCCCCCCGCTCTGTCGTTCTTAACCTGCACATAGCGACTAGGCACCCCCATTTTCGAGCCTCATTATGGCGTAGGAAGCGATTACTAGACGGGGTACGTTAGTTACTATGTGCAGCAAGGTGTCTTAGCTCCTTAGCCGCTAGTCTACACGTTTGGGCAACGACTTGCCGGGACGGCCGCCACGGTGTCGCTGCAGCGGGGGGACAGCAGCGTTTCAGGACGCGCTCAGAGGACGCAGGCGGCGCGTGGGAGTGTGGGCCGCCCCTAAGTGGGAGGCAGCCGTAAAACGGCGCTCTGTGGCTCCTGGGACGTCGGAGCGCGTCGCGGGTGTCCCATCGTTGACGGTGCGTACCGGCGACGGCTTGGGTAGGGATGCGCCAGCCTGCCTCGTCGTCGATTGCTACGACCGGCCAGACGGTGTATCGTGGTGGAAATGCCGGTGGGAGGCGCGGGAGCGCGGGAGCAGGGAGCGCATCGATGAAGCGTGTGGTATCGACCGTCCTCTTCTGCGTTGTCGTGTACGCGCTGAGCCTCCTTGCCCTCGCGCTGATCGCGCCCTTCACAACCGCAGTCGGCCCCGGTTCGGGGGCTTTCATCGGATTGGGGGGCATGCGCTCACCCGTTACCGTGATGGTGAGCCCCGAGGTTATATCCGCCCACGACTTCTCCTCCGCTCTGACGACGGCCGCGCGGTGTCGTACGCACGCGTGCGCTGTGCCAGTGCTGCCGCCGCCCTCCTCTGTGCCTGTGCCAGTAACCACTAGCCCGCATCTCGCCAATCTCGCAGGTGTTGGTCTGTGGCTCGTCCCCCTTCCGGCCGACCTGATGCTTGCGGTTTGGTTCGTCCGTCGGATGCTCCGCACCAGTAGGACGCGGCGCGTGGTACCCGTCTAACGCCGTGCTAGCGGTCGTGGTCCCAACCTCCGCGGGTCGGGCTCTGCTCACGCGATTGGCCGCGCGCCGGCGTCCGGTCCCACTCCTGGGCGTGCCGCCCCTCGCGCTCCTGGAGGTCCCCTTGTTACGATAGTATAGGCGCACGGGTGGGTCGTAGAGGGCACCGAGCGGAGCGAGGGCCACAGGTTTTGCATGCTGCAAAACATACCTTGCTCTGCACCCTCCACGGTGGTCACACAGGGCCGCCACGGCGGGCGAACGGGGCGCTTGACAGCCGTCACGCAGGTTTTCTATAATACTTGCGTGACGGTCTAAAAGGGGGTAGAAATGGCGGTTAAACAAAAGCGCATCAAGTGTGCTCGGTGTGGCGAGCGCGACACGGTGACACGGGGGGAACGCGGGCCGGTATCAATTTACTGTGACCTCTGCCGCGATGAGGTGAAGCGCGAGCAGAACGCCCTACGCGCCCAGGCGTACCGCCAGCGCAAGGCGAGCTATGGGGGGGTGCGCTGAACGCACCCCCGGCCGGGCCGCGGATTTCGTAGTGTTACCAAGAGGAGGGATCCATGATCCGCGGCCTTATCTTCGACTTCGACGGGCTCATCTTGGATACCGAAAGTCCGGAGTACCGCAGCTGGCAAGAAGTCTTTCGGGACTATGGGTGCGATCTGGCGTTGTCGGACTGGGCGCAAGGCATTGGCCGTGGAGTGGGTGATATCCCCTTCGATCCCTACGCCGCGCTGGAGGTGGCCTCCGGCCAATCCATCGACCGCGCCACCATTCGCGCTCAGCGCCGCAAACGCTATGCTGACCTCGTCGCAGCAGAGACGGTCCTACCTGGGGTTGACGAGTATATGGTCGCTGCCCGACGTCGTGGCCTCGTCCTTGGCGTGGCGTCGAGTTCGTCGCACGATTGGGTCGACGGGCATCTCACACGGTTAGGCTTGCGCCCCTACATCACGGCCGTAGCCTGCGCCGACGACGTAGAGCGGGCAAAACCGGACCCGGCAGTGTATCGTGCCGTGCTGGCACTGCTGCGTCTGCGGCCCGACGAGGCTATCGCCTTCGAGGATTCGCCCAACGGACTTACTGCGGCAAAGGGCGCTGACATCCTGTGCGTCGCGGTACCCAATCCGCTCACCTCCCATCTCCCGCTCGACCACGCCGACATGCGCCTCACCTCGCTTGCCGCCGTCCCACTGGATACGCTACTGGCCGAGATGACACGGACGGTCATGGATCGCCAGGTACGCTAGGGACGACGGCGGCTGGCCCGACGAGCATTGCTGAGGCAATGTGGACTCACTCCACATTTTGTCGGATCGGCCCTGGGGGGCCTCCCGCAAAATGCTCTGTTCGCTCGCCGAGGCGGTGGCGGCCGCGCTTCCACGCGGGAGGGAGCCCCTTTATCTTGCCCATACTTTTGCCCCCGTCATCTCGCTGGGAAAGAGGCCCGTGTGCCAGCGTTGCAGGTGGTAGCCCAAAAGGCCTATAGCGGACACGAGGCCCTCTCGATGATATAGGGGGTGGGCCATGCTGCGGCCCACCTCTTCGCATGGCCCCTGCCTAGGTGTATTGAACCGTCACCTAGGCAGGGGCTTTTCCATCCCACGAACGCTTATCCCTGTAACATGGCCGGCCCATGGGGACTCACTCTTCTTCGGCCCTGGGGGGGCCAAAAGTCGCTCGACGAGCGTAGGGGGCCCCCGACAACGATTGCTGTAACCAACAGCCATATGACATAACGTGACGAAAAGGGCGTCCTATGCCGCGTTTGACCCCTAGATTACCGGCTCAGTTGTATTACCGGCCCAGTTTTAGGCAGGATCGCGGTGGTAACTGGACTGGTAATCTAGCTCAATCCATTCAAACTCCGCCGGTAATAGTGGTTTCCGCTCCAGTTGGACGACGTTGTGCGAAGCTTCGGCGCGACTCGTCAGAGCTACCAGCCTGTTTTACGCAATATGGCTGTTGGTTACAGCAATCGTTGTCCAGGGTCTAGGGTTTGCGAGCGCCCGCGAGCAGAACCCGTAGTGAGTCCGGGTGTGCTGCGCGCACCCTCACGAGGCCCGCGCCGTCCATTCTTTTTCCAAGTAGTTAGCCGTTGCCTGCAACCAGGCTCGGGGTAGGCGAGCAACCGTAGAACCGTAGAACCGTAGCTCACTACGGTTTCGCACTCGCTGGCGCTCGCTTAAAACCTGCGCTCGGCGAGCGAGGGGAGGGTTTGTGTGAGCGTCAGCGAACAAAACCCGGAGTGAGTCCGGGTGTGTCCGGGTGTGCTGCGCGCACCGTCCCTGTTGGCCACCCGCGTAGTTTACTACGCAAGCTCGCTGGCGCTCGCTCGCTCTACGAACGTAGCCAAACGCGCCCCAGCGCGTTTGGTGTAGTGAGTGTGCACCTTTGCTACTTGGAAAAAGAATTAGGGCTGGCGTCGGCTACATAGCACGCGAATTGTGCGGGGCTAATACTCCCTGACGACACTTACGCATATTTTGGTCACGCGACTAATTACTACCGCGATGTCTGTTGCAACCGCGCATCCACAGGCCACTGCCATGATGTGGAGGTAGCGCCTGGTGGGGTGGGGCATACGATGTTTGTGTCGGGCGCGAGGTTTCCCCTGCGTAGACAGTTGTTCCCACCACCCCCTGTGACCACGACGTTTCTTGCGTGCCATACGGTGTCTCCTATCGTAACGGAACCACTCACGTCTTTCTTTGTCTGGACATATCACGCCTCCACGACGAATAGCACCCGCGTTCCCGGCAACACGCGCCCGGCGCACGCCTCGATCTTCGCCCGTAGCCGCTCGTCGAGCCACCGGAGATGGAACGCATCGGGGACCACTACCGTCAGCGCCCCGTCGGTGTAGTGCAATTGGTGGGTAGGGGCAAACCAACGCGCGTAGTTCTCAGGGGTCAGCACGTCGGCCAGGGCAGCGCGGACCTGGCCCCACGCGTCGGCCGTCTGGGGTGGCACTGGGGCTGGTGATGGAGCCTCCGGCGAGGGCGCGCAGCTGTGGGGCTTGGTCGTCGCGCGGGGCGGCCGTGGCTCGGCGTGCATAAGGCTTTCGATCACGCGGAACAGGTACGCCAGGGGCTTCTCGATGTGGGCCAGGCTCGGGCGCATCAACAGTTCGGCCTCGTCGAGCAGCGCGAGGAACGCCGGCACGTCGAGCCCAGCGCGGGTCATCAGGCCGTAGCCCCGGCTGACGCTGGCCCACGGCGGCGCACCGTCGCCCAGGCGCTCCACCACGGCCGCGATCGGGCCGGCGAGTGCCTGATAGTCGGCGTCGATGCGCCGCTGTGGTGGGGCGGCCGGGGCAGGCGCGGGTGTCGCGCTGGCGTTGGCGGGGACGGGATTGCCAGCGAGGGGGGCGGCCGCCTCGTCGCCGGCCCGTAGGTCTGTGATTGCTGCAACGGGGGTAGGGGGTATCGATCTTTCGATATTCCTGTTTGTTGGTACGTCTGTTTGTTGTGGGTGCGTTTGGCGCACTAGGGGGGGGTGCGTTGAACGCACTACCCCCCCCCTGTCGCGGGGGCGGGGGGGGGGTGCGCCAAACGCACTACCCCCCTGGCCCGGTCCCAGGAGGTAGTAGACCGTCGTGGCGTGCCCGCCGTCCGCGTGGAGCGCGTCCTGATGGCCGATGATGCCCCGCGCTTCGAGCTCGTCGAGCGCGCGCAGCAGGGTGGTCCGGTTCTTCACGCCGGCACCCTTGTCGAGCTGGCGGCCATCGCGGGTCGTGATGCCGTGCTGGAACTGGCTCAGGCTGATCGCGTCAGCGCCCTTGCGGAAGCCCGAGGTGCGGCGCACGATGTAGAGCAGGGCTTTCAGGGGCGCTTCCGTCAACTCGGGGGCGACGTCGTCGAACACCCAATCAGGGGTAGCGGTGGTGGACCAGGCGGGCCTGAAAGAGGGATTGACGGCGACGGCGGCAGATTGTACGCTCATGGTGTACTCCTTTGGGCGTTGTACGTCCCTTTGGGGCTAGGGCGCGCGTCGGCTGATTCTGCCAAGAATTACACAGCCGGCGCGTTTTCTTTTGGGCGGAGCCTCCCCCCGCTCTGTCGTTCTTAACCTGCACATAGCGACTAGGCACCCCCATTTTCGAGCCTCATTATGGCGTAGGAAGCGATTACTAGACGGGGTACGTTAGTTACTATGTGCAGCAAGGTGTCTTAGCTCCTTAGCCGCTAGTCTACACGTTTGGGCAACGACTTGCCGGGACGGCCGCCACGGTGTCGCTGCAGCGGGGGGACAGCAGCGTTTCAGGACGCGCTCAGAGGACGCAGGCGGCGCGTGGGAGTGTGGGCCGCCCCTAAGTGGGAGGCAGCCGTAAAACGGCGCTCTGTGGCTCCTGGGACGTCGGAGCGCGTCGCGGGTGTCCCATCGTTGACGGTGCGTACCGGCGACGGCTTGGGTAGGGATGCGCCAGCCTGCCTCGTCGTCGATTGCTACGACCGGCCAGACGGTGTATCGTGGTGGAAATGCCGGTGGGAGGCGCGGGAGCGCGGGAGCAGGGAGCGCATCGATGAAGCGTGTGGTATCGACCGTCCTCTTCTGCGTTGTCGTGTACGCGCTGAGCCTCCTTGCCCTCGCGCTGATCGCGCCCTTCACAACCGCAGTCGGCCCCGGTTCGGGGGCTTTCATCGGATTGGGGGGCATGCGCTCACCCGTTACCGTGATGGTGAGCCCCGAGGTTATATCCGCCCACGACTTCTCCTCCGCTCTGACGACGGCCGCGCGGTGTCGTACGCACGCGTGCGCTGTGCCAGTGCTGCCGCCGCCCTCCTCTGTGCCTGTGCCAGTAACCACTAGCCCGCATCTCGCCAATCTCGCAGGTGTTGGTCTGTGGCTCGTCCCCCTTCCGGCCGACCTGATGCTTGCGGTTTGGTTCGTCCGTCGGATGCTCCGCACCAGTAGGACGCGGCGCGTGGTACCCGTCTAACGCCGTGCTAGCGGTCGTGGTCCCAACCTCCGCGGGTCGGGCTCTGCTCACGCGATTGGCCGCGCGCCGGCGTCCGGTCCCACTCCTGGGCGTGCCGCCCCTCGCGCTCCTGGAGGTCCCCTTGTTACGATAGTATAGGCGCACGGGTGGGTCGTAGAGGGCACCGAGCGGAGCGAGGGCCACAGGTTTTGCATGCTGCAAAACATACCTTGCTCTGCACCCTCCACGGTGGTCACACAGGGCCGCCACGGCGGGCGAACGGGGCGCTTGACAGCCGTCACGCAGGTTTTCTATAATACTTGCGTGACGGTCTAAAAGGGGGTAGAAATGGCGGTTAAACAAAAGCGCATCAAGTGTGCTCGGTGTGGCGAGCGCGACACGGTGACACGGGGGGAACGCGGGCCGGTATCAATTTACTGTGACCTCTGCCGCGATGAGGTGAAGCGCGAGCAGAACGCCCTACGCGCCCAGGCGTACCGCCAGCGCAAGGCGAGCTATGGGGGGGTGCGCTGAAC
>JAABUU010008695.1_pt1 | contig 10025 bp, 11 predicted proteins | sample 5559301 | NCBI WGS metagenome assembly JAABUU01 (sample SAMN10711884, study PRJNA513360) | rock metagenome | isolation source: Antarctica rocks | place: Antarctica: Victoria Land, Richard Nunatak white | reverse complement strand
AAAGAGCGTAGTGCGGAGACCGAGGAGCAGAGGCGGGATGACCGTACTGGGGTCCAGGAAGTGGGTGGTGAGGGTCTGGGAGAGGAATCTGCGATCGACCGATGTGTTAGTCTGTAAGTCACCTAGCAAGGTTGTTGTGCCACAAAACTCGAATCAGGAAGCTCCATAAAACAGAAAGGGGTGGGAGGTGAAAGATGAGTGGGTGATTGAACGGCGTTTTGTGATTGGAGGGAATGGGCTGCTATCCGAGAAGGGGAAAAGGAATGGTCAAGAAGCGAAATAAAGCGTGAAGGATCTGGGAACCTTGGTAGAAGAAGGGAGAGGGAGGGTCGACCCGCTCTCCCGGCCCATGCCGTACCGTACCGTACGATACACCGGTGTATGTATGCTTGGTAATAGCGTACATAAGTGTGTATTTTACGGTACGGTACCACATGGGATCGGCGGTCCCACTCGGCGCTTAAACGTGGCTGTTGGGAGGCGGAGACAAATGATGCTGACGCAAAGAAATGGAAAGGCTGGATCATTGCAATCCTTGATCCAATCGATCTTGCAAGGAGCGGTGGTGTACAGGGCAGCGGATTGACCAGATTTTCGAACCAAGGAATGATATAACCAAGTCAAGGCGGTCATAACGGATGCTAAAAGGCAACGGGCACAAGTGGCCACAAGGAGAAGGGAGAAAAAACGTGCGGAAGCGGACGCCACGAGTCAGAAAAATACAGCCAGACGGATTGGTGCATATGCAGCACGATAACGGAACTGCGCATAGAACATCCCCACGGGCCGCCCGTGCGCACGATGGCGCCGGCCTGCATGCATACAATACGAAGTCAAGTGATCGAAATCATATGCGAGGCTGGCCCGTAGCGCGGCATGCTAGTATCCAACGGGAGCAGAGATGTGAGATATTGAACCCAACATACCTGTCGAGCAGGCCGTCTGTAGCGCCAACATGTCCCACCCCGGTGAGCAGCTGGTATTGGAGGAATGAGAGCGAGCCGGTCAGCCAAGGCATCCGGTCCGCCAGATCGGCCAGATGCAAGGCGAGAGACCAGATTCTCATCGTGATGATCGGGCGTTTGGACCCTCGTGACGATTCGAGGGTCGGTGCTTCGCCATGTTTGACCGTTGCTGATGGATCCGATGACCGGATCGAAGGATTGGCTGACGTCGATGATCGTGCCGGTCGTGATGTTGCTGCGTACAGTGCGAGCGTTATGAAGCGCATCGCAATAAACGCTAAATATCCGTACTGCAGGATTCGCCAGAAGATGTTTGATATACACAATGGTATTACTGAACTTTGGGCTGCTTTCTCAGCATCTGACTCTTCATTTGTGGATAGCAGCCCAAGCTTCTCCAATCGACTCCGAGTATCATTTACGATTTCCTCACCCGTGATCTTCGGCGCGAGTCGTGTTCTGACCGTCTCCGCAGTCTTTGTGATACCTTCCCAGATGAACCAGCCTTGACATGCGATTCGGCCGATTCCCCTTCCCAATATCACTTCTCCAAAGATATTGGTCACCAACGTCCGGAGGCAGGCGTTTTCCAATTCCTCTGGAGGTAGAAGAACAGCCAGTATGCCTTGCGCGATCAATTGGAAATACGCGGCTTCGTTCCGTCGCTGTTCGATGACGGTCAACGGCACGGTGCGATCCGGCATCGGGCTCAATGCCGGATGTGGACACAATGTATGATAGACCTCGTCGGGCCTACGTTGTAGCGGTGGAGGTAGTGACGGCTCGTGCGCAGTTCTGTACGCTATTTCCAAGCAGCATCAGCTGCTGCTGCTTGGTAATTCTCGGTCGTCGAGTTATGTTTGCTCACCAAACACATGTCGCTCGACTAACTCCGGTATCTCATCGAAGAAGAGCTCCTCCAAATCCACCTGCCTTAGCCTCCCTTCCAGCGCCCTTGTGCAGTGGGCGATGAGCCGCACCAGTTCCCCGATAAGTTGACGGTCCGATGTGAATTTCGCATACCAGCTATATACGAACTCATTGATGATTATAGCGATGATAGCGTAGAGTTGCAAGTCTACTTCGTTGCTACTTGTGAGTGAAGGCAGGATCTCCGGGATCGGTATTGCTGTATCGCCATCTTCGGAAGTCTGAGTCTCAGGACACAGTACTCGCCGGATGAGCACGACAGTCGCTTCATCGGAGGTGTGAAGTGATCGAACTGGGTGCTCAATGGCCGGCTCACGCGTGTTGAAGGATTCGCGCGAAGCTTGGGGACCCGTTGTTGCGGTTGCTGCGACGGCAGAGCCGCTGGATGTTGGCGCAGCTTTGGGAGGTGGTTGGAGAAAGGAAGGAGGTCGCGAAGCGGCTTCTGTCATCGCCAATACCTAGTGTCAAGGTAATGCATAGCTGAACAGATCTGATGCCTGAGTGTGGAGTCTTCACTGTTGATGGGGCAAAACAATGAGGCTTAAAACTTCTTGATTACTCACGACGGGCCGCGGAACGATCAGATCTCGGGAGCTAGCCTGATAGGGAATGGTTGCCTTAGAAGGAGCCACCGAGGCCGAGCTGTCCCTCACTAACGTTATCATGCTTTCCATAGTGGAAACGCGAAGATGCTGACTTTAAGAAGCCCCGCTTGTGGCGACTCGAGCTATAGAGGCCACGACTTCGTCCTCAATCTGTGGGAACAGTATTTTTCACAGCCACTGCGGCGCCATTGGATTCCTCGGGCTGGATTACCGTGTCGTCCGGGCTCAAACGAGCGTGTTCCAGAGTGCTTTGAACTGTCGGCACCACATAATGTATTGTCATGGAAAGCACTGAGTCGCAGTGGCAACGAACCCTGGAGAGCCTGGGGAAGGAAAGCAAATGTCTCGTATGAGATAAGGTACTCCGTACTCAAGTAATGCAGACTTAGCCTCACTGTGGGATCATCAACTCCACCACCAAAAACGGTGGAATACCGAGACCAAGTCGGAACGGCTCATCATCAGCAATGCCATTGCTTCCAGACTCGTAATCGAGGTATCAGCGCTCTCTTTGTATAGAGTAACATTATGTGAGACTCTCCTTGAGATTTGTCGCAGTCTTCCGATGACGCTAGCCCTGCTTACATAAGGCAACTCAAGTGGAACAGCCTTTTAAGGTACCCAACGAACCGACGACAACATCAATTGCCGCTCTGTACCTCAATCCCTCTCCTACTCCCACTCTCACATCCAGGAAGAAATGGTAGTGGGTCATCACTGATGTCTGCTCAATGCGACTCCTTCCTTTCCTCAACAGCAATGTTCTCGGGTCATCGTCGGTCACGCTCGTCGCGGCGCTATTCCTTTGCAACACCATCATAACACTGGGTTCGCCTCGAACTCATTCATTACTGGTGCATGCTGTTTCCTGGGGCTTGGTCTGGCTATGTTCAGTGTTCAATAAGTATGAGAAAGTTGGGAATAGTGGCAATCGTGGGAGGAAGCAATGCTGGGCTGCTGGAGGACTCCTGGTGTTGGCGCAGATCTGTGATCGAGCTGCTGGAGGCCGAAAAGAGACTTGGTGGATTCGAGTGAGAAAAATCAGTTGCGATCTATAGTACTGGACTCACTGGATTCTTCACCAGGCAATTACACCCTGCGCACTTGTAGCGGTACGGTGGTTCGGTCGCGACGATTGCAATTGTCAGTTGAGCATATTGACCTCGCCGTTAGACAAGGAAAGGCTCGCGACACGATCGTGCAAGGTCCTCCTTGCCATCATAACTGTCTGCTCAGTCACTGCCCTCTCGCCGCCGTACATGGGGTCCTCCACATTTGCACTATGCCTTTGCAACATCTTAATCAACTCTCTGGCCTATACCCTTCTCGAAGACGTGATCAACAGTTCGGACTCAGGGATTGTCGACACTGCCAACGGCCATGCCACACCTAGCGGCTTGAGCTCGCCACAACGGTTCCATAGCCCTACAGATTCGACGCATCTTGTGTCACGAAACCTCTCAGCATCGATTGCACTCGGCTGCGCCGTAGCTTCGTTCTTGCTTGAAAATCATGGAGTCGATGGTTTGACTTATCGCCATGAGCTTAGCTTGGTGGGAGAAAGCTGGAAACGAGATATGAGACAATTTGAATTCGGTAAAGGCTTCTCGATGTGTTTAGTAGGGGCTTTGGAAGGCTACCTGATCATTTCTGCGGTAAGTCGAAGACCGCGTATAGGATCCACAGAGTCTCTTGTTCACTCCTATTGTTGTTACACATGTATAGCTACGTGCGAAGTCCTCACATATATGCATGTGCTCAAGCTAGCTCCTCTTTCCAGTCTTAGCCTTTAAAATTCTCACAAGCTCGAGGCTGCTGTTTCCTGTACCTTTTACTTATGTCTGCAGGCTAACGGCCAGACTACTTGCTACACTGTGTCATTCTGTCTTACACCCGAACAAGCATGCTGATTTGTACGTTGGTGAGTAGATTGGAAGACAAGGTGCCCTCACCCTGACATTCGTTGAGCTAGGCGCGGCCCTTTTCGTCCATCTTGCAGTTGCTTCCACAATGCTGCGGACATTCTTCACCCTCCTGTCTTTTGCTGCCATATTTTCGTTCTACCAGCCGATGTCTGCTTCATACAACAGCTCTGTTCTCAGAAAACGCATGAAGGCGAAGCAACTCATATCTGTGCTTGCATTGCTTTCTTTTGGAAGCTTGAGCATTATTCTCTGGTGCCAACCTAGGATTGCTTCGAAAAGCGGTCTTGGAAGGGCGCTGTCTCGTCAGCGGGAGACAAACATGGAGCCTTCCAAGGCTCTCCCAGCCACAGAGTTGTATCTGCATCCAATCGCTCGGCTCGTTGCCGATGCTGAGGCACAATTCACGGAACTACAGGCTCGACAGTCCAAGTCTTTGACGGAGGCTGTTGCGGAGTACAGGCGTCGGTATAACATACCTCCTCCACCTAACTTTGATATATGGTATGAATTCGCAAAGGCAAGGGGAGTACAACTCATTGACGAGTACGACACCATCTTCGACTCTCTGTTGCCTTTCTGGGCACTCGAGCCATCTGTAATCAGAGCCAGAACTAGGGAAGCTCTTGGCTTTGATAATGCCTTGATAGGTCTCTTGATCAGGGCTGGGGAAGCGGTGAAGATCGAGAATGGCGCAGAGTGGCAGCAACAGGCTACAGTAGGCATGATTGAGAACTTTGTGCAATTTCTGCCAGACATGGATGTCGCGTTCAACATCCATGACGAGCCGCGTGTGATGGTACCTCATGACGATCTTGCACGTCTAGTGACCCGCGCGAAAGACGAAGCCTTACCCGCCGCATTGGGGAACCCATCGGCAAGGAACAAGTGGTCGGAGAGACCAAAAGACATGACCAACGGGCGACATATCGAAGAGGTCAAGACAACACGCTTCAATACTTTCGCGCATCAACCAACATGGACCAATTCCCGCCTCTCCTGCTCCCCTGACAGCCCAGCCCGAGCATTAAACGAGAACACTGCCGACAACATCACGTCATACGCTCTCGGCGACTTAGGCTTCGTCTACAACAAGACCGCCTTCTCCGACATCTGCATGTCACCTTCCCTCAAGGAAACATACGGCTTCTTCGACCGCCCCAACGCCTTCAGCATCGTGCACGACCTCTTCCCCATCTTCTCGCAAAGCAAACTGAGCTCCTTCCAAGACATCCTCTACCCCAGCCCCTGGTACTGGTACGGCAAAGTCAGCTACCACGAATCCTCCGACATGCCCTGGCCCTCCAAAAAAGACGCCCTCTACTGGCGCGGCTCCACCACCGGCGGCTTCTCCCGCGACGGCGGCTGGCGGCGCCAACACCGGCAACGCTGCGTGCAGAAGATGAACGGCCTCGACACCGCCAAAGTCCTCACCCGCCCCACCACCCCCGACGCCGGCTGGCAGCTGCAAGAGGTCCAAAAAACAGACTACAAAGCCCTCATCGACGTCGCCTTCTCCCACGTCGGCCAATGCGACCCGGGCGACTGCGACGCCCAGCGCGAGTTCTTCACCGTCGTCGAGCCCGCCGCGCAGGACGCCGCGTGGGCCTCCAAGCTGCTCCTCGACGTCGACGGCAACGCTTTCAGCGGCCGCTTCTACGCCTATCTGAAGAGCTGGAGCTTGGTCTTCAAGTTGGCCATCTTTCGCGAGTGGCATGAGGAGTGGTTGCGGCCGTGGCTGCATTATGTCCCGCTTGGGTTTCAGGGGGATGAGTATGTGGAGGCGGTCAGGTTTTTCTTGCAGGAGGAGGAGGGGAAGGTCTTGGCGGAGCGGTTGGCGCTGGCGGGGAGGGAGTGGGCGGGGAATGTGCTCAGGAAGGAGGATTTTGAGGTTTGGTTTTTTAGGGTTTTGTTGGAGTGAGTTGTGCCCCTTTGTCCCCCTTTGTTTTTCGTTTCTTTTGTGTTTTTGGTGCAAATTGGCTCGGTGGGCTGGGTGTTAAGGGACGGACGTGTGCTGACTTTATCGGTTGCAAGGTACGGTCGGCTCGTCGACGATGATAGGGCGATTATTGGCTATGCGGGACCTTAATCCTGTCCCTGTACATAGCGTTCCGTTGTGCGGGTCAGGGTTGCTACCGAGTCGGTGGAGTTCGGGTATTTGCACATGTGTGCCTGTCAGTACTGTTATGCGTCCACTATGTATACTCACAATCCATGCTTTGCTTGTTGCCTTTACCTCTCTCAATTTTCGACACTACCAATATGAGACCATTACCGTCGGCGGTTCGACAACGAACAATTCATTTCTAGCCCCTTTGTGACTACATCACGTTATCTAAAACACACGTAAAAAGCATCCAGCGCCATCGTGAAAGGAAGTCGACAACAATCCCCAAACAAGAGTCGCTATCGTCAAAAGATCACAGTCGCTACGGGCAAAGGTCGGGAAGAGAATCTACTACGGTTCCGACCAATCCACCTGTTCCGTCACGGGACTCATCCCTTCTTTCGTATAGCCGACCTTCAGCCGTAACCGCAGCTTCTTCGGTAGAGGCTAAAACAGACCACACACGCATCAGTAAACGTACGCCCCTCTCTTCCGCGCCGACATTGCACAAAAGGTATCGGTCAAACTCACCCCATTCACACCAGCAACCTTCATCTGCTGCGTCGCCTCCTCGCCGCCCTGCAGCTCGGCCTTACTGATAGCGTTCAGCTGCAGCTTCTGTGACTTGGGTACTGCGGCTTGGAGATTGACGCCCGTGATGCGGTCGAAGTTGCTCGTGTTCTGAAAGCGGGCTAGGATCTGAGCGACGCCCGCGCTGCGTTGCACGGTGAGGGTGAGGGTGAGGTCGTTTTGGCTGTAGGCTTGGTGGGCTGTGGCGGGTCCTGCTTGGGCGAAGGCTGGTTGTGATGTTGCGGATGAGAGGGTGCCGAGGAGGTCTGTGGATGCGGTGGGGGGTGATTGGGATGGTTGGGAAGGGAGGCTGGACGTAGGTGCGGGGTTGGAGTCGAAGAGGTCCATGATCGAGTTGACATTTGAAGCCTTGGGCGTTGGAGTTGGAGATTGGATGTTGTTGTTTGGATTCGCTGGAGGGACTGAGCTGCCACCACCTAGAATGTCCGCTAGGAGGTCGGCATTGTTTTGGTTACCGTTAAGTGTAGCGCTCAGGTCGGTTGCAGGGAGATCAGAGCCGCCCATCAAGTCGAGTAGCATGTCTTGCTCAGTTTGCTTGGTGGGTTTCTTCGGCTTCCCCATCACCTTCGATTGCCGCTTGTTGGTTGCTTCGCCGAGCACTCTTTGCTCCTCCCGGATTTCGGGCGGTGGCATTCTTTCCAAGACACCTCTCCTAATCTGATCGTACGCAAACAGATTACCGTACTCTACCGCTCGCTGTTGGATCTCGGTGCTGAGATCCGCAGTTCGACTTTGTAACAGTCTCCGTATCCTATCAATCTGCGCAGGGTCTGAAAACCGTGTCGAGAGTTTCATTGAGGAGGTTATAATGTATTCAGTGACTATTTGAGTGGCGTAGGCACTGCTGAGGATGGTCGCGAAGAGGTCAATAATATCACTTTCCTTGACTTCCCGGACAAGCTCCTCTTCTTCGTACTTCCCACCAAGTAGCAAAGCATCTCCGTATTCTCCGATAACCCAAGCCCCAGCCAATGTGAGTCCTTCCTGCGTGATGTCTTCCTTCAAACTTGCATAAAGTTTCTGTACAGAATATGTCTGTAGATCTGGCGTTGTGGCTATCAGACGTACAAATGATGATAGTATCTGCTCCTTGACGTAATTTCCCGCTAACTTCAGTACTCTTAGCATCGTATCAATATGCCAGCGTTTGTTGGGCGCGAATCGATCTGCGGCAATGCCAATCTGACTTGTCATGACTGGCTTGAACTCATTGTCTGCTACTTCCAGGAAGGCGAGGAGCTCCCTGATTAGTACTCTGATGTTGCCATCGTTGATCAATGTGAAGCTCAGGTCGAGCGCTCTTCTTCTTATACTGATATCTGGATCCCTTAAGCAATCGAGGATCGTATTCCGATGCCGCTGTACTGCATTCGGCTCGACGGCAACCACCTTAATCAAGGTATTCAAAGCCACATAACGAATATTGTTGTCCTTGTTCGATAAGAACTTGCCAAGAATATTCACACCTAGAACCCGGAGGCCTGAATCTGCTTCGATGTCAAGGATAGTGAGCACCGCTTCGTAGAGGATCGAGTTGCCAACGTTCTTCGAGGAGTCGGTATTGGTTGCAACCTGGGCCAGTATATCGTTTATCTGCTCGCTTGTCCGTGCATCTCCTCTTCCCAACACTCTCAGTAATCTCAGGAGTTTTACCTGCAGGAAAGGATCGGTGATCCCAGTTACATCATGTTCTGGTGCATATCCCGAGCTGGTCAGGCCTTTCAATGTTCGTACCAAAGCACCGGTAAGTGGCCTGAACATTTCGACGATCCCATCTTCTCCTCCTTCCATCTCATCTGCCTCACACATACTTGTCACTAAAGTCAGCCCGCACAGTAGCACACCGTGGTTTCGATCTGACAGTAGCAGCTTCGCTTTCTCTTGGAAGTGTTCCCGAAGGTCCGGAACTTTCCGACATATCCTCATGGCGCAGAGTGCAGCTTTCCTTCGTATATATGAGTTCGCAGTGGATAGAAGATTTTCGATTTCTGGGAATAGATCTCGTGACATTTCAACGGAGGCGATGTTGCCGAGTGTGCAAAGGGCAAGACCGACAACATATTGGTTCGAGTGATTTAGGTCGCTGAGTGAGGGCGCAGTCAGTACGAAATATCCGAGCTTGAAGTAGAGTGACCCTCACTTCTTCAACGAGTTCGTCACTAGAGTCAAGACCTCCTGATTCTCGTCCAGTAACAACATTGTTCCCAGATACCCAAGTCGTTTGTCCGCAAACCGCGGCGAGGCGAGTAGCTTGAGGCATTCTATCTGGCCAAAATGTGTTCGTTCACCAAGAGTAAATAGGTATAGAAGTTTGGCGACATTATTCCTCCTGAAAGGTATGTCATGTTAGCTCCTAATGCTGCATTGGAAAAGCCTGAGGACACAAGGACCTACCTTATGTTCGAATCACCGCTCTCCTCTCGAAAACTTGCGCGTATCGCTGCGCTCTCCTTCTGCACGACTGCCCGCTCGTCGGCAATCGTCTTTGAGGCACGCACATTCCGAATGAACTGCTTCACTATCATCTGTGAGTAATCAACGGTCTTGGAGGGGATGAGAGAGCGTACAAGAGCTCATAGCGGTCACGAGGACCCCAGAAGGTAGAAAAGGCGGTGGAGAGCAATATAGTTATCCCAGTTGGACTCAACGCTTTGTTAAAATTGATAGTATACAGTATTTCGTGTGGCCTCGAATAAACCCCTACTTCTCAACTTTAGGTGTCAACATGCCGTGAATGTCTGTTTAGTGACTGCTGCCAATAGTAAGCTAACCCTCTTTGGGGATAATGACCTGCATCAACGTTAACTTAACTTAAGGTAAGGTAGGCTGGTCGGGTAGGTTAGGCGTCATAAGCCTCGGCCAAATAACGTCTTCGCCACCTAGTCGAGCCAGCCACCTAAGCGAG
>JAABUU010008692.1_pt1 | contig 10028 bp, 7 predicted proteins | sample 5559301 | NCBI WGS metagenome assembly JAABUU01 (sample SAMN10711884, study PRJNA513360) | rock metagenome | isolation source: Antarctica rocks | place: Antarctica: Victoria Land, Richard Nunatak white | reverse complement strand
GCTTCGTCCAGCGTAGGTTAGGGCTTATACCCGTTGGCGTAAAAGCTGACCCCTCCCTTTGGCGTAATGCGTGGACCAGATTGGGCCGCGAACGCCGGCACGGTCAGGTCGAGACTTATGGCAACTGGTATTACACCCGCGACTTTGCTCGTTCGACAATGTGATCCGCGCCTGGCGCTGCGGCCGAAGGCAAATCAGCAGGCGCTGCGTGGAGGGCAATATCGCTGTCCGACGCCGCCCCTCGCTGCCGCGCGACGTTTAGTGCGAGTCCGATGAACACGATCGACAGCAACGCCAGCATCGCCCATTGCCTATTCGTCTCTGGACGTTTCGGCTTCGGCCGTGGCGACGCATCGTGGCGGCCACTCGGTCGAGGCCCTGGCGCGACACGGCCATCGAGGCACCTGCAGACTGGGTCGATAGAACAGACTGGGTCGATGGAAAAATCGGCAAATGGCTGCCGCGTGAGGGAAGCAGGACTACGAGACGCTCTGCGATAGCTGCCGCGTCGGCGAGCGACCAGGCGGTCGCCGGCATCGCAGCGATGGTCTTTGCAAGTTCTCGCGTCGCCTCCGGCCGCGGCAGCTTTGCCAGGCGTTCCGCCTCCTGCCAGGGGTCCACATCCGAGCGCGCGAGGGTTGAGAGAACGCTCAAGGTCATCCCATTTGCCTCCTCGCCGATATCGGCGAACAAGAAACTGTTCAGGTCCGACCGCTGCAACGCGGATGGGTCAATATCTGCCATGTTTCAGGCCTGCTTCCCTCTCAATTCGACGCTGAAATTCGTGGGCATTCAAGGCTTGCGCCCGCCTCGCCACATTGCCTGCGGAGACTGCCATGCGGTCAAGCTTGTTTCATTCCCAGTCATAGGTTGTTCCCGCGGCGACTCATGGAAACCGCCGCCAGGGATGGCCATGGCAGCATTTCGGCGTGATACGCTGCGCTTATCGTGACTCTCCTGCCTCATCCGCGTACGCCCGACAGGTCGGACGAGGTGACTGCCGATAGCAGACGCAGGTTACGCAACCCTGGGGCAACCGGTAGGGTCGGAAACTACCTACCGTAGGGTGCGACGCGGGCCTTTGACGGACTGTGTTGCGGCATCTTCCCGCCGGCGCCGTTCCAAGTGGCGGCGAATGCGAGACGGGCCAGGGCCGGCAGCGACCGGGAGCCGGTTTTCTTCATGATCGAGGCGCGGTGGTTCTCGACGGTACGCTGGCTGACGCCGAGATCGGCGGCGATGTTCTTGCTGGGATGCCCGGCGAGCACCAGGTCCATGATCTGGCGCTGGCGGGGCGTGAGGCTGGCGACGTGATGGGCGGCGGTTTCACGCCATGCGTACAGCTTGCCCGTGTCCCGTGACTGTTCGAGAGCGCGCTCGACGCTGGCAAGCAGCTCCGCGGGACCTACCGGCTTCTCGATGAAATCTGAAGCGCCCGCCTTCATGGCTGCGACCGCGATCGCCACGTCGCTGTTGCCGGTGATCATGATGGCCGGCAGGAGGTGACCGGCACGGTTGAGTTTGTGGAGCAACTCGAGCCCGCTCATGCCGGGCAAGTAGGCGTCGATCAGCAGGCACGCCTGGCGTCCGGGCACGTAAGCGTCGAGGAAGGCCTCCGACGTCGCGAACTCCTCCACAGCCTGACCATGTCTTTGCAGCATGTGCCGCATCGCCTCGCGCACGCCTGCGTCGTCGTCCACGACGAAGACGACGGCGCCTTCCGTCGTGCCGGACGGCGCGGCAGGGCGCGCAACACGGGAATGCGCTTCGGCTTGCGCTGCCGGCAACAGCCGTTGGATGACCTGGGTTAATTCCGTTGTCTTGACGGGTTTGTTGAGCTGGACACAATCCTCACGGGCAATGTCGCGCAACGTGTTGGTCGAGATATCACCGGTCAGGATGATGACCGGAACCTGGCGCTGGAGTTTCTTGCGCAACTTCGCCGTGACGCGGAGCCCGTCCATGCCGTTCGCAAGGTTGTAGTCGGCCAAGACCAGGTCGGGGCTGACCGCCCCTCGTGCCGCCAACTCCAATGCGGCGACGCCGTCAGGCGCTGTCGTCGCGTGATGGCCTTCGTTGCGCAGCAGCGCCTCGAGTAGTTCGCGCAACTCTGGGTCGTCCTCGACCACCAGGATCTCTCCGGTGCGGAACGCGCCACCGGCATCGGAGACGCCAGGGGCATGCGGCAGAGAAGCCGACGAGGGCGTGGCCTCATGTGGCGCACGCTTGATGTCGACCGTGAAGACCGATCCTTTGCCCACTTGCGAGCGGACGCGGATGCGGTGGCCCAGCAAGTCGCCCAGGCGCTGCACGATCGAGAGCCCGAGCCCAAGCCCAAGGCTGGAGGGAGGCGCGGCACTTCTGACCTGGTGATATTCCTGGAAGATCGCCTGGATCTCGATGTCGGGGATGCCGACGCCGGTGTCCCAGACCTCGATGCTGAGCGTTTCCCCGTGCTGGCGACACCCCAGCAGGACCTTGCCGGCCCGGGTGTATCGCAGGGCATTCGACAGCAGGTTGCGGATCATCTGCTCGAGCAGGCGAGGATCGCTCCTGACCAGCAATCCGCAGCGCACGACCCGGAGGACCAGTCCCCGCGCCTGCGCATGGTAGGTGAACTCGTCCTTCAGCCGGTCGAGCAAGTCGCCGATGTCGAAGCTGACAATTTCGGCGTGCACGGTGCCGGCCTCGATCTGGTTGATGTCGAGCAGCGTGTTGAGCATGCCCGACATGGCCCCCAGCGTCTGGTCCAACCGTGCCACCAGATGTTGCGCGGCCTCCTTCCTCGACCGTTGTCGCCAGCAGGCCTTGGAGGAGCGCGAGCGTCTGCAGCGGCTGGCGGAGATCGTGGCTGGCGGCGGCCAAAAAGCGGGATTTCGCCAGGTTGGCAAGCTCCGCCGATTGCTTGGCGGCCTCCAGGGATTTCGCGGCGTGCTTCTTTTCCGTGATGTCGGTGAAGGTGATGACCACCCCTTCCACCCCGTCGTTATGGGTGCGGTAGGGCAGCACCCGGCGGGTGAACCATTTGCCGCCTCGCGTTTCGACCTCCCGCTCGATCGGGGCCGACATCCGCAGCACCGCGTGGGCATCCGCTGGAAGCGACTTGTCGTCGGCGAGCGAATTCAGGTCGCTGAGAGGACGGCCGATATCCGTCGAGATCACGTTGAACAGGAGTTTCGTGGCTGGCGTGAAGAAGCGGATCGCGAGATCGGTGTCGAGAAAGATCGTGGCGACGTCCGTGCTGTAAAGGACGTTCTGCAAATCGTTGGCTGTGGTGCGCTGACGCTCCAGGGTTTCATGAAGTTGGCTGTTGAGGGCCGTCAGTTCCTCATTGAGGGATTGCAGCTCCTCCTTCGAGGTCAGCAGCTCCTCGTTGGTGGACTGATACTCCTCGTTGACCGATAATGCCTCCTCGTTGACAACTTTCTGTTCTTCGCTCGAGGTCTCGAAGACACGGGTGACTTCTTGCAGCTCCGTTCGTGTCGCTTCGAGTTCCTGCTCAAGCTCAACGATGCGCGGAGCGTCCTGTGAAGTGTCAGGACGGCCTGGCTGCTGCTTCCGCGAAGGCTGGTCGACGAAGCAAACCAGCCGTAGCTTCTCGCCCTCGCTCAGGACAGGCTGCACATCGATGTTGAACGCCATCCTCATGCCGTCACGGTCCATCTGGCCGCCGGCGACGATCACGCGCGCATCCTCCTGGCTGGCTTTCTGGAGGGTCGCAGCCAACCTGTGGCGCACGCTTTGCCGGGCCATCGAGAGCAGGTCGTGCGTGGAGGCTCCTGCTGCGACCTGCAGGTAACGATCGGTTGGCCCAAGTAAGTACAGGCACTCGTGCTTGCCGTTGATCAGCACCGCCGCCGGGGCATGGGTGTCGAGAACCATCTGCCGGCACAGGTTGGCGAGCGCGGCTTGACGGGACGGCGACTTCCCGTGTGCCGGGTGTGGCTTGACCGACATATGCGCGGCTGCGATCGCCGGGCGGTCGCCTCCCCGTGGCTGGCTGCCTGCGACGTGCCGGTAGAGACGTTCTGTTTTCGAGATCACCTCGAACCCGCCGCCGGCGTCGCCGATGGTTTCCGAGTTGCCGAGCAGAAGGACGCCTGCTTCGTTCAAGGCGAAATCGAACAGCGAGATGACCTTCGCCTGCGCCGCCACTCCCAGGTAGATGAGAACGTTCCGGCACGAGACGAGGTCGAGACGGGAAAACGGCGGATCGTTGAGCAGGTCCTGCACCGTGAAGATCACTGCTGCGCGCAACTCCGGCAGCACCCGGTAGCCGTGATCCTCCCGGCGAAAGAAGCGTTGCAGGCGCGCCTGAGACACGTTCGCCTCGATCGTGCCAGGATAAAAGCCGTCTCGGGCGATGGCGATGGCGACGGCGTCCGGGTCGGCGTCGGAGGCGAACACCTGCAGCTTGATGTTGCTCCTGGTCCGCGTGATCTCCTCCTGAAAGAGCATGGCAAGCGAGTAGGCCTCCTCCCCGGTGCTGCACCCGGCGATCCAGATGCGGAGGGACTTGTCTGGCATTCGGCTACGGACGAGATCGGGAACGATCCGCTCCTGCAGAACCGCGTAAACCTGGGAGTCCCGGAAGAAGGTGGTGACGTTGATGAGCAGGTCGGTGGCGAGGCAATCAAGCTCGTGGGAGTCGTCGAGCAGGATCTCGAGATATTGCCGCATGTCGCTGGTCCCGATCCCCGCCATCGCCATGCGGCGTTCGATCCGGCGATGCAGGGTGCCTTCCTTGTAGAGCGTGAAATCATGGGCGGTCCGGGTGCGGAGCAACTCGATGATGTCCAAGAACCCAGCCCGCCCTTGGTCTTCGAGCTTCGGCGCTGGTTTGGAGCATGGCAGGGGCATCCCGCGTTCGTGATTGACCAGGGCGGCCGAGATTTCCGCCGCCGGGAGCACGAGGTGCACGGCGCCTGTCATGATGGCATTCCGTGGCATGCCGTCATGGCCCGCATCGCCAGGGTCTTGCGCGATGACGAGCCCGCCTTTTTCCTTGATGGACTTCAATCCAAGGCATCCATCGGCGCCCGTTCCCGAGAGAACCACGCACACCGCGCGTTCGCCGAACTCATTTGCGAGGGAGTGGAGCAGGAAATCGACCGGCAGGCGCGCGCCGTGACGCGCTTGGGGCGGTGAAAGCCGCAGGGCGCCGTGCTCGACCGAGAGATAGACGCCGGGTGGAATGGTGTAGATATGCTCGCGTTGCAGCGGCGCGCCCTCGGTCGCCTGCTGCACCGTCAACGAGGTGTGCCCGGCCAGCAACTCCACCATCATGCTCTCGTGGGTCGGGTCGAGGTGCTGGACCAGGATGAAGGCCATGCCCGTGGTGGCCGGCAGCGCTTCCACGAGCTTGGTGAAGGCTTCGAGGCCTCCCGCCGAAGCGCCGACTCCGACCACCGGGAAGTCTGGCGTGCAATCCAGCCGCCGCGATCGGGACCGGGTCGCTTCGGCTTGGTTGGATTGGCGTCCTGGCATCCCGGATTGATCCTGAACGGTTGCTCGCCGAGAAACGGCTGCCGCGATGCTAATACCAACCGCCCTGATGACTGACCGGTTTCTTGAGCGCCAGTCCATGTGCTTCACCCAGCGTCCCAGCCCATTCGGACCAGTCAACAGTCAGGGCGCTTGGTATAACACGGTCTGCGGCAAGCATCGGCGCTGAAAACGAGGCGCTGGCTTGCTCCCATGCGAACGGCACTGAGTAGTTTCCGATGCTGCTGTTGACCGCCTTCTGCCGGTTATGGTGGCGGCTCACCACTGCTCGTTCCGGAGACAGCCATGTCCTACGACAGCCAGCTGCAACAGGCCGTTCTTGCCGAGTTCGAATGGGAGCCGAGCGTGAACGGCGCCCATATCGGCGTCACGGCGCAGGCAGGCGTCGTCACCTTCACCGGCCATGTCGAAAGCTTCGCCCGCAAGCACGCGGCCGAGCTGGCGGCCCGCCGCGTGAAGGGCGTCAAGGCCGTCGCGGAGGAACTGGAAGTCCGCTTGCCGTTCGACATGCAACGGGGTGACGAGCATATCGCGACGGCTGCGATCGATCGTTTGAGATGGGACGTGTCGGTTCCCAAGGACGCCGTCAAAGTGGTGGTCGAGAAGGGTTGGGTCAGCCTGACCGGCCAGGTCGACTGGCACTACCAGAAGGAGGCCGCCAGCGCAGGCATTCGGGGATTGCTCGGCGTGGTCGGCGTCTCGGACGACATCACGATTAAAGCAAAGGTCAACACGCTGAACCTCAGCGACAACATCATGCACGCCCTGCACCGGTCCTGGTTCTTCGACCCGAACACGATCGCCCGGTCGGCGCCCGAGACATCTTCGGAAAAACAACCATGACCTACGCGACATTGATGGTGCATCTCGAACTGGGCAGGTCGAATGCCGGCCTGCTGGGGATCGCCGGCGATCTGGCAGACCGGTTCGAGGCCGGCATCGTCGGCATCGCGGCGTGCCAGCCGATGCCGCTCGTCTACAGCGATGGGGGCTACGCCTACGGAGACCTGATCACCGACGACCGCAACGAGATCGACAAGGAAATCAGGGAGGCCGAGGCGGAGTTCCGCACCGTGCTTGAGGCACGGGTGAAAACCCTCGCCTGGCGTTCGACGGTGACCAACGGATCGCTCTCCGACTATCTCGCCCGCGCGGCGCGCGGCGTCGATATTGTCGTCACCGGCGTGGCATCCAAGGCGTCCGTCGACGACACCAGGCGCGTCAGCACCGGCGATCTCGTCATGCAGGCGGGGCGGCCTGTCCTCCTCGTGCCGGAGACCGCGGACAAGCTGAAGCTGGACCGGGTCGTTCTCGGCTGGAAGGACACGCGCGAAACCCGGCGTGTGGCGCTCGACGCCTTGCCCCTGCTCAAGAAGGCGTCCCACGTGGCGGTGGTCGAGATCGTCGCCGAGGACGAGATGGAGGCGGCCCGCGCGCGGGTCGATGACGTCGCGCGCTGGCTCGAGCGGCACGGTGTCCGGACGGAAACCCTCGCCGTGGCATCGACCGGGGACGACGCCACCCGGCTCAATGCCATTGCCCAGGACCAGGCGGCCGATGTGTTCGTCGCCGGCGCATATGGGCACAGCCGGCTGCGTGAATGGGCGCTCGGCGGAGTCACCCGCGGACTCCTGCTCCGGGCAGACCGCTGCTCGCTCGTCTCGCACTGACCTGCTTGCCTCGAAGGCACGAAGCTGTCCGATCGAGGTTTTGCCATGGAACACCTGAGTAGTTTCCGTCCCTCTCGCGTCGAAAACGGCAGGCCTACGATGGAGCCTCATTGTGAAAGGCGCCCGCCGAGCTTCCTGCGGCACCTCGTCTTTCGCACAAACACATCGAACAGGACGAGCGATGACTTTTCGAAGCGTTCATCATGACGACGGCGAGCTTTCGCAAAAACGGATAGCATTCCTCAGCGCGGCGGAGTAGCGCGCCATGCCGCTCAAGATGCACGCCGCCGTCGTTGCCGAGTTCGGAGCGCCCCTGGTGCTTCGGGAGGTCGACATCCCGTCGCCAGGGCCAGGGCAGATCTTGGTCAAGACCGAGGCGTGTGGCGTGTGCCACACCGACCTCCACGCGTCGCGTGGCGACTGGCCGGCCAAGCCCAAGGTGCCGTTCATTCCCGGCCATGAAGGCATCGGTCTTGTCTGCGCCCTAGGGGCGGGGGTGACGAGCGTGAAGGAGGGCGACCGGGTCGGCGTGCCCTGGCTCTACTCAGCCTGTGGCTACTGCGAACACTGCCTGTCGGCCTGGGAAACCGTTTGCGCGAAGGCGGAATTCGGCGGCTACACCAAAAACGGCGGGTTCGCGGAATACATCTTGGCCGATCCGAATTACGTGGCCCACGTGCCGAGCAGCCTGGATGCTTGTGAGGCTGCACCGATCATCTGCGCGGGCGTCACGACCTACAAGGGAATCAAGGAAACCAGCGCCCGGCCGGGCGAATGGCTTGCGGTGTCCGGCGCCGGCGGTCTCGGGCACCTCGCCATCCAGTACGCCAAGGTGATGGGCCTCCAGGTCTGCGCGATCGACATTGACGATGGCAAGCTCGCCCATGCCAAACGGCTTGGCGCCGACCTGGTCGTCAATGCCAGCCAGGGCGACCCGGTGGCCGAAGTGAGAGCCGGAACCGATGGCGGCGCCCACGGCGTGCTGATCACGGCGGCCTCACTCGGCGCGTTTAAGCAGGGCGTGGCGATGACCCGCAAGCGCGGCACCTGCGTGCTGGTCGGATTGCCGCCGGGCGAGTTCCCGGTGCCGCTGTTCGACGTGGTGGCGAACTGCATCACCATCCGCCGCTCCTTCATCGGCACACGCCAGGACATGGCCGAGGCGCTCGCCTTCGCCGCCGAGGGACGGGTGAAGGCCGACATCGAGCTGCAGCCCCTGTCGGCGATCAACGAGGTGTTCGACCGGCTGCAGCGTGGCGACGTGGCGTCCCGCGTGGTGCTCGACTTCGTGGCAGCCGGAACGGCGGGCGGGCACAGGGCTACCTGTTCGGATCGGCGCGCGACCGCATCGGCTGGCCGGTTGCAGCCGGTGTAGCTGGCCTCCCGTCCACAAAGATCCTGAATAACCGGGCTTGCGCCTCAAGGCCTGGCATCATCCATCGGAGAACTCCATGCCTGATTCATTGCCGGCGGAAAAACCGCAGCCTTTATCGCCCAACCTGCTCGAGAAGATGCACGCCTACTGGCGCGCGGCGAACTATCTCTCGGTCGGGCAGATCTACCTCAAGGACAACCCCCTACTCGAGACTCCGCTCAAACTCGAACACATCAAGCCGCGGCTGCTGGGCCATTGGGGCACAACGACGGGACTGAACTTCCTCTACGTCCACCTTAACCGCCTAATCAAAGATCATGACCTCAACATGATCTACATCATCGGTCCGGGTCACGGCGGGCCCGGGCTCGTCGCGCACAGCTACCTCGAAGGCTCCTACACCGAGCACTTCCCGGCGATCGAGCGCAACCGCAATGGGCTGCATCGGTTGTTCCGCCAGTTCTCCTGGCCGTACGGCATCCCAAGCCACGTTTCGCCCGAGGTGCCAGGGTCCATCCACGAGGGCGGCGAACTGGGATATTCGCTGGCGCACGCCTACGGAGCGGCCTTCGACAACCCGGACCTGATCGTTGCCTGCGTCGTCGGCGACGGAGAGGCGGAAACCGGTGCGCTCGCGACCAGCTGGCATTCCAACAAGTTCCTCAACCCGGCGCGAGACGGCGCCGTGCTGCCAATCCTACACCTCAACGGGTTCAAGATCGCCAACCCGACCGTGCTGGCGCGCATCAGCCGCCAGGAGTTGACGGAGCTGCTGCGGGGCTACGGATACGATCCGCATTTCGTCGAGGGTGACGACCCAGCCCTCGTGCACCAGTCCCTTGCCGGCACGCTTGACGCCATTCTCGCCCGCATCCGGGACATCCAGCACCTGGCGCGCAGCGGGGTGGGAACACCGGAGCGTCCGCGCTGGCCCATGATCGTGTTCCGCACGCCCAAGGGTTGGACCGGGCCGAAAACCGTGGACGGCAAGCCGGTCGAGGGCACGTGGCGGGCGCACCAAGTGCCGATCGCCGATTTCAAGACGCCCGAACACCTGGCGCAACTCGAAGACTGGCTGCAAAGCTACCGGCCGCACGAGTTGTTCGATGAGAACGGCGCGTTCCGGGAGGACCTCGCAGCGCTGGCGCCGACCGGACAGCGCCGGATGGGCGCCAACCCGCACGCCAATGGCGGCGCGCTGCTGCAGCCGCTGACGATGCCACACTTCCACGAATACGCCGTGGCCATGTCGGGCCCCGGACTGGTGCAGGAGGAGGCGACGCGAGTGCTCGGCCACTTCCTGCGCGATGTGATGAGGCTCAACCTCAGCAAGGCCAACTTCCGGCTGTTCGGCCCCGACGAGACGGCGTCGAACCGGTTGGACGCGGTCTACGAAGTCGTCGGCAAGGAGTGGATGGCCGCCATGGAGGCGGTCGATATCAACCTAAGCCCGGATGGAAGGGTGATGGAGGTGCTGA
>JAABUU010008689.1_pt1 | contig 10029 bp, 12 predicted proteins | sample 5559301 | NCBI WGS metagenome assembly JAABUU01 (sample SAMN10711884, study PRJNA513360) | rock metagenome | isolation source: Antarctica rocks | place: Antarctica: Victoria Land, Richard Nunatak white | reverse complement strand
CCAGTGCACGCCAGCACTCACCAGCACTGCATCCGTCTCAGCCCTGCATACAAGCAGTGCAAAACAGTTAGTCCGCTGCTATAAAGGCATTTAGACACTCGTTTTCAATTCCGGCCTTCAATGTGTTCCTCCTGGACTCGGATGCATGCAAACAGGCGTTGGTATTGTAGCACTGCTTACAGGGATATACGTCCACTCATGCATGTGGGCAGGATAACTGTCAGATGTTTCTTACTGTTGCAGACATCTTGATAGGTATGTTTCTCAGGATCCCTGGCATCATGGTACAGGTACAGGTACAGGTACAGGTGCAGGTACAGGTACAGGTACAGGTACAGGTACAGGTACAGGTACAGGTGCAGGTACAGGTACAAATGCAGGTACAGGTACAGGTACAGGTACAGGTGCAGGTGCAGGTACAAGTACAGGTACAGGTGCAAATACAGGTACAAATACAGGTACAGGTACAGATACAGGTAGGAGGGCCCATTGTTGAGTGTTTCAGCCTATATGCACAGGATACAGTGGCACACCTGAGGTCATTCATGCGTCCTAACACCCGCACAACATGGGCTGAGGGGTACATGGAAGCTCGCTCCCAGCCAGTGCAGCGCACCACAAACCGCTTGCCTAGCAACTGCTCCAACTGACTGCTGCGCACCCTGACTCTTGGCAGCCGCCGGTCTGTGGGTACACATATCACTGCCTCCTGGATACACACGGGCCATCAGAAAGCACCCAGAGGGCTGTGTTGCCAATGTAAGGGGGTGTGAAGGGCGCAAATAGGTGCCCTTCAGGGTCGTACAGCCTGCAGAACTGAGTGTTGGAAACAGCAAAGTCTGGGGACAGTTGGGTTGTCTGTACATACTTACTCATGCCCTGCAGCCCTACTAGGGCTCAAGATGACTGTGTTAGTGATGCACAGTAGGCTATTGCCATTCTGTTTGTTGACGACAGCTGCAAAACAGGCTGGTATATGCAAGGGCCTCGCTGCAGACAACGTAGACATCTTGCTGCAACATGAAGCAGCGCAGGTCCACATTGCTGTGGGTAAGGGTGCGACTCACGGATCTAGTTGTGAGCTGCCGGCTTTGCAGGGCTTTGGTGTCCTCGTCTGTGATGGAGACAATCATGTCCTGACTGGACCTCTGAATGATTCCTACCACTTCACCCACTGGCATCAGCTTCTGCCTCTTGTTACTTGTCACCTGTCAAAATTCTACTCATTCTCAGTCTGTGCACACCATTGAGTGTTTTCACCAGTTTGCCTTTGGTGTGACTGCAACTTTTGCATTGGCAGCGACTTTCAATCACACATACTGCAATCTCGGCCTGATTCTAGAAATCTGATCTTGGGCACCTTGACAGGTTCTAATCTTTTCACAAAACGGCACCTAATAGGACAATGTCAGTCAAGTGACGCACATTTGATGCCGCATGTACAGACCCGAACACAAATAAAGCTTACTTGACACTTGTCATCCATTTTTGCTCAGTCCCTGCTCTGGTCTGTTGCTCATTGTGTGCATCAGTATCAGAAGCAAAGTTTCAGGAATCCCCAAACCTGTGTTCACTTGTGTGCTATTTGTAGACATGTGTATGCACCTGCTGCCTTTCTCCCTGTCTCTGAGCAGATCTGGAGTCAGCATCGCTCAACAGCAGCTGATGCTCCAGCGCAGCAGCGGCTTTGTTCACACCTGAAGAGCTCTCAGCACCTGGACTTGATCGCGTTGGGGTCTCAAGTGCGCCTTCAGCAGGATCTCGGTTGTCTGCTTTGGCAGGTTCCGGTTCATCTGACTCAGACTCTTCTACGTCTTCATCCTGTGCTGTATCTGTGGGTATGGCTTGCCATTCTGTTTGTGGAAGTAAGGTAACTGCAAACAAGTCACAGCATGCTGTTGTGAACGCAAGAGCAGCCAGACTGCAGTTCAGCCATCACTCCGCATCACTAGTGTAAGGCATGCGGGTAGCTTGGCCACAGCACAGCACAGCACAGCACAGCACAGCACAGCACAGCACAACTTTTTGGCAGCACAGCTTGGCAGCACAGCTTGGCAGACCATAGCAATCATTGCTCTCACCAGAATGCTTGAAATACAATATCAGCATCAGTCACTACCCGATGATGGCTGTAACCAAGGCTTACCTGCCACGGTATCTCCATCGATGGCCCTGTTGAGGAAGGCCCTGCCCTTGACTAGGATCTGGCCCAGCAGGGAGCTGCCCTGGCTGCCCATTCGGACTGTGGCCTCTTGACTGGTATGCTTGCTCATATGCAATACTCCCTGCAACAGCATTGCACGCTCACCTGGCCAGACTGCTTGGCTGCACTGCTGTTTCTGCAATGCAGTCTCAGAATGACACATCGTACATCTGCAGGTGTATGCACAGCATATTGCACACCATAGACAATAACACCGTTGAAAGACAGCTTGAAGGCTCTGTATACCTCGGCCTGATTGTGTATCTGCTGAAGGGTAGGCTACTGCTGCATGATGTGCCAGACCACCTTTGCTCTATTTAGGAAGCAAGGATATCTTGATGCTTGACAGCAAATTCAGCAAGTTTGAAAATCTACAAACAAAGAGCATACATGATGACTACTGCATTTCCAAAATGAATACTGTATGCATGATTCCTCTGTACTGACCATACTGGAAAATGACTAGAATGCATGTCTCGATCCTTGCAAGCGCCAAGGTGTATCACAGACCTGGAACACAGTCCCCGCTTTCAGCCCTTGGTCAACAGTAGGTGTGCTCCAATGGGCTCTGTAGCCTTTTGATTCCTTGTCTGGTGATTCCTCCCTCGCAGCTGCTTGCTTGCTCTGCTGTACGGACTCATACAGATCTGTGACCACCGGTACATGACCCCAGAATTGTGCAAAGTACTGTGCTGAGGTCAAGACTTGCACACCCTGCAATGCATTCAATCATCCGTTTTAAAGCTCATTAATGTTTGTACTGCTCAGCATGAACAAAATGATAGAAGCTGAACCAATGTGATATGGCATGACAGTGAGTTGGTCATGTATGCAACATAGTGTTTTGATTGTCAGTGCCAGACAAGCCAAAGTGTGTTGATGCATTGTATTCAAGAGCACTGGACAAGCAGTGTGTAGCCAGCTTGATGTCATCAGCTGTGTCTTGTCAGGCATCATGGAGCCTGCAGCCATGCACAGATTGGCCAGAGCCGATGCAGAAGATCTGGACTGTTGCAGACCTTTGAGGTAGCATCTCTGGGTGCATTGCCAATAACACTTGGCTGCTGCAAAGCCTCAAAATCAAAGTCATCTGTTGAACCACCTGTCAACAAGCTGTCAAGCTCGTCATCACCCATTCCATTATGTACTGCACTGTGCTGTGCTGAGTCTGTTGGGATGTCTGTCTGAGCCCACTGAGGTGCCGCTGCAAGGGGTGACTTGGGCCTGACAGTGGCGCTACCCAGCTGTACTTGCTGAGAAGAGGAGTCGTCTGAAAGGAGTATGACTGGGGTGTTGCAGCCCAGGTGCTGAAAGTAGTACTCGGCTGCACGCATTAGCTGCAAGTTTGACGAGCTGCATGCAAGCAGCTGGTTGTACGCTTCCCTCTTTGGGTAAGTTGCATAAGATATTGCAGTATCATGTGTGGATTGCAGCAGATGCAATTGCGGTACTGTTGGCACCACAGCTTCACCTACAACCTTGATATGACCAGTAGCAGAACTGACATAGAGCCTTGAGTAGATGCTTTAGTGGAATGCGCCTGACCCTGCGCAAGCAAAAGACATGTTGCGTTTCACTGCTTACCTGCTAACTTCTCTTGGCTCACCAGCAGTCCAGACACAATGTGTATCATCAAACAAGACAGACTGTCTGCGGGCATCCTGGTGCAACTCACGTATCTTGTTACCCTTCCTCGAATTGCCGCCCGCTGCAACCTGCAAAGGCTACAGTGGCTCAACATACCGCACTTGAGGAAGCACTTTGCGGTCGTACTTCCCACCTGTTTTACAACACTTGTCATGTAAATGACACCCTGCAGCTCTGGCAGTTGGAAGACCTCAAGGTAGGTTTCCAGGATAGTGCAATCTGGGATCACAAAGTGACTTGCAGTCCTGGGTAAATGAGGGAGCGTCGGGCTGCACATGTTGCACATCGGGAAACCACACGGCACATCTTCTCTTAGGTACGACTCCATTGCTTGATCTGAAATAGTCCTTGCTCTTTTGCGATATCGGTGACGGTGCCATGTCTGCATGCGGTCAAACGTCAAACAGAAGTCAGTCCTGCCGCTTGGCATCTGAGCATGCGGAATCTATGTGCTTGTTATGCACAATAGTGCTTGAACAAACCTCATGGCTTACTGGCCATCAGCACAGACTCAGTCAGCCAGAGTGTTTACCTGCCGGTGGATCCAAGACATCTTTGCGGGCGTTAGTGTGAAATTGCGATGACTGGTGCAAATGTAAGATGTCTGTTGTCGACGCACATCCGCAACTTGCTGTTGCACACCTCGCACGCTCGATTCAATGCATTACTATGGCGTTTTCGCTCCATGCATGCCAAATGCTGTGCCATGCCATGCATGAAGAAGAAGCACCCGGCAGTTTTCAGACATTCTTGCGACTTTCCTGCAGCGACAAGTCAAATCGCCTTGACTCAGCTGTCTGTGAGTTGCAGCATTGAACGTTCATCTTGATACAACGCGTCGCAAAGACTGACATCATATTTTACGCGTCAGCAGTTGCAAAGGCAAGTTCACCCAGAGGGCGTCCGCTGGTTAGCGACCTTGGACACTGCTGCCGACTGTGGCATTCCCGAGTGCTGCTGTGTAGTCACTCCGCAAGCAACAACAGGCAGTTTCACTCGACAATCATGGACTGGGAGGGCAGACTCCCTCTGTCCACCAGTCGAGCAGGCCCTTTTGTCAGTGCCTTGACCCACGTTGTGCTGCAACTGGGGCAGAAGCCTATTCCATGTAAGTCATGTCAGGGGACTTTGCCCTAGACGCATAGTGGTGCTGCAACACCCACAAGTTGCTTTGCATGAGGCACCTGGCTTATCTGCTGAAAGCCAGCGGCCTTGCAGTGCAGAATTCTTTGTATGAGGAAGGTACAGCAGCAAACAGCAAGCGCAAGTCTGAGTTTGGGGACAATGAGGTGACCTCTACACTTCAGATGCATGCATCACAGCAGATTCATAGGCTTTGGCATAATTGCTTTTGTGCCTTACATTTTGTGCTAGTTGCACTCCATGCAACCTCATCATGGTCAGAATTTGCTTCTGGCATTGCAACGGCATGTGCTGTCAAGTTGTCTTGAAGCTCAGCAGTTGAAGCACACTTTGACAATTCAGGACTATGCAAAGAGGATACGTCCCAGCAGTGGCAACAGCAAGAAAGGCAAGAATGCAAAGGCAAGAGCAAGCATGACTCTCAAAGACCTCGTTGATGTTGGGGTCATACTACCAGGACGTAACAAGATCAGTGTATTCTACAAGGGTATCAACTACGTTGCCAGCCTGGGCAAAGATGGCATTATTGTATATCAAGGTATGTAATCATGCATTGTGATAGATAGTATGCAATTGCTTGACCACAAGCAGTGTCCTCAGGTCATCTACTGTTTTTGCTAGAATGCTGAGCGTGCTGCATTTGCCTGCTGCCTCTCAGCTTGATCTACCTTGTGCTGTACACCATGTTGTTGACCTGAAGTGAGAGATGGTCAGGAGCTCCTGTGTTGCTGCTTATGTCTGAGTGACCTGAAATGACCGTTGCTGTATCATCTGCTTCAAGTGGTTCAGGAGCTACACATTCCTTGCTTCACTGAAAGACAATTATTCTATAGTCCTACACACCAGGCAGCATGACTTAACACATGCCTTTTACATATTCCAGGCAAAAAGTTTGGGAGCCACGGCTTTTAGTATACATTGCAAGCGCATGCAAACTCCAAACAAGCAGGGTGATGACGGATGGAAGAGCACGCTCTATGAGGGCCAGCCCCTGGAAACATACAGGCGCAAGTACTTTCAAGAGAGCGGCTTGGATGGTGATGATGTTGCTCAGGTACAAACAAAGCAACACTTGTCTCCATGCTCTCTGCCATCCTCTCTGCCATGTTTCCTTCCCTTAGGCGTGTTGCCCCTGCGACACCTGCACTTCCCTGACTGTTGCATGCTTGGTCAAACTGGCAAGCCTGAGCTGGAATGCTGGCAGCATGCTGACCTGGGTCAACCAACAATGTATGTCAGCTTCAAAACATCCCAGTACTGAGAGGTGACAGACTGTCCACGTCTCACATGTCAGCAGCCAAGCCTGCATTGCATCACATTTGCTTCAAGCACTCTGTCTTGGGCTGTGAGAGTTGGACCTTGATCTCTTAGGAGGAAGAGGCTCCTCCGCAGCAGACACAGCAGCCAGCACCTCAGCCTGCAGTACAGCAGCAGCAGCAGCAGCAGCAACAACAGCAGCCACAGGCACCACAGCAGGAGCCGGCAGAAACAGACCACTGGGTGCAATGTGACAGGTGCCGCACCTGGCGAATCGTGCCTGATGCTTCCTGGCCAGCTGTTGAGGCTGATACAAGGGAAAGCTGGTTTTGTGAGTGGGCTACGTGGGATGTACGGCTGCAGATCCCCCACAATCCCCCTTGCATGCAGAGAGCATAGTTTTGTGTATCATACATGATGTCATGACTTTCTGGTATAAAGCTGTAACAGGCCTACACAAGCACTGGTGCATGGCATTCAGCTGACCTCTGATTCTCAGCTTTTGCGCATCTGCATGCCAAGGCACATTTTGACCTGCATAGATAATGCACCGGCGTAGGCATGCTTCTCCTTGAGGCCCGTGGCAGTGACAGACAAGCTAGCAACTTATGCAGTCACCTGCTAAAGTTGCTGTAGTCACTACAGCCTTAGCTGAAGCTGTCGATTGATATTTGCAACTATATCCACCAGCTAAGGGAGAGAGAGGGGCCGGTCTAGATGGGGTCTAGGCATACGGTCAATTTCGTATTACGGTCGTAACAGTTACCACCGTTGGGAAGCTTTCGCGCAGTAACGACCATCACGGCGCTCCGTGGAGTACTCGGCAGAGTACTCCGGCAGTACAGTTTTTGTTCTGATCCCCAATACGGTATGGGCTCGGGATGGCAGCCATGGCCCCCGAGACCTGCCTCAGCAGTCTAGATTACCCCATCTAGACCTGCCTTGAGAGGTCAGGCGTCAAAAAACTTCTCCGCCACCCCGAGAATGAAAGTTGTCAACACACACAAAAAAACAGACAAGATGGAGCGATCAGTTGGCTGTGTAATCGATGCACATGCCTTGCTAGGCTAGACAATGTCAGGCACACTAGAGAGGCAAACACATCTGACCAAAACACTGTCTATAGTTGCTGCCAAACTTCTTGTTAAGCACGCCTAATTTCTGGAGGGCGTGGAAGTCCTGATGCCCATATCAGGAACAACTTCAGGATGTTGATGGCAGCGTTGACATCTCTGTTCCACAATGTACGATAACATACTGTATTCGTGCACAATTGTACGCTGTAGCTATGAGAGTCGTGATCCCTGTCACCCCTGTTGTTTGGGGCTGCATGCGCAACATAATATTGAGGCAGTTGAAGAGTACACAACATTGTTAACAGGACCATGAGTGCATGTCATGACAATCATTGCATTATGCTCGTAATTTTGTGCTTCATAATCATGCAGATTTTAGATCGATGAATGCATGATTGGCGTTTCACCATGTCAACAAATGTGTACTATGAGTGAATGCATGCTGAATTACCTGTCGCTAGGGCATCAACAATTTTATTCATATATACACATTATAGCTTGTACTATCTCACCTGTGCCAAGTCCCATGCCTGGCATGCCATTTGCATCATTGCAAGCACAACACAGCCTGCCTGTTCTGTGCTCATCCACTTCAAAAAAGTGGCATGATTCTCCCAACTTGCTCTTGAAGCCTTTGGTGAGGCTGCTGACTCTGCCTTTACTGTTGTGGGCAAATCTGCGTTGCCGAAGGCCACTACTGTGGCAGCGCTGTTGCCTGTGACAACCGCTGCACATATTGGCCATTGCCCTCTGCCGGCGGATGTAGGTGCACCAGCGCAGAGTCTTGTACCTTCTGGCATAGAAGTGCAAGCTGACCGTGCTGTGATGCTGCAGGTTGTGAGCGATGTGCTGCTTGAATGCTTGACTTGACACTACCTTGGCTGACGGTGTACTATTTATGATCCTTCTTACACCTCGTGACTGCCTAAGCCACTTGGCAACCTTGGCCTGCCTGTAATTAGCCCCACTGGCACGCAACACAAGGCAGAAGACTCAGTCCTCCTTGCTGTTTTTGATGCCTATTGTGAGCAAAGCCGCAACATGTTGGCAGTTGTTGGTGACCGTGTCGTATGCTGGTTGCAGCATTTGCAACACTGCTGCATCCAGTGTGCCTGCATGAGTCAGATCTACAAGTTTCAACACCACTCGTGTGCTGATACCCACAGTCAGGAGTTGCATAGGGGACAGACTGAAGTAGTATAGACAACGTCAGAATGCAGATGACACAGCACAGAAGAACTGTTGACATTCCAAATCGCCTGTGACTTGACGCTCACCTGGCCATATAACGAGCTCGGCACCTGCTGTAAATTGCTTCTGAGACAAGTCACTCACATCACGCTGCAACTGTACTCCCTTCAAAACCATAGCATGGACATCTTCACAGACCATGATTGGCACATCCGCTGGTAGTCCATGCATTATGGTCCTGAGGTTGTCCATAAAAATATGTCCAGATGTGGCTGACTGGTCTGACTCTTTAGCTGCAAGATACAGCTGAACTGGAGTGGGCTCGGTGGTCTTCCCTCAGATCTTGACGTTCACCATGTTGCTCCCTAAACAGACATAGTTTCTGTGCGTTAGCCTGTAGCAGCATCAAACAAGATATATTAACAAGACTCACCCCATTTTCTGACTCTGCCTTCTGCAGCCATGCCTCCAGGTGAAGACCCTGCAACTGCACAATTGCACAATTAAACGAGGGTGGTTGTACAGAAGAGCTCAGTCAATGTAAGCGTATGCACCAGTATAAGAATCCACCTACAATTGATACTTGCCAACGCTGTCATATGCGTAAGTCTACGGACACCACCACACAAGAGTGTTTGGTGCCCACAAAGACGTCAGACAGGCATAGCAGAGATGCACAAGCAGGGGCGATGTTGCAAGATCTGCGTGATGCCGCACGCTAGAATTGGGCTCCATGCTGATTACACAGCAGCAAACAATCCTTATGCCGCAAGTGATCACGGTGTGAGACGTGATGGTGCTTAGATCAATTGGTGGGCACCTTGAGCCAATGGCACATTAGATACTCACCCAGAGACTGCACAGCTTGCTTGACTGCTGTGCGTTGAAGAGCTCAGTGATTTAATGGAATGATGCTGCAAACTGCTATAGGCCAATTGCTCACCTGTACTATCAGCTCTTGCTTTAATGTTATCAATGTGCCCCTCTGGCACATCACAAGCGGGATGATGTGGCTCACTGAAGTCTGCAAGCTGCTGTGGAGTCCTGATACCCTTCTGCCACAATGCGAGTGCATACTGAGCATAGTCTGGGTCAAGCTTGCCTAGGAAAGCCGCTAGTTCTGCTTCACTTCCAAAGCGAGCCATGCCTAAAGTTCTGCACAGACAACGCAAATAACTTTGGACACTTCCACAAGATGTGCTTCTGCAAGTTACAGTACTTGCTCAGTTGGCATGCACAATCAGAACAGCATTATGGAAGGTGGACCTTGGAGCCTCGGAATTCAACATCAGTAGGGCATGCACTCTCGACAATGAGGTGCAGCCGCGACTTGTGCAGAGAAGGATGAGGGAACAGTGCAAGCAAAGCCAACCTAGTGCTTTTAGCTTGCTAATCATGAACTCCTTCCATGCAGCCAATCTATTTCCTGCCTGTTCAGCCGCGTCAAGGTTCCGTGAGCCTGCTGTATTACTGTGAACACAGTGACTTTCCCTTGCAAATCTTGTAAGCTGC
>JAABUU010008687.1_pt1 | contig 10031 bp, 10 predicted proteins | sample 5559301 | NCBI WGS metagenome assembly JAABUU01 (sample SAMN10711884, study PRJNA513360) | rock metagenome | isolation source: Antarctica rocks | place: Antarctica: Victoria Land, Richard Nunatak white | reverse complement strand
CCGGCGCTCGTCGTGGGGAAGCTGGTCGCGGCCAGCAACACGCCGAGATCGTCGAGCGCCGCGGCCACGTGCACGTCTTTGTGAGTATCGACTCCGCCGATGACCGCCCGACTCGTCCTTGGCATATTGATAGCTGCCCTCCTCCTCATCCAGTGGGACAGCACCACCGGCCGCGACAGCGGACAGGACTCTTACGATTGGCCTGCACCACCGACGCTAGCTGCGCATCGTCGAACTTGCTCGCCTTGGGCCGCCGGCCGCGCAGCTCAGCCCGCTTCTGCGCCGCATAGGGCACGTACTTGCCCCGGGAGCCGGACGCGGGACCGTTGCGCGTCAGCTCACGGCTGACCGTTGAGGGCGAGCGCCCGAGCTGGGCGCCGATCGCCCGCACCCCAACACCGGCCAAACGCAAATCCGCGATCCGCAACCGCTCCTCCAAGCCCAAATAGCGACCCGAGGGCTCTGGCCGCTTACGTGGGATCCGGCCGCCAGTCGCTTGACGCCAGTGACGCCCGGTTCGTCGATTCACCCCGACAGCGTCACAGGCCGCCTGCAACGTCGAACCCCGGGCCAGCACCACCCAGAACTCGGCCTGCTTATCGATCAGTTCCTTCTTCGACCACATGCACAACACCTCGCATCAGGGCCGACGGAGCGAACAGCGCCGTGCGCAAGGCTATCGGCGCCAACTACATCGGATCACGATCGCTGACCCCTAACCTGGGTCTGGTCTTCCAGACGCATGACCTCGATAACATTCTCGTCGAGCGCCCTGCGGTCCAGTACTGGTTGCTGAACGACGAGACACCAGGGCTGATGGGCCCCATCGATTTGCATGGAACCTGGTGGCTCATTGCCTTTGGCGTCGACAAGGCCAAGGGTCCCGTCAACACCGACGCGATCATCGCTGGAGCGGCAGGCAAGCGACTGAACGCCACGGTGCTCAGCACCGATCCGTGGACTGCGCGGATGGAACTTGTCGACCGAAGCAGAGATCGTCGGGTGTTCCTGCTGGGCGACGCTGCGCACCTGAATCCACCCTTCGGCGGTCATGGCCTGAACACCGGGATCGGCGACGCGGTCCCTCGGGTGGAAAATCGCGGCCCGGTTGCAGGGTTGGGGCGGCGATGGGTTGCTCGACTCCTACGAGTCCGAACGGCGGCCGCTGCACGCACGGGTCATCGAGGCGGCCGCAGCAATAACGCCGCCCTGTCCTCCGACCTGATCCGCGCCGCAGCCGACGCCCCGGCGGCTACCGCCGAGACAGCTCGGCTGCAGATCAGCCAGACAATTCATGAAATGAAGGCTGCCGAATACTTCAGCCTAGACCTCGGGCTCGGACATCAGTACACCAACTCCCCCGTCATCTCGGACCAAGAGACCGGTAAACCCGCAGCGGAGCAAGACACTTGGGCCACGAAAGTCCGTTCCGGCGGGAGGTTGCCGCACGTGTGGCTCAAACCCGGGTTTTCGACGCTGCATTGCGTCGGAACGATGTTCACGTTGCTCGGGCTGGGCTCGGCCGACACGTCACCGTTCGAAGAAGCAGCAGATCAAGTGGGGGTACCGCTGAGCACAGTCGACTTACGACAGTACGGCCTCGGCGCCGAGCTCGGCGCGGAACTGGTGCTTGTCCGTCCCGATCACTTAGTCGCCTGGCACGGTGCGAGCGCACCAGCCGACACCAGTGCCCTGCTCCGGCACGTCGCGGGGCTCTAGCCGCGGCCCGCAACGGCACCGTGTGATGGCAACCTCCACGTTTGACATGCGCAGTATCACCTCGCATGGCGAATGCGTCGACGGTGCGGCTGCACGAGCAGACCGCTCGGGAGCTAACTGAACTGGCCGAACGCCGCCGGAGCCGACCCGCCGCCGTGCAGGATGCACGCCACCAGGCATGGGAGCAACTTCAAACCGAAGAGCTCGACGCCGGCTACGCTGCCGCGATCATAGAAGTCCGCGCTAATCGTACGAGTCCGTCGAGGAACGGGCAGCGCAGCTTTCCCGCCGCCGCGCCCGAGACGCGCGCGACGCGCACGCGTGAGTGCCACTGCGAAACGGGGCCAGGTGTCACGATGCAACCCCGGCTACGGACTTCGAACCACGGCTGATCGTGTCCAACAACTTCCGCAACCGTCTGCTCTCCGACGTCATCGCCACTGACTGGACCCCCGTGCGTGAGCTGCCGCGGCTATGCCAACGCCGACTGCATCGAGCGGTTGGGCAAGGCCGAACTCGGGCGAGTACTTCGGCGCCCTTTCACCCGGGTCAATGCGCAAAATCAACCGGGCTTTCGCAACTGCGTTGCGCTCTGCAGCGCCCGCAGAGATCGTGATCAGGTTCGCGACGAGCTACGCCTGCATCTGGAAACCAAACCGGAGCGTCATGCTGTTCATGCCGTGGTCCCGGGCGCCAAGGGTGTGTGACGGAGGCTGGCGAGGCTGCGGCGTAGGCCGCCAGCGCTGACACGGTCTCCGGTGACGGCGAGGATGAGGATGATGCCGGTGATGACCTGTTGCCAGAAGCTTTGAACGCCGACGATGCTGAGGCCGTTGTCGAGGAAGCCGATGAACAGCACGCCGAGTGCGGTGCCGACGACGCCGCCCGATCCGCCGGTCAGTATCGTGCCGCCGATCAGTACGGCTGCGCCGATCAGTACGGCTGCGATCGCTTGGAGTGCGAAGGTGCCATCAACCTGCGGTGTGGCGGCACCGACCTGACCGGACACGATCACCCCACCGACCGCGGCGCACAACCCGGAGATGCCGTAGATCGTCACCAACACGAGCGGTACGCGTACCCCGGACAGACGTGCGGCGGTGGTGCTGCCGCCGATTGCGTAGATGTCGCGACCGAAATACGTCCGGCTTTGGAGGTAGAGCACGATCAGCAGCGATACGAGCACGATCCAGATCAGGATCGGGATGCCGAGCCATCGGCCGCTGGCGATGCCGGTGACCAGCGGGTCGGTGACGTAGAGGGATTGCGTTGCACTCCATAGGCTCAGCACCCCGGTCAGTGCGGTCAGGGTGACCACGGGGCAGGAGCCGGTGAGTCGGAGGCCGCCGGCGGTCACGCGGAGCGGGTTCGTGGTGCGCAGGGACGGGTTGTCGCGGGCGGGGGCCTGGTCGAGGTTGATGGTCACTGGCTGGTGGCGCACCCCCGCGTCGGCACCGCGGGGTCGGTCACCGCCGCAGGTGCCGCCAGCAGATCCGGCGGCACCTGCGAGACCAGGTAGGAACCTTCAACACCTCCAGCGGTGCCGTGCCCGCCCGGCTTCTACACCCTCACCGGCGCGTCGTGGCACCACACGCCCGAGACCGCGACTTTGCCGCAGGTTGCGGTAGCGTCCGCGCTGATCGATAGGTGCAGGAATTCGAGAGGTCGCAGCGGGAATTGGATGGGATTTAGTATGTCGCGGGGCATCTCAGGGGATCACGGACGACACGCACTATTCAGCAGTCTTTCTAGTCCCAACTGGACTGCATCTCGATCCATAGATCTATAAGAACCGACTGAACCATGCTGTGACCGCTTGAGCATACTTGAGTCCGATGGTCGCGCTGAATATGTCGAATGCGTGATCACAGTCAGGCCAAATCTCCAGTGCCGTCTGATTACCGGCCGTCTCCCATCGGGTGGCCATGAACAACGTATCGTCAAGCAACGAGTCCAGCGTCCCCACGGTAAACATCGTCGGCGGCATCCCAGAGACATCTGCGTACAGAGGAGAAATCGCTGGGTCACGTCTCGCCTCGGTGCTCAAGTCCGGAAAGGCATAGTCTAGGAGCTGCTCATGGACGATCTTATTGACCACCGGTGAATCTTTGCCAACTGTCCGAAGGCTAGGCGTCCCTCCGATGTCGTAAGCACCGTAGGCCAGGGCGACAGCCAGCACCCGCGCAAGAACATCAGGCCGTTCAGCCCGAAGCCGCAGAAGGAGCTGCGCTCCGAGGTGTGCCCCCGCCGACGAACCAGCAATTATAAGCCTGTCCGTACCGAACTCCGACCGGCAATTGTCTCCAAGCCAGGAGGCGACCGCAACAATATCGGTGAGCGCCGCCGGGTAAGGATGTTCTGGAGCTAGCCGGTAATCCACAGCAATTGTCGTCACCGCACAACCAGATACCAGAATGTCATTAAGCCAGTCGTCTGCCTTAGCTGAGCCAAAACACCACCCGCCTTGGTGCAAACTGATCAACACCGCGGTCGGGTCTTCCTCCGCGTGAATAATGCGGATAGGAACAGAGCTCGAGTCCCCTACGACCGATCGGATCTCGACACGACGAGATGTGAGCGATTCTAAGTCGTCAGAACGTCGCCTAGCTGCCTGTAAGGTCTCAGCGGTATATGGTTCAGCCGGGGGTGCCTGCCTCAGCCGGTCATTCATCGCCACGACCTCTCTCGCGTATGGCTCCCGAACGACTCTCTCTGCCAGCTTCATGGTCTCTCCTAATCATTCGACGAACAGGTGACATTTGGCTGACAGGCCCTTCTCTTAGGGTCGGCTTCCAAGTCAACGTCAAACGTTGACCCTCGTGGGGCCTGTCAGGTACGCCTAGCGCCTTGCTTTCGGGCGAACAGAGTGGCCATCGAGATGGCTATCACAAGCGCAGCTCCGTTGAAGACATCCTGCACCCAGGCGCTAGCACCGAGCATAGTAAACCCGCTAACCGATGCGGATACGAATGCGACCGCCACAACAGTGCCCAGCATATTCGGCTTGCCTGGACGGATCATCGCCATACCTAGAAATACGGCCGCGAAGGCAGGAAAGAGGAAGCTTGGGCCAGCGCTCGGGACTGCGCCCCCGGATCTCGCAGTGAGCACGATACCGGCAAGGCCAGCAGTAAATGCAGAAATGACAAAGCTGACGAACACCGTGCGCTGTACGGGTATTCCTACCAACCGAGCTGCCCTCTCGTTGGAACCAATAGCTTGCAAATGCCGACCATAGGGTGTCCGATCCTGAATGATTACCGCCAGTGCGATAACAATAACTAAAACAAGAAGCAGCCGGGGCACTCCAAACCATGTTTGATCACTGAAGTCGACGAATGCCGCCGGAAGGTCCGAGACTACGGGTAAGCTGTTTGTATACCAAATTAGCAAGCCCGCAATGAGCGTTTGCATCCCAAATGTTATGACGAATGAGTCGGCAGTAATACGAGCAACTAGGAACCCATTTACCAAGCCCACGGCAATTGCGCAGACAAGCCCAACGGAGACTGCAAGCACCAAACTGAAGTGGTACCTCGTCACGCATGTCGCGATAACGACCGAGGTTAGTCCCGCCGTAGCGCCGACCGTGAGGTCGATGTTACCGGACAGGAGAGGGATGACCATCGCAACCGCTATCATCATGACCACCGCTTGGCCATTGATTAGAGACCGCAAGTTCGCCAAACTCGCAAACGTTGAGGCGCTCGCTGGAAGCGTCGAAAACAGTATCAATATCGCGACGAATAGGAAAACGATTCCGTAGGCCGACGCTACGCGCAGGAACGTCTGCTGCCGCGGTCGACCAAGCAGCCGTCGCTTATCTCCGCGTGGCACCATGTCGTTGACATCGTCTACCTGTTCCTCAAGCATTGGCATTGAGAGCCTTCCCGGGACCATATGTCAACTGTGTAATGTATTGTTCGGTGAGGTTTGCTTGCGAGATTTGCGTATGTACCGCCCCCTTAAACAGGACAATAACCCTATCGGCGATTCTCGCAAGCTCGTCGAAGTCGGATGTTACAATTAACACAGACATACCTTGCGCGGCGCGCATCCTGATCAGTTCTTCGATTTCGTTTCGCGCCACGACGTCTACTCCCTGCGAAGGCTCGTCGAGAAGTAGCACTGCGGGCTCGCGGCGCAACCATCTCGCGATAATGGCTTTCTGCTGGTTGCCACCGGAAAGCGTCGAAAATGTCTGTCCAGGCCCGCTACAACGAATACCGTACTCGGTTATTAACCGCCCGATCTCCTGCCGCTCCATTCTCGGGCGGGATAGCCCCCAACGGGTGAAAACGTGCGAACTAGCCGCAAGCAGGTTCTCACCGACAGTTAAGTCCGGAAGCGTGGCATCGAGAAGCCGATTCTCTGGCACAAAGGCGATGCCGGCATCCATCGCTTCGGACACAGACCGAGCCCGTAGTGGGCGCCCGTTGACACTGATTAGGCCATTTTCGTATTGCAGGTCTCCCGCGATCGCGCGCAGAAGAGACGTTCTGCCGGACCCTAGCAGGCCCGCAACTCCGAGAATCTCTCCCGGCGCAACACTAAGGTCAACTTTTTGTAACGTGCCCGCTTTCAGACCTCGCACTTCGAGCCGGGCATTCCCTCCGTCGCTGAACCGCACCGCCGGCCGAGCAGTCGTTAACTGCCGTCCGACCATCATGCCAACGATGCTATCGGCGTCAAGTTCAGCGCGGTTCACAGTAGCTACATGATGCCCATCCCGGAAGACGGTCACGGTTTCGGCCAGCGCTAGGACCTCGTCGAGGCGATGGCTGACGAACAAGACGGCCTGGCCTTGTTTGGCGAATCCGCGTATCCAGGCCAACAAGTGGCTCGCTTCATCGTTCGGCAAAGCGGTAGTAGGCTCGTCAAAAACGAGCAAACCCGGCGCTTTCAGATCAACGTCCTGCAGAGCCCGAGCGACGGCAACCTTTGTCCTGGTCGCCGGCCGCAGGTTCTTCACCAGTTCAAGCGGATCAGTGCCGATATCGAACCGTTCGATAAGGATCCGCGCTTTATCAGCCAGTTTCCGCCACCGTATCAACCCCAGCATGCTTGTTGGATAGGGGTGGCCCAACACTAGGTTCTCAGCGACAGTCAGATCATCGATCACTCCAGCATCTTGGTGAACGAAACGGAAGCCCAAGCCACGTGCCAATTCCGGCGTCATTTCATCGAACCCATTGCCGCCGACAACAATTGAGCTTCCGGGATCTGGGCAGTACACGCCAGCTAAGATCTTCACGAAGGTTGATTTCCCCGAACCGTTGCCTCCAACGAGAGCCCTTATCTCCCCCGCGCATACTTCGAAGTCGATTGAGGCCAGCGCCTTGGTCTCCCCGAACGACTTACAAAGAGCTGAAGTTCTTAGGTAGGGCGGGTCCCCAGCGGCAGCCGGGCTCATCCGCGCTTCGCAGCGTATCGGCTCACGCTACGCCCCATGCCTTTTTGTATGCCGCAACATAATCGACGGGCGGTACGTATTCCTGTCCTTTGTTGCCTGCGTTTTGGCTCTTATCGACGACCGCGTAGCCAATCCCCTCAGTCACGGTCGGCTGTCCAGCGAATACGCGGATTAGTTCATCCACTGCTCCGTATGCAAGCCAATTGGTCGGAAACGCAATTTCGGCCGTAGGGGCAGCTGCGCCGGAGCGGATAAGGTCCAGACTGGTCACTTGTCCCTCGCCGCCGACGACGAGCACCTGCTGGCCGAGCGTTCGAGCGACAGTCGGCAGTTGGCTGGTCTGTACTAGAACAGAACGCGGATAGGCGATGACAGTGGCGTTGGGATATTTCACGGCGGCGGCGGCCATCTTCTGCGCATCGAGGCCAGCCCCCAGATCCGCGTCCGTTACCTCTACGGTGTCCACAATCTTACATCCTGTACATGACTTGAGTCCGTCACGCAGGCCAGCATCGGCGTAGGTACCCCATAACGGTCCAACGAATCGTTCTTCGATGATTTGCGCCTTACCGTTGGTCTTGCTGATGATGTATTGTGCCTGGGTTACGGCACGAGCGAACTCGAAATCTCCTGGCGCGCTGTACGCTTTGTTCAATTGTACTGTAGCGGTGAATAAGGGGTCTGAAGGGTTCTGGTTGTGTGGGTCGTTGCAATCAAAAGCTAGGTACGCTACAACGGGTATACCTTGGGCCTTTGCGTTGCGAAGTTGCGACGTGATCAAGGTGCAGTCTTCACCAATTAGAATGATGGCTTCAGCGTGCGCGGCTATGGCTTGAGCCATGGCGTTGCCGAAGCCATTAGCAGTATTGAGGTTACCGTCCGCGATGGACATCTTCCATCCAATGAGCTGGCCAGCCTCTTTGGCGTCTGCGGCAGGACTGGCGCAACTAGAGACGGCCTGTCCGCAGGAGATAATCCACACGTTCTTTCCCGGTGCGGGTTTCGGGGCGGTCGCCGGCGGAGCTTCCCCTGTGAACTTGTACGTGGCCATTAGGGCGGAACCCCCGGAGGATGAGGATCCGGTTGCTCCGGGCGAATTGGGACTTGCGGAGCCGCCGCTTGACCCCCCAGAGCAGGCGCCAACGAAAAGCAACGTTGCCGCAAGCAGCATTGGGCCGGTTACTTTGGTACTGACACGGATCATTTACATCCTCCTTCAGGATTTATCTCAGAAGAGGCGACAGCGCCCCTTCGGCGCCATATGTGGTTTCGTTCTCGGAGGCCCTCCAGATTTACCCAGTCCGCGACCGGCGTTGACGCTGATCTGGATGTGGATGTGGTAGTCATGTAGGACCCATTTCTTGGTCGATGGTGGTGGGCAATCGGGTGGTGAGCGTCGGTATGGACTGGTGCTGTAGGCGTTCCTGGTCCGTCCGCCAAAAGGCGGCAAAGTCATTCGGAGCGCGGCCGAGGATAGCGGCCAGGACGAGTGAGTTACCGCCATGGAAGCCATGCCGGTCGTAGTAGCTGCGAAGGCGTCGAAAGCCATCTGCCGAATACGGATTCGTTAGCAGGCTACCCGCGGGGGAGTAGTCCAGCAGCGCCACTCGTTCGGCTCGGACCGATCGGTTGAGTGTCGCGCTGAGCGCCGCGGCCACCTCATGCAGTGTGTGCTGACCGTCGGCGGAGAGCTCGAACGTGCCCCGCACCAGGCGGTCTTCACAAAATGCGATTGCAGCTACCTCGGCGACGTCGCAGTAATCGACATAAGCCATCTTCACATCCGCAGCGAAGGCATCGTCGAGGAGGCCCTCCTCGACGATGCGCGTCCAGCTCGAGAGCAGCAGTCCGTGCATGAATCGAGCCGGTTGGAGAACAGTGAACTCGAGATCGGTCTGGTAGAGGTGGTCCTTGGTGTCTCGCTTGCTCCGGTGGTTGACCAGCGCCCGGATGCTCGGGTGGTAGACGCCGGACAGGACGAAGCGTCGCGTCCCGGCGCGGACCGCGATGTCAATGACCGCCTTGGCGAGCGCCGCTTCTTCGGCCAGGAAGCGGGGGCCGATGAAGAAGATGCCATCGACGCCCTTGGCGGCGGCCTCGACGGCGCGCAGGTCGAGCAGATCACCGACGACGATCTCCCCGGCTCCGGCCGCCCGGACGCCGGCCGCCGCGTCGGCGTTCCGGATGAAGCCGCGGACCTCCATGCCCCGTGCGGCAAGCGCGCGCGTCACCGCCAGGCCGGTATATCCGGAGGCACCAAGTACGAGAATCATCGACGGCCTGCATTGAACCCGACGGGCAGACTCTTGAGGACGCGCCCGCGTGTCGCGCCGCGTAGTGGTCGAGGGGCGTGTCCGGTCATTTCGGTTCCCCGCGACCCGGCTCCGGAATCGGTCCGTGGCCGGCGAGGGCGGTGCCGGACAGCCGGTCATAGTTCGCGAGCACGAGGGGTACGGCCGTAAGGCGCCGGCTGGATCGGAGCGTTCGGCGCGAAGTTCGAGCATTCGGCCCATGCGCGTTCCACTGCGTGCACCGGGTCGTCCTTGCGGACCATCGTGTGACCCATGGCTGTTCTCTGCAGTGAGTTGTCCTCGTCGGCGGAGTAGGTCTCCTGGTCCTGCTCGATGGCGTCGACGTCGGCGTAGCGCGGTGACGAAGTAACGCCCCGCCGCCGGAATCCACGCCACGGGCGCCTCGCTGCGGAGGCGTTCGTAGATCGGGAACGGATCGCGGTAGAGGTCTTCCAGGGTGACCCAGTCGGCCACCGAGACTGACGTTGCTGTGCCTATGGGGCTCATGGCGTACTACTCCTTGGCTCCGGCGCCGGTGAGGACGAGCATCGGGTCGGGTAGTTCCGGGCCGGCCAGGGCCCAGGTGCGGGTGGTCAGCTCCGCGACGG
>JAABUU010008686.1_pt1 | contig 10031 bp, 10 predicted proteins | sample 5559301 | NCBI WGS metagenome assembly JAABUU01 (sample SAMN10711884, study PRJNA513360) | rock metagenome | isolation source: Antarctica rocks | place: Antarctica: Victoria Land, Richard Nunatak white | reverse complement strand
TCTTCTGTATTCTTAATATTCAGTTATAGCTATCTCTAAAGATCAAGCACTATCAATTCTGACCTTCATTGATTGTATCATCTAGGCACGATTCTGACAAATAGAAGCTTTTGTATCAATCTTCTTCTGTATTCTTAATATTCAGTTATAGCTATTTCTAAAGATCAAGCACTATCAACTTTGATCTTCATTGATTGTATCATCTAGGCACAATTCTGACATTTTCAAAGATTCGCGTAAGAATTGAAAATCTACAGTCATTCAGCTACATTGATGACATTACACTGTACATTGAAGGAAAGAACATTGACAAGAATGTGAAAAAGCTGAAAAAGATGATGAAAATTGCATTTACATAAGCAAATGAAAATGCAATGCAATTTAATGATTCAAAATTCGAATTGATTCATTTTGAAAGTCACAAAGCAACATTCAATCAAACAATTATGTTATTCAATGACACAGTCGTAAAATCGAAGATCTGCATACAATGACTAGAAGTCTGACTGAATTAAAAGCTCAACTTCAAGATGCATATGCAAATGAAAATTGTTGCAGTCATAAAAACGCTACACTCACTCTTTAAATTAATGAATAGTGAGTGAAAACTAAATGCGAAGTCAGAAAGACAGTTGTATTTAGCATGCATCATAATCATTAGCGGCTACAACGTTGAAATCTGATGAAATAATCAAAAAAGTCACGCAATCAAATTTCGTAAGCTGCAGAACGCAGTGTTACGAAAGATATTGAAAGCATTTCAAACATCACTCATAAAAGTCATGCAAATAAAGACTGAGATTTTGTCAGTGAAAGTACAACTAGATCAAAAATGCAAGAACTATGCAATTAAAATAGTTGAATTATTAAAAAAGCATTTGATAAGAAAGTGAACATTCATATCATTTGATTTGATTTGAATTCATACATTCTTGTGACATTGATTTAAACTCAACTCATGAGAAACTTTATGCTATTTATATCGAGTGAACAAAACTCTCTGAGAGAGAAAATCACTCGTCATTTATATGATGACTTCACGTCATTGAAACAATGATCATGAGACTATGTATCAAGTTTGCATCTATAGCTTCTATTCAGCATGTGATGCTCAAGTAAACTTTTAATGAGTGTCTGTGTTGTTCATTTATGACACATCGTCTTTACTCTGCTCTTCATTGATGATATTTTATACAATAATGTTTTGATTCAATTCTTGATTTGAAGATGAAAGATGTTTTCTTTGCACTCGTGATGCTCATGATTGTAACGTACGTAGAACTGCGTTCTTTTACTCAATAATTGTCATTTATTGCACAGAGAAATATGTAATAAAAGAGAGATGCATATGATGAGAAGATAAAGTGTAATTATACTGAGTAACTCTTTTCTTCTCTTGATTTGACTTGTGTCACGTAGACGTTGAATGAATTGTTAGTATAGATGTGCAATTGCAATCGTTCGATGTTTGACTTTAATCAATAAAAGAGAATGCGTTCTGATCATTTTCTTGAGCTCTCAATTTTTCATGTAGATAGATATATGACTTGATGTCAAGTAAAGAAGATGAACTCAAGTCTTCTCAATATATCAGCGTGATTGACAAGTCACTACTTCTTCAAGCACTGTAGTCACGACTCTCAGACTGAGAACAACTATTTTATCTGATATCTTTTCATCAATTACTCAATGACATTATCAATGTGATGAAGACGTTTCAGTATATCAACGCAGTCAACAAATTGCAAATTCTTCGATCACTTGTAATCACAACTCTCATACTGAGATTGATCTTTTCACTAGACATCTTTTCATCTCTTACTGATATCAACATGTCATTAATCTTCTTTGTAGATTGATTGTGACTGTTAGAAAAGATGTTGTCGTGTGAGTGAAAACTCTGCATGATGACTTTTCTGATCACGTAACGTTCTAACATTATTCAAACTGCGTTAAATTGAAATCTCTTGACTCTTCTGACTTCTATTCAAAGAATAGAATCAAAAGATTCGTAGTTGACATCACGTACAGATGAATCTCGTTGTTAATCATATTTATTTTAATACATCATTGAATTAAATTTAAATCTGAACGTGATAAATTTTCTGAATTGAAATGAGTTAATGATGAAGTTGTCTTAAAAAGTCAAGAACTGCAAAGAGAAGCTTACATAAATATATTGAATATTGAACAAAGTGCATAAAATGCTTAGTTTAATACAGAAGATCAAAATATTTCAATTCAAGAAATCATGAGATCAGAAAATTGAATATCTGACAAAGATGCAAATCGAATTTGCAAAAGATGAAACATGCAAAACAATAAATACATACTATAGAAAACTGAAAACAATAGTCAAAAAGACGAAAAACATAGTGATGTACATCAACGCATTGCAAACTCAAAAAATGATAGCAGAACTCAAAACAGAAATCGAAATCATGATGATATTCACGCACGAGTCTGTTAAATGCAGCAAAGCAACAAGCGTGATCAATGAAATAATTATAACGAAAGCGAAATTGCAAGCTATCAACGATGCAATTGTGATATGCAGCAAAGAAGCATCTGAAGACAGCGAAATTTAAGTGTACACAGACAGTCAAATGATGCTGCAAAGATTAAAAGCAAAGAGCAATGTTAACTTGAAGTTATTCAATAATATATGATAAAATCTGATTAATCTGCAACAAAATTGATGTCATATTTGCATACAGTGAGTATTGAGTTGCAAAGATATCATTGAAAACGAAGTAGTGAATTAATTAATCAAAGACATGACATGAAAAAGATCAGCAATCAACATCAGAAAAAGAACAATCATGAGCTTCATCAAAAAGCAAATAGACAAAGAGATAAAAGAGCAATGACTAATTGCATGAAATGACAGCATCAAAAAAGAAAATCAGTATCAGAAGCATACAGCGAGAGTAAATCTGAGTTACAGATCACTAAAGAAGTTTCAAAAAATAAACAGATTGACATTTTCAACATTTATACAGTTAAAAATGAAACATGATTATTTCAAAAGCTATTTGCATCAATTATCAAAGAATAATTTGAACAAATGCTATGAAATATGCAAGATGAGACAAACGTCGAAGCACTTACTACTGAACTGCAAACATTATAAAGCAGAACAGTTACAGCTTAAAGCAAAAGCACATTTTAAAAACATGAACATTATATTAACATTGTTTATCATCAAGATTGAAAGAATTGCAATGCTAAAGTACTTGAAAAGTACTTGAATTGCAACAAGAAAATGACTATTCATGCTTCTCACTTTCGCTCAGTTCTTCGCTTAGTGCTCATCAGTCATGCATCACTTTCAGTCATGCATCACTAAATCTTCATATTTTTGATTCATCATCTTCAAAAATTCATCAAATTTCAATCACATGACTGCTACTTACGCTATCATCAAGAGTTGCATTCAGAAGACTGTTGATGTCATAAACACGCATGAAAATTCTAATCAAGTTGAAATTGCGTGCAAGTTTCGTGTTTCATATGACAGACTTCAATCTAGACTACGAGATTATCAGTTCAAAACAGCAGTATGAGAACTGCATGACAGAGCTTTAAAATCTGATCAGAAGTCAGCTTTACAATAATACTTAACTATAGTGAATCAGTTAAATCTGTTAGCTAAACTACACATGATGCAATCAATGACAAACGCTCTTCATACTCAAGACTTTGCTCGTTGAAATTCTTCAGCTTTACTGAACATTCAATGAGTCAAATGATGATTAAATCATCAGTCAAATCTCTTTAAAGCTAAACGAAAGTCTTTAGCAGCTGAAAGAAAGAACATACATGATTCAAAAGTATTACAGACTCATTTTAATGAGTTTAATGAGATGATGATCAAATATGATATAACGAAAAATGATATACGAAATCAATTATTGTATGAGCATTGCATCGTTGCACACTTTGATTGAATTGTTACTGTAGATTCAAATAGAAGAATTTACTTCAAGAATTTAAATAATAGAAAGTTATTAATGAGCATTGAATGCATCAGTGAAGAAAACAAGAATATATCGTTAAATAAAAGTTGTTGAAAATGCTTGCAAAGCACGCAAAAAGCAATCTAATAAGATTCTCAAAATTGAAAACATCTTGTACATCAAAGATGCTTAAAGTATGATTCAAGATAAACAGAAATTGAAGAATGAGAGACAGCAGCAACGTGAAGAGATTTGAAAAAAGCGTTATTTAAATGCATTAAAGAAGCGTTACAAAGCTACTAAGTCTCATAGAGCTGCTTGCATTAAATTTGTTCAAACTTATCAGTAGAAATGATGAGTTATTTTGAAGCAATTGCTCAAATATTCTCATGTATATAAAGAATAGTTGAATTTAGTGATGCATGACTGATGAGTACTAAGCGAAGAACTGAGCGAAAGTGAGAGACATGAATATTGAGAATGAAAGAGTAAAGTGAAAAAAACACGAAGAAGTGAGAAAACAAGAGTATGAGAGAAAGAAGTTGTTTGATTGAAAGAACTTATTTATGCAAACTATTGATGTGATTTGTCAGAAACTAAACTGAACTAAAGATTCTATCAATATAAAGAATTGATTATTATATTACTTAAACTAGATACAGAACAATACATCAAATAATGTACAAGATGAAAGACAAGAAATGAAAGAAAAGAATGAAAACTTGACTTTTATATACATGAATTGAGTAATGTCAGAACTGAGCAGCAGTTTTATGACTTAAGATTGCAAAGACATGAAACAGATTTTGATGTGACTAAACTAAGATGATAATGACTAAATTAATGATTTAGTTTAATGAATCAAGACTTTCTAAAATATCAATGATACTAGATTGAATTGATGATATATTTTATGCTTTGAGCTGAGATGATGATCTGACATCATGACAGTAGCTTTTCTCTCAAAGACTGAGCTTCTGCAAAACAATGAAAAGAACAAAACAAGACAAGAATTGAAACTAAATAAAATGAGATGTAGATGAGACAAGATGAGAGTGAAATGAGATGAGAAAGAATCAAAGATGATGACAAGATGAAATACAGCGAAACGCATTTTATAGTGATGAAGTATTAATGAGACAAGAATACATCTGTGTCACATCTGAATCAGATTTGAGTGAGACAGAGTGAGATGAAAATGAGACATGATAAAGCAAAATGCATTTTATAGTGATGAAGTACTAAAATTAAAACATATTTAAATTACATCTGAGTTAAATTTAAATGAGATGTCTGAGTTAAATCTAAACAAGATTTGAGTCAGATCTGAGCAAGAGAAAGATGAAATGCAGTTTAATGTGATGATGCACAGACAAGACTGAAATAAATTTAAGTCACATCTGAGTCAAATCTGAATGAGATGAAATGAGATGCATTTTAACATGATGATGCACAAGTGAGATTAAAATACATCTGAATTACATCTGAATCAAATTTAAACAAGATGTTCAAGTTAAATCTAGACAAGATCTGAGTCAGATCTGAGCTGAGTTGAAATGATAAAAATTGAACTTAAAGTTCTTGACATTGACATTGAAACATCACACATGACAATACATGTGATTCTTCAACGACAAAGTTGACGAGATAATATTTATTAAGCATTTGCTTACAATTATTCAGAAGATTGAAAGACTTTCAAGTAGAAAAGTGATCTTTTCAATTGATGTAATACTTGAGCAGAGATGAATTATAACATTTATCATGCTTGAAGTTTAGTATGCTGTTTACATATCAGAATCTTTTGTCATTCTTGATGACAACAAATTCTTAAGATTTCTGACGTTGACTTGAGAGAGAATCATTTGCAATATGACTCAGAAGAATGACATGAAAGATTGAGTAAATCTTCATGAATACTGAAAGATTTAACTCAATGACTAGAGAATTATTCTTGAAAACATGCTTGATCTTGAAGAAATCAACGTTATGATCATTCAACTTGACAGCAAGATGAGTGATGCTGAAATTGCAAGCATTCAATCAGACTTCATCTTTGATGAAGTATTTAGAACAAGAACGACAAGAGAGATTGACATGAAATTCATAAATGATCTGAGCTATAAGCATCTCATCATGTAGATGCTCAATTAATTTCTTCATCTTCTTGATGAACTCTTTGACATTGATTAACTTGTTTTAAGCTTGAAATGTAAGATTCTTGAACAAAGACTCAAAAAGCTTGAAGTTTAAACATGAGTTCTGACTTGAATTGATCAAGAAGAGTGATGCTAAAGTGATTAATGATGATGCATTATTGATGATGAATTCAACTTCAGAAAGTCACTTAGCTCAGTCATTCTGCATGTAGTTGATGAAGACTTGAAGATAATGCTTCATGACAGCATTGACTTTCTCAATTTGATCATCAATCTCAAAGTGATACATCATTGATAACTTAACGTTTATCTTCAACATTTTACACATATGCTTTCAGACATTGAAGATGAATTGTATGTCTTGATCAAACATGAAGAACTCAAGTAAATCATGATGTTTTCAAACATGAGCATAGAAGCAGTTGATAACTTTTTCAACTTTCATAGAAGTGATGAGAACTAAATGTTTCATTTTGATAAGATGATCAATAAAGACTAGAACATATTTATATGTGATATTCATGAAGATACTGAGCGATAAAGAATTTACATAGTTCATGAAAACATCACATCAATGACATTCAAAAACTGAAAGAAAACACAATCATTCTTAAATTCATTGTCTAAAGAGTTTAAAACATGTGCACACGTAATAGTTTCATACAAAGCATTGAACATACTTATATATGTTGAGTCATTAATAAACTCAATTAATCAGTTCATAACTTTTGACTCTTTTTGAATGATCATTGATGACATTGTCGTGAGCGAGCTGAATAATATGAAGACGTAGTTTATTGAAGTTGAATATATATCTTCTTTCTTGAAAGTACAGATGATTCTCATGTTCTTCACACTCAACTAGAGAAATCTTGTTATGATGTCATGCTTCACTGCAAAGCGCTTCAATTATCTGAGCTGCAAACATATCATTGACTTCAACTTGTTCTCACAGTGTCTGAGTGAAAGTATCAGCAGAATCTTTATTAAGATTTGAAATGTCTTGATCTAGCTGAGATTCAATGTTTTTAACGTTGAATTCTTCAACTTCTAGATTCATGAGAGTTAAAGTCAGTGAAGAAACTGAAAAGATTGAAAACAGATGTAACTGAACTGAATTTAAGATGATGATTTGTGACTGAAGCATCATGACTTTGATGTCAAGAACATTGAAGACATGATTTTTAACAATCTTGAGATCTAAAACATAAGTTTTCAAATTTGTCTGATGTTGATATTAATGTCAAGAATTGAATGTATTTTTCTTCTTAAAAAGATCTTCTGAGCGATGTGTCAAAGCATTTAATTTATCATTGATCTTGCTTAGACAATATGTGATGCAATAGTTGAATTTAAACAGAAACTCACTTCAACAAGTTTAATGATAACTCAACTGCTTAATTAATATGAAATACTCAAGATTTTTATGATCTGTGATCATCTCAACAGAACAGATAAAGTCTTTGAACTCTGAGCATCATTCTTCAAATATGCAAACAATGATCATGAGTTCTTTATCGTAGATTTCATAGTTACACTCAACTGAGTTATGCTTCTTGAAAAAGTAAGTGACTGAATTGTCATGATTCTAGCCTTGTCAGATCTATTCTTGCTTCGTCATCTTAACTAGTTTCTATTGAGTCTAGCGTTGACTGAGAAATACACATATGTAGTCAGCTTCTTTTCTGTAACTATCTTTCTTTCTTAACATTTATCTTCTAGTTAAATGACATCTCTATCTGACTCACTCTAGACAGATCTCTAACATTAGATAAATGCTCATCAACTACTCTGCTATTGATGAATAAATGATATAAAACAATCTATTTAGTAAGAAAAATTTGCAAGAAATTCTTCAAATTTGCATCATCATCATTTTAGATCGCAAGAAATTCTTCGATTCTACACTCATTTTCATCATTCTATTCGCAAGAAATTCTTCAAATAAAGCATTTAATTATTACTTGAAATTCACAAGAGATTCTTTGAATTTTCACTCATCAAAAAACATTAATTCAAAACATTAATTTCTCATCTACTTTTATCTTAACAACTTTTATCTTCTCTCATCATGATACATGATGTTGAGTCAGTTGAGTTTTGAACAACTCGTCTGCTTAGAAGCACTGTCAATAGAAGAGTTTCACTTCTACTCATTAATGCTTCAGTTGAAGCTGAGAAAGCTGTCATTGCATGAAACATAAACATCGAAGAACAACTGTTTCATTGAGTCAATAATTAACTCAACGAAGTCATTAATATGCTGAATGAGCTTCGAAGTCAGCAAGACTTGACTTTACAGCTCTATGAACACTGACTTTTTGTACAAGATGATCATAAAAAGAAAGCGAAACAACTGAAAGTCACTTTTGATAAGAACGATGAGTTAGAGAAAAAGATTAATCAGTTACAAGATAAGTGATTGAACTTCAGAGCAAAACAACATCAAGCTAATTGATCTATGTTTCATCAAGATACTCAGTCAGCTAAGCAACAAGTCAATCAGAAAGTTGAATGAAGCTTGACTTTTGAAGCTTACTCTCAACAAGAATCTTCTACTTTATCTGAAAACAAGAATGATCATCACAAGTTTATTAAGCTTTCAAATTCACTCATCTTCATCGAAACAAATGACTTTATCTGAAAGACATGAAACATCAAAATAGTTGACAAGCTTGATGTCAACGTAAATCATTACTCTACTGAAAAGATTTATATTGTCTATGTGATTTTCAGACTAGAAGACGATGCTGATCAGCAAATTTATGCAAAGCATCATGTTGATGCTTTCTCATTTTATCAGTCACTTTCAGAGCTACTGAAACATCTGAAAGAAATTTACGAAGATCAGAATCTGATTTGAAAGTGTCATCATAAATATGTCACTCTGAAGCAAATCAACAAGTCTTTCAGCTCTTTCTATTCAAAATTCACTAAAATATTCAGCTTTCTGAACTACAATGATATCATTCTGATGAACAACATTCAGAATAAAATCAACAATCATCTTCAGAACGTGTTATCAATTTGCCTTATAAAGTTTAGCTTATTTGATAAGCTCAAGATCTTTCTTCAAGATGTGAATAATAAACAACAAGTCAATTATCAGCTACGTGATGAGCAATGAACAGTTAAATCAATAGCAGCTTCGAAAAAACGTTTTGTTTCTTCGTTAACATCAGTCTTGACTACTAGCTATGTTCAACTCGCTACTTTTTTCATTCTTGAATCTGAATGATCAAGAATGTCAATCATTTGCTTCAACTGCAAAGTATCGAGTCATCTTTCAAAGAACTGCTTTCAGCTGAAAACTAGTACTTCAACATCTTGTGCATTCATCTCTTGTCTCAATGAGATCATCATGTTGAAAGAAGAGAAGAAATTATTTACAGAGAAATTGAAGAATGAGACAAAAAACTAGTGACTTTCATCAAAGACGCAGTGAAAGATGTGTTAATTTCTTCAACAATGAGCAGCTCAAATGATGTTTTTGTTTTGAAATCTTTGACTACTGAATGTGTACTATCTAGCAATGAAATTAGTTACTCATTAAAATCATTGATTGACACTGAAGCAGCTGACTATTCATTCATTGATGAATTAATCGCGCAGAATGTTTGTGATCATTTGCAAATTGAATCTTTATCTTTAATCAAGCTCAAATCAATAAGAAAATTCAATGATCATTATGCAAAAAAGCTCATTATTCATGCAATTTATTTGAATCTGACTGTTCAAGATCATATGAAACGTTTCGTCTTTATGCTGATTACTCGATTGAGTCAGCATCAGATGATTCTTGAAAAAACATGAATGAACAAGATCGAGATGACTATTGATATGAAAGATGATCGTCTTCAATTTTCTAGTTTTGAAGCTTCTATCAAAGCTTTTATCAAAGCTCATTTGACTG
>JAABUU010008683.1_pt1 | contig 10033 bp, 8 predicted proteins | sample 5559301 | NCBI WGS metagenome assembly JAABUU01 (sample SAMN10711884, study PRJNA513360) | rock metagenome | isolation source: Antarctica rocks | place: Antarctica: Victoria Land, Richard Nunatak white | reverse complement strand
AGAATGTGCGCTGGCACAGCACCAGTTATGCGTCTGTCCGGCGGCAGGCCGACACTGCCGCCGAGAAGCAGGGCCGCGCCGACTGGCCCCGCATCATTGACGGTGAGCCGGGCACCCAGGTTCATGTCTCGTTTGACCTGCGCAATGCCGATGTTACCTTGATGACACCCGCTTCCTTTGGGCAGCAGCGCCTGCTCGCCGAGGCGCAGCGGATTGCCCCCCAAATTGGATGCCCTCGCGCCGACTTCATTCTCTTCACCGGCACCAAGACTGACACTACGGATATTGAGCTAAACAAATATCTGGCTCGCCCCGACCGCAGGCATACTTCCTTTGATCTGAGCTTGTCCGCCCTGGCCCATGCCTTGAACGCCTCGGCCCTGCCCCGCCCGATTGTGCTGTCTGTGCGGGGCGATGCCGCCGATACAGCCCTGCTCGCTGCCACGGCTCCCACACAGGCACGGCGGCTGGGGGATGCAGCGTTCTTTGCGCTCAGCGAGGTGCCGCCGGACGCGCACCTGCGCTTTGCGGCGTCTATCCCCTGGTATGCGCCGCTTGTTGCTTATGGCTTTTTGGCAATGCTGCTGTTGGGCTTAGTTCTTGCTGTGCTGCTTCCCTGGCGTCAGGCGAGGCGGCGCGACGCGCTGGCGCGGCAGGGTTTGCTGGACGCCCCGCCCAGCCCGGAAGAGGTGCAGCGGCGCTATGATCGGCAGAAGCCATGGCGTCTTGTTTCCTCTGTGCTGCCGCTGTTGTTTGTGCTGCTGACTTTTCTAGGCCATCCTCACCATTTGATCACGTCTATCATCTACTCGCTGCCGTTTGAGCTTAAGCCGCAGACAATGATAGTTTTCCCGGTGCTTGTTGGTGGCCTGTTCGCGCTGTCCATGCTGTCGCGCACCGTTGTGGAACGCCTGCGGGCGCGGCGCACGGGCATGCCGCTGCCCACCCTGCCCGCCGACCCCGATGCCCCGCCCGCCTGGACGACCCGCTGGTTTGTCGGCGTCATGGCCGTGATGATGGTTCCCATGCTTGTTCTGCCGTTCACGCTGTTCAACGGCACGATATTGCGCTTGCCCTGGCTGCGCTTTGTGCCGTACAGCATGATTGGCTTGATGGCGGTCGCACTGAGCATCGGCGGCTGGCTGACACTGCGCGCCACGCGCACCAACCTGCCGCCCGATGACTTTTGGCATGTCATGGTAGACGAAGTCGCCGCCCAGGCCGGGGTGCGCGTGCGTCATGTGGTGCGTGTTCAGTCACCGACTGTTAATGCGTTTGCCTCTCTGTTCGGCACGGTCGGGCTGACAGCGGGCCTGCTGCGCAAAATGGAGCCGGATGAAGTGCGCGTTGTTATCGCCCATGAGATTGGGCATCTGCATGGTGGCCATGTCCGGCGCGGCTTTGTCCTCAGCGTGCTCGCCCTGGCCGTCTATTGGGCCGTGCGCTGGTACGGCCTCCACGCCGCGCGAGGCCACCTTTCGGATGCCGCGTACATCGTGCTCAGCGGGCCGATGATTAGCATCTTTGTTCTGCCTTTTGTGCTGAACTTGCTTTTGGGACGCGGGCGACGTTTGCGCGAGGCTGCCGCCGACCGCTTCGCCGTCCAGGCGACCCAAAACCCCGAACTAGTCATCGCCACCCTGACCAAGCTGCACACGCTCAATGCCAGCCCGCACCGCCTGCGCCCTAGCGACGAGATTTTCAGCAGCCACCCCTCGCTCACGCACCGCATTGAAGCCATTCGCAGCCACGCCGCAGCCCATGCCGCCTCCGAATAACAACACGCGCCGAGAGCGGCGCTTGGCCCCGGCTTTTTCGCCGCAAGCATGCCGCAAACCATTTGCCGGCGGTTTTTCAAGGCGTTGCTTATGCTTTCTATAGGCATGGTAAGCCTATACCAACGACGGACAGTTTTGTTCCGTCGTTGGTATGGGCTTAAACATCCGTGGCAGAGCCTTTGCAGCGCCGAGGCAAGCCACGCAAAGCAGGATTAGCGGGCGCAGGGTGCGTATTATAGGCGCGGAGGCGGCGACTATGGAAACCAGCTTAGTGACGACGGCAAATGAGTTTAGCGGGCTGAAAATCACGCGCTACCTGGGGATCGTGCGGGGCATTACCGTGCGCTCGCGCAGCGTGCTGGGGCAGTTTGGGGCGAATGTGCAGCAGTTGTTTGGGGGCAATATCAGCCTGTACACGGAATTGTGCGAGCATGCGCGGCAGGAAGCGTTTGACATTATGATGCAGCACGGCACGGCAGTCGGGGCGAATGCCATTATCGGCATGCGCTATGATGCCAACGAAATCAGCGACGGCGTCACCGAAGTCATCGCTTACGGCACAGCGGTGGTGGTGGAGCGTGGTTGAACAAGGCAGTGAACAGGCCGAGGAGCAGGACGCGGAAGAGCGGTTTACATTAAGGCAGGCGCGGGCAGGCGATGCGCCCGAAGCCGGGCCATTGGTGTTTGAAGCCGCGCCCATTTTGTTTGCGCTGCTGTTTGGGCCGCAAAAGGCCGAGGCCGTGCGGGCCTTGACGCAGTTGTTTGGGTTGGGCGGCAATCCGTTCGGCTTTGACCAAGCGTGGGTGGCGGTGCAGGACGAAGCGGTTGTCGGGGTGATCATCGCGGCGACTGTGGAGGCGCGGCAGCGGGCCGGACGACGCATGTGGTGGCTGCTGCCGCGCGTGCGGGGGGCGGCTGCCATGCTGAAACGCCTGCCGGAAGCCCTGGCAATGATGCGCGGGTATGCGTCGCCCCCCGCCGACTCGTTTTATGTGGGCATCCTGGCGGTCGCGGAAGGGTATCGGGGGCAGGGTATCGGCAGCCGCCTGCTGGACGCGGCGGCAGAGCAGGCGATAGAGGCGCGGTGCTCTTCCACGATCCTGCATGTGGAGATGGACCATGCGGACGCGCTGCGGTTCTACCGGCGGGCGGGCTACCAGGAAACGGTGCGGCACGCGGCGGCTCCGCGCCTGGCGCGTCAGGGCGTGGCAGGCTTCGTGACGATGGAGCGTCTGACCACGCTGCCGCAGTTGGACTAGACCGCCGACGCGCTGGGGTATACTGGGCAGCGAGGACCCTACCCTGCTTGTTCGGAACCTACCCCCCGCCCCTCCCGCAACGGGAAGGGAGTAGGAGAAGTTGTCCTTTGCCCTGTTTGCTTGGCAGTGCAGAAGGGTTAGGCAGAAGAAAAGCCCGTCCTACTCCCTTCCCGCTGCTGCACTGGCAGGCCCGGAGGGCGGGAGGGGCCGGGGGTAGGTTCCGAAAGGCTGATACACAAAGCAAAAGGATCACTATGAAAGACCCGCGTATTGCAAAGCTGGCCGACATTCTGGTGGGCTACTCCACCCGCGTGCAGCCGGGCGACAAAGTGCTGATTGAGGCCTACGACATTCCCGATGACGCAGTCACCGCAATCGCTGACTGCGTGGGGCGCGCGGGCGGGCTGCCGTTTGTGACGGTGAAACGCAACAAAGTGCTGCGGGCGCTGTACCAGAATGCCACGGAAGAGCAGATGCGTCTGACAGGCGAGTTTGAGCGGGCGCGCATGGAACAAATGGACTGCTATATTGGGGTGCGCGGGTCGGACAACATCAGCGAGCATTCGGACGTGCCGGATGACAAGATGAAGCTGTATCGGTCGCTGTGGTGGAACCCCGTGCATTCGCAGGTGCGCGTGCCGAAGACCAAATGGGTTGTGCTCCGCTGGCCGACGGCAAGCATGGCGCAGCAGGCTAATATGAGCACGGAAGCGTTTGAAGACTTCTACTTTGACGTGTGTACGTTTGACTATTCCAAGCTGGATGCTTTGATTGTGCCGCTCAAAGACTTGATGGACAGAACCAACAAAGTGCGCCTGACCGGGCAAGGGACGGATTTGTCGTTCTCCATCAAAGACATCCCCACCATCCCCTGCACAGGCCAGGCGAATATCCCCGATGGCGAGATATTCACCGCGCCGGTCAAAGACAGCGTGAACGGCACAATCGCCTTCAACACGCCCACCATTTACCAGGGCACAGTCTTTGAGGGCATCACCCTGACGTTTGAGCAGGGCCGCGTGGTCAAGGCCACAAGCGCCGGCACCACAGAAAAGACGCTCAATGAGATATTGGACAGCGATGAGGGCGCGCGCTTTATCGGCGAGTTCAGCCTGGGCTTTAATCCCTATGTGATGCAGCCCATGAAGGACATCCTGTTTGACGAGAAGATCGCAGGCTCGTTCCACTTCACGCCCGGCCAGGCGTATGAAGAGGCGGACAACGGCAACCGCTCGGTGGTGCATTGGGACATGGTGTTCGTGCAGCGCCCTGAGTTTGGGGGCGGCGACGTGTATTTTGACGACACACTGGTGCGGCGCGACGGTTTGTTTGTGCCGCCCAGCCTGCTGCCGCTCAACCCCGACAACCTAAAAGCCAGCAGCTCGTGAGCAGAGGCAGCGAGGCGGGGCTGCCGCTGCCCCGTGCGTTCTACGAACAGCCGACGCTGGAAGTCGCCCGGCAAATGCTGGGGCAAAGGCTGGTGCATCGCCTGCCCAATGGGGCCGTGCTGTCGGGTATGATTGTGGAAACCGAGGCCTATCCGCACGGCGACCCAGCCCTGTACGCTTATCAGTTCCCCACCCCGCGCACGCAGGCCATCTTTGGGCAGGCAGGCCATGTGTATTTGTATGCGACATACCGCATTCACCTGATGCTGAACATTGCCTGCGGGCCAGTGGGAACTGCCGAGTCGGTGCTGATCCGCGCCCTGGAGCCGCTGGAAGGTGTGGAGACAATGCAGGCGAACCGCGCCAATGCTGCCGATACGCGCCAATTGACCAACATCCGGCAACTCACCAATGGACCAGGCAAGCTCACGTCGGCCCTGGGCCTTTCAGTCGCAGGCTTCAATGGCATGGATGTGACTGATAGGCACAGCCCGTTGCAGATACTCGCGTGCCAGGCCGCACCCTCTGAGACAGTGGCGACGACACGCATTGGGCTTTCCCGTGGGGCCGACCTGCCCTATCGGTTCTATGTGGCAGGGAACGAATTTGTCTCACGGCTCGCGCCGCGCACATAAGCCACGCAGGAAAAGAGCGCCGGGCAATTGCCCGGCGCTCTTTATTAAGGGGCGCTCATACGGCCCGTCGGTTTGGCTAATACGGCCCGTAGACCTGGAAGCCGCTGGCTGTCCCCGAGGGCGAAACCGTCCACAAGGTCGCGCGCCCGTCCGTGTTGTCCCACAACAGGCGGGCATTGCCATCCGGCCCAACAGCGAGGGATACGGCGCTCCAGCCTGTGTACGGCCCAAAGGTGGGCGGGCTGTCCGCGAAGCTGCCGTCGGCGTTCAGCACCCACAAAGTCACGCGTCCATCGGTGTTGGTCCAGAGCATGCGGGTCAGGCCATCCGCGCCGGTCGCGATGGCTTGGGCGGTCCAGCCTGCGTAGGGGCCGAAGACCGGCGAATTGCCGCCCGGCTGTCCATTGCTCCCCACAGTCCACAAGGTCGCGCGCCCGTCGGCATTTGTCCACAAAAGGCGGGCGGCATTGTCTGCGCCCACGCTTTCGCCCGCCACGGCCCATCCGGGAAAGGGGCCATACACAGGCGGAGACGGGGCAAGATTGCCCTGCGCGCCAAGTGTCCAAAGGGTGGCCCTGCCGTCGGCATTGCTCCACAGCAGGCGGCTGTCGGCGCTGCTGCCTGCGCCGGCGGCGAGGGCGGCCCAGCCCGCAAAGGGGCCAAAGACCGGGGGCGAAACGGCAAGCGAGCCGTCGGCATTGGCAGTCCACAGGGTCGCGTGCCCGTCGGCATTGTTCCACAGCAGGTCGGTGGCAGGCTGCGCGCCGGCTCCGAGGGCCTGTGCCGCCCAGCCGGCAAAGGGGCCAAAGAGGGGAGAATTGGCGGCAGGCTGGTCGTTTGCGCCTAATGTCCACAGGGTGCTCGTGCCATCGCTGCGGTTCCACAGCAGGTGGGCCATGCCATCCTGCCCGACCGACACGGCCCTGGCTGTCCAAATGGGACGGAGCAGGCCATAAACAACAATGCTTGCCGACCCGGTGGGCACATACACTTTGCCGTTTGTGACCGTGGGGAACTGGAAGTGCCCCGCCGAGCCAAGGGCATCGCGCGCGCTGTTCATGCTGCTGTTCCACAGCTCAGGCTGGGATACATCGGCGGCATTAAACGCATGCAGAACGCCGTTATAGCCCACAGCCCACACGATGCCGCTTTTGGCGCCACTGGCAGAAACCGCAAGCGCGCCGCCTGCTGTCTGGCCTGCGGTTTGTTTGAACACGCCCGCCGGGCTGAAGGTGGCGGCTGCCATGGAGTAGGCAAACTGCTTCAAATTGGAGTCGCTGGGCCACAAATAGACATATTTAGCATTGCCGACGTCCCAGGCAACCGGGTTCTGGCCCACATTATCATTGCCGGACAGGCCGTTCAGTCGCAGCAAAGCCCTGTCTGGGCCGTTGGGAGTGAAGCCGCCCAAGGCGTGCGAGTCCAGCAGAAAGCCCGCCCCAAACTTGGTAGCTCCCGCGAACAGGCGCGTCGTGCCGGGAATGCCAACCAGGCCCGTGTTGCCTAAGTCTAAATCTTGGCTGCTTTGCGCCTGTTGATCGTAGGGCGCGAACCAGTCCAGCACCTGCAATGACGGGCTGAGCTTAAGGTAGCACATGCCATAATCCGTGCCGGGCGAGATGCCTTTGGCGTTAGCGTCAAACGTGCCGTTGCCCACGGAGCAGTAGATGTTGCCATCGCTGTCCGCCGTCAGGCCCTTGCCTGCCATCCAGAGGCCGCCCTCGCCGCCGTTGGGCGTGGTACAGAACACGGCCTTTTGTGTCAGGGTGTTATTCGCGTATTGGTAGCCGAGTATCCAGCCGTGGTAGGGGTAGCTGTCTGAGTTGTGTGCAAACGACGCGTAGACGAGGCCGTTTGCCAGCAGCAGGGCCGCCCGGTCGTTGGCATGAAACCGTCCGCTTGAGGCCGGCCCGTCAAATGAAATAGTGCCGCTGACATTGCCGTCGCCGGTTCCGCGCGCCGTCGCCTGCACCTGCACGGGGCTGCCGGGCATTTCTTTGCCTGTTTCTAGATGCAGAGCATGCAGATAGGTTGCGCCGGTGTCGTCGTTGTCGGTCTTGGTCAGCACATAGATAATGCCTGCGCTGGCATCAATCACGGGCGTGGCGGTGGTGTAGGTGGCGGAGGCTGGCAGAGCGGTATGCCAGAGCGCGGCCCCGGTGTCTGCATCCCAGGCGGCGATAGCGCAGGGCGAATGGTCGGTGTTGTTGGACTGGTAGGCGCACAGGAGATTGCGTTTGACCCCGCCCACACTCACTTGAGGCACGAACAGCGGCTGCCCGTTGACATTGGCATCCAGGCCGGTGATAGTGAACAGCTTGCCAAAGCTGCCGCCTTGGACCGCGTCGGGGGTGAGCGCGGCCTCGGTGACGTTTGCCCCTGTTCGGGCATTGTCCCCGTTCTGCGTGGTGACCGCCCGCTGCGCCGAGGCGGTCAGAGCGAGGCCGCTGCACAGGCAGGCGGCGAGAAGGGCGAGCAAGAAGAATGTGCGTCTTTGCATGGCTGGCTTCTTTCTCTCAGCATTCAGGAGGCTTGCTCCCAGCATTCAGGATGTTTGGCGGCAAGATGTTTAGCAAATGGCGTGCTACGGCTTTGTAGTCAAGCCTTCCAAGACATTGTTCCACACTTGGGCCATTTTTGCATACCCGTCGGCGTTGTAGTGGGCCTCGTCCATCAGGTCGGCGGCAGGCACGCCATCGTAGATGTCAGCATAAGAGACATGCTCTCCCCCGGCGGCGTGCGCGGCCACAATGGGGGCGATTGCATTGTTGTAGACGACAACTGCGCTGTTATTGTTCACGCTCGCCATAGGCGGCACGCTCGTCACGACGAGGTAGGACTGGGGCAGGTCGCGGGTGATTTGGTCAATCAGATTACCCAAACGCTGGGGCGCATCGGCGGGGTTCTGCTGAAGCCAGACATCGTTGGTGCCGATCATCAGCAGCACAATCTGCGGCTGGCTGGCTTTGAGCCATCCGTCTGCGGAACCCGCAATCTGGCTGATTGTCCAGCCGGAGTGCCCTTCGTTGGCTTTGCTCGGCAGGCTGTCCGGGCCGTTGGACAGCGAGCCGACAAATTGTGCCCGGATGCCTTCCGCTGCCAAATCCTGGTAAAGCTGCGTGCGGTAGCTGCCGGGAACCAGCTGGCCCCAGGTGTTGGAGTCGCCCAAAGGCATAATCCGCACTGCTCCCTGCGCATTCAATGCTTTGAGCAGCGGCTGCAATGGCGCTGCGACCGGAGGGATGGGCGGTGCCGATGTGCCGCCCCCGCCGCCTCCACACCCGCACACTCCGGCGGCAAGGCCGAGCAGGGCAAGCCAGACCTGTGCTCTTTTCCGTCTACGCATGGCCCGCAACTTATTACGCATGGCCCAAAAATTGTGCTGCATGTGTTGTTTCTGTCTTTCGGCGGTGCTGGGTCAGCCTATCAAACAAGCTGATTGCACGCTATTATACAGCACTTTCGCCCGCGCCGAGCAGAGCTGCCCTGTGTTTTACCCGCGCATTTGCGGAGGCGGAGGCAGGGCGGCCCTGCCGACAATGACACTGTTCACGGCCAAAAATAACACTGCTGCCCGCCAAGAATAACACGGTGAGCTGCCAAGCGGCAGCCTGCGCCCCCAAGCGCCACGGCGGCACAAGGAGCGCGTCATGTCGGCACACGTTTGCATTCCAAAAAAGCCTGCGCCTTTTATGCCTATTCCGATAATGCCTCTTCCAACGCACCCGGCGCCTCCGCTGCCTGGCTTTTCGCAGGATGCGGCTTTGTTTCTCCTGGACAGCTATGCCAAACTGGTGGAAGACTTGCTGCACCCGCGCGCCGGGGCGGGGCGACTGGAGTTTGCCTACAGCCGCCTGCTGGGCACGCGCGGCAGCCTGTGCCGCCTGTGCCCGCGCCCCGAAATGCACCGCCTGCCGCGCCGCGCCCTCGCCCGCTGGGAGTGGGCCGAAACCTGCCTGCGCGAGACTCTGCTGCGCGCCCCCGCCCTGGACTCCATTGCCCAGGTCGCCCGCCATGTGGAAAGCGGCTGGGCGGACAGCATTGAACGCTATGTGCTGACTTTGTCTGCGCGCCTGCGCGAAACGGAAACGCCGGACAAGCTGGGCATTCTAAAGGGCATTGACACGGTCGGCCTGCATCTGGCCCAGCGCGAATTGTTTGCCCTGTCGTCGTTATTTGCCGTGCCGCTGGAAAATGCCCAGGCGGTCAAGCTGCGGGTGCGCCTGCTGGCCTTGTTTTTGACCATGCACCGGTGCGGCTTCGGCCCGGCGTTTCCTGCCATTCAAAGCTACCGCGAGACGTTCCGCATCCACGACCCGCTGGCGTATCCGTGGTGGTTTGTGGACTGCCGCCTGACCGAGCGCCAATTGCACTGGACATTCCGCCGCGTGCCCGCCGCCGATTTGGACTGGCGCTTTTAGGCGTTTGGCTTTCTGCTCAAGATGCGCTTAGTGGCATGTCTCGCCTGTTCAAGACAGCCGAGGAAAGGCCTGCTTCCCGCGCGCCTGCGGCCTGCGCCGCCGCACCAGCCATGCAATCTCGGCTTGGTTCTCGGCCACATGCGCCGCAAGGCCAGGCTCAAGCTTGCGGCACACTTCGGGGTCATGGCTGCCGCTCCCCAGCCACAGGCCCAGCATGCACGCTGTCATTTCTTCTAACGAGACAGGTTCATTGTCCATAAAGCGGAAATGTCCTCTTGGGCTTAGTTTTTGCTTGGGGTTGCGGCGGGGATGCAGAGGCGTTGCGCCGGGGTTATGAAGGGTTCAATAAAGGGTTGATAAGGAGTTGCCAAGGCGCACCAACGACGGACGGATTTCTTCCGTCGTTGGAACACGCTTGCCGCGCCCTCGCAAAGCGCAAATGCTGGCCTGGGAGCGAGGTTAATCCAGAGGAAACAAGCCATCAGCCCCAAGCTTCGGGGCGCTACCGAGGCCGGTACCAGCCCGACGGACGCGAAGTGCGGGGCACGTTGC
>JAABUU010008680.1_pt1 | contig 10035 bp, 8 predicted proteins | sample 5559301 | NCBI WGS metagenome assembly JAABUU01 (sample SAMN10711884, study PRJNA513360) | rock metagenome | isolation source: Antarctica rocks | place: Antarctica: Victoria Land, Richard Nunatak white | reverse complement strand
CGCCCCTGCCAGCAGCAAGGCGAGCGCGAACGAGCTGACGCCAAGCTGCACCGACGCGCGGCCGAGATGTTCCGCGAACGCCTCGGCTCCCCATACGATCAGGGCAACCCCGGCGCCGAACGCCAGAAGCCAGAGTACCAAGATCATCGCAGCACGCTTCTTAGTCTCCTCCGGGGACCAGTCTGGCCGTGGGAGCAATTTCAAATTCATCCCGCACCGGCTCGAAGCGGCCAAAGCGGAGCGCCAATGTCGGGAGCACAAGCAGGTTGAGCGCCATCGAGGTCAGCAGGCCGCCGAGGATCACGACCGCCATCGGTCCCTCGATCTCGCGGCCGGGATCGCCCATGCCGATCGCAAGCGGCAACAGACCGAGGGCGGTGACCAGCGATGTCATCAGGATCGGCACGAGCCGGTCAGCAGCCCCGGTGACCGCAGCATCCGGTCCCCATTTCAGCCCCTCGACCTCCACCAAGTGCTCGTAGTGCGAAACCATCATGATGGAATTGCGCAAGGTGATGCCGAACAGCGTCACGAAGCCGACCATCGAGCCGAGCGACACCATGCCGCCGGTCGCGAACACCGCGAGCACACCGCCGACCAGGGCGAAAGGCAGGTTGGCCAGCACCAGCACCAGATTGCGCCAACCCCGTGTGGCGAACGAGAGCAGCATCACAATCCCCAAGCCCGCGATCAGCGAGTTCAGGATCAGGTCGCGTTGCGACTGCGACTGACCCTGCGCCGCGCCGGTAAATTGGATGTAGGTGCCGACCGGAAGCTGCACCTTGGCAGCGATTGCGGCTTTAGCGTCCTGCACGAAGGCCGTGACGGCGCGGCCGGCGACGTTCGCCGTCACCGTCTGGAGGCGCTGCGCGCCGAGGTGCATCACCTGGTAGCGGCCGGTCGCCTCATAGACATCGGCCACCTGCTTGAGCAACACGTAGCTTCCTTGCGAGGTGCGCAAAGGGAGATTGCCGATATCGGTGATGCTGTTGCGGCTCGCCGGGTCGAGCACGGTGATGACGTTGTAGGCGGCGCTGCCCTGATACGTCTGGCCGACGACATCACCCTGAAAAGCGGCGCGCGCCAGGTCGAGCACATCCACGGCGTTGAGGCCCCAACGTTCCAGGTCGGGCTTGCGCAAGCGGATGGTGAGTTGCGGCATTCCAGGCGGCGACTGCATGAGCACTTCGGTCGCACCCGGAACCTGCCCCAGCACCCGCGCGACCTCCTGCGCCTTGCGGTCCAGCACGTCGAGATCATCGCCGATGATGTTCACCGCCACGGAGGCGGTATAGCCCGACAGGGTTTCCTCGATGCGCTCGGTCAGGAAGGTCTTGACCGAGAAGTTCACGCCGATGAAGCCGGCGAGTGCGCGGCGTATGTCGGCCTGCGCCTGCTCTGCCGCATCGCCGCTGAGCGGCTTCAGGTCCACCTCGAACTCGCTGTAGTGGGTGCCCCAGGTGTCTGAAACCAGCGCGGCGCGGCCGACGCGCTGTGCCACGGAACGCACTTCCGGGAGCTGCCGCAGGGCCTCGGTCACGCGGGCGCCAAGACGTAGCGATTGGTCCAGAGACGTGCCCGGCACCGCCGACATGTGGATGATGAAGTGCCCTTCCTTGAGTTCGGGGATGAAGCCGCCCCCGAAGAACGGCAATGCGGCGCACCCGATCACGGTGAAGACGGCCGCCGCGGCCATCACGGTCCGCGGCTGCCGGGCAATCCCCTTCAGCAGCCCCTCATATCGGCCGCGCGTCCAGCGAACGACGGGTGGGTCCTTGATCTGCGTCCGACGCCCCGCGAGCAGCACCATGGACAGGGCGGGGGTGACGGTGAGGGCTACGACGAGCGAGGCGAGAACGGCCAAGATGTAGGCCAGGCCGAGCGGGGCGAACAGCCGCCCGGCCACGCCGGGCAGCGCGATGATCGGCAGGAACACGAGGATCACGGCAAACGTCGCATAGACGACGGCGCTGCGGACCTCAAAGCAGGCTTCCAGAACGACTCGGGCTTCCGCGCGGGGCACGGAAAGCCGTCGGTTCTCGCGCAAACGGCGGACGACGTTCTCGACGCCGATCACCGCGTCGTCCACCACCTCGCCGATCGCGATGGCGAGGCCGCCCAGCGTCATGGTGTCGAGCGTATAGCCAAGGCGTTCCAGCACGATCGTGCCGGCGAGCAACGACAGCGGGATCGCGGTGCAGGAGATCGCCGCCACACGCAAGTCGAACAGGAACAGGAACAGCACGGCGATCACCAGCACGCCGCCCAGCAGCAGTGAACTGCGGATGTTGCCAAGGGCGGTGTTGATGAAGTTGACCGGCCGGAACAGGTCGGTATGCAGGGTAATATCTTGCGATTGCAGAGGCTCCCGCATGTCCGCAAGCGCCGCCTCGACCGCCTTGGTCACTTCGACCGTGTTGGCCCCGTATTGCTCCTCGACGTTGAAAACAACGCCCGGCTGACCCTGGATGGCGCCCGCGCCGACTGGCGGCTCGGGCGCCTCTACCACATCGGCGATGTCGCCGAGCGTCACCACGCCGGCGCCGTGCTGCACGACCACGGTGCGCGCCAGGGCGGCCGGCGTGAGAGCCTGGCCTTCGGTCTGGAACACGATCCGCTGGTTTGGGCTGTCCATGAAGCTGGCGCCCCGCACCCCGGTCGCGGCGCGCGCCACGGTCAGCACCTCGTTCATGCCGATGCCGTAGCGGATGAGCTGGTCGGGATGGACCTGGATTTGCAGCGAGCGCACGTCGCCGCCGAATACGGCGACGTTGGCCACCCCCGGCACGGCGAGCAGGCGCAGGCGTATCGTCCAATCCGCGATGGTGCGCAGCTCCATCAGCGACCGCTTGGCCGAGGTCAGTCCGGCGACCAGCACGATGCTTGTGGACGAGGTGAGCGGCGTCATGGCCGGCGCTTGTACGCCCGCGGGTAGTTGCTGCGCCGCGACGGCGAGCTGCTCGCCGACGACCTGCCGGTCCCGGTAGATGTCCGTCGCAGGATCGAAGAACACGTTGATGACGGACAGGCCCTGGATGGAGGTGGATTGGACCCGCTTGACCCCAGGCAAGCCGTTCACGACGATTTCGATCGGCCTCGTGACGAGGGTTTCGACCTGCTCGGACGTGAGGCCCACGGATTCGGTTTGGATCGACACCTGTGGCGGCGCGAACTCCGGGAACACGTCGTAGCGGGCGCTGCCGAGGCTATAGACCCCGTACGCGATCACGATGCAGCACAGGGCGATGATGATGCCGCGGAATCGGATCGCGAAGCCGATCGCCGCCGCCTGCGGTCCCGCCGGAAGATTGCTGGCCATGCTCAATCGGCCCCGACCTGGATTTGCGCTCGGAACTCCTCGGACAGCAGCAGTTGCGCGCCTTGGGTGACGATCCTGGTCTCTGCAGGCTGATCCTTGACGACGTAGCCGCCGTCCTTGGAGGGAAGGCTGGTCGAGACCTGCGTGCGGACGAAGCTGTCCGCGCCGGCCTGGCGATACATCCACGCCCGATCCTGCCACCAGACGATCGCCGAGGGCGGGATGGCGAGGCCGGCGCTGGGCGAACCGGACGGGAGCGACACGAGCACGTTCATGCCCGGCAACACGCCGCTGCTCGCAGGCGCCAGGTAGAAGAAGCTCATGCCCTGGATGCGGGGATCCGTCCGGGTCGCGGGCGAGACGAAGCTGATCGCAGCGGGCGATCCGCCTTTAACCTGAATCGTCGCTGTCTGAGGCGGGGCGGACAGGGTGACGCCGGGCGGTAGTGTGACTTGCAGCAGGAAAACCTGCTGTTTGATCAGCTCGGACGTTAACGGAGAGGCATTCACGATCGCCTTGCCGACGACCGGCCCAAAGGCTTGCACCGCCGTTGCGGCCAGGGTCCGCACCTGCGAGTCCGCCGCGGCGAGCGTCGCCTGGTCGGTTTGGAAGGTGGCATCGGCCGCCTGGAACTGTGCCAGCGAGACGTTCTGCTGACCTCGGTAGAGGGTGTGCGCTCGATCGTAGGCGGTCTTCGACGCCGACAGCTTGGCCTGCGCCGTCTGCAACTGCGCCTTGGCGCTGGCATAGCTGTTGCTGAGATCGGTGAGCTGGGTCAGGTCGAGCACCGTGCCGTAGCCACGAAGCTGATCCTGGAACGGCGCTGGCGAGAGCGCGGTGACTTCGATGCCGCTGGCCTTCAAGGTCTGCGCATCCAGCTTCACGACAGGCTGGCCGTTCGCCTCGGCAACCCGGAGCGGCGCCTTGACCGGGCGTTCGCGTTCCGCTTCGTTCGCCGCCTCGCCGCGACCTTCCACGAAACCCCAGACCACGAGGCCGGCAAGGCTAGCCAGGACGACGACGACGAGAACGCGCCGTAGCAGCTCCCCCGCACGAGAAGATTGCCGCTGCGTCGTCATGCGTGAGGCTCCGTCACCGTCAATGGGTCGGCATGGGGAACAAACCGGGCTGCCTCCGGGTCGAACAGCGGCTGCTCCAGGGCGTCCTCCAGCGCGCCAAGCGCCTGCAGCTGGAGGACGAGGGCGTCGAATCGCGAGGACTGGATCACCGCTGCTTCCAGCTCGGCGGCCACCAGGGTCGGACGGTCGCTCTCCCCAGCCTTGAACGAGGCTTGCGCCTGGCGCTGACGGACCCTCTCATCGGAGAGCAGCGCATCGGCGGTCCGCAGTCCCAGCGTCGCGTTGCGGTATGCGGCGGCCGCGGCGTCCACGGCGCCGATCACCTGCGACTGGAGCGCGCTGAAATTCGCCGCCGCGAGCTGCCGATCGGCGAGCGCGCGGGCGATCGGGCCTTGGTTCTGGTTGAAGATCGGCAGGTCGAAGGTGGGATTGAGGATGAATCTATTGATGCCGAGGTCGTAATTATAGCCGGGACTCAAGGTGACGTTTGGATACTGGTTGGCGACTTGCAGACGTAGGGTAGCCTGCGTTGCCTCGTACTGGGCAAGACTGGCCTGTACGTCCGTACGCTCGGTCAATGCTTGGCGTCGCAGTGGCCCGTCGGCTACGTCCTGGCCCGGCATGACGGGATGGTCAAAAGCGTCCGTGGACAGTCGCACGCCGTCGAGTGCGCGGACCGGGACGCCGAGTGCGGTCGCAAGCTGCACCAGGGCGTCCGCTTGAAGCCGGGTCACATCACGGACCCCAAGGGTGGCTTGAGCGAGCGCGATGCGCTCGCGCGTCACGTCCAGCGCGGTCGCGAAGCCTGCCCCAAGGCGCTGCTCCAGGAGGCCGACGAGCTGCTGGCGCAGCGTCACTTGCCGTTGCGCCAGCGTGAGGCGTTGCTGGCCAGCCCACAGGTTGAGCAATGCCGTGCGCACTCGGCCGCGCACCTGCCACGCCGCTGTCGCAATGTCGGCGCGCGCTGCGTCGGCGAGATGCCGCGCCTGCTCCGTTCGGTCCTCGCGCTTGCCGAAGGTTTCGATCAGAAAGTTGACAGCCGGGCCAATGGTCAGCGGCAGCGCTGCAGGCGGGAACCCGCCGGCGACGGCCATCGTGGCGTAGTTTCCGGCAAAGTTGAGCGAAGGATTCGGCCGCTGGCGCGCCGTCAGGATATCAGCCTGCGTCCCGGCGAGCTTGGCGTCCGCAACGGCCAGGTCAGGATGGTAGTAGAGGGCGGCGAGCGTGAGTGTGTCCAAGTTCCAGCGCGGAGCGCCCGCAGGCTCCTGGCCGGGTGGCAGGCTTGCGAGCAGAAAACGGTGCAGCCGGGCGTCATCGAGCGTGCGGTTGTCGAGCGCGGTCGCATTCAGGGCTGGCGAGAGCGGCTCCGGCTGGAAACGGGCGCAGCCTGCAAGCGCCACGCCGACCCACGCAGCAAAAGCCAGCGTGCATGATCTGCTTGTCACGGGGCGCCTAGCCCGAGCGACATGACGCCTGTCCGGCCGGTCTGTGCGGTGTCGGTTTTGGTCGAAGTCATGGAAGCTTCTCAGGTCGGGGCGCAGGCGCTCGCCTTGACCGGCGATCCGCGGCAGTGCTCATTAAGGAGCCGGGGATAGCCGCCTCAGATGACGTTTCACGACGACCGGAATGACGGTTCCGTCATGTGGGCCTTTCGGCTCTCGCTCCCCGCTCCCACGCCGTGTCCGACGATCGGAGCTTCCAGCGTGACCCGTGTGCCGCCCCCCACTTCGCTCTCGATCGCCACGCGTCCGCCGTGCATGGTGGCAATGCTGCGGACCACGGCCAAGCCGAGGCCGAAATTTCCGGCCGCCCCCGAGCGGGCCGGGTCCGCGCGGTAGAACCGGTCGAAGACGCGAGGCAGGTGCTCGGCCGCGATGCCGCTGCCCGTGTCGGCCACCTCGACGTGCAACGTCGCGCCGTCGCCATAGGGCCGAACCGTCACTCGCCCGCCGGGCGGCGTATAAGCAATGGCATTGGCGATGAGGTTGCCCACGGCTTGCTGGAACAGCGTGCGATCGAAGTCGGTGACGAGACCGTCGGCCTTTTCGGCGCGGAGCATCACCCCGGCCTCTGCGGCCTGGCCCTCGTAGAACTCCAGGACGGAACCGATTTCCTGGCCCACGAAAATCGTATCGTGGTGGGGGGTGTCCGTCGCGGCCTCCACACGCGCCAAGAACAGCAGGCTGTGGATCAGGCGGCTGATGCGCACGCACTCTTCCAGCGCGGAGCCCAGGGTGTCGCGGTAGTCCTCGACCGACCTGGCCTTGCCGAGTGCGACCTCGATCTCGCCGCGCAGGTTGCTGATGGGCGTGCGCAGCTCGTGCGCCACATCGGCGGAGAACCGTGAGACCTGCGCGAACGACTCCTCCAGCCGGTCCAGCATTTCATTGAAGGTGGCAGCGAGCGCCCGCAGCTCCGTGGGCAGGTCTGTCGTGTCGATGCGCTCGTACAGGGTGGACGAGCGGACCCGTCGCGCCGTCGCGGTGACACGCTCGATGGGCCGTATGCCGCGCCGGGCGATGGCATAGCCCGTGGCCGAGCACAGGATGACGGCGGCACCGAGCACGAGCCAGAGCCGCTCGCGGTAGTGGACAAGCAGGAGTTCCTCGTCGGCGCGGTCCATCGCGACTTGCAGCACGCGCCCATTCGGATTGCCCGGGTCAGCCGAGGCGCGCGCGCTCAGGGTTTGGAATAGCCGGCCGGCGCCGTTGGCCACCTCGCCGTCGATGTCGCGCCCGGTTTCAACCAGCGCCGGAGCCGGGAAGTCGGACAGGGGCAGTTCCTGGTCCATCCCAGGCGTCTCCAACAGCGTCCGGCCCTCGGCATCGACGATCCGCACCCAGATCTCCTGCGGCTGACGGAACGTGTGTCCGGGGCCGGGTGCGCCCGTCTCGGTCAGGTGGAGATCGCCCGACGAGGCACGCAGCAGGAGGCGCAAATCAGTCACGGTGTTGGCCAGCGTGCGCCGGTCCTCGGTGTCGAAGCTTGTGGCGAGCACCCAGTAGAGGAAGCCCGTCGCCGCCAGGATCAGGACCAGGGCGGAGCCAGCGTACCACGCCGTCATGCGCACGACGATCGAGCCGGTCCACGGACGCAGGCTGCGGGCTATGCGGGTGAACGCGGCGCGCCGACTAGGAGCGATCTTCAAGCACATAGCCGATGCCGCGTAAGGTGTGGATCAGCTTGGCGTCGAAGGGATCATCCACCTTGGAGCGCAAGCGCCGGACATGGACGTCCACCACGTTGGTGCCGCTGTCGAAGTTGATGTCCCAGACCTGCTCGGCGATCAACGTGCGCGAGAGCGCATCGCCGGCGCGGCGGGCCAGCAGCGACAGCAACAGGAACTCCTTGGGCGTGAGATCGAGCGGCCTGCCGTGCCGGGCCGCCTTGTGGCGCTCCACGTCGATTTCCAGGTCGGCGACCTGAAGAGTCGTGTTCTGCCGGGTCGCGCCATTGCCGCCGCCGCGGCGCAGAATGGTGCGCAGTCGCGCCAGCAGCTCGGAAAAGGCGAACGGCTTGATGAGGTAGTCGTCAGCACCGAGTTCCAGTCCGCGCACCCGGTCGGGCACGCCGTCGCGCGCGGTCAGGAACAGCACCGGCACCTGGTTTCGTCGCTGGCGCAGGTCGCGCAACACCGACCAGCCATCCTTGCCCGGCAGCATGATGTCGAGGATCACCAGTTCATAGCCGCCCTGGCTCGCCATGTAGGCGCCGGTCTCGCCGTCCTCCGCCACATCGGCAACGTAGCCGTTCTCCTCCAGCCCCTTCTTGAGATAGGCGGCGGTTTTGGATTCGTCCTCGACGATCAACACCTTCATGGCGGCTATCCTATCAGGGGGACGCCGCCGCCGAGCACCAACACCAGCATCGTGCCCAAGCCGCCGAACGCGACTGCACCTAGTCGGAGCGTCACGACGAAAAAACTCGGCAAAGATTGGGATGGTGCGGGCATGTCAGCTCTGGCGGAAAGTCAGGAAGAGCCGGCTACACCGCCAATCTGACTTATTGGCACCGTTCAGGTGACGATTTCGTCATCTGGTCGGAATGGATAGCCCTCTCGGCCAAGGTTGGGCCGTCGGACGGGACAGCAGGCGCGATAAAACTCTTGGTAGAGCGCCTCAGCCGATTTCGACCTCCAGCCGGGCGTCTCCCCTTCGGGGCCGCGCTGGCGGGCTGCGCCCCGAGCCACCGATAGGGTGGCGTCTCGGCCTGCCGGCGCTCATCGCTGACGCGAGTCATCGCCGCGGACGCGGCGTAGAGGGGGCCGAGAGGCCTTGCCCCATAGGCGCGAACTTAAGGCTGGACCCGACGCGAGTTCGTCTGATTCTGGGAGCGGATGTCTATCGCATCCCGATCCGCATCCCGTCTCGATCCTCACTGGCCAGCATTGCTTGAACGGCTTTCAGGCGTTTTGGACCTGGACGCCTCGGCACGCACCAGCGGCGCACTCGTGCGCCGGCGTAATGTGGGTGACGCCGCTACCTTGCTTCGCCTCGCACTAGCCCACGGTCCGGGCGGCCTCAGTCTTCGGTCAGCTGCAACGTGGGCAGGAGCAAGCGGTGTCGCCGGCGCGGCCCGCAGGCCGGCACGGTCGGCTTGGGCACCGGGCGCATGATCCTCGAACACCTTGCCGCACCCGGCGGCAGCCAGAGCATCGAGCTGGAGCGAAAGGTTCTGGTCCTGCGTGCTGACCCGCGCATAGCCGACGTTCGCCACAGCCGATCTGTCCGTTTTGCCGTCCGGCAATCATCTTGTCCGCTTTCCCGTGCGGGTGCCAGGGTTGGCGGACAGATCCGGGGTGGCCGGTCATGGATCGTTTGCCGGACAGGCATTCCGTGCGGCATCGGGCACCATGTGGGACTACTTAGAGTTTGCGCTAAGCTATGACTGCACGCCATGGGAAACGGACCTGGGCTTCACAGCATCATCTGAGGGTAGCAGGCGCGTAACTATCCTGCTAAATTCTCTAGAGAGAACTCGATGATTGGCCATAACAGTTTAGGTAGGAAACGTTTAGTCTTCATTGCGGGTAAAACAGATCAAGTCGAAGCTTCTAAGCCTGTTCGAAGAACATCTTGATCTGAGTGACCTTCGAGCCCGCGACAAAGATCGTGAAACAAAGATTCTTACTCGCTGTCTTGCCGCTTATGCGATCTATATGCAAACCGGATGCACAGAAGAAGATGCTGCCAAGGCTGTTTGGGATGGCCCCGATGATAATGGTATTGATGCTGTTTACCATGATGTATCAGAATTACGAATTGTAATCGTTCAATCTAAGTAGATACATACAGGCTCTGGAGAGCCTCCTGCCAATGATATTGCTACGTTTGCTAATGGTGTCCGCGATGTTGTCGAACATAATGCCGCTAATTTTAGTCAGCGCTTGCAAGCCAAGCTTAATGAAATTAGCCAAGTTATTATGATTCCAGGAGCCACTCTTGAAATTGTTTTGATAACTACTGGTGCAAGTGAAATTGCACGGCATGGCACGGCCAATCTAGACCGGGTATTGAGCGAACTCAACGGACCGGCAGACCCAGGGCCATTCAGTTCTAATTACTGGGTTCCGAGAGCAAGCAGCTGGTCGAAGCTGACGGCATTGGCATAGAGCGCCTCGCTGATGTTCTGGATGCC
>JAABUU010008679.1_pt1 | contig 10035 bp, 10 predicted proteins | sample 5559301 | NCBI WGS metagenome assembly JAABUU01 (sample SAMN10711884, study PRJNA513360) | rock metagenome | isolation source: Antarctica rocks | place: Antarctica: Victoria Land, Richard Nunatak white | reverse complement strand
GGGTCATTGCCTACCGCGAACGGCTCGCCGCCTGATCCCCATCCTGCGGGGGTAGGGGGCCCGCACGCCCCGCATCTATTGCGAATGTTATCTACTCACCTTCATCCTCTGGTGGGGGCTTAATCACGATGCGCTCTATGAGACGGAGCAAGGCCGCGAATTCGTCACCACGCTATTGGATCTCGATCGAGGGCTGGTTATCTCCGGGGCGTTACCGAATTATTTCCACTATCTCTCGGCTCGAAAACCGCCCACGAAGCGGGGGGTTACGGCGCTGTTGACCCGCTTGAAACAGTCACCAACGCGCTAGCAGACGCGGTCGACGTGCCTGCTACCGAGAATACTCGTTCTCCTGTATGCTGAAAAGGTGGACATGATGGGAGTGCCGATGGTCGATGTGAACCGCTGGAAGCAGCAGAACGTGGCCGTGATCGCGGAGTTCCGCGCCAACGCCGGCGTCGTCGGGGGGCCATACGCCGGACGCCCGCTGATGCTCCTGACCACGAAAGGCGCGAAGAGCGGTCAGGAGCGGATCACGCCGCTCAACTACAGCACCGATGGCGACCGCATCGCCGTGATCGCCTCGCGCGGCGGTGCGCCCACCCACCCCGACTGGTATCGCAACCTCGTCGCCAACCCCGAGGTCACGGTGGAGGTCGGCGCGGAGCAGTACCGGGCGCGCGCCCGCACGGCCCAGGAGCCGGAGCGGACCCGCCTCTTCGACCAGCAGGCCGCGCTGATGCCCTTCTTCGACGCATACCGCAAGCAGGTCACCGCGCGGGAGATCCCGGTCGTGGTCCTCGAACGCCTCGACTGAACCCCGGCGCAACGACCGGCCAGCGGGCGCGGCGATAGTCCGTAGTCCGTAGTCCGTAGTCCGTAGTCCGTAGTGATTGGAGCGTTCAACCGCGAGAGTTACCAGCAGGCACCGCGCCACTGATGAACTTGCTACGGACTACGGACCACCGACTACCGACTCCCCGTGTGCCACGCCGCGATGGCGCGGACCCGCAGGCGCGCTTGGACGGTGCGCGGAGCCTCGGCGGCGGGGAGCGCGGCGATCAGGCGAGCGTAGAGACGGGGTCGCGCCGCGCCATCCTGCGGGCGGACCCAGTCGAAGCCGAGCGCCGCCCAATCGGGGTCGTCCGCTTCCAGGCCGAGCGCGCGGATGTACTGGCGGTCGCAGAGGAGGAATTGCCGCCGGTAGGCGAGCAGATAGGGCTGGGCCGTGCCGCGCGCCGCCGCCGCTTCCTCGTAGCGCGCGAACCAGCTGTTGAGGTGGCGATCGTGGCGGGTGAACGCGAGGAGATCGCCGAAATCGGCGAACGACCCCGCCTCGGTGAGGACACGGCGGCACGCCTCCCAGGAAGCGAAGCCGAACTCTGCCGCCAGGATCGCCAGCCCAGCGGCCAGCTTCAGCCCCGGCACGGCCTCGCGCAACGCCGCATCGCTCGCGTGCCGAAACTGCGGCAGCGAGCGCAGGCGCATCAGCGCATCCGGCTCCTCCGCGCCCAGCCGCGCGATCAACCGCGCCGCGCGCCTTGCCAATTCCCTAATCGTCGCCGCCCCCACCCGTTTCCATCATCCCCCGCCCGTTTCCATCATCCCCCGCCCGTTTCCATCATCGCCTGCCTACCCCCTCTACGGACCACGGACTACGGATTATGGACTCCCTTCTGACTACTAGATCTTCGTCACAATAAGCTAGATTCGGCATCGGGAAGGGAGAAAACGCCGTCGCTTTGATTTATCACCGTTTCTCCTTTCCTAATGGGCTAAATCGGCCCTCCAAGCGCTTATTATGACGTAGATCTACTGACTACTGACTACTGTCTACTCGCTAATACAATTCCGCCGCGTCGAACCGCTCCCGCCAGAGCGCTTCCAGCGTCGCGAGGTCCGCCGCGATCGCCGCCCCGGTCAGCTCCGGCGGCGTATCCAGGACTTCGAGGACTTCCAGCGTGAAGACCGCGAGGCCGAAGGTGCGGATGTCCTGCTGCAAGCGCCCGTCCAGCGCGCCCGGCGAGTTGACCGAGTGCGCGAACGCCAGCTTATTGCGGAGAGCGGGGAGATTCGCGGTCGAGCCGAGCAACGCCTTGCCGGTCGCGCCATTCACGATCCGGTAGACCCCCGCCTCGGGGTGCGTCTGCTTGTATTGCGCCCGGAGCGCCTTGCGGTCCGGTGCGGTCGTCGTCATCGGGGCAACCTCCAGCAATCGATCGTGCTTCACGACACCAAGCTAACCGATCGCCAATGCCGCTGCCTACCCTAACTGGCCGGGAGGACAGGGCAAGCCAGGCCAAACGCACAGGGCGCATGGCTTGCGGTGAGGCCGGGGAAGGTGTGCGGCGCGCAGGCGACCTCAGCCGTGCCGACTCGTAGCCGTCTCGCGGTCCTGCGCCTGCCGGGCACGCGGGGCATCGAAGGATGGTGGGAGTTGATGCACCATCAGGGCACCGCTCATCAGGACACGGAGCGCATCGAGCGAGTACGGCGCGACAGCGGGCACCGGACGCCAACCGAGACGACGCAGGATCGCAGGATGGCACTCGGCGGCGTCCATCGGCAGCAGATGGCAATGGTCCGGGCGGCAACTGAAGAAGTAGTACCGCCCATCCTGATCCTCGACGATCAAGGTGACGCTGTCGTGGTGGAGCGTGCTGCGATAGCGAATGGCGTAGGACGCCGTACTCATGGAGTCCCCCATGTCCTTACCAAGCGGAGTAATACCAATGGTCTTACCAAAAGTGTATCGTTCGCGACAGCGCGGATCAAGTACCATCCGGTGACGGAGTTGCCGGGCTTCGGGCGGGACAGCATCGCGGTACGCGGCAACGGCGATGGCAACAGAGCGCACTCTTGGTGACACGATAGCGTCAACTATGGTGTCCAGAAAAAGCGCTCAGGAAAGCGGATACCCCCGGCTGGGCTCGAACCAGCGACCCTCCGCTTAGAAGGCGGATGCTCTATCCACTGAGCTACGGGAGCATGCGGCTGCTCTTATCCGCCGGGCTACGGGAGCATACGGCTGCTCTCATCCGCTCAGCCACGGGAGCATAGAGGAAAGGTAGCAGACGGCACTGTACCCAATCAAGCGTACCAGGGGGTCATTTATCACCATCGAGAGCGGTGACCGGGGCCAGGACCGATGGGGGGGGGGCGCCCCACTCCGGCACGCGCGGGGATGCCCAGGGTTCGCGGCAGCACGACAGCGCAGCCCCTTGCCGGGACATGGGTGGGGCTGGCCCCACGCCGTACCCCGCCACGTCTGCGTGCAACCGACCACGTAGCCGGGACAGTGTGCCCTTCAGGGGTAGCGGCTGCCCGCCGGGGCAGTGGCTACCCTCCGGGGTACTTCAGTCCCGGTCCCCGGCGGGCCAAACATATTGCGCGTTGCTGTATGGCATGGCGGAGCGAGCGAGCGCTGGAACGCCTCGCGCGTACCACCGGCGCGGCCAGGACGTCGGGCCGCACCCGATCGGCGGCACCCCGCAGTGAACGAAAAGTGCCGACAACCCCGAAAGGCCATCGGCACTCCCCGTTCGATCTCGCGGCATCCGGCCTCGCCTGACGGCTTTGCCTTGTGCCACCGCACGTATCATGCGGACCCGAAAGCCCGTACCATACGAGCGTCCGCTTCGCGCTCGCTCGCACCCACACACCCGAAGATGCATCTGCGCTCCCGCTCGCTCCGCTTTCGCCAGCGTCACACCCGAAAGTGTTGCCGCTCTACGGCCTCCCCGCCCGCCGCGTCGCTCGCCCCTTGCGGGGTTCGCGTCCCGTCGCTTTGGGGTCGCGTCGTCGATGGATCGATAGTACCACCACCCTGACAGCTTGTCAAGCCCTGGCGCGCGGCGGGGAATTTGCGGAGGGGCGCATGCGGGCGCGGGTGCCCCCGATCGGCTAGGATAGCGGCGGATGCAGGGCGGTCACGCCCGGATGACGCGCCCAACGCCAACGCATCAAGGGAGGAACGATGGCGACCACAACGAGCCCCCTGACCGCGCGCCCGAGCTGGCGCGCGCTGACCGACCACCACCGCGCGATCGCCGGGACGAGCCTGCGCGACCTCTTCGCCGCCGACCCCGCGCGCGGCGAACGCCTGACCGTCGAGGCGGTCGGCCTCTACCTCGATTACTCGAAGCACCGCGTCACCGACGAGACGCTGCGACTCCTCCTCGCGCTGGCGGAAGAGTGCGACCTGCGCGGGCGGATCGACGCGATGTTCAATGGCGAGAAGATCAACGTCACCGAGGATCGCGCCGTCCTCCACGTCGCCCTCCGCGCCCCGCGCGGGTCCACGATCATGGTCGATGGCGCGAACGTCGTCCCGGCGGTCCACGAGGTGCTCGACCGGATGGCCGCCTTCGCCGACCGCGTCCGCAGCGGCACCTGGACCGGCCACACCGGCAAGCCGATCCGCACCATCGTCAACATCGGCATCGGCGGCTCGGACCTCGGCCCGGTGATGGCCTACGAGGCGCTGCGCGGGTACAGCGACCGCGACCTCACCTGCCGCTTCGTCTCCAACGTGGACGGCACCGACTTCGCCGAGGCAACGCGCGACCTCGATCCCGCCGAGACGCTCTTCATCGTCGCCTCCAAGACCTTCACCACCCTGGAGACGATGACCAACGCCCGCACCGCGCGCGACTGGACCCTCCGCGCCCTCGGCGACGAGGCGGCGGTCGCCAAGCACTTCGTCGCGGTCTCCACCAACGCCAGGGCGGTCGCCGCATTCGGCATCGACACCGCCAACATGTTCGGCTTCTGGGACTGGGTCGGCGGGCGCTACTCGCTGGACTCCGCGATCGGCCTCTCCACCATGCTCGCGATCGGGCCGGACGGCTTCCGGCAAATGCTCGCGGGCTTCCACGCGCTGGACGAGCACTTCCGCACCGCCCCGTTCGCGGAGAATCTGCCGGTGCTGATGGGCCTCCTCACCGTCTGGTACGCCGACTTCTTCGGCGCGGAGACGGTGGCCGTCCTCCCTTACGAGCAATATCTGAAGCGCTTCCCGGCCTACCTCCAGCAACTGACGATGGAGAGCAACGGCAAGTCGGTCACGCTCGACGGGCGGCGCGTGGACTACCAGACCGGGCCGATCTTCTGGGGCGAGCCGGGGACGAACGGGCAGCACTCGTTCTACCAGCTGATCCACCAGGGGACGCGGCTGATCCCCTGCGACTTCATCGCCTTCTGCCAGAGCCTCAACCCGCTCGGCGACCACCACGACCTGCTCATCGCCAACGTCCTGGCCCAGGCCGAGGCGCTGGCGTTCGGCAAGACCGCCGCGGAGGTCCGCGCCGAAGGGACGGCGGACCCTCTGGTGCCGCACCGCACCTTCGAGGGGAACCGCCCGTCCAGCACCATCATGGCCGACCGCCTGACCCCCGAAATCCTCGGCGCGCTCGTCGCCCTCTACGAGCACAGCGTCTTCACGCAGGGCGTCATCTGGAATATCGGCTCGTTCGACCAGTGGGGCGTCGAACTCGGCAAGGTGCTCGCCACCCGCATCATCCCCGAACTCCAGGCCACAGGCGAGCCGGACCTCAAGCACGACAGTTCCACCAACGCCCTGATCCGGCGCTATCGGGCCTGTAAGTAGGCGGAGTAGGCGGAGTAGTACAAGTAGACGGGCGGGGAAGTAGGCGGAGTAGGCGCTATGAGCGGCAACATGAACGAGTACAACCAGCGCATCATCGAGGAGTTCCGCGCGAATGGTGGCAAAGTAGGCGGGCAGTTGGCGAACGCGCCGCTGCTGCTGCTGACCACAACCGGCGCGAAGAGCAATCAGCCACGCATCGCACCGCTCGGCTACTGGCAGGACGAAGGGCGCTACACCGTCCTCGCCTCGATGATGGGCGCGCCGCACCACCCCGACTGGTATCACAACCTCGTCGCGCACCCCAACGTGACCGTCGAAGTCGGCACCGCGCGCTTCCCCGCCCGCGCCAGCACCGCCACCGGCCCCGAGCGCGCGCGCTTGGTCGCGTTCCTCGCGGCCAAAACGCCCCTGCTCGCCAACCACCAGCGCCGCACCACGCGCGAGATCCCGATCGTGGTGATCGAGCGCGCGTAATACGGAATCCTGCTAATCGCTTGCGCGATGGCGCTGCTTCGCGCAAAGGCAGAAGTCGACATATAACGCAACGATACAAGCGGATTCCATATAAGTGCGGGGAGCAGCACCACCGGCACGTATTCACCGTTCGACAAAGAGAAGGCAGCCGCAGACGTTGGTTCTGCGACTGCCTTCATGCGTACTCCGTTCTTTTGTCACCTACGTTTCAGCCTGCGCCCTTCGCCACTCGACCACTGGCCCACTACGCCCACTACCGTCACTCGTCGCTCGTCATTCGCCATTCGCGCAGCCCCGCCGCCACCGCCGCCTCGCCCGCCGTGATCGCCTCGCGCATCTGCGCGAAGTCCAGCGCGCCGAGCCGGTCGAGGCGCGGCCTGAGGATCAGGGACGGCGGGGAGGCGGAGGCGGGGACCGCGCCGAGCCAGGAGGGTTGCGGCGCGCGCGCGCGGAAGAACTCGACGTAGGGGCGGCCCCAGCCGCGCACCACCCCCCCGACGGTGCGCGCCAGCCCGCCCGTCACCCCGTTCAGGGTCGGGCGCGGGCGGCTCACCAGCGAGCCGACGACCAGATCGATCCCCGGCACCGTGGCCTGCGTCAGCGGCAAAACGCAACTGAGCGAGCCGTCGGCCAGCAGGCGCTCCCCCCAGACGACCGGGCGATGGAAGAACGGCAGGGTCGCGGAGGCGAACGCGGCGGCGGCGAGCGGCCCGCTATCGAGGGTGACGGCGACCCGTGCGATCAGATCGGTCGCCACGATCTGTAGCGGCACGACGCAATCCGCGAACGCCGCGCCGCCGAAGGTGCGATCCAGGAACGTGGTCAATCGCGCCGGATCCATGATCGGGACGCGGTGGCGGGCGTAGTCGCGCGCGCGGAAATCGAGCACCCAGCGTTCGAGCGCGTCGGCGTCGGCGTGCAGCGCGTACCCGGCGGCGACGATCGCGCCGATGCTGCTCCCCGCGACCGCCGTGATGGTGCAGCCCGCCGCGTGCAGCCCCTTGATCACGCCCACATGGGCGAAGCCGCGCGCCCCACCCGAACTGAGGGCCAGTCCCACGCGCAGCGGGCGCGGCGTGGCCCCGGCGGGCGACCCTGCGCCACCCGCGCCGGGGCCATTCGTCGCGTGTCCTGGTCGTGGCGAGGATCCGGTCGTCATGCCCGCCACCTCACGGAGGTCTTCGTGCCGCGTTTCGCAAGCGGCTGTAGGATATAATCCGCCCCCGCTCCTCGGCTGGGCGGGTGCCCCCCGAGCGGCGGGTAGCGAGCCGGGTGCCCTGCGGGCGGACGAGCCGGGGGCGTGGGCCATACCGGCGCAGACATCGCCCTCCCAGGCCAGCAACGCCTCCTCCCCCTCTCCTAGACTTGGGAGAGGGGTGCCGCCCGCAGGCGGCGGGGTGAGGGCCGTACCCCGCCACGCGCTTGCGAACTAGATCACTTAGCCGAGCGCCGCGACCTCCAACTCCTCGCGCACCTCGACGATCGTCGGCACGCGCCCCGCGACTTCCTCCACCGCCTCCGCGTCGTCGAGGGTCGGCACCATGCCGCGCAGATGGACGATGCCGTTCCGCACGACCACCTCGATGACCAGGTCCGCCGTCGCCGCGTCGGTCCGCAACGCCTCGATGACCTGCTCGCGGACATCCTCGTCGCCGGGCGGGGCGTCGCCGATCGCGGTCGTCGCCTGGATATCGGGGTACTCATCGTCCGAGGTCTCGCCGAAGCCCCCCGAGATCGACAACTCCTGCTCGTCGTTCGATGGGCGCACGACCGGATCGGTCGGGGGCATGTAGGGCAGCCCCTCCTCGACGGCGATCATCGCATCCGTGGTCATGTCGCCGCCGAGTTCGTCGATCGGGTCGTTGAAGTCGGGCTCCAAGTTGTCGCGCAACGGCTGCGGGTCGGTCACCAGATCGCTGTCGAGCATCTGATAGCCCGCGTCGGCGTAGGTGCTAGTATTGGTCGTGGTATTCTGACCCGGCGCACCGATCTCCTCGACGTCGAGATCGTTTTGCACCCGCGCGATCCCCGCCATGCCCGCCGCCAGATCGCTCGCCGCATCGCGCTGCTCCGCCGACTCGACCACCCCATCGAGGTAGGCCACGCCCGCGCCGACGCGCACCGCCGCGTAGACGCTCGCCTCGTCTTGTAAGCGCCGATCGATCGCCGCCGCCAAGTGGCGCTCCGCCGGGTTCATCGCTTCCGGGTCCGGGCCGCGCGTATCGCTCATCGTGTCCTCCCCTGTGCGTCGGGCATCCTGTCCATCACAGCGGCTCTCCCGCACTTTCGATGCTTAAGGTTTTGCCAAAGGGATTTCGGCGCAACTGCGCGACTGCCGATTGCTAGATGGCAGCGTCAGGTACCGTTTTCGGGCCGCTCGAGCACACTTTTCGTACCGCTCCACAATTAAGCATCGAATATACGGGAGAGCCATCACAGCGCGGCACCGGGCGGGCCACGGCCAACACGCCGCGCTCATCGCCCCGGCACCTCGACGCGCCGCACTGTCGCAGGGAACGTGCCAGCCCCACGCCGGGTGGCGCGGGGCCGACGCGCGCGCTGGTGCGTCATCCCCGAAGTGCGGCACATATCAGGACGCGCGCAATTCCTACACCGATAGCGAGCAACCCTAGTACGTATGCGGTCTCCTGTTCGCACCGTATCTGAGGAATGCCGCGCTAGTACAGCGCGCTCGGTATTCCTCTGGGGTTTCGTAGCGCGATTTTCCTGCTACAACGCCAAGAATACTACCGAGCTATTCCGAGCATACTGTACTAGTCGTTCGGCAGGTGCTCGGCGGTGAGCGCGCCGTTCTGCAGCAACTGCTCGGTGATCTGCCGGTTATTGTCGAGGATGACCTGCAAGACCGTCTCCTCGAACGCCGCGAACTCATCCGCGAGGTTATTGGGATCGACGTTGAGGCTCAGCAGCCCCTTACGCTCGCGCCGCTTCTCGCGCTCGTCGCGGAACAGGCTCTTCAATTCCCGACCGGTGAAACCCAGGGGGCGAGGACCGCCGCTCATATCCGCTCTCTCCATCCACATTATCCACACCGCCCACCACGCGCCAACTCGCGCGCCCGCGCTGGTCGCTGCGCGACCATCTTAAGGTGAACTTATAGCATATCTTCACCCCGGCGGGCAGACGCACGACGCCGCACACGCTCAATGGCGGGCGGCGGGGCGCAGCAATCGCCGCGCGAAGGCGAACGCCTGCATCCCGAAAAGGCCCACCATCAGGGCACCTTGCAGGGCGGTCGCGCCCCACGTCCCCGCGCGCACGCCGATAGCGTTGGCGACCAGCACCACCCCACCAACCGCCCCCGCCGACATCATCGCGGTCACGACGACCATCATCCGGCGCGTCCAGCCATGCGACTCTGCCATTGCCAGTTGGCCGCGCGTGAGGAACCGCCCCACGCGCACGTTTGTGTCCGGGCTATAGGGCGACCGGATATACGCGCGCAGATCGGGGTCTTCGGCGATCAACTCCTCGCTGCGGCGTGCCGCATCAGGCGTGGCAAGCGCCGTCGTCCCGAACGCCTCACGCGGCAGATCCAGCGGCGACGGCGCGATCGTGCGTGATCGCGGTGCCCGCCGCGCCCGTCGCCGCCGACCCTCGCTCCGCGCCAGCTTCGCCATCGCGCACCCTCTGCCCCACACCTGCACCTTCATGTATGTGCATGTACGTGACGACCGCACCGCGCGTGCCAGCGCACAGCCGCTGACGGCACGCGGGGCGCGGCAGCGCCGACGTACCTTCCCGCTACGTGCGGCGTTGCACGCATCCGTGTCGGGTTGGCCGGGGCCAGCCCCACCCTCCCCCTTTACAGCATTTCTCAGGGTTATGTAGCGGTGCCGTAGCCGCAGTGGGCGAAGAAGTGGCGGGCATCGCGCGGGGTGACGGCATCGAGCAGGCCGCCAAGGGCCGTCTCCAGCGCCCCGACGGTGCGC
>JAABUU010008678.1_pt1 | contig 10037 bp, 16 predicted proteins | sample 5559301 | NCBI WGS metagenome assembly JAABUU01 (sample SAMN10711884, study PRJNA513360) | rock metagenome | isolation source: Antarctica rocks | place: Antarctica: Victoria Land, Richard Nunatak white | reverse complement strand
GTTGCAAACAGGTAAACCCCGCTTTGTACGCTGTACATGCCATCATGTTATGCACACTCAGATGGTCAACGCTGCAGCTTTGGTACGTCAGTTGGGAGCGGGGCTCTCACGTTGCGACGTGCAGTCCTCGTTGCTTCAGTCCGCGAGTTATCTGGGGCTGTTACTCTTGGAAGAGGGGTAAGTCCCCTTGCGCCTCAGATGCTTGCTTCTTCGTGTCGCCGTCTTCAATTCTTGTGCTTCATCTTGTCCAGTAGCGTAGGTTTCAGATACAATAGTGCGTCAGATTTCTCACCTGGATGAAGCAGGATGCTGGAACTGCATCTCTGCTGGCAGCCCAGGCGCAATGCTTTTCATGCTTGGTGAGCGCTGAACTTCAGAATGTTGATGTTTACGTGAGCTTTCAAGTGTGTATGCTCTCAAGCCATTTCATGGTTGAAGCATCCAGTTGCTTATGCAACACTTGCTACAGGGCAGGCAGCAACAAGTTGCACAACAGCAGCAGTACAACAGACTAGCATGTCCTGTTGGTGCTCCTTGCTTTGTAGCATCATCTACGCGTTTCGTGACTGCAGGTATGGCCTGTGCCTTGTTGTCTGGGATGCTATTCATGCTGTCAGCAACATTCTTTGGTATGCCAGTGTCCACCACACATGCCATTGTGGGGGCAGTCCTTGGAATGACAGTGGTGGGTGCTGGCACTGCTTGTGTCAGCTGGGGCTACCCTGGCCTGCTCACAATTGTCGCCAGCTGGTTTGTGTCCCCGCTCCTCGCAGGCATACTATCTGCAGCAATGCATCTTGTCATACAGATGGTTGTCTTCAAGGTAACCTCCACGTAGCACCAAGCTTTGTGCGAGACTGCACATACTGTTGTCAGCTGTTACAAACAATGCAAGTCCAGCTGCTGCAGAAAATTGTGATGTTCTGAACTATGCCTGTGGTCTGTGGCTGTCCCACTCAAATTTGAGGATGATGAATCTTGAACACTCATGCACATGATGAAGCATGGCATCAATGCATGAGAGTCGTGCCTCCTTGTCTTGTTATAGCCTGTTCATCAATACACATGTGGCTAAGCGCTGCCCGGCTTGTTCACGAACACACATATGTCTAGGAACTTGTAGGAAAAGATGCAGGACTGTTATGTGTGATGTACAGGCTAAGAATCCGTTCAAGGTGGCAATGAGAGCACTGCCACTGCTGTATGGTGCTTCTGTGGGCACTGTGCTGTCACTGGTCCTCATCAAAGCAGAACCAACCCATGCATGGCCAGCCTGGCTCACAGCTGTGGTCACCCTTGCGGTAGCTGTGGCAGTTGTTGTAGTAGTGCAGCTTCTGCTGGTGCCACAGCTATGGCAGAACATCCACAGCTGGGGGCCAGGCAGGGTCAGATCTGCCCCATCTGACTTGACTGGGAGGGAAGCAGCTGCGTCACCAGAGTCAAAGATATCTGTCTTGTGAGCACCTCAGGCTGAGTGACCTGCGCGCTTGTGAGTGACCATACTTTGCACCTGCATGCACAAATTGCTGCTGGCCAGCACAAGCTTTCAGCGACAGAGACAGTCATCAGCTCGTTGCTACATGCCATTGCACATGGTGCCCTCAGCTTCAACGCATTACAGTTGCATGTTGGCACGTAGCTTTGCCCTGCGCCACATCTCCTGCTTAGCTTCATGGTCTGGCATTGTCCTCTAAAAGCACAGCATTCCGCTGCAATGGTCAGTGCTGCCAGTCAATCATCACCTCAGCCTTGTGCACGCCTCCCCATGGGATGGACCAACTGTATCACATCATGGAGTGCATGGCCGCACCTGTCTGGAACAGCCAGAGGCATGCTTGTTGACTTTCCATTGTCTTTGCAAAGGCTGAATCTGATCTTGCTGGGTCAGGATCTAAGCTGTCATGATGAATGAGTAATACTGTTGTGCCATGAGTGTGCATGCTGTGCAGGCCGTATGAGCCTGGCTTGAACTCTGATGGCAGTGAACTGACCGGTCTTCTACAGCAGGACCGCCAGCAACGCACAACCACTGATGCATCTGAAAGCTGTGAGTAGGACTCAGCTATACAACAGCAGCATGCATTATGTATGTGCATGGCATAGGCTGCAACCACTTTCATGGGACAAAACATGCATCAGCGCTGACGATGTCTTGACGAGGCTTGATGCAGTTGCTCTGTTGAAACGTCATCTTGCTGCAGAACTGTGGCCTCATGGCTGTAGTCAGGCTATTGCTTCAACCCCCATGAATCTGCTGACCTTGTGCTCTGCTGGCTTCATCCATGTGTCCCAACAACCTGCTGACTGATGAACTTGCTCTGCTAGCTTCATCCATATGTCCAACAAAATTCGTTGCACAGCGGCAAGCTCAGGTCCATGAGGGCGCAGCACGGCTCATGTCATATCAAAACACGTGGGCTGCAGCATACCCATGCCCGAACCATATTTTCAATGTTATCAAGTGCATTGCTCAGCGGCCTCTACTCAGCTTCACTTTAGCTGACAGCACAGTCTAAGCTTGTATGTATCTTTACAGGGGTGTTTTCTGTAGACAGTGCTCCAAACTCCATTGGTGACATGCACCTGCTGTACACAGAGCCATCAGCTGCAGCCAGCGGTGACGACCAAGAAGCCAGCTTGGCAGCACCACCCAATGAATCTGCCACTGATCAGATCACAGTTAACCCCCAGCTGAGCACCCCACCAAGCACCCTGGCCACTGGGGAGCAGCGCGATCCCCAGGGGCAGCATCGTCACCCAGCTGATCAGGCCAGGCAGGCCGCTGCAGCAGAGCAAGTGTTCCTGTACCTGCAGGTACAGCAATTGCTCTGTCAAAATGCTCATTTGCTTCAGCAGTGGTCACAATGACAGATCAATGATCTACTGTGAAGCTTGGGCAAAGATTTTGCTGCCGTTGTTGATACGTGACAATCCGTCGCTTGTGCTCAAGTTAGAATTAGCACTGGTGCATGGTGCATAATTTGTGGTGCAGGGTGTAGGTTGGTCAATGAGCTGTGCTATGTGGAAGCCTGGTCCACGGTCACCTGAGGCTGTGCACCATGCACGGCTCCTCAAAATTCCTTCGACGTGTTTGTGCTGCTCAGATTGCAAAAATGCGTGCTGCTACTGCAGCCTGCTTGCATTCTTGCATGCGTCTCTGCTGCAATTCTGTTCATCATCATTGCTGCTAGCTGTTCTGCATTCCTTGGCAAACTGAGTTGACGTACAAGGCTGACGTTCACACTTGCATGCCATGTTGTGCAGGTGCTGACTGCATGCTTGAAAAGTTTTGCGCATGGGGCCAATGACACCGCCAATGCTGCTGGGCCCTTTGCCGCTGTGCAAAGTCTGTACCTGAGCAATGCCGGGTGTGAGAGTATAACAACACCGTTCTGGGTGCTAGCATTCTGTGGCTTTGGTATTGTTGTGGTAAGCATTCTGATGCAGGCACCCTGGTGATTTGCTCTCATCATATGCATCTGGCATACAGGCAACCTGGTGCTGCTCTGCATGCAAGTCTTGCATGCTAGCTTTGCTGTACGTTTTTTGCACTACATCTTGGCTCAGCCCACCATGCTATCAGGGTGGACTTTTTTTGCTTTCGTGCGCAGAGACGTAGTTGAGGGTGCTGTATTGCACCATGCATCTAGCTGCTGCCAGTGAAATGTCTTCTGGCTCCCTGGACAACTCTGTGGCAGAGCCTGCATCATTTATACAAGAAAGCATGGGAAAGCCTGAATCGTTGTGCAGGGTTTGTCCACATGGGGACACAGGGTCATGAAGACAGTTGGCAAAGATTTGGTTGCCATCAACTTCAGCAAAGGGTTTGCTATCGAACTGGGATCCACTCTAAGTGTGGTGCTGGCTAGTGTAGTTGGCATGCCAGTGTCATCCACACACTGTCAAATTGGGTCAATTGTTGCTGTTGGTATTGCTGAAGCTGGTGTCAGAAGTATTGAATGGTCTGTGTTTAGTAAGATTGTTGTCAGCTGGCTTGTTACAGTACCCTTGGCTGCTGGGGCAGCTGCAATGCTTCTGCTGGCTTTTGACAGACTCTTGCATGTATAACAGTTGTTGCAGTTATGCTCACAAACGCCATGATGCCTGCCACACAATGGCAAACGTTTGATCTATTCTGCTGCAAGCTCCTGCCAGGATTTGAAGCTGGGATCCAGACATTGTCGTTTCCTTATTGCAACGAGTCCTCGACAATTTGTTCAGAATGAAATCATGACAGCTGACTGACTCCATGCAATTGCCAGCAGAAGAACCTTCAGTTTGACCTGCCCATGATCCAAGGCGTATGCCGATGCATACAGTACGACAGCAAACAGAATCTGTGACCGTCTGCTGTTGCCTATATCTAGAAGTTGCGTGACCGACGTGCTGCAAGATGTGTATATTATGCTGAGGCGAATTTACAAACTGCAACTAGCTGAGTGTGTGGTGCAGAAATGGCAGTAGATCAAGACTTAAACCGTGGCATACTGTCTATTTGGCGTTGGCAAAGTCAATGCCCTTTTGGATGGAGCTAGACAACTCTGGCATGCACTTCTTGAGTGCATCCTGCTCGTATGCGCTGAGGCCGCTGGGCAGGCCATGTACCTTTTCAATGCCTGCAGCAAGTCACCCAGAACAAGCTTCAGAACAGTGTGCAAGAGATATACCAATACACAACAAGCCTGCCACAACAGCAAAACTTGGCTTTTGATCAAAATACCCAAAGACACAGCACTATGAACACATGATCAAGTAAGGACCTGAAAAGAGAAAATCAGGCCCATGCCACACAAAATCTGCTGGACAATCAGTCACAAGCTCATAGGTTGTTTGTGTCGCACTGTTTGTGTAGCACTTGCACAGTCCAAAACTCCATTGACACAAACCAAAGCAACACTTGCACACAGTGCAAATTGTGGCTGACACAAGGAAATTGGGTCAGCTTCTACAGATGTTTAGGTTGTAGGCCAATCCTGCTACATGAGCATGGCTCAAATTGTACAATCTACTGGACAACAATGCAATCATGCACACAAACTGGATGGGCAAGACTGTACGTACCATCAGGTCCCAAGTCTACCCTGCTTGAGAAGAAGGGCACATCAGTGACATCAGACTCCACGTAAGAGTAGTCAAAGACATTGCTGTCGCCATTCAAGCCTCGCAAGCATGAGTCAGCAAAGAGGGCTCCAGCATATGCCATGGACAGCGTGGCTGAACCCTGCACAACATCAGACCCGCAGTTCTGAACCAATTCACAGTATCAGTCAGGTTGGTTGCATGACAAACAACGCACAAACAGGTACATAGGCAAAACAAACTTTCTCAGCCTCGGGCTGGTTTCCTTTCAGTTCTCCTGCAGGTTGGTCCTGCTTAGGCTGTGTTGTACAAGTTGGGCAGCCTACTTGAGCTTCAACACCGCAAGTCATGTGACAAAACACAGCCCAAATTGCATAGCTTTTGCATCCACTCAACATTGCATGATTTTACCAAGTGTGACTCACATCTGCTTGGAGGTCAACATTGGCAGCTCACATTGTCCAGTGGAGTTGTGAGTGTTTATGTGTGAGTGGTTATGGCGATGAACAAAGCGAAAGGGTCACAGGATGCTTTGAGTTTGTGGTGTGAAGATCACCTTGCCAGCCTTGGCAGTAACAACCTCAGTGCCTCCATCCTGCGTTCGCTTAGTCAGCTGGTCAGTCTCCTCATCACTCAGCTGTGCATGTAGGCTGGCTTGGGAGAACAAGGGCAAGATGGTGATGCCAGCGTGTCCACCAATCACTGGCACATCTACATCTGCGACGTTGAGGCCCTTCTTCTCTGCGTAGAAGGTCTTGGCCCTGACCTGCAGCATGCAGCTCCCAAATCGCTCCTGTCCTGTGGCTTCTGGAAAAAGGGCAACTGGTGTGGATCATTACCGTGCATTGAAATAGGCTTGTACAGAGCTCATTGTGTAGGGTGTCAGCAAGCCTCAAAATGCAGACGCAGCCTAGGGTGAAAGGCTGCAATCTGCCACTGATCATCAGTGGAATGTGAGGCAGAACAATCCCATTTGTGAGCTCTTCTTATTGCACACAACATACCGCAGGCATGACAGCAGTGTCCCGCACGCATCTCAGGCGTGGTGAGTATCTGCCATGCTGTTCCTACCAAGCCTGAGACTTGAGCATGCAGATATTGATTACATGTTAACAAGTTGTGAGCCCTGCAGGTTCTGCCTGATTGCTTACCACATCAAGTGTGGTCACACCAAATAGCTTTCTCTTGTCGTAGACTCCAGCAGCCTTCAGCACCTCTGCCGCAATTGGCACAGTGGAGTTGACAGGGTTGGAGATCATGTTGATCATTGCCTGCACGTAAAAAGCCATTTGCAACATCCATCTTCAAGACAGGTATGGCAGATAAAAAGGCAGGCATGGCACATCACCCACGTTCGGGCAGTGCTGTGCGCATGCTGTTGCCAGGGTCTTCACAATGTTGGCGTTGATCTGCAACATGCATACCATTGTTAGAGCCACTATACGCCTGCCAGTAGGAAGCCAAGCAAAGTCAGAATATTGGCTGACTAACCTTAAACAGGTCATCTCTGGTCATTCCAGGCTTTCTGGGAACGCCAGCAGGAATGATGACGAGATCTGCACCCGTTAGAGCCTCTTTGATGCCATCTTGAGTGTACCCCTGACACCATCAACACAGACATCAGGCAGTGAACTTTAATGAGGATCTTGTCTGTCCTTGGGGATCAAGATGCCTGCAGTGACGATGGAGAGTGCAGCAACCGACCTTGACAATAGCCTTGGAGTTGATGTGGCTGATGTCGGCAGCCACGCCGGGAGTCCCAGCAATATCGTACAAAGAGAGGTGGCTGACATATGGGGAGATCTGCAAAGAATTTGTGCATGTCAGACCTTGACACCAGAGACGGATGTATTGTGGACGGCAGCGAGCATGCGCACCTTCAACAGAAGCCCCAGTGGCTGACCGATGCCTCCTGCTGCACCTAGGAGGGCAACTTTCCTCTCAGGGTGAGGACCGCTGGCGAACGATCGACCAGCATGTTGCAAAGCCTGCTTGGAGCTGCGGAACAACGCGTTCATCCTGACTACGATACAAATATATTCCAGCGAAAGTGCAGAAATGTCCGGCAGTGGTCGCCTTGAGCGATTTGCATGGTTTCGGAGAAGGCGGCCCTCTTCTTCTATGCGGCTCCGAAAGCCCGTGACAATATACGTAGCGAAACCCACGGCGCTGCGAAAACAACATCAGACATGAGCTGAACATAATTGACAAGTCCTTACAGCTATTGTGCGACAAAGCCGTACGCGACTTTGCAAGCAAGCGGTCCCGTAAAGTGGAGTTCAGCTGAGTTCAGCGGTCGCGCGACATGCCAGGGATAAACGGCAAGAGAAAGCGGGCTGATGTGTGTCTGGACGGAGAGCTTGTTGCGCTGCACAGAGCCCGTGTGGTCGACTGGTCCCCGACTGCCATAACAGCACTTGCAGCCACAGCGGATGGCACTGTTGTCGCTGTCGCTCGCGAAAGCGGGTCGATCGAATTGTGGAACACAGAACATTGGCAATGTATGAAGGTGAGGTGGCCCTAGAGCAAACTTGCTGGATCAAAGCGCACGGGCCAAACGCACAACCACTCTGTACACCTGCAGAGGATTCCGGGCAAGGAAAACTCAGCCATTTCATGTCTGGCTTGGACATTTGACAAGTCAAGCGGGAGATGGAGATTGTTCTCTGGAGGGCTGGACGGGCTCCTTACTGAGTGGGACTTGACATCACTGCAAGCCAGCACTGTTTCAGACAGCAATGGTGGTGCAGTTTGGTCTCTGGCTGTTGATTCTCAGCAAGGTATACTGACCTTGCCTTACCATCCCACAGTTACTGCCCCATCAGCTCATGCTCTGTCTCCAGCTTCATGGTTGCACACTCTTTTGAAGTCCCTTTTCACATGTATTGGTAAGACACAGAAGCCGAGGCAATGCATGCAGTCAAAGCAGCAGCCACAGAATCAGAACTCCCCAGCATACAATCAGCAGTTCAGTGATTGCAAAAGTCAGTGTCATGCTTGACGTGCAGGCAGCCCACAGCGCATAGCTGTTGCATGCGATGATGGGGCACTCAGGATCTTTGAGGCTCAAGATGGGGTTCCCGGTTTACAGTATGCCAAGACTTTCCAGAGATCAGAGGGCAGAGTGCTCTCCGCAGCATGGCACCCAGACAGCAGCACAATCGTCACTGGGACTTCCACTGGTGTTATACATGCCTGGGAAGTGTCTTCTAACCGGGAGCTTCTGCGCATCACAGCAGGTCTGGGAGCACATCTACTGTTCACATGATCCACCATTCATTTCAGCTGCAAATGCATGCAGAACCTAGTACCTTGCATGCACTGCAGCAATTCACGCAGATCACAACGGATGATTGCAAACATTTGTCGACACCTCCTGACCGCTTGACTCAGGCAGATTCTTGCTTTGGCTCATAGGTAATGGCTCTGGTGCTGAGCTGTGTATTTGGTCAGTCCTGGTGTTGCCTGATGGCACAATGGTCAGCGGCGACAGCAGGGGCTCTGTGCAGCTCTGGGACAGCCAGCACGGCACCTTGCTGCAAGCTTTCAGCCAGCACAAGGCTGATGTCATGGCAGTTGCTGCTTCCACAGATGGAAACACCATTTTTGCAACTGGCATTGATGTTCAGGTATGTGGAATCATGCACCTGGGCGCCGTAAGCAGCTCGCCTAGTTTTGAGCATGGTTTGGTCTGATATTCAAAAGACAGCAGTATGTAGGAAACGTTGCAAATGAACTCAACAGCATCTGTATTCTGCAGCCTTGGGCTTGCTCAACACAAGTATAACCAACGGATGCCGTAGTCGCGGCTTTGTTTGCTGTGCCTTGCACCGGTCTAATATACACTATGAGCCTCAGCACACATGCTTGGTACAAGCAGGCAGAGCAACAACGTCTCTGGTGAATGCGGATGGCTGACACAACTGCATCATTGGCATGTGTTTGCATAGACAGCGGCCATGACAGGTATCCTTACGCCCCTGACAGGGCAGAACACCACCATCACCTCTTGCCCCACAGGTCGCTTGTTTCAAAAAACTTGCTGCAACTAGCACCAGCCTGGAAAAGTGGGTTTACCTGGACACCAGGCGGCCACACACGCATGACGTACGTGCCATGCTAGTCCTCACGCCACCAGATGCTGACTCTCTGCTGCTCACTGGGGCAAATGATGCTCAGCTCTTTGCCTACAGTGTCCGCCGTTTCCAGACGGTGAGCCTTCGTCATCTCCTTAGTAATTTTGTCAGTGTCTTAGTTATGTTAATTTATATTGTCATTTCCTTGGTGGTTCTAAGGCAGTGACACCTGGTCATTGCTGTCCCTTGTGCATCAGGTGGATGATGCTGCTGCATGCCTGATGCGTTTGGTCCCTCATCTACACGTATATTTCTCGATTTATGCGTGTCATCTCTGCGCGAGGGCCATGCTAATCTTCTCTGTATCGTTCCAATTTTAACAGATGTAGCCGAAGTATATAGAATGAGCATGCTTCTTGCTGGGGGTCACACATGACGCACACAGCCAGCAGTGTGTACGTTTGCATTACAGGTTTTGTTTCTTATTGTATCATGATCTGCTGTTGGGATCCTTCTATATAGGTGGAAAAAAAGAACAGCTTTCAGAGAACTTGTGAAATTTTTAACTAAGACTATCAGGTTACTTGCTTGCAACTCATTACTGCATGCAACAGCGTTGAGATGCTGAGTCACCAGGAGAAAGCATTTGTTCATTACACATGGAGCCATACTGTTTGCTGTTACCTGTTGATCAGAGCGTCCCAAAGATCTCACATCACACTCATTACCAAATCCCTTTGTGCAGAGTCATCCAGTGAGGGTGTGCAAGGTGCCACAGCGGCCAGGGCTGCACCTAGCAGCCCCTTCCTCGAAGCCGTCTCAGCCTGTCAGCCTTCTCGCTGTCCAGCCACTACACGTTGACCTGTGGCAGACTGGATGCAC
>JAABUU010008674.1_pt1 | contig 10041 bp, 13 predicted proteins | sample 5559301 | NCBI WGS metagenome assembly JAABUU01 (sample SAMN10711884, study PRJNA513360) | rock metagenome | isolation source: Antarctica rocks | place: Antarctica: Victoria Land, Richard Nunatak white | reverse complement strand
CAACCAGGTTTTCCAAAGACTGGTGCTGCTGCAACATTTGCTGCTGTTCATTGGCACAGATTGCTCAATCTGCTGGTGTTTGTCCCAGGCCAGCCCTCAAGAGCCAAGCAGAGTTCATGCCCTCGCAGTGCTGCCCATGTGCGGTGAATTGCTTCTGCCCAGTCATCACCTCTGCCATGGTCACAGCCACTTGTCAAAGCAACAGCCATGGAACACAATGCGCCGCCGGCTCTGCACATCAGCTGCCAAGTCAGCTTCTGCTGGCAAAACTGATGCTGTTCAGGCAGAGGCAGGAATATCTGCTGAAGCCACCCATGAAATTCTTGATCAATATAAGACATACCTGAACTGGGACATTGAGACCAAGCTGCGACCTGCCCTGCAGTCCTGGCTGCAAGAGTTGGGCGCTGAGCAGCTGTCTCAGCAGCTTCGAAAAGTGCGACGCTTGCTGGCATGCAAGCCACAGGAGTGTAGTGAGGTGTACTTGTGGCTGTCTTCAAAGGGTGTCAATGCTGAAAGGGTACAGCAAAGGGCACCGTATGTCATGACAAGGGACATCAGAGCAGTACAGACCACCTTTGAGGCTCTTCAGCAAGCAACTGCCTTCTCAGATGCACAGATTTATACGCTTCTCCACAAGCACTCTGTAGCTCTTGCATATGGACCAGAACGTGTTCTCAGGACGCTTCAGGCTGTTAGTACGATGTTGGGCATGCCGATGACTTCAGAAAGCTTCAGAAAGGTCATCATAGGTGCTCATCATAGGCTGTTCCTTCAGAGTCCAGACTCTCTCCATCAACGTGTGACATTTTTCTGCCAGACGTGGGCCACAGGGACCCATGTGGCCAGGACAGCGCTCACAATGGGTGTGTTTGCAACTCCAGAGCCTGTGATGCGAACCAGAGCAGCAAAGCTTCAAAATCAGCTGGGCTGGGACAGTGAAAAGCTGAAGCAGAAGCTCAGTGCCTTTCCAAGACTCCTGTGTTCAGAGCCTTCCACGCTTGCACGCAATTTTCGCGAGATGCAAGGCGCAGGCTTTTCGCAGACCCAAGTCTTGGCAATGTGCACCCAGCTTCCAGCCCTACTGGGTGTAAATTGGACCTCTGCCAAATCTATTGAGAAAGTGCAGTTTGTCACACTTTTGCTAGGGCTGAGTCTTGAGGACATAGCTGTGAGGCCTCACTTGCTGGCTTACTCGGTCAGCGGCTTCATTGGCCCACGAGTGTGGTTCATGTATCAGACTGGTGCCATTGAGGCACCCAGCAGCATGACGACATCAGGCCTTTTGAGTTATGTCTCTTCCTGCTCAAAGGCTCGGTTTCTCAAAAGATTCAGTTCACCAGCCAGCAACCCTAGCATGGTGTTTGACTCAGCTTTCATTGACCATTGGAGACAACGCTGGGAGTTTTTGACACAGCACATGAAGTTGTCTGTTGAGACCATTGCTGCCCACCAGGATCTGCTGCTCACATCTCTGCCTGACAGGCTCGCTCCCAGATGGCAGCTCCTGTCAAGCATCTCAAATGAGCAAGCAGCCTTCAAGGCAGAGGACCACCTCACAGCCCTTGCCACTCTGTCTGACCGAGATTTCGCTCAAGCCTTCAAGGCAGACGGTGAGCTAAATGGAATGTGGCAGTTAAAACAAGGTTGAATGAGTGCTGTTTTCTGCACTTTCTGTGCTTGTGTAAGAAAGCAATCTGTGTACCAACATGACTCGTGCACATGAGTCAACAGCAGGTGTGACTTGGGTCACATGCACCAAAGCAATCAGCTTGACCGTTTGCTTTGTGCGCAGTGCTAGCAGCATGCAAGGATCAGTTGCTGAGTGGGACAAAGATGATGATGTTAGTTGACAATTCAGTGTGTTGTGCCATGCAGAGACTTCAAAGTGTGGCCTACGCGCCTGAGGAAAGGTAGCATGCCACCTGGATGGTTGGGGTGTGTGCTGAGCAACTTGATGCACTGGTTCAGAGGGTGGTTGCAAGGTCTTCTATGCCTTGTTACAACAGACTCTGCTGGTAAGGCGTCGGCCATGAACATACCACTTTTAGTACGGTGTGCATTGGTGACAAGGTTGTAATGTCAGGCAATGTTGTGTCTCTTTGTTGCAGCTCCTCAAACGGCCTGGCAAAAAGGCTGCAGTTGCAACCTTGCATACCAGTTGCTGCAGCACAGCTTAATGCTCTCGCAGACTTGGTTCGTTGGTGCTTCATAAGTGGCCTGTTACTTGACCGCACCTTGTTCCTGGCCCTGCTTTTGCAGAGAGCAGGGTGGCAGATTTGCCCATGGGCACTCTTGCAGATTTTTTGATGCTCATGCTTGATGCAGGTGACAGCGGTGTTGAGTGGTGAGGCCAGCATGGGCATGCCTGCAGCTGACAACTGGGCAGCTTGGTAATTGGGCATGGTCCTGATGGCTAGGTCACCCTCCATTTCTGGCTTTTCCCATTGCCATGTTGTGTTGGTAAGCAGGCCACATGCAGACATCTGTTGAGTGCTGTTTGTGTTGCACATGTTTGCACCACACAAACACCTGCTGCTGTTGTGCAAAAACTCATGTTTGGCACAAGGCGAGCTATGTAGTGATGCAGCAGCCATGTTGACTCAATGCTCAAGCTCAACGTCAGATGTGCGCCCTTGAAGCGGCATGACATCACAATGCATGAACTGACTGTCTTCAAGCCTGCTTTGACTGCCACAAAGACTCTCAGACAACGTATTACACAGTGCTGTAGCAGGAGGGCAGTTTCCTGCAGGAATGCTTGTCCTGTGAAGCTGTGCAGCCCTGGCCAGCCTGTCTCATGAAGACTTTGCTGTGTCAATCAAGGCAGACAGTGAGATGTGATTTAACCACAAGTCTGCTGGGTTGCTCTGATTTTGTCTCTGCTGCTATGTACAAAGATTTTTTTTGTGGGTCAGTGTGAGTCAATGCCTTGTGTCTTCTGGGGTGTACATGCTGTCGGCCTTTGTTGCAAGAAAATTGACTCTTACCTAGCACCTTGCATCATGCATATGTTTTGGGGCTGCTTGAGGCAAATACGCTGTGACAATGACACACTGAACAGCTGTACTTACTAGGACTCTGTAACAAAGATGCCACCATACATTGACAGCTGACAATGTCTTGCTGTACAGGGAGTGCCAAGTCGGGCTGTCAGGCTTGAGGGAGGACACACATGGCTCTGACACACGGCAAAAGCTAAGTCAGGTGAGCATTACTTTTGTCAGAATGCATTGACCAACAACAGACATTGGCTGCACAACAGTTGCATATGCACAAGCCCTCATCCTCTTATTTGTTGCCTGTCATTGTTTGTGCAATGCTGCGGTGCAGACTCAGCAGTATTACAATTGATTGCGCAGAAGCCATGCTAGATATGAGCAGGCTCTGCCAAGTGCTGGGCAACTTCTTTTGCTCAGTGATGTTGTTTTCATTGGAAAGTGCGTATGAATGGCTGTTGATGCCATAGCAGTCACTTGAGGCTCTGTTGTGGGCTTGTGTGACAGGCTGCAAGTTGGTTGCCGCTGCATGCTGCCCCACCTTGCATACCATTCACCGCAGCACAATGCAGGGGCTCTACTGCATCATGTTGTGAATGCAGCTTGCTGGGAAGCATGTGTGGCTCAATTGATACATCCCATTGCCACGCCTTGATGAGCCCCTCATGTGCATACATTCGTACATCGACCATCAGATTGCAGTGCGCTTGGTTGCATTGCGCTGTGTTGCATCACATTCATAACTGTCGCAGCTGTCATAACAACTTTTCTCTGCCTGCAAACAGCTGCAGGTCTGACACTGGCTCCAAGCTCAGACTGGATGCAATTGAGTGAGCATCATTGAACAACAGTCCATGAACTGCGTGTTGTGAGCAATGCCATGATGTCTGCACCAATGTTTTGACAGAGGGCATGGCTCTTCCTTGCAGGGCACTCAGCCCAGCCACTCCAGACTGGATTGGCAACAACCTGACCAGTGCCGTGATAGCTTATCCCATCAGGTCAGACGTCACATTGGACTGCCTTTGATTGATCTTTGGCTACAGCAATTCTGCGGCAAGTCACATCTGCCGGCAGGTGCTCTTGCATATGGCCAGCTTCAGTAAAAAGCTTGAGGAACAGACCCAGAACAGCTTTGCTAGGGAGAACGCAATCAGGGACAGCTGTCAGCAGCGGATCAGTGCCTTGGACTCCACTGTGGAGAAGCTCAGTCAGACTCATCTATGACAGATACCTTAGGCACATCTGTGGGGTCAAGTAAACTACACCTAGTGCTATGTTGCTTCAGGAGTTAGGGTTGTCGCCTCTGTAGGTTTTTTGGTGCCGATGGACTCTATTGGAACAAAGTAGCTGCTAGTTCTGTTGGGTCGCTTTCCCACACAATCTTGCTTGACAATCTTGATGATGCTTTTTCTGTTGGGAATGGTGCCAAGAACTTTTCTGGCTCCATGGCTACTTGTTTGCAATCCATTGGGCAGCCCATGCCTCATGACAGGGGCGTTATCCCTGTTCTGGAGGTTGGTACGATTGTGCAAGCCCTGCATCAGTATTTGGGCGGCACCCATGACTATGCCCTGCATTGTCCTAGGGCAGCACCTACTGTTGGGGTTGTCGCTTGCACATACAATCATTGCTTTAGGCCTTTTAGCCGGCGTAGGCGGTATTGTCAGTTGTCTGTTTCTGGTAGGCGCATGCAGCGTTTTCTACAGTTGAGACTTGGTTCTCATCAGTTGCCAATTGTTGTTGGCCATTTTGCTGGGACCCAGCATGTTGCCAGGGATCTGCACACATTGTGGTAGTGTGGCTGTTGCATATGCAATGCACATCATTTTGGAATGTCCAGCTCTCCACACACTTAGGCCTTTTTGCACAAGATCACATGAAGGTTTTCAAGCTTGTTCTAAGCTGTCTTGATGTCTTCCAAATTTGAGCTTTGTCTTGTTCTATACGTGATCAGACTTGTTGGCTGGCTGAAGCATTGAAATCTATCTTTCTCTCTCAAAAGAACGAAGAGTGTGACACCTGTACACGACGTGTACAATGCAGGTGGTCAACCCTTTTTGTGCTAAGTTTCAACTCAATTGATCGCAAAATCACGAATCAAATTTAATGCATACCGTGATAGGGCCCAAACCAGTAACGAGAGTCTTACGATGAAACAGTCTGTGAAGCTTTTATGATTATACCAAAGTCTAGGGCAAATGGTGCGCATCGCGCACGGGAAGCTAAAACATAAGTGCTCCAAAGTATGGGCTGGTACCAGTGCTTGACTTGTCATTGAGCATGGTGCAGTGGTCATTGCTCAGGTGTTTGGCAGCTTCACAACCTGCATCAGTGGCACAAACCAAATACTGTCATGCCACTGCTTATGTCTGCAAGGGCAGGAGGTAAAGTGCACAGGTTGAACAGATTGATGAGCATGTGACACACTTTTAGTCTTATCACAATTACAGTCCAGAAGCCAGGACATATCAAATGTGCTGACAAACAGCTGTTGACCAGATCAGAATCAGCAATATCCTGGCGCACATCAAGTAAATTCTGACTCGCATAGTCCTGCCAATCAAAGCAGCCAGGGGAACAATCACATGCTCATGAAACCCATGTGCCAAAATCGCATATACATGCCATATACAACAGGTTTGACACTTCTGCTGTGATGTGGGCCATTTTGCTTAGCGACTTCGACATTTTCACACCTAGTCAAGGTTTAGATGCTCAGGCTTACCGTATATGTCCTGGAGCTGGCCCCAAACTTGATGATAGACCCCAGCTGCAACCCCCGAGGAGCTTTGGGCCGCAGCCACAACCCATCCACATTTGTGCCATGCCCTACATAATTGTAGGACATGAAGAGTGAATGTGAAGTAAACAACCAAAAAGCAAAACTGCACCAGAAGCGTGACATGTGGGCAAGCATGAATCAAAAGCTGCTGGCCAATTCACTTCCACCAGACATACTTATAGCAATGGAGGAATGCTAAAGTTGAATAGAAACCAAGCAACACCAGCAGCAACTCATACAGTGCCTTTGTGCAGCATCTGCAACGCGCCCACACACAGGCGACAAACTGCTCAAAGCAACATTGTCAGATGATGATATGTATACGACACTGTTATGCTGTTCCTTCTGCATTGCAGCAGGCTGTGGGAGCCATCAACCACACAAGTTACACCAGGAGCACATAGAACCTGAAGCCATGTCAATGATGAAGCAGCGCCCATTGAGGTCCATGGAGAGATGCGCATGCTGGCGGGAGATGGACAGGTGCTCCAGCACCACATCACATCCGCCAGGTTGCCGCCCAAAGACACAGCGCTGATTTGGTGCCAGTGTGAGTCTGAGCTGTCCTGCCTCCTTGCCCTCCCGAGCAATGTCCAGCACAACTGCTGTGTCCACTTCTGTAGCTGCTGCTTGCTGCCTGTGCAACATATGCCAGACGTAGGTCAGCATGTTAGGTCTAGGCACAAGAGAGATGACTGTCGTGAGAGTGACTCTGAACTCTCATCATAAACAAGCTTGCAGCCAAGCATGCTGTTGTGTGACCTGGGTGATGCGACTTATACAGCTTGAGTATCTGGTTCTTCAATGCATGCTCAGTGACCCCCCGAGCTGCAGTAACCTTTGCTGATGAAGAGGAAACACAATCAGTTTGAGAAGGACATGAAAGAGCAAGCAGAGGCACAGATGGATACATGCATGCATGCCTTCTGTCTGTCAGTGACACAATTGTGCAACTACAGGATATGCAGATGCTATGACATCCCACAAGACTGCCAAACCTGTGCAGCAACAGATACTGCAACACAGATTCCAGTCCTTGCTGGTGGCAGGCCATCACTTGTACTGCAAGAGAGTGCTGTAGAATTGGATACTGAATGTTACCCACCCGCTGTCTTGCGCAGCTGAACCTGCTGCTGCTGCCTGCCCCTCTGTGCTGCTCACCCCCCTGTCATCCCTATCTCCCCTGACCTCTGTCTTTGCCTTGCCTTCCCTTCTGTGTTGATGCCGATCATCCCTGCCACTAATCTGTGTATCATCTCGATCTCGATGCCTCCTTTTGCTGTCCTTATGTCCTCTGTCGTCCTTGCCAGCGTGTCTGTGCCTGTGTCTGTGCTCACGCTCTTGCTCACTGTCATGATCTGGCAGATCAGATCTGCTGTGATGCCGCTTGCTGTCAGCATCTGCAGCCCTGTCTCTATGACTGTCCCTCTTCCTCTTTCTGTCGGTATGAGGACTGTCAGCTCCACTGCTCTGTGGCTGTCTGTCCGTGTGCTGACGTGAGCCGTTTTGCTGGTCAGAGGATGGAGCCGACTGGGCTGGCTTCTGCTTAGCTGCCTGATCAAGCTTATTGGCAGGGATGAAAGACACCTGAAGCAAACAGCGAGCTCGCTGCTTGTGCTGATATGAAACAGTCCTGAGCTTGACCTTGGACACATGCACAGGTATCAGCCAAATGCATCAAAGTCTTTGCCTGCACACAAAGCTGTGACAGCAGGCATGTGTTTTGGGAAAACTCTGAGCATCATCCGCTGCCGATGACCAAGCTTGCGCAAAGCCAACAGGGCAAACACTTGGACCAGCAAGTCAGGGAAGACAGCAAAAGAATTGAACTACCAGCATACACATAAGGCAGTTTTGCGTCGACCCTTTAGATGAGTGCAGATGTGGTTGTAGTGCAGATTGGTGGTATGCAGCACTGAGGAAATGATTGATGCAGACCCCCATCAGCGGCTGTTTTGAATGCCTGACCAGCATGGGGACAAGACAGACGACCTGAACCTTCTGGCCTGCAGCATCTTGGCTGAGCAGGGCAGGGGCATCAGCACCCCGCCCTCCTGCAGAGCCCCCGGGATCTGACCTGCAGCAACGCAACCAACTGTTTCAAACTCTGGGTGTCACCGGTGAGGGTCTGTCCTGGCAACAACTGTGTGTGCAGCTGAGGCTGGAGGCTGGATGCATAACAGATAAACAAGGTTTCCTTGATCGCATTATGAGCAAACAGTGTTGCATTATGGCTGCAATGTGAGGCAGGGTAGCTGGCACTGCAGCAATCTGAAAGCGAGCACAGCAGCACAGAAAGGCTTCAACACGCCGCTACTGCATGATGACTCGAACTGACATCAGCTGCGTCAGTGAAGCAAGTGCAAGCCTGACTGTCAGTATAACTCCCAACAGCTAAGCAGTTTGAGCTGATCTCGATCCACAGCAAGAACACCCAGCTGTACAGCGAGGGCAAAATCAAAGCTGACCTGTCGGTGATGCCCAGGACTTGCTCAAAGGCACACAGGCTGCGCCAGAAGCCATCATTGGGGTTCACCAGGCTGCGGCGTGACTGGCAGTGCTTCCTGGCACGGGCTGCATTCCAGCCGAAGCGGCGCATGAGGTAGGCAATGCACAGACTGGCTGACCTGCTCACCCCAGCCCCACAGTGCACCAGCACACCTGCACCACCATGCAGTGTAATGAATGTCAACAATCTGCTGTGGTGTGCAGTCACTGGTGGATTTGTGGGGGTTTGCGTCGGACCCCCACAGTGCACCCGCACACCTGCACCACCATGCACTGTAATGAATGTTAACAATCCGCTGTGGTGTGCAATCACTGGTGGATGTGTGGGGCCCCTGTTCACCTGGGACCCCCATAGTGCAACAGCTCAGCTGGATCACCATGCAGTCAAATGAGTGACAACAACATCCTCTGTGACAAGCAATGAGTGGTAAATTTTGCAGCTTTGAGGATCACAATCACCCTGAGCCCCAGGAGAGCACCAGCACACCTGCACCACCATGCGTCAAAATGAATGTCGACAGCATCCATCGTGATTTGCAACCACTGGTGAGTGCTGCAGCTGTGAGGACCATGTTCACATGGGGCCCCACAGTGCACCAGCACACCTGCACCACCATGCAACGGACAGAATTTGTGGAGCACGGACTGTGTGATCTGAACTACTGGTGAACGCTGCAGCTTTGAGATATAATTTTGTCTGATCAGATGCCCAACAGCAGACCAGCACTCTTTTTGCCAGCATGCAGCGATGTGGTGTTTTTATTTTGCAAGCTGTGCCATGTGAACTATATGGAGAATGCTACAGCTGCCTGATAAGAGGGATGTCATATCAGATAAGCGCAGGAGCTCCAGAGCAGCTTGAGCAACCGTGGTAAGGTTGCACTTCTGAGGGTACAAAATTGTGCACGACAAGGCTTCGTTCCAGATCAAAGGAGCCTGATGTCAGTCACAGAGAGCTTTCCAAGACTGATGGCATATATGCGGATACAAGATTGTGCACGACAGGGCTTCATACCCAGATTGAGGAGCTGAGATGTCAGTCAAAGGGAGCTTTCTGGGATTGATGGTCGCTGCAACTGCATGGCACAGCAGTACTCGCACAAGCTTGTTTCAGTGAGCTTCTGCATGACACTTAGCATGGTTGAGTGTACATGTTGCCCTGCTGGCGTCTGGCAATCATTCAATTGAACCAGGTGCAATGATGCAAAGTCAAGAGGGGGCACTGACCCTGATTGGCAAGCCTGGCTTCCTCAATATAGTCATAGGAGGGATTGAAGTAAGGGGTGATGTCCTGTGTGTGTACATCTGCCACTGTCATCTTCAGATGCTGAAGTCCCTTAGGCACCTGCAGATTCTCTGGATTGTTGTGAATGCTGATGATCCTGCAGCACTGTTTGCAGTAAGGGCATGCCCTGGGAAAAGCTCAAATACACAATTTTCAGTCACATGCAATGGATTGGTCAAATGCAGTGAGTCATCCACATGCATAGCTTGATGCAAGATGCCATGCTTTGCAAGCAAGGTAAAGCAGGGTGTGAACACTATGGATGTACGCATGCACATCCAAGAAGTCTGCTTCCTGCTTGCGCTGACTTTGCACACATGCTGGGCTGCGCCATGCTTTATACGACTTGCAGTCATAGGATGCCATGAAATGCACTGACTTGCCTTTTGACACCAAGGTCTTTCAAGGCAGAAAAGTTCTCAGCATGCTCCCAGTTCCCCAAGTACAACAGGTCTGGTATAATC